>OIXH01000428.1_pt1 | contig 51998 bp, 55 predicted proteins | sample 1587741 | NCBI WGS metagenome assembly OIXH01 (sample SAMEA3888916, study PRJEB22519) | human gut metagenome | biome: human gut; feature: human-associated habitat; material: faeces | place: Denmark | collected 2011 | reverse complement strand
GACCAGCGGAGATGCACTTTTCCCGGTTGTAATGGGTGCAATATTTATGTATCTGTTTGCAGTCGGCGGAACGTATCTGCTGGGAATAAATATGGGGCTCCAGGCAATAGGAGCATATATTGCAATGGCAGCCGATGAGTGTGCGAGAGCTGTAGGAATGGTGCTCAGATGGAAAAGCGGAAAATGGAAAAGTAAGAGCCTTGTATAGTTGCAGGAGGGATTATGTATCTTGATTTAAAGGAAAATAAACCACATGGTACCAAGGATGATCCGTTCAGTACGTATCATATATGGAATAACGGCAGACCTTTTCAGATACCGGTACATTGGCATGATGAACTCGAAATTATATATGTGAAAAGCGGTCTTTTGACTGTAAGCATATCAGGAGAGAGCTATACCGGGAAATCAGGTGAGGCGTTTGTTGTGTCACCGGGCAGCCTGCATTTTATGGGAACGCAGAACGGTAATGTGGAGTATTTTACTTTTCTTTTTCCGTTAAAATACATATCTTTTTGCATAAATGACATATTGGATGATAAATTATTGGAGCCGTTAAAAAATGGTCATCTGATGATAAGTCCAAGAGTAAAGGATACGGCAAAAGAACTGTGTGAGCAGTTAATCGGGATTTATGCGGCAAAAATTGACGGAAATATAGCTTTTATAGACATGGCAGAAAATAGATTATGATATAACAAATTTCAAAAGTTTCTTGACATTCGCCGGATGTGCATTGTATAATAAGCAAAATTTCATGAAAGCTGCAAATTGCAGAGAGGGAGTAGTTGCATACATTGGTATGTCATAGGCATCCGTCAGTACGGTCAGTTTTGACCCGGGGTCTATGCACCGTTTTAAACGTTGAACGAGACTTTTTGCGTACAGAGATTGTACGCAAAAAGTCTCGTTTTTTATTTACACAGAAATGGAGGCAGATTATGAAGGAAATGTATCAGATGGAAAGAGACGAGCTTTACGAAAAGCTACAGGCAAAGGCAGACGGGCTGACGGTGGAGGAAGCAACAAAACGTCTGCGGGAGAACGGGGAAAATGTGTTGCAGGAGGAGCAGACAAAGGGTGTGATGCAGGTGTTTTTGGAGCAGTTCTGTGACTTTTTGGTCATCATCCTGATTATTGCTGCAATCATATCCATGCTGTCCGGCAATGTGGAGAGCACGGTCGTGATTTTCGTCGTGCTGCTGTTAAATGCGGTTCTTGGAACGGTGCAGTATGTGAAGGCAAGAAAATCGTTGGATGCCTTAAAAGCCCTGTCTTCCCCACATGCGAAGGTGCTGCGCGGCGGGAAAAAGCAGGAAATTTTATCAAAAGAGGTTGTGCCGGGGGATGTCCTTTTGCTGGAGGCAGGAGATATGGTTGCGGCGGATGGACGTATAATGAAAAATTATTCCCTACAGGTCAATGAAAGTTCCCTTACAGGAGAATCTACGAATGTAGACAAAAGCGACCGGAAAATTATGGATGAAGTGCCACTTGCAGACCGCATCAATATGGTTTATGCGGGAAGCCTTGTCACCTACGGGCGTGCCGAGGTGCTTGTGACCGGAACCGGGATGAATACGGAGATGGGAAAAATCGCAGGGCTTTTGAACAATGCCGGGGAGAAAAAGACACCGTTACAGGTCAGCCTTGATGACTTCGGAAAAAAACTTGCGATTGGAATTATGGCAGTCTGCGTGCTGGTATTTGGACTGCGGATGTATCAGGGAGAGCCGCTTTTGGACTCTATGATGTTTGCGGTGGCACTTGCGGTAGCGGCAATTCCGGAGGCACTTGGCTCAATTGTCACGATTGTACAGGCGATGGGCGTGCGCAAGATGGCGCACGACAATGCCATCATGAAGGAATTAAAGGCAGTGGAAAGCCTGGGCTGTGTGTCGGTCATCTGCTCGGATAAAACCGGAACCCTGACGCAGAACCGGATGACAGTACGGGAAATTTATCTGGATGGAAAATGTTTTCTGCCGGAAGAGATGGATATAAAGGAGCGCCTGCACCGGGATTTACTGTATGCTGCAATTTTAAATAACGATGCATCCATTTCAGGGGAAAAAGAAATCGGGGACCCGACCGAGTGCTGTCTGCTTGAAATGGCGCAGAAAGCGGGACTGAAAAAGGCTGGTGTCTCAAGCGAGGATATCCGTGACATGATGCCACGATTGGCAGAAATCCCATTTGACTCCGACAGAAAGCTGATGAGCACAAAATACCAGGTCCATGGAAAAGAGGTTATGCTGACCAAGGGGGCAGTGGACGTCCTTGTGGAGCGGGTGACAAAAAAGGCTACTACGGATAATGTACACGAATTTACTGCGGCAGACCGTGCGGCGGTATTGGAACAAAATGAACAGTTTTCTCAAAAGGGCTTACGAGTGCTGGCGTTTGCCTATAAGGAGATGGGAGAAGGGGAAGCGTTTTCGACAGAGGAGGAGTACAATTACACATTTTTGGGACTGGTGGCGATGATTGACCCGCCGAGGGAAGAGTCAAGGGCGGCGGTGGCGGATGCGACGGATGCCGGAATCCGCACAGTGATGATAACCGGAGACCACAAAGTGACTGCAACGGCAATTGCAAAAGAAATCGGGATTTTTAAAGAAGGGGATGTGGCTCTGACCGGGCAGGCGTTAGATGCTCTTTCAAACGAGGAATTGGACGCACAGCTCGAACGCGTGTCGGTCTATGCCCGTGTTTCGCCGGAAAATAAAATCCGTATCGTGGAGGCATGGCAGAGAAAAGGAAAAATTGTGGCAATGACAGGTGATGGGGTGAACGACGCCCCGGCATTAAAAAAGGCGGATATCGGCGTGGCAATGGGCATTACAGGAACGGAAGTGTCAAAAGATGCCGCTGCCATGATTCTTTCGGATGACAATTTTGCAACCATTATGAAGGCAGTCTTAAATGGAAGAAACGTTTACCGCAATATCTGTAATGCAATATGGTTTTTGCTCTCCGGAAATATGGCGGGGATTCTGGTGGTGCTGTTCTGCTCGTTTGCGGCACTTACGACGCCATTTGAACCGGTGCACCTTTTATTTATCAATCTGCTGACGGACTCGCTGCCGGCACTTGCAATCGGGATGGAACCATCTGACAGGATGCTTTTAAAAGAAAAGCCAAGAAACCCGAAACATGGAATCCTCACAGCAAAAACGACGGGACTTTTGCTCTGGTACGGGGGGCTGATTGCGGTGGCAACGCTGTCTTCCTTTGGCATCGGACTTCGCACGGATGCAGCGACCGCAAGCACGATGGCATTTGCGACGTTGTCACTGGCAAGATTGTTTCACGGCTTTAACTGCCGCAGTGAGAGGCCGCTTCGCGAAATCGGAATTTCCAGCAACAAATGGAGCATTGCAGCATTTGGCACTGGCGTGGCGCTTTTAGCACTCGTGCTGTTTGTACCGTTTCTTGAAAAACTTTTTCTGGTGGCACCTCTTACCGGAACACAGGTGGGAACCATCGGACTGCTGGCACTTGCACCTGCGGTTGTCATTCAGATAGGGAAAGAAATCCGCCATTGTAGACATGGAAGATGAAATTGTGCTATAATAAAGGGAGTAATTGCCAAACAGGAAAGGATATTGAAAATGGACGAGAAAACAACAATAGAAATCACCAACGATAGATTGGAAGAGGCAATCAAACAGTACGCGGCAGAGCGCACCAAGGAAAATCTTTCTTCCATATTAAACCTTTTACGCCCGACAAAGCTATATGTTCCGGCGATGCTTCAGGCACCGGATAAGCCAACACCATGCTTCTTAAAGGACAACAACGGACAGCAGTTTTTTGTCGTGTATACATCCAAAGAACAGATTCCACAGGAGCCGAAGAGCCAGGCACTTTTGAACATGCCGTTCCCGGTGTGCAACAGCGTTGTCGTAAAGCCGGAATTAAACCTTGCCGGAATGGTTATCAACCCGTTTTCGGACAATCTTGTATTAAAGAAAGAATTAGTAGAAAAGCTGCATGAAGCTGACGAGAAGGCAAAGAGCCAGCCGAAGCAGATTAAAATGACCGGAGCGCAGTTCCAGGTATTTGTGCGCAATCAGATTGAGTTTGCAATTCTGCCAAAGAAGTTATTCACCGGCGGCGAAGAATTTGTGAAAAGCCTTTGCGATGGAAAAGAAGAGTTCGTCAATGAACTTTTTGCAGAGGCATACAAGGAGCCGAAGCTTTATCCGGAATCAGCCGGAAGCTACTCTGTGATGGCGCTTGACATTGCCGAAGATTTGACGTTAGTACGCATTGACCTTCCGGAGAAAGCGCTTGTTCCGCCGCTTTGCTGCAGAATTTATATTACCTTTAATCCGCAGACGAAGAAGACAGGTTATTACACAATTGAGACCACAAAGGATAAAAATGTAAAGCTTTTAGGACAGGTCTTGGAAGAAGGAAAGCATATCAGCCACGGAGAGGCACCGGTAGAGGGCGCAGAACTCCAGAAGATTATTGACCTGGCACGATTTACCGGAGAACTTACGAGCTAAAAGCAGAAAATGCTTTGAGGGAGGATAAGGAATGAGAGAAATCATGAAGAAATTCAGGGCAGATATGATGCTGTCCGCATTGTTTTCCATTGTCATGGGTGTGATTTTAGTGGCGTGGCCGGAAACGACACTGGACATTATCTGCAAAGCAATTGCCATCATTTTGATTGTGATGGGAGCGGCAGAGCTTGTCAGCTATTTCTGGAATAAAATTACGTATTCCCTTTCCGGAATCCTGGGGCTTGTGGTACTTTTGATTGGAATCTGGATTTTCGTGAAACCGCAGAGCGTTTTAAGCCTGATTCCGATTGTCATCGGTGTGATTCTTGCCGTTCACGGAGTTCAGGATTTGAAAGTGGCATTTGATACGAAGAGAAACGGTTATACAAAATGGTGGAGCATGCTTCTGATGGCGATTATCAGTCTTGCACTCGGAATTATTTGTATCGTAAATGCGTTTGGTATGGTTACACTGACCATGCAGATTATCGGAATTGCACTTGTATACGATGGAATTTCCGACATCTGGATTGTCTATAAGGCATCGAAGGTTGCAAAAGAAATGAAAGAAGAGCGGGATGCTTTAGATGTAGAGTACAAAGAAGTGGATTAAAGAAGACCCTACAGAAACAAAATCGTATAAAAAAGACTCGGTGAAAGTTAAAAGAAAAATTAACTTTCGCCGGGTCTTTTTCCTTAAAACCGGATGCGCTTAAAAGCTTAGACATTGATTTTTCCTTCATAAATCAGATTGACGAAGACCGGAACGAGCTTCGGATCAAACTGCGTTCCGCTGTTCTTCTGCAATTCATTGACCGCGTAGGAAACGGACAGTGGCTGTTTGTAAGGACGCTTTGCGGTCATAGCGTCGAAACAGTCGGCAATCGTTAAAATCCGTGCCATATAAGGAATATCTTCCCCGGCGAGTCCTCGCGGGTAGCCTTTGCCATCGTAGCGTTCGTGGTGTCCGAGCACGGCAGGGATAACGTAATCCATGTTTGGCAGGTAACGGATCATCTTGGTGGAATTTTCCACGTGCGTCTTCATAATTTCATACTCTTCCGGCTCAAGACGCGAAGTCTTTTTTAAGATATGCTCCGGAATACTGATTTTTCCGATATCATGTAACAGGGCAGCGTTTCGCACAATTTCCACGTCGTTTGAATTCATACCGACAGCTTCTGCAAGAATGACCGCATAGCGGGAGACATTCAAAGAATGGGTAAAGGTATAACTGTCCTTGGCGTCGATGGCAGCAGTAAGTGCATAAACGGTCGGTGCAATGCGTTCGTAGGCATCCCGGATGTCCGGATTCTGGGAGCGGTTCTCCATACCGGTCTTGTAGACGCAGATATGACCTTTTCCGTCGGATTTGCCGTAGTAGACTGCCTGTTCCGTGTTGTGGATAAGAGAGGCAGAATCCGGTGAGATATCCGGGAAAACGGAAATGCCGCAGGTGATGGTAGCGCTCCATACGGTGTCCGTGGAAAGCGAATCCGCCAGCTTATAGCTGAGCCATTCGGCAAATTCTGTTGTGTGTTCAATGTCATTGCCCTTTTTCAAAATAAGAAACTCATCCGTTCCGTAACGGAATGCAACATCATCCGGTTCTTTTTCCTGCAAAATCAGGCGGGAACACTGTAAAATCAGTTTATCGCCCTCCGCAGAGCCGTACAGCTCGTTGTAGAGCTTAAAATCATCGATATCGAGCATTAAAAGCGTCAGAGGTTCGTTTTCACTGCAACGGCGTCCGATGTATTCAAACGCATACTTACGGTTGTAGAGAGAGGTCAAATCATCTGTGATAGACGCATAATAAGCCTTTTCGTAGAGGTTTGCATTGCGAAGAACATAGGCAGAGTAATAACAGATGCGTTCTAAGCAAAGCGTGTCCTCTGCGCTGATGGAACGGTGGTCGTGATAGGCAGCCAAAATAAAGCCAATCACCGCCTGATGATAGCGGATAGGGTAAAAGAAGCAAATATCCTGCTCCTTTAACCATGCCTGCTTGCGGGCAGTGAGCGTCTCGACAAAAGGCAGTGAAGCCTCCGAGGTCAAATCCACAATATTTCCTGAGCCGGTAAGCATAGCGATGGCATCCAAGCATGGATAGCTGTAATTTTTTTCACAGGTGATGCTTCCGTAGGTGCGGATGACATCAAAGCAATAGCCTGTCCGCTGGTTTAGAGTGATTAAAAGTCCGTCCGGGTGAAGCAGCTCCACCAGGGTGGCCAGCAAAATATCATATATTTTATCCGCCTCAAGCGTTCCGATGGCGGACGATAAAAAATGTTCCAGAAGTTCTTTCTTATGTGTGTCCATAAATCTCCCCGTATGAGAAAAATGTTTTCCAAAATGTGTAAATGTATTATACTATATCTAAAAATGGTTGACAAGATGACGATAGTAACGGAAAGGCAGTAAAAATGAGACGGGAAGAGTTTAAAATGGAGCGGACAGGGCTTTTAAATGTGGGAGATGTGCTCCCGATTACAGAGGGAAAACTGCCGAACTCCTATTATTACACGCTTGGCAAGGCGTATGCAATGTCAGCAAACTACGTGGTCAGCAAACGGATTAAATCAAGAGAGGGCACGGTGGTGGATGTAAAGGAAACGCCAAAGGGGTACTTTGTGACAGTTGAATTTGACGAGGAAATGGTGTAAGATAGAGGTATGTAAACCAAAGGGGATAAGAAAAACGGATGCGCTATATACCAACGAGCAGACTGGAGCCTGGAATGGCTCTGGGGCATGACATTTACGATGGAGCCGGACGCCTTTTGCTGGCGAAACATCTGCTGCTGACATCGGAATACATATCCAATCTGGAATTTCTGGGTTTTGCCGGAATCTACATTGATGATGAGTTTACCAGCGGAATTGAGATTCAGCAGGTTTTAAGCCCACAGGTAAAAAGCCAGGCATTAAGAGTCGTACATGACCTGTTTGCATTTGATGATACGCAGGAAGACCTCCCGGTAGAAGAGGTAAAGGTACGTGCGACAGTGGAACAGGTTGTGGAGGAAATCCTTTGCAATGGGGATGTCATGTGCAACATGATGGATATTAAAAACTTTGATGATTATATCTACTATCATTCGATAAACGTAGGGATGTTGTCGGTTATGATTGGTTCCCGCTATGGACTCAACCAGAAGCAGCTCAATCTTCTGGCGACGGCGGGACTGCTTCATGATGTCGGAAAGCGTTTTATCGATATGGAGATTATCTGCGGAACATGGCCTCTGACCGGAGAAGCAAGAGAGACCTGGAAGAATCATCCGCACTATGGAGTAGATTATCTGAAAAAACATTTTGATTTTCCGGCTCTGGTATATACGGGAATCCTTGAACACCATGAATGGTATAACGGAAGCGGCTACCCATATGGAAAATCCGGGGACGAGATTCCCCTGTTTGCCCGGATTATTAAACTGGCAGACTGCTATGATGCGCTGATATCCAAACGGCCCTCGCGGGATGCGCAGACGCCATCGGATGCGCTGGAATATCTGATGGCAGGAACCGGCTCAGAATTTGATCCGCAGCTTGTGGAGATTTTTACACGCAAACTTGCAGTTTATCCGCAGGGCTGTGAAGTGGAATTGTCAGATGGAAGACGGGGAGTTGTGGCGAAGAACTTTGAGAATTTCCCACTTCGACCGTTGATTAAGTTATTTGACACAGGAGAATTGCTAAACCTTAGGGACGATCAGGATTCCAGACACATTACGGTCGGCAGGGTGCTGGTGAGATAGTAAAGAGGGAGTTATGACTGGACAGGGAAAGCGCTCGATTGACCTGCTTTTGGCAGAGAGCTTTAAGGAACTTGCTGTGAAACAGCCAATTGAAAAAATTACGATAAAAGAGATTACGGACAAGGCAGGAGTCATCCGCCCTACTTTTTACAACCATTTTCAGGATAAATATGAGCTGTTGGAATGGATTATTAAGGCACAGCTTTTAGACCCGATTGAACCGTTGGTGCAAAACGGCATGGTGAATGAGGCGCTGACGCTTTTATTTACCAATATTGAAAAAGAAAAAGAATTCTACTCCCGGGCAGTGCGCCTTGAGGGGCAGAATTCTTTTGGTGTGATTACACAAAAATGCGTGGAAGAGCTTTTACTTAAGGTTATCCGAAAGGCAGAAACCGGGAAGAAGGGCAGATATGCATGGCTGACACCGGAGCGGATTGCGGAGTACTATGCACAGTCCATGTGCTATGTGACAATTACCTGGATTCGGTCGGGAATGACGGCTTCGGCGCGTGAACTGACAGAGATTTATCAGTATATCATCAAACGTTCCATGGAGGACGTAATACAGGAACTTTAAGGGGCAGACTGCCGGTGATTTTGGCAAATATACATTTCTTCTAATCTGTATAGCACTACAAGACACACCGGAGGGATTGCATATTTTCAGAAATCGATTTTTCTCATATAGTTTTATATGAGGATTGTTATAGAAGGAGGACGGCAATGAACTGGATAGAGAATCTTTTGATTCTGGCTGGAATATCACTTGATATTTTTGCAGCTATGGAGTGCCAGGGATCATTGGTAGCAAAAATTGACAAAGTACATCTGAGCATCATCTGTATATTGATTGCAATGTGGCAGATGGCGGCTTTGTTTATCGGAAATTATATCTCCGTCCTGCTCTATAGTTACAGCGGTCATATTGCCAATGACGGAAAATTCATGGGATTCGTGCTGGCAACCGCAATTTTCTTCGGTCTGGGTGTCCGACTGATCGTGAAAGCAATCAGAAATGAACGGGTATATGAAAAACGGGAAGAAAACCTCGGATTTAAACGTTTTTTGCGCATGGCAGCCATTACAAGTGTGTATACACTTCTGACAGGAGTTGCATTTGGATTTTTACAGACGAATCTCCTTCGGATTCTGATTATGATTGTGTGTTGCACGATTGTGGTCGTTGTAGCCGGAATGTATACAGGATACCGGCTTGGCTTTGTGCATAAGACAAAGGCATACATTGGTGGTGCCGTACTTCTGTGGATTGCAGGAGTGGATGTCATCGTAAGATACATCGGGGTATAGAACATTTCTATACCGGCCCGGGAGGGCAAGATTGGGTGAGTATATGAGATACAGCATGGAGAGCAAAAGGGGCTTTTCATGAAAAAAACGTGCAACATTGTCATACCCGCGGACACAGGGGAGACGGTGGTTGCACGTTTTTTGTGATTGCGCTATACTACTTCTATTCACGAATATGATTTAATCCCTGTTCAATAATGGTAAGAACATGGGAATCAAGCAGCGAATAGTAGACGGTTTTGCCGTCCCGGCGGTTTTTAACCAGACGGTTCTGTTTTAAGATACCAAGCTGGTGGGAAATGGCACTTTGCGACATTTGTAATTCTTCTGCAATGTCAAAAACACATTTTTCACCTTCCATGAGGACGTACATAATCTGGAGTCTTGTGGGGGCCGCAAATATTTTAAAAAGTTCTGCTAAATTTTCAAATTCGTCTGTGGTCATCGGAATAATCCTTTCTGGTACAATCTATAGTAATAAAATAGCATAAATGGTGCGATTGTGCAAATGAAGAATGTACAGGCTGCATCGGAAACGGAGAAATATGAAAGCACTGTTAGTGGCAATCAATGCAAAATACATTCATTCAAATCTTGCCGTGTATAATCTGAAAGCATACGCGGATGCAAATTCAGGGGAAAAAGACAGTGGGACAATCCGGATTGCGGAGTATACCATCAATAACCAGACGATGTCCATTTTAGAAGGAATTTATCAGGAAAAACCAGATTTGCTGTGCTTTTCCTGCTACATCTGGAACATTACGATGGTGGAAGAACTAATCGCAGAATATCATAAGCTCTGCCCGGATGTTCCAATCTGGGTGGGAGGCCCGGAAGTGTCTTACGAAGTAGAGACTTTTCTGGAAGAACATCAGGAAGTGACCGGTATCATGATGGGAGAGGGAGAAAAGACATTTTGCGAGGTGTACCGCTATTACCAGGGATACGGGGAATCGCTTGCGGAAATTGACGGAATCGCATATCACAGAGGAACGGAAATTGCAATTACAAAGGCGCGCGCTGTGATGGATATGGACGAGATACCGTTTTGCTATGGGCACATTGAGGATTTCAAAAACAAGATTATCTATTACGAGACGAGCCGCGGCTGTCCGTTTCGTTGCAGCTATTGTCTCTCTTCCGTGGAAAAACAACTGCGGTTTCGCAGCTTTTCGCTGGTAAAAAAAGAGCTTGCTTATTTCCTTGAAAAAGAGGTTGCACAGGTGAAATTTGTCGACCGTACCTTTAACTGCGACCATAAACACGCCATGGAAGTCTGGTCTTTTATCAAAGAGCATGATAACGGAATCACGAATTTTCATTTTGAAATTTCAGCCGATCTTCTGACCGAGGAGGAATTGGCACTTCTTGCGTCCATGCGTCCGGGACTCGTGCAGCTTGAAATCGGCGTGCAGTCTACAAATGACGCGACAATTACGGAAATCCACCGCACGATGCAGTTAAACCGCCTGAAAGAAACGGTTCGTGCCGTGCAGAAGGGGCAGAATATCCACGAGCACTTAGACCTGATTGCCGGGCTTCCTTATGAGGACTATAAGCGGTTTGGAATCTCCTTTGACGATATCTATGCGCTAAAGCCAAATCAGTTGCAGCTTGGATTTTTAAAAGTGCTCAAAGGCTCCTATATGTATGAGCACGCACAGGAATACGGTATCTGCTACCGAAGCCGTGCGCCTTACGAGGTGTTACAGACCAAATGGCTGACGTTTGACGATGTGATAGCCATCAAACAGGTGGAGGAGATGCTCGAGGTCTATTACAACAGCGGGCAGTTTGAACTGACGATAAAACTGTTAGAGCCGTTGTTTGACAGCGCATTTGCAATGTATCAGGAGTTTGGAAGATTTTATGAGCGAAATGGCTACTTTGCGATGAGCCATTCGAGAATCCGCCGTTCGGAGATACTCCTTGAATTCATGACAGAGCGTGGCATTGACGGGGAGACAAAGCAGTTATTGCAGGAGAGTCTGATTTATGACCTTTATCTGCGGGAAAATTGCAAGAGCCGTCCGGTGTGGGCGGACAATCTGTCGGAATGGAAAGCGGTGAGCCGTGCATACGTGACCGGAGGAAAACAGAATCATGTGGAGCGTTTCCATTATCATTTTCCAGGAAAAGAAGTAAAAACGGTAACGTCTCTTCCAGAGAGGTTAAAAGAGCCGTGCTACCTGCTGTTTGACTATACCAAAAGAGACCCGTTAGACCACCAGGCGGCAGTCACAGAGTGCGATGGGAGGGTGTCAGATGAGCAAAAATAAAGTTCCCGCAGTCCTCTTGGATTACGTCGTGATTGACCTTGAGATGACCGGACTGCGCGTGAAAACGGACCGGATATTAGAGGTTGGCGCTGTGCGGGTGAGAAATGGCGTTCCGGTCGCGGAATACGAAAGTCTGGTGCGCCAGGAGTGTGTGATTTCACCAGAGGTGCAGAAACTGACGGGGATTACGGCAGAGATGACAGCAGGTGGGGGACCGGAAGAAGAGGTTTTGCCGGAATTTTTAGAATTTCTCGGGGAAGATGTCCTGGCGGGACAGAATGTCATCTTTGATTACAGCTTTTTGAAACAGTGGGCGGTAAATCACAAGTATAGTTTTGAACGCAGAGCGGTTGACACGTTAAAGCTCGCAAGAAAATTTCTCCCGGCAGAGCAGAAGAAGGACTTGGAGAGCCTTTGCACCTATTATGGAATTTCGCGGGAAAATGCCCACCGCGCGCTTGACGATGCGAGGGAAACACAACAATTACTAGAAAGGCTGAAAGAGGAATATGCGAAGAAAGAGCCGGAGGCGTTTGTTCCGGTGGCATTGCAGTGCAAGGTCAAAAAACAGACACCTGCAACGGAGCATCAGAAAAGCTATCTGCGAAAATATGCGGCGTATTACGGAATTGCGATAGAAGAAAATCTCGATTTGCTCACAAGAAGTGAAGCGTCAAGGCTGACGGACTGCCTGATTGCACAGTACGGAAAACTGCCGGCAGGGGAAAAACGGGGTTAGGATGCCTGTTTTTCCGCAAGCTTCGCGAGAATCGGCGCACGCATCAGAGAGTCGAGAGCGTCTGCCTGTGCAATTAAGGAATCAATAGCTGACGGTCTGCCCTCGCTGATATATAAATCTGCTAAGAGGCTGTAGGCAGTCGAAGAGTCGGAACCGGTAGAAATCTCGTATTCGAGTACGGTGACCGCTTCTCTGTCGTAACCGTTTGCATGAAGCGCCGCAGCGTAGTCGGTCAGCGTGCGGCAGAGCAGGAGATAATGATCACTGTACTGGGTGAGAAGACCGATGTTTGCAGTTCCATAAAGCAGTTTTAAATCCGTGTTCGTCTGTCTGCCGAGATTTAAGATTTTCTGACCGGAAAGCTCTGTAAGGGTCGATTCCAGTGCAGATATTTCGTCTGTTTTGCAGATACCTATTGGAAAATGGTTCAAAGGTATGGTAAGATAGGGAAGATTGCTGATATCTTTCCGGCGGACATTGTTTGCCTGTTCTTCACGTTCCCAGAAAGCAGAATCTGTATCCTGCTGGGCGCGGATGCCACGTTTGCGGAAAAGTGAGAACAAAGAGATGGCAATAATAAATAAAGGTAAAATAGTAACCATAGAAACATCCTTTCTTAGAACAAGTCATAAAATGAGGTGAAACATATGTATAATTTTGGAAATAAGAAAAACAAAAAACTGATGTCAGTTATCATTATCGTCGTAGTTGCAGCGATGCTTCTCACGACAGTACTTGCAGCGCTTATGTAAAATATACTAAAAATCAAAAGCTCCGTCAAATATATTCGTGGTTATGCACCTTGAAAATGGAAGTGTTTGTGTTAAAATATCAAATAAACTGAGCGAATTTTGAACGAAATGAGATAAGGGGAAAACATGAAGAAGATAATAAAAATGCTGCCCTTTTTGGCAATCGTGCTGGCTGCTGTACTTTTTAAAACGACAGCGGGTATTTACGCAGAAGAAGAGGAACGGATTGCACAGGGCGTGTACATCGGAAATGTGAATGTCGGCGGAATGACGGCAGAAGAAGCAGAAAATGCAGTGGAAAGCTATGTGCAGAGTGTAAAGGACGCAACGATTACATTGGAGGCGGGAGAACGCAGTATTACGGTTCCGGCGTCAGAGTTTGGAATCGCTTTTTCCGGTGAGAATGTTGTAAATACAGCAATGGATATCTGCAAGAGCGGAAACTTAATCAAACGTTACAAGGATACCAAGGATTTGGAGAACGGAACGAAAGTGGTAGAAATGTCACTTACAGTCGACCATACGGCAGTTGCAGACCTTCTGGACACACAGGCAGCAAACTTAAATCAGGATGCTGTGGATTACGGACTGGTGCGTGAAAGCAGCGGATTTACCATTACAGAGGGCAGACAGGGAATTGCAGTCAATGTGGATGAATCCGTGAGTGCGGTGGAAGAGTTCTTTAACGGTTCCTGGGATGGAAGTGATGCAGCGGTTTCACTTGTTGCTGATATCGTAGAACCGAAGGGTTCCATGGAAGAATTATCAAAAGTAACAGATTTACTTGGAAGCTATCACACAAATTTCAGCGGCTCAACGGAAAACCGCTGTGAAAATGTCAGACTTGCAACCTCTAAAATCAACGGAACCGTGCTTTATCCGGGGGAAGAATTCTCTGTGCATGATGCCATTTCTCCGATTGATGCGGAAGGCGGTTATCAGCTTGCAGGAGCCTATGAGAATGGACAGACAGTAGAGTCTTACGGCGGTGGTGTCTGCCAGGTTTCTACGACCCTTTATAACGCAGTGCTGCTTGCAGAGTTAGAGGTTACGCAGCGTTCCAATCACTCCATGATTGTTACTTACGTGTCTCCATCTATGGATGCAGCGATTGCAGGAGATTACAAAGATTTAAAATTTAAGAATAATCAGGATATCCCTATTTATATAGAAGGATATATTTCCGGAAAAGATTTGTATTTCAATATTTTCGGAGAGGAAACAAGACCGTCAAACCGCAAGGTGACTTATGAGAGCGAGATTGTTTCCGAGGAAGACCCGGGAACCCAGTTTGTGGCAACTGCTGACCCGGCAGGAACCCTGACGAAAACCCAGGGAAAACATCTGGGATATGTGGCAAGACTCTGGAAGATTGTGACCGTAGACGGTGTGGAAGAAAGCCGTGAGATATGGAACAACAGTACCTATCGTTCTTCCCCGAAGATTGTAAATGTTGGAACTGCATCGGAAGACCCAAATGTAACGGCAGCGATAAATGCCGCAATTGCAACCGGAGATGAGGCAACGATTTATGCAGCAGTTGCACCTTATAATGCAGCGGCATCATCTGTTTTGACACCACCGGCAGAGACACCTGCTGAGGGAACTACCGAGGACCAGACGCAGACGGATGGTCAGACGCAGACTGAGAACCAGGCAGAAGAACAGCCGGCAGACGCAAATAGTTCTGCGGGAGAAAATGCGCAGTAATCGCATTTATAAAAAGTAGATAAAAGGCTGCCCAGCTATGGGCGGCCTAAAACTGTAAAATGGGGGTTGCCATGAAGATAGGAAAAGTACCCGAAAATGTATTAAAACGGGCAGTGTTTAAACAGATACATACCAGAAGACCAGAGGTTTTGCTGGGAGCAGGAGTAGGAGAGGACTGCGCAGCGGTAAAGCTTGCAGACGATGAAGTGCTTGTGATGTCTACGGACCCGATTACCGGAACTGCGCAGGACATCGGAACGCTTGCTATCCAGATTACGGCAAATGACCTTGCAAGCTCAGGCGCAGAGCCGGTTGGCGTGCTGCTTACCGTACTGCTTCCACCGGATGCGAAGGAGTCACAGTTAAAGCTTATGATGCAGCAGGTGGAGGATGCCTGTATCGAAGCCAAAATCCAGGTTATGGGCGGACATACGGAAGTGACACCTGTAGTGACACAGCCGGTAATTTCTGTCTGCGGTGTCGGAAAAGTGAAGGAAGGACATCTGGTATCGACTGCGGGCGCAAGACCGGGAATGGATATCCTTGTGACCAAGTGGATTGGAATCGAGGGAACTGCAATCCTTGCAAAAGAAAAAGAAGAAGACTTAAAGCAGCGTTTTCCTGCACCGTTTGTGGAGAAGGCAAAGGAGCTTGATGCGTATATCTCTGTATTATCAGAGGCCGCAGTCGCCACGAAGTCTGGCGTTAGTGCCATGCACGATGTGACGGAGGGCGGCATCTTTGGCGCACTCTGGGAAATGGCAGAGGCATCTGGCGTCGGACTTGAAATTGATTTGAAGAAAATCCCGATTCGTCAGGAAACAGTGGAAATCTGCGAATATTTCGGGATAAATCCCTATGAACTGATTTCAAGCGGCAGTATGTTAATGGCTGCAAAGGATGGAAATACGCTGGTGCGAAACCTTGAAAAAGCAGGAATTCCGGCCGCTGTCATCGGAAAAGCAGTGGAAGGCAAAGACCGCGTGATTTTAAACGGGGATGAGAAGCGATTTTTAGAGCAGCCCAAGGTAGATGAACTCTATCGGGCATTAGACCAATAGATGGGAGAAAACAGAATGCGTGAAAAAATATTAACTTTTATAGAAAAAAACAGCCGGATTGACTTAAAGGAACTGGCAATTATCATGGGCGTGGATGAGGCGTCTGTTTTAAATGAATTACAGAAAATGGAAGAGGAACACATTATCTGCGGCTATCATACACTGATTGACTGGGATAAGGCAGGTATCGAAAAGGTGACAGCACTCATCGAGGTGCGTGTAACCCCGCAGAGAGGAATGGGCTTTGACAAATTTGCAGAGCGCATTTATAACTATCCGGAGGTAAATTCTGTTTATCTGATTTCCGGAGGTTTTGATTTCATGGTAACGATTGAGGGTAAGACACTGCGTGAGGTTTCCCAGTTTGTCTCCGATAAACTTTCACCGCTTGATTCTGTCTTAAGTACAAAGACGAATTTTATTCTGAAAAAATACAAAGACCATGGAACCGTTATGGCAGAACCGGCAAAAGATGAAAGGATAGAGATGTAATATGAGGGATCCATTAAATAAAACAATTACAACGATCCAGCCGTCCGGAATCCGTAAGTTCTTTGATGTGGTGCATGAGATGAAGGATGCGATTTCTCTGGGTGTCGGCGAACCGGATTTTGACACACCGTGGCATATCCGCGACGAGGGCATTTATTCCCTGGAAAAAGGAAAAACACATTACACCTCAAATGCAGGTTTAAAAGAATTAAAGACAGAGATTAACCGTTATCTGAACCGTCATTACGGGTTGTCTTATGACGTGGATCATGAAATTATGGTAACAATCGGAGGCAGCGAAGCAATTGATGCGGCAATGCGTGCCATGTTAGATCCGGGGGACGAGGTTTTGATTCCACAGCCGAGTTATGTGTCCTATGTGCCATGTGCCGTTTTAGCGGGCGCAGTTCCGGTGGTCATCGAGTTAAAGGCAGAAAACGAATTCCGTCTGACAGCAGAAGAGTTAGAGGCTGCAATTACGCCAAAGACAAAACTTTTAGTACTTCCGTTCCCGAACAACCCGACCGGGGCAGTCATGGAAAAATCTGACCTTGAAAAGATTGCAGAAGTAATCAAAAAACACGATATTTTTGTACTGAGTGACGAAATCTACTCGGAACTTACCTACCTTGAAAAACATGTGAGCATCGCATCTTTGCCTGGAATGTGGGAGAGAACGATTGTAATCAACGGTTTTTCCAAATCCCATGCGATGACCGGATGGAGACTCGGTTATGCCTGCGGACCGCGTGTGATTATCGAGCAGATGATAAAGATTCATCAGTTTGCCATCATGTGTGCGCCGTCCACCAGCCAGTATGCAGGGGTGGAGGCACTAAAAAACGGAGATGAGGATGTGGCACAGATGCGCGAGGAATATAACGGCCGCCGCCGCTATCTGTTACACCGTTTTAAAGAGATGGGACTTGAATGCTTTGAACCGTTTGGAGCATTTTATGTGTTCCCGTGTATCAGTGAGTTTGGCATGACCTCCGAGGAGTTTGCAACGGAGCTTTTGAACAGACAAAAACTTGCGGTTGTACCGGGAACGGCATTTGGGGATTGTGGCGAGGGATTTGTGCGTATTTCCTATGCATACTCATTAGAAAATCTCAAAAAGGCGATGGACCGCCTGGAAGCATTTGTCACAGAATTGCGGGAGAGAGCAAATGGCTGAGTTAAATATTGTATTATATGAACCGGAAATTCCGGCAAATACGGGAAATATCGGAAGAACCTGTGTGGCAACAGGCACAAGGCTTCATCTGATTGAGCCGCTTGGCTTTCGCCTTGATGAGAAAGCCATCCGCAGAGCCGGAATGGATTACTGGAAAGATTTAGATGTAACGACATATGTAAACTGGCAGGATTTCTGCGAGAAAAATCCGGGTGCAAAGATTTATATGGCAACGACCAAGGGACGCCATGTATACACGGAGGTCTCCTATGAGCCGGACTGCTATATCATGTTCGGAAAAGAGAGTGCAGGAATCCCGGAAGAGATTTTAAAAGAAAATCCGGATACCTGTGTGCGGATACCGATGATTGGGGAGACAAGGTCCTTAAATCTGTCAAACTCGGTGGCAATCGTGCTCTATGAGGCACTGCGCCAGAACCAGTTTGACCATATGAAGCTGCAGGGAGAACTTCATCGCCTGAAATGGGATGAATAGGAAGGAAAGAGTAACCGCAAATGGGAATCATTAAGGCAAAACAGCTTGTTCATGAATATATCAGACGGGATGAGGAAGGAAACGTAGAATCCATCCAGACGGCGCTTGACCATGTGGACCTTGACGTAAAGCCGGGAGAGTTTATCGCAATTCTCGGACATAACGGTTCCGGAAAATCCACGCTGGCAAAACACATCAACGCACTGCTTACCCCTTCGGAAGGAAGCCTGTGGGTGGATGGAATGGACGTGACGGAAGAAAAAAATATTCTTCCGGTGCGCCAGACTGCCGGCATGGTGTTTCAGAACCCGGACAACCAGATTATTGCGAGCGTGGTAGAGGAAGACGTCGGATTCGGACCGGAGAATATCGGGGTGCCGACCGATGAAATCTGGCAGCGTGTTGAGGAAAGCTTAAAGGCGGTTGGAATGTTAAAGTACAGACATCATTCGCCAAACAAGCTCTCCGGCGGACAAAAGCAGCGTGTTGCCATCGCAGGCGTTGTGGCGATGCAGCCAAAGTGCATTGTTTTGGATGAGCCGACTGCCATGCTTGACCCAAACGGCAGAAAAGAAGTCATCCGCACGGCGCATGAGCTGAATGAAAAGAAGGGTGTAACGGTCATTTTGATTACCCATTATATGGAAGAAGTCGTAGATGCCGACCGCGTATTTGTCATGGATAAGGGCAAAGTCGTGATGCAGGGAACGCCGCGCGAGGTCTTTTCGCAGGTGGAGCGGTTAAAGGAATACCGGCTGGATGTACCGCAGGTGACGATTCTTGCGGATTTGCTGCGGCAGTCGGGACTTGACATTCCAACCGGAGTGCTGCGGCGGGAAGAACTGGTGCAGGCGATTTTAAAGATTGCCCAGATAGATGAGTGGTAAGGGAAGACAGATTATGGCGATTATTTTGGACAAAGTCAATTATGTATACAGTGAGGGAACGGCTTATCAGATTAATGCGTTAAAGGACATTAACCTGAAGATTGGAGACGGGGAGTTCATTGGAATTATCGGACACACCGGTTCCGGAAAATCCACGCTGATGCAGCATATGAACGGGCTGATGAAGGCAACCTCCGGCAATATTTATTTTAATGGACAGGATATCTATGACCAGGATTTTGACCTGCGGGAGCTGCGCAGCCGTGTCGGACTGGTATTCCAGTACCCGGAGCACCAGCTCTTTGAGACAACGATATTTGACGATGTGTGCTTCGGGCCTAAAAACCAGGGATTAAGCAAGGATGAAGCAGGGCTGCGCGCGTTTGAAGCGTTAAAACAGGTGGGAATGCCGGAAGAATTGTATTATCAGTCGCCGTTTGACTTATCCGGTGGACAGAAGCGTCGTGTTGCTATTGCCGGGGTACTGGCGATGAAGCCGGAAGTGCTGATTTTGGATGAGCCGACTGCCGGATTGGACCCGGCTGGGCGCGATGAAATTCTTGATTTGATTGCAAGAATGCACAGGGAACGGAAAATTACGGTCATGCTGGTGTCACACAGCATGGAGGACGTGGCAAAGTACGTGCAGCGCATTATCGTGATGAATCAGGGAAGCGTGATGTTCGATGACACACCGAGGGAAGTGTTCAAACACTACCGGGAATTAGAGCAGGTCGGTCTTGCAGCGCCGCAGGTGACCTATCTGATGCATGAGCTGCGGGAAAAGGGACTGAACGTAAACGTGGAGGCAACCACGGTAGAAGAAGCAAGAGAAAGCCTGTTAGAGGCATTGATTGGGCAGAATCCGGGAAAATCGGATTTTGCGAGAGGCTAGGAACATATGTTAAGAGACATGACACTGGGCCAGTATTATCCGGCTGATTCCATCATCCATAAACTGGACCCGCGGGTAAAATTATTCGGAACTTTTATTTTTATCATCGCACTGTTCTGCTTTCGTGGAATTACCGCATTTATTCTTGCGACGGTGTGCCTTGTTGCAGTGATTAAGATTTCAAAAGTGCCTTTTAAATTCATGGTAAAAGGACTTAAGGCAATTATCATACTGATGCTTATCACGGCATTATTTAATCTGTTTTTAACTCCCGGAGAAACGCTTGTTTCTTTCTGGATTTTTACCATTACAAAAGAGGGATTAAAGAGTGCAGTTTTAATGGCGGTGCGCCTGACGTACCTGATCCTTGGAACCTCTATCATGACACTTACGACAACACCGAACCAGCTTACGGACGGACTGGAAAAATCTTTAATGCCGTTATCCAGAATCGGCGTACCGGTGCATGCAATTGCCATGATGATGTCCATCGCACTCCGGTTTATCCCGATTTTAATTGAGGAGACCGATAAGATTATGAAAGCGCAGATGGCGCGCGGTGCAGATTTTGAAAGCGGAAATCTGTTAAAAAAGGTAAAAAATATGATTCCACTTTTAGTGCCGCTCTTTGTGTCTGCGTTCCGGCGTGCGGATGACCTTGCAATGGCAATGGAGGCACGCTGCTACAACGGCGGCGAGGGAAGAACTAAAATGAAGCCGTTAAAATATGCGGCGCAGGACCGTCTGGCATATCTTTTTATCTGGATATTCTTTGTGGCAGTTCTCGCGTGCCGGTTTACGTTAAATAAGTGGTTTGGATTATAAAATATGAAACGAGTGAAAATGGTCGTGGCGTATGACGGCACGAATTATTGCGGCTGGCAGGTACAGCCGAACGGAATTACAGTTGAAGAAGTACTTAACCGCAGCCTTTCAAACCTTTTGGGAGAAAAGATTGAGGTAATGGGCGCAAGCCGCACGGATTCCGGGGTTCATTCCCTCGGAAATGTGGCGGTTTTTGATACAAATACCAGGATGCCTGCCGACAAGATTGCCTTTGCCTTAAACCAGAGACTGCCGGAGGACATCGTGGTGCAGGGTTCCTGCGAGGTGCCGTCTGACTGGCATCCAAGATATCAGGAGAGCACAAAGACCTACGAATACCGGATATTAAACCGCACCTTCCGGATGCCGACGAGGAGGCTTGACACTTATTTTTACCATTATCCGCTGGATGTGGAACAGATGAGTGAGGCTGCGTCCTATCTGGTCGGAACGCATGATTTTGCGAGCTTTTGTGCGGCAAATGCACAGGTAAAGAGCACGGTGCGTACGATTTATTCCTGCACTGCCCAAAAAGAAAATGATATCATTACCATAAGGGTAACGGGAAACGGATTTCTTTATAATATGGTACGGATTATTGCGGGAACGTTAATCGAGGTCGGAGCAGGAAAGCGCCGGCCGGTGGAGATAAAAGACATTCTTGCGGCAGAAAACCGCGATGCGGCGGGACCGACAGCACCGGCACAGGGACTTACGATGATGGGGATTGAGTATGAGCAGGAGACAACATAAGTTTTGATAAAAAATCATTGACACACGAGGGTTCGTGTACTATAATATTTAAGTCTGTGATAGTGAATTAATGTCAATCCAAAGCCCCGGAGCGACATTTAAACTATAAACAATTGAGACGGAAGTACGGTGTGTCCTGGACATTCACATCGGAACGCGAATCATGAAATCATTTCTAGGAGGAAAATCAATGAAAACTTTTATGGCTAGCCCAGCTACCATTGAGAGAAAATGGTATGTAGTTGACGCTGAAGGTATGACATTAGGACGTTTAGCATCTGAAGTTGCTAAAGTATTAAGAGGAAAGAATAAAGCAATCTTTACACCACACATTGACACAGGTGATTATGTAATCGTTGTCAATGCTGACAAGGTTAAGGTTACTGGTAAGAAATTAGACCAGAAGATTTACTATCATCACTCAGATTATATCGGTGGTATGAAAGAGACAACATTAAGAGAGATGATGAACAAGCACCCAGAGCGCGTTATCGAGTACGCTGTAAAGGGAATGCTTCCAAAGGGACCTCTTGGACGTCAGATGTATACAAAGTTATTCGTATACGCTGGACCAGATCACAAACATGCAGCTCAGAAGCCTGAGACATTAGAGTTTTAATAGGAGGTAAAGTAAATTGGCTACTACAAAGTATTACGGAACAGGAAGAAGAAAATCATCTGTTGCTAGAGTATATTTAGTACCTGGAACAGGAAAGATTACAATCAATAAAAGAGATATCGATGAGTACCTTGGTCTTGAGACATTAAAGGTAGTTGTTCGCCAGCCATTAGTTGCAACTGAGACAGTTGACAAGTTCGACGTTTTAGTTAACGTTCGTGGTGGTGGATACACAGGACAGGCCGGAGCAATCCGTCACGGAATCGCTCGTGCACTCCTTCAGGTAGATTCAGAGTACAGACCGGTTCTTAAGTCTGCTGGATTCTTAACACGTGATCCACGTATGAAAGAGCGTAAGAAATACGGTCTCAAAGCAGCTCGTCGCGCACCACAGTTCAGCAAACGTTAATATTCGTTTCCAGAACAATTTTATACGACTTTACAACACCCCGGGAGTTTTCTCCCGGGGTGTTTTTGGGTTTAAAGAAAATAACAGATACAAAGATATTTTGATGAAAATATGGAGGACTTATAAAATATATAAAAGAATGAAAATAAGCCCTTTTATTTGTACCCCTCCTGTGATAGGATCAAGATCCAATTTTAAAGGAGGAAATACAAAATGACATTAGTAGAAAAAATATTTAATTGTTTTAAAAATGCTGACAGTTTTTGTTTGCAGGAGGCATATGAACAAAATCTTGATAAACCGCAGGAAACAGTTAGAGCACGTATTTATGAAAAAATAGGTGTAAAATTTGAAAGAGTGGCAAAAGGCGTATATCGAACAATAGATTGTGAGGAAGAACAATGTGTTGTAATTGAAGGCGATGGAAGAGATTTATCTATGCTTAATGATAATAGTATTGATTGTATATTTACGGATCACCCTTGGTTAGATATAAAATCAAATAAAGGTGGAACAAGAGCTTTTGCGGTATATGAATGTTTTAAATATACATTGGAAGATTTTAAAGAAAAAGCAAGAGTTTTAAAGAATGGTTGCTTTTTAGTTGAAGTGTTACCAGCAGAGAACGAGAATAATTATGAATATTTGTATCAGATAAAACAATATGCCAAAGAGGCTGGCTTTATATATTACTCTAAGGTATCATGGAAAAAAGGAAATTTTGTAAGTAATACAGGTAGAAAAGCAAAAAATACAGAGGATATAATGATTTTTTCAAAAGGCAAAGCAAGAAGTATGAGAATCGATAAGAAAAAATCTAATAAGACGGGTGAAATTCATTACATGAGTGGATGCAATGGTATGCTTCCTACGATGTTTGACGTACAACCTGTTTCAAAAAAGAATAGAATACACCAAAGTGAATTGCCTGTAGAGTTATGCGAAAAAATATTGGATTATGTTACCTATGAAGGCGAGGTGGTATTGGATTCTTTTGCAGGCAGTGGTGCAGTTGGTGTTGCAGCATTGAACAAAAAACGAAGTTGCATATTGATTGAAATATTGAAAGATAATATAGAAAAAATACGGACTCGGTTTAATAGTGTCTTATATCAAACTGTGTTGGAGGGATAGTTTTGAATTTACAGATGGATCGAAAAAATGTTGAACAATATATAAGTAATACTCAAAAGATTCGAGTAATAACAGAAAACTGGGTTAATAAGAATATGTTTTGTCCGTACTGCGGGAACCCGTATATATCTCATTTTGAGAATAATAGACCGGTAGCAGATTTTTTCTGTCCGTCTTGTAGAGAGGAATATGAATTGAAGAGTAAAAGTGCTTCTATTAGCAATAAAGTTAATGATGGAGCATATAACACTATGATTGAAAGAATTACTTCAATTAACAACCCCAATTTTTTCTTTATGCATTATAATAAAAGCAATTTTCAAGTGAAAAATTTTATGATGGTGCCAAAATATTTTTTTTCACCGGAGATGGTAGAAAAAAGAAAACCTTTAGCAGATACTGCAAAACGAGCTGGTTGGATAGGTTGCAATATTTTGTTAAACCGTATTCCGACAGAAGGAAGAATTTTTATTGTTCAGGATGAAAAGGAAGTGCCAATAGAAAAGATAATAGAAAAGGTACATAGAACAGAGTTTTTACGTGGCAGCAAATTGGATGCAAGAGGATGGACATTGGATGTGTTGAACTGTGTTAATACAATCGAGGATAATGAATTTACGCTTGAACAGATGTATAAATTTGAAGAGCTACTTGCGATTAGACATCCAGATAATCATCATGTGAAAGACAAAATACGACAGCAGTTACAGATGTTAAGAGATAATGGAATTATAGAATTTATGGGAAGAGGACATTATAGAAAAATTTATTAATTCAATATATGGAGGTGATAAGGTGTTACAGGTGTGGTATAGCATTGGTTATTCTAAAATTTACAGATAGAGATGTATCTATTTATGTAAGTGTTCTCAAAGAACTGATTATTTTCTCTGCCATCCACATTATCATCAATCCCCCAATCAAATTTTTAAAATAAATTGCGCACAATCTATTGGCAAAAACATTTTCTGGATGTATATTATAACCACATTAAAGATTGCGCACAATTAAATAGAAAACAATTAAAACAAAGGAAGGTTTTAATATGAGTATTTATGACTACAAGATGAAACAACAGGACGGCACAGAGGTTTCAATGGAGAAGTACAGAGGACAGGTACTTTTGATTGTTAATACGGCTACCGGGTGTGGATTTACACCACAATATACAGAACTACAGGAACATTCCACGTTCAAAGGATTTGGAAATAGTCCGATGAGTCTTCTTATAAGACCGGTTGTAAAAAAGATGGACCCGGATTATAAGAATAACAGCAAAATCAAGTGGAATTTTACAAAGTTTCTGATTGACCGGGATGGAAGACTAGTCGGGCGCTTTGAACCAACGCAGGGTATGAAAGTTGTAAAAGAAAAAATTCAGGAGGTAATAAAATGATGAAAAGTTTTTATGATTTTGAGGCAGAAGATGCAATGTGTGAAATGAGAAAGATGGAGGAATACAGAGGAAAAGTGGTGCTTGTGGTAAATACCGCGACACAGTGTGGGTTTACACCGCAGTACGATGATTTGCAGGACCTGTATGAGAAATATCAGGATGCAGGGCTGGAAATCCTTGATTTCCCGTGTAATCAGTTTGGAAACCAGGCACCGGGAAGCACGGAAGAGATTGTTTCATTCTGTGATGCAAGATTTGGAATTACATTTACGCAGTTTGAAAAGATAGAGGTCAATGGCAAAAATGTGCATCCGCTGTATCAATATCTGAAGGAACAGAAGGAATTTGAAGGATTTGACGAGGGACATCCGCTGACACCGATGTTAAAAAGTGCACTTGAGAGAATTGATGCTGACTATAAAAACAATTCAGATATTAAGTGGAATTTCACAAAATTTTTAATCGACAGAAACGGAACGGTAGTAAAACGATTCGAGCCAACAGCGGACATTGCCGACGTGGAACAAAAGATAACAGAGCTGTTGTAGGAGAGAACATTATGAGATATAATTATATGACGGAAAATACCTGTTCACAGATGATTTCATTTGATTTGAACGGAAATGTTGTGACAAATATCAGCTATATGGGTGGATGCAATGGAAATCTGCAGACGATAGAGCGGATTCTTGACGGCTGGACGGTGGAAGAGATAGAACAGAAAATCGGTAATATCAAGTGCGGCAGGAGACCGACCTCCTGTTCCGGACAGCTTGCCATTGCCGTGAGAAAGGCGTATGACGGATTGCTGAAACCCGAAGAATAGAGGAATTATGAGCGATAATGAAAATGTACTGAAACTTGACAATCAGTTGTGCTTTCCTTTGTACGCGTGTGCGAAGGAGATTGTGAGACGATACAAACCGTTTTTGGATGAAATCGATCTGACGTATACACAGTACATCACGATGATGGCGCTGTGGGAGGAAAAAAAGATGACGGTGAAGGAGCTTGGAAAACGGCTGTTTTTAGACTCCGGGACACTCACACCGCTTCTTAAGAGACTTGAGCAGAAAGGACTTGTGAAAAGAGAGCGTGACAGCGAGGACGAGCGGGTGTTGATTGTAAGTATAACGGAAGCCGGGGAAGCACTTAAGGAACAGGCAGTTTTGGTTCCGCGTAAAATGACACAGTGTGTAAAACTGGATATGGATGATGCAAAAGAATTATATCGGATTCTACACAAGATGCTGGGAACATTTGAAGAGGAACTACACGTTTAAGAAACGTTCCCACTCTTCAGTGTCAGCAGTTCCGGTCACTGCGAGGAAAAATGTGTGGTCCTCTGTACGGATGAAAATTTCATAACGGCTGTCGTTTTTGACAATTGCATCGATGCTGCATCCTTCCAGTTCGCTAAAAAAGCGCGCATAATCAGATGCCTCAATCAGATGGTCGTTTTCCTCGCGGATCAGCCTGCCGTTTGCGTCATAGACTTTGTAGCCTTCCTCAACAAAAGCGTCGATGACGGCATCTGAAACCTTTAAGCAGAGCTGGTTTGTCCGCATCATGCGGATATCACGGTTACAACTGTTGTCCGGCAGAATTTTTACATTGTCTGACAGCAGAGAAAAGGTGCCTGCACCCACACGCATTTCAAAAATGCAGGCATCCTCAAAGTCAAAATGGCTCAGTTCGTTTGTAGTTTTATAGCTCATAAAAATCTCCATTCTTACGTTATTCTTTGCGTATTTCATCAATAAGTGTTATGTCGCAGCCAGTAAGGCTAAAATTTCTTCATCGGAAAAACCGCGTTTTAAAAGACCCTCTACAAAGTGCCGGGTGGCTTTTTTCTGCCATTCAGCGAGCCCCTCTGCAGTCGCTTCTTTACGAATCATATCTTCCCATTCCCAGGATTTCATATAGTTGATGCCGACCGCCCTGCTTTGTTTTGCCTGACTTACCGCCTCATGGATGGCGGCAATGTCCGGATTGGTGATGTTTTGTTCAGTAGTTTCCTCTATGTATATGTATTTTAGCATATCGCAAAGTTCTTTGCCAGGGTTTCCTTCGGTACCCTTTGTGTAAAGAAAGCAGAAATTTGACAAATATCATCGAATGTGTTATATCTAAACATAGATTTGCAGTGAGCAGAAAGGGCGTGTATCAATGATTATTCGGTAATTTCCTTACCATTTTCATACAGAAAGAGGTTCTTTTTTTGATACCTTTTTTTGTGACAGGTCGGAGATTATCGGGTATGGATACAGGTGAAGAGGGCACCTTTGTGGTAAGGGAAGGTGTCTGCGTACGGATAATCTCTCTTTGAAAAAGGAGGGATTTTTTTATGTCTGAAAAACAGTTATTAAAGGCAGAGAATATTGTAGTTCAATTTGGCGAGCAGGAAATACTTCATTTTGACAGAATGTCAGTGTACGAAGGCGAGCGGATTGGTCTGGTAGGGGCAAACGGCGCCGGGAAAACGACATTGCTCCGCGTGCTGGCAGGAGAACTTGTGCCGGAAAGCGGCAGTGTGGAGCGGTTCTGTGAGATGGGATTTTTTCACCAGTTCGGGGAGGGAGAGAAGCCCCGGACAGAGGATGGAGCAGCACTTCCACTGGCGTTTCAATACGGCATGGAAGCGTGGGACGGCAGAGAGGTAAAGGAATTTAAGGTAAAAGAAAAACTTTGGCAGGAGGCAGTCAGCGGTGGGGAGGATGTGCGCATCCGTCTTGCACAGATATTTGGCAGCAGAAAGCAACTGCTGCTTTTGGATGAGCCGACATCAAACCTTGATATGGCAGGAATTTCTGTCTTAACGGAGCGGCTTGGGCATATAGAGACGATGATACTGGTAAGCCATGACCGCTCCCTGTTAAATGCGGTCTGCACGCGGATTGTGGAAATTGAGGACGGCGGACTTAAAAGCTATGACGGAAATTACGACAGCTATGTGCAGTGCAGGAAAGCGGCAAGGGAACGGCAGCAGCTTGAGTACGAGCAGTACCGGAAGGAAAAGAGCAGGTTAGAAAAAGTATATCTGGCAAAAAAGGAGAAAGCAGCGGCGATAGAAAAATGTCCCAGAGGGATGTCGGCGCATGAGGCGAATGTACTTGCATTTATCGGGAATCACAAGCCGGAGGATAAGGCAAGAAATATGGAGCGCTCCGCAGGAAATGTGAAAAAGCGCTTAGAGCATATGGAGGTAAAGGAAAAGCCAAAGGAGACAGCACGTATCCGCCCGGAATTCAGGCTTTACGATGCGCCGGAGAACCGGATTCTGATCGAAGGCGAGCATCTGACATTTTCCTATGACGGAAAACGAAAACTGTTTGAGGACGCCGGATTTGCAATCCCAAATAAAAGCCGTGTGGCAATTGTCGGCGAAAACGGAGCGGGGAAAACAACGCTTTTACACCTGATTGCAGACAGCGTGCAGGAAAAACAAAAGCTACCGCTTGAGGGCGGAAAAATCCGGGTGGTGCCAAAGGCAAGGCTCGGACTCCTTGAACAGAATTTATCTATGTTAGCCCCCGAAAAAACGGTTTTGGAAAATGTCATGGAACAGAGCATTTTTAAAGAGGACCTAGCGCGGACGATTCTTGCAAGATTACTGCTTTCGGAGAAGGATTTGAACAAAAAAGTGCAGATGCTCTCCGGTGGAGAGAGGATAAAACTGGCGTTTGCAAGACTTTTTGTGGATAACGTCAACGTACTTGTTCTTGATGAGCCGACGAACTACCTCGATATCGCATCAATGGAAGCACTTGAGCAGATGTTTTCGGTCTATGAGGGCACGTTAGTTTTTGTTTCTCACGATGAGGCGTTTATCCGGGCGGTTGCAACGGAAATTCTGATTGTGGAAGATGGAAAAATCCGTGCGTTTCGTGGCACACCGGAGGAATATTTTTCTTTCAAACAGAGTATTCCTTTATGACGAAAAATGTGTTACCCTTTTAGTAGGAAAAAAGATGTGGAACAGAGGGACGACATGGAGAACAGAAAAATTGCTTTTTTTGACATAGATGGGACGCTGACTTCCGAGAAGGATGGTTCGATTCCGGACAGTGCAGTGCTTGCGATAAGGGAAGCGAGGGCAAACGGACATCTGATGTTTATCAATACCGGACGGTGTTTCCAGAACGTGGAGGAGCGTTTTCGTGCCATCGGGTTTGACGGATATGTCTGCGGATGCGGAACCAATATCTATTATCAGGGAAAAGAATTGCTTTATGTAAACCAGACGCATGAGACGGTGATGGAACTGCTTACGCAGGCGCGGAAAACAGATGTCGACATTTTATTTGAGTCAAGGCAGGAAGTTGTCTTTGACTTAAGCAGACCGCTCCATCACCCGGATGCGAAGCGGCAGTATTACGCATTCAGAGAGCGGCATTACGATATGTCACATGAGCTGGAATCAGAGGATTACATTTGTGATAAATTTGTCATCTGGTTTGAGAGAGACGAGCAGCTCACCGAATTCCGGAAGGTCAGTGACCGCCTTTTCGAGTGCATTGACAGAGGTGGAAACTTCCGGGAATTTGTGCCATACCACTATTCAAAGGCGACGGGAATCCAGTTTTTGCTGGACCATTTTGCACTATCCGGGGAGAACGCCTATGCGTTTGGAGACAGCAACAACGACCTGCCGATGCTTTTGTATGTACCGCACAGCGTAGCGATGGGAAATGCCACACCGGAGACGTTATTTGAACAGGTGAGCTATGTGACGGCAAATGCCAGCGATGATGGGATTGCAAAGGCACTTCGGGAATTGAACTTTTTGTAGAAAGAGTGGAGAGGTTTTATGATACTGACGATGGAACTGCCAGAGCAGGTGAGTCAGACAACTTATTGTTTTGCACGGATGACGGAACTGTTTGCGGTGATTTCCGGAGACGATTATTTTTATGAATTTGTCGGAAGAACAGCCGGAATTATGATGGAGGACGTGCTTCATCCGTCCTGCAGGGAGGAATTCCAGGAGGCTTGCAGCAAAGTAAAACCGCAGGAACCGGTAAGACTTGTGACGTTTTTTAAGGATGCGGCGGGAGACTACCAGATGGTGGATGTTATTCTGGCGGATCATGGAGAGCACAGTAACGGAGAAAAGCTGTATGACTTAACCATCTACAATATTTCTTCAATTGAAGACAAATATATGCATTGCGTTGATAATGTAAAACGTTACCGGAATTATCTGGCAATGTACAACGGATATCTGTTTGACTATGATGTGGATGCGGACTGTCTGTCAGTTTTCTCCTATTATACGGTAAAGGCAACTGTTTTTATCCGCGAGACGTTAGAAGGATTTTATCAGAAAATGCGTGCGTCGTACCAGGATGAGAGGGCAATTGCGGATTTAAAGCATTTTTGCGACAGGTTAAAAAAAGCGGAGACAAACTTTTCCATGGATGTCCGGGGAGGAAAACCGGATTATACAGGTATAGTCGGCATGTTTCAGATTGAAGCGAATGTCATTTATAAAACAGACCGGGGAAAACTGGTGGTCGGAGTGATTCGTTTTCTGGATGAGGAGATACAGGACAACGTGCCGGTTTATGCGCTTCCGGAAGGAAAAGATTCCTTTACCGGGCTCATCAATAAATGCGCGTGTCAGGAGTATGTCAAGGATGCAATCGCGGCAGAAAATTGCAGACACTATATGGCAATTGTGGACGTGGATAACTTTAAGGTGGTAAACGATACCTGTGGACATTTATATGGGGATAAGGTAATCCTGGAAATTGCTTCCATCCTAAACAGTGCGTTAAACGGAAGAGGCGTTGTGAGCCATTTTGGTGGGGACGAATTTCTGATTTTTACCGACTGGATTGAGACGGAAATGCAGATGCGTTCGCTTCTCACCTACATCAGGCAACGGGTGCGGGAGACCTTTGACAACTGGGAAAAGAGCTGTAAAATTACACTTTCCATCGGTGTTTGTTCGGCGCCGGATGATGGAACGGACTACTATGAGCTCTTTGAAAAAGCGGATAAATGCCTTTATCTGGCGAAAAACAAGGGAAGAAACCGTTATATTATTTATGATGAGAAAAAACACGGAAAAATTTCGGTGTCCGGAAATGCAGTTGCAGAAATTGCAGATCCGGTGGAGCGTGCCGAGCAGCTTGCGACTGTGGTGGCGGAGACTGGAATTTCGCTGCTTACAGGCGGAAAAAGTGCGATTCCTGCAACACTTGAAGAAATATGCCGGAAATTCCAGATTGACGGAATCCGGGTGTATGATAAACGTACAGGAATGCCGGTTTATGGTGCGGGCAGTTACCGGAAGGAGATTGACCTTGAGGACTATGTGACGGAAGATAAAATACTTCCCTATTTTGAGCACCGCAATTATATGGCGTACACGAATTTTATCAATTTCCAGATTCATGATAAAAAACTGTATGAAATGATGGCAGCAGAAGGAATCAGGGGGACTGTGTGCTGTTATATGACAGGAAAGGATGGGCAAAACCGTTATTTCTTTTTTGACGCGATTGACCGCAAGATTATCTGGACGGAATCGGATAAAAATTATTTTTTGCTGGTAAGCAGACTGCTTGCAGAAGTCATGGAATGAATGACAAGGAGGAGAAGGGACAATGAGATGGCAGAGGGTACAGTATCAGCCGAATCTTCCGCTTGGAGTGGATGGAAGAAAGGTGACGGACAGTGAGGAACACCGCAATTTGTCGAAGAACGCGGCAAAGGAGGGAATGGTTCTTTTAAAGAATGAGGGAGAACTGCTCCCATTTGAAAAGGGAACCAGACTTGCCCTGTTTGGAAAGGGCTGTATTGATTATGTAAAGGGTGGCGGCGGAAGCGGCGATGTGACGGTTTCTTACACCAGAAATCTCTGTGAGGGATTTGAAAAACTGCCGGAGCAGGTGCAGATATTTGAGGAACTTACGACCTTTTACCGTGAGGAAGTCAAAAAACAGTATCAGGCGGGAGCTGTTCCGGGGATGACGAAAGAGCCTGAACTGCCGGAAGAACTTCTGAAACGGGCACGGGCGTTTACGGATACGGCGGTTATTTCCATCAGCCGTTTTTCCGGGGAAGGCTGGGACAGAAAGAGCCGTTACGATGCCGGGGAAAAGGAACAGAATACCGACAGACTTCTCGGTGAGGCAGAAAAGATTTTTGAAGACGGCGATTTTTATCTGTCTGCGGCAGAAAAGGCAATGATTGCGCAGGTAAAAAAATATTTCCCGAAGATTGTCGCTGTATTAAACGTCGGCGGTATGGTGGACAGCGAATGGTTTGCAAAAGACGCTGCAATCGGTGCAGTTTTACTTGCATGGCAGGGCGGCATGGAGGGCGGACTTGCGGCAGCAGAATTATTGTGTGGCATTGGAACGCCATCCGGAAAACTTTCCGACACCTTTGCATCGTGCCTGGAGGATTATCCGTCCACGAAGGGTTTTCACGAATCGCAGGATTACGTGAATTATACGGAAGATATCTACGTCGGATACCGATATTTTGAGACACTTCCGGGCGCGGCAGAAAAGGTCAACTATCCGTTTGGTTTTGGACTTTCCTATACGACATTTAACTGGAAGGTGGAGGAAGTGACGCTTCCTGCGCAGGTAAAAACAGGAGAGGAAACGGTGAGTCTTGCGGTTTCTGTCACGAATACAGGAGAGCGTGCCGGAAAAGAGGTTTTACAGGTCTATGTGGGAGCAACGCAGGGAGCACTGTTAAAGCCGGCGAAGAGCCTGGTGGCTTTCCAGAAGACAAGACTGCTTGCACCGGGGGAGACACAGAAATTATATCTGACATTTGCACTTGCGCAGGCGGCATCCTATGATGACCTTGGGAAGGTGCAGAAATCTGCATATCTGTTGGAAAAGGGCGCTTACGTTATTTATGTCGGAACTTCCGTGCGGGAAGTCTTTGAGCTTGACGAGAAGGTTGTTCTTGATGAGACAATTATAGTAAAACAATTAAAGGAGCATCTTGCACCTTCCTCATTAAAGGAACGGCTTCTTGCAGATGGAACGATGGAAGCACTGCCGCAGAGAACGCCGCATCATCCAAATGACGGCAATATCGATGACACGCCGAAGGCAGAGTATGACGGACAGGTGCCGTCTGTGCGCGCAGTTTCAGGACTTTTGCTGTGGAAGCAGCCTTATAAAAAGGATGTGCGCCCGTTTACCGAGGTGGCGGAAGGAAAAATGACGCTCGATGAGTTCCTTGCGCAGATGACCGATGAGGAGCTGGCACATCTTTTGGGCGGACAGCCAAATACCGGTGTTGCAAACACATTTGGATTTGGAAATATGCCGGATTACGGAATTCCAGGCGTGATGACTGCCGATGGTCCTGCAGGACTTCGGATTGAGCCAAAGTGCGGTGTGAAGACAACCGCATGGCCGTGTGCAACACTGCTTGCCTGCACCTGGGATGCGGATGTGGTTTACGCCGTGGGTGAAGCGGGCGCAAGGGAAGTAAAAGAAAATAATATCGGCGTATGGCTGACCCCGGCAATCAATATCCACAGAAGCCCTCTTTGCGGACGAAACTTTGAGTATTATTCAGAAGACCCATACCTGACCGGAAAACTGGCGGGCGCCATGGTGCGTGGTATCCAGTCGGAACGGATTGGGGCGACCGTGAAGCATTTTGCCTTCAATAACAAAGAGACAAACCGCAGGGATTCGGATTCGAGAGTCTCAGAGCGCGCGGCGCGTGAGATTTATCTGAAGGCGTTTGAGATTATCGTGAAGGAGGCAAAACCCTGGTGCGTAATGTCTTCCTATAATATTGTAAATGGTTACCGGACTTCCGAGAATAAGGAGCTGCTTGAGGACATCCTTCGTGGCGAGTGGGGCTTTGACGGCGTGGTGACAAGCGACTGGTGGACACTCGGGGAACACTACAAAGAGACAAAGGCTGGAAACGATATTAAGATGGCATGTGGCTTTCCGGACAATCTTATGCTTGCAAGAGACAAAGGGCTTTTAAGCAGGGAAGAGCTGCTTCGCTGTGCAAAGCGCGTACTGGAACTTCTTTTGAAAATAGATTAGGCAAATTATTATAAATTAAGGTAGTTTTAAGATTGCGCCATCTTCCGGTTAAGATTTCCGAGGTAGACTGTTTACAGAAACAAAAGAGAGCATTTATTTCTCAGGGAGGAAACAGGATATGTGGACAAGAAAAGATTTAAAAACAAAAGCAAAAGAGAGAATGTCACTTAATTACTGGAGAAGCGTGTTAGTCGCACTCATTCTTACAGCGGTTGCCGGCGGAGGAGCTGCCAGTGCAGCAGGTGCTTTCGGCGGCGGTTCGGATTCGAGCAGCATCAGCGATGAAATCCGGTATACGCTAAGTGATAATGGCGATGATGAAGACAGTGCTTCGGATGCGCTTGACAGCTTCGAGGAAATGTTGAATGACGATTTTTATCTGGATGATGGAGTCGATGATTTCATTGCAATCGTTTTAATTGCGGTTGTGATTGCACTTGTAGTTGTACTTATTGCAACGGTGATTGCAGTACTGCTCAGAGTATTTTTGTTACAGCCGCTCGAAGTTGGCTGCAAACGGTTCTTTACACGCAACCTTGATGACAACGCACAGGTGAAGGAAGTCTGCTTCAGTTATGACCATAACTACATGAATTCCGTAAAAATCATGTTTTTCAAGGAGTTATACACCTTCTTATGGACACTGTTGTTCGTGATTCCGGGTATTATCAAATCCTATGAGTACAAACAGGTGCCATATATTCTGGCAGAGAATCCGGACATCACAAAGGAAGAAGCATTTGCACGCAGCAAACAGATGATGAGCGGAAATAAATGGAAGGCATTTGTACTGGATTTATCTTTCCTTGGCTGGGAGATTTTAAACACCATGACAATTGGAATTCTTGGTATCTTCTATGTAAAGCCATATGAATACCAGACAGAGGCAGCTTTTTACGAGGCATTAAAGCAGGAAACAATGAATTTAGAGGCAAGTGAGAACCTGTTACAGTAAATAGTCTTTGGAAGCAGAAGGTAGGAGGAGATTATGGCATATACGGTTCTGGTAGCAGATGATGAGGCGGAAATCAGGAGCCTTCTGCGGCTTTATCTTGAAAAAGATGGTTACCGTGTGTTGGAAGCGGGAGACGGTATACATGCCGTCTCTCTGCTGCAGAAAGAAGAGATTGACCTGGTGCTTTTAGACATTATGATGCCGGGACTTGACGGTTACCAGGTGCTTCGCAAACTGCGGCAGCAGAGCAACATTCCGGTGATGATTCTGTCTGCAAAGGGAGCAGATGAGGACAAAATCCTAGGGCTTGACTTAGGGGCAGACGATTATCTGGCAAAACCGTTTAACCCGCTTGAAGCGATGGCGCGGATTAATTCCAATATCAGACGGTTTTATTCGCTTGGCGCAAAGGGCGGCGGCATTAAGGAACTGAAGGTAAGGGATTTACGTCTGGATACGGAAAGCTGCATGGTTTACCGCGGCGAAACACCGATACAGCTCACAGCAATCGAATACAAACTGTTACGCCTTTTTATGGAAAATCCGGGAAAAGTGTTTACCAAACAGCAGCTTTATGAAGAGGGTTGGGGAGAACAGTTCGTGGTGGCAGATAACAATATCATGGTCTGCATCAGCAAACTCCGCTCGAAGCTTTCAGAGGATGCAAATGAGTATATTAAGACGATACGTGGACTCGGCTACCGTCTGATGGCATAGCCTGACGTCATAGAAAGGTTTGAAATGAACGAGAAAAGAGAACTGCGGACATTTTTAATCAAACGTTTTTTGCTGATACTTGCATTTATAGGAATCACGGAGGGACTGCTCAATACACTTTTCCACAGGATGGTCTATCCGTGGATGAATCAGGTATTTGGATTGAACAGTTATCTCGAATCAATATCATTATCGGAAATAGGGGCGCTCATGGCAAAGAGCGTCTTTTTCTTCTGTGCGGATAAATTATTCGGCGCATTTCCAGTGGGAATCCGGCAGTATTTACGGGGGGAACTTTCGGAGTGGGCAGGGGAGGATTTGTTTTCCCAGATTGGAACCTATGCGGGAAATATGCCCGGAAATCAGAAACTTCTCTATACAATCGGACTGTTTGGAATTTTAGCGGGACTGCTTCTGTTATGGCTGATTCCGTATGTGATAGCGGCGTTTGTGTTTGGAATTATGGTGTCAAAGAAAGCGGCAGAGCTTGAGGAGGCAAACAGAAAGAAAAAAGAACAGTACGAAAGGCAGCGGAATCTCCTGCTCTCTGATGTTGCGCATGATTTAAAGACACCAATTACGACTGTAGTTGGCTATGCAAAGGCATTGTCGAGAGGGGATGTGACCGGGGAAGCGCAGACGAAGGAATATCTGGATGCGATTGCAAGAAAATCCATGCAGATGAGTGAGCTGATACAGCTTTTGTTTGAGTACGTGAAGTTGGACAGCGAAGGATTTTCCCTGAAAAAAGAGAAAAAAGATTTGACGGAGCTGCTGCGGGAGGTGGCGGCATCGCTCTATATGGATTTTGAGGAAAAAGAGATTGTATTTGAGGCGGATATTCCGGAGAAGCCTTGCATTTTATCGTTGGATGTCATACAGTTTTCAAGAGCGGTCCACAATCTTTTGCTCAACATCATAAGGCACAATCCGGCAGGAACCGAAGCAGGAATTGTGATGGAGGAGACAGACGAAAAGATTACCTTAAAAATCTGGGACGACGGTACGCCGATTCCGCCTGAGATTGCAGAGCATCTCTTTGAGCCGTTTGTGCAGGGAGACGCTTCAAGACAGAGCAAGAGTGGAAGCGGGCTTGGACTCAGCATTGCTGCAAAGGTCATCGCCATGCATGATGGAGAACTTACGCTTTTGCAGGAAAACGGAAAGAAAATATTTGAAATTACACTTGTAATTACAGAAAAAGAGCACTAAAACAGGACAGGAGACTTACACGATATGACAGAGCTTGAACAGTACTACAATAAATTCTGCGAAGAGAAACGTTTAAACAGCAGGCATGGAAGGGTGGAATTTCTTACCTCCATGAAATATATCCACGATTATCTCGACGAAGAAAAGCAGGCAAAGATTCTGGATATCGGTGCAGGCACGGGGCGCTACAGTGTTGCGCTTGCGGAGGAAGGATACGATGTGACAGCGGTAGAGCTGGTAAAATATAACCTTGGCATCCTAAAACAGAAGGGCAGCAGTGTGAAGGCATTTCAGGGAAATGCACTGAATCTTTCCCGGTTTTCATCCGATACATTTGATGTGACGCTTTTATTTGGACCGATGTACCATCTGTTTACATTTGAGGATAAGGTGACTGCGCTGGGGGAGGCAAAGCGCGTGACAAAACCGGGCGGTGTGATTCTTGTTGCCTATTGCATGAATGAGTACGGAATCATCACCTACGGTTTTAAGGAAAATCATATCAGTGAGTGCCTTCGGGAGGAAAAGCTGACAGAGGATTTTCATTGCAGGCAGACCCCAAAAGACCTTTATGATTATGTCAGGGTGGAGGACATTAATGCACTCGATGAGGCGGTGGGACTTGAACGGATAAAACTGATTTCCGCAGATGGACCGGCAGATTATCTGCGCCCGGTATTAAATGCCATGGACGAAGAAACCTACGATGCTTTTATAAGATATCATCTTGCAACCTGCGAGAGACCGGAGTTAGTAGGAGCGGGTGCACATACTGTGGATATTTTGAGAAAAGCGCAGATATAATATAGAAAGCGACGAATGATGGAGGTGCTTGTATGAACAACAGTATCAGACAGAGGAGAAGAAGACAGCGAAAGATTCGTAATGCAGTCATTTTGACAACGATGGTGGCGGCGCTGCTTGTGATTGCCTATGTTGCGATAGCTCTTTATTTTAAAACGCATTTCCTTCCAAGAACGAAGATTAACGGTGTCAGTGTGGGGGGAATGACAGCGGAGGGAGCGGAGACTGCAATCGGAGAAAACGAAAGTGAATATACGCTGATTGTCGTAGACCGTGATAAGAGACTTTACACGATTGAGGGAAATCAGATTGATGCGGATTATGTTCCGGATGGTTCCGTGAAGGAAGCACTTTTAGCACAGAAGTCCAATAACTGGATTGGAGCGATTTTTAGCGGAAATAAAATTGATGTAAAAACACCGATGAAGTACGACAGCACCAAGCTTGAGAATACGGTTGAGGCGCTTTCCTGCTTTGACGAAGAAAATATCGTGAAGCCGCAGGATGCCTATATTGTGGAGGAAGACGGTGTTTACTGCGTAGAAAAAGAGCAGGCAGGAAATGAAATGATACTTCAAAATGTAGTGGAAGAAGTGGGGGCAGCAGTTGCAGAGGGCGATGGAGAAGTTTATCTGACTGATGCAGTGTATGTGAAACCTGAGATTACATCTGATTCCCCGGAGATTACAGAGCCGCTTGCAAAGATTGAGAAGTACACTTCCGCACGGATTGTTTACCAGATTGCAGATTACGATGAGACATTAGAAGGGGAAGAGTTAGCGGATATGATTCTCGTGGATGAGGATTATAACGTGACGCTTGATGAGGATGCCATCGCACGTTATGTGCAGAAGCTGGCGAGCAAGTACAATACATATGGAGACGAGCGTGAATTTAAGACAGCGAAAGGCGATACGGTTACCATCGGTGGCGGCGATTACGGCTGGGTTATCGACAAGGAGAGCGAGGCAGAGCTGTTAAAGGAGAATATTATGGCAGGCGGTGTGACCGAGCGGAAGCCGGAGTATTCACAGACTGCACAGGTCGAAGGACTCGATGATATCGGTGATACCTATCTGGAAATTGACTATACAAATCAGCACCTCTGGTATTTTAAAGAGGGCGTTTTACAGATGGAGACAGACATTGTGTCCGGAAATATTGCCAATGGAAACGGTTCACCAGACGGACTGTTTAAAGTGGTCTATAAGCAGAGTCCTGCTGTGTTAGTCGGAGAAAGTTACGAGTCAAATGTAGAATACTTTATCGTGTTTGCCTATAACGTAGGTGTGCATGATGCTTCCTGGAGAAGCAAGTTCGGAGGAGATATCTATAAAAATTCCGGTTCCCACGGATGTATCAACGTTTCCCTTTCTGCAGTCGAGGAATTGTATGGCATGATTGAGAAAGATACGCCGGTCGTTGCTTATTACCGGGAAAAAGTAGAACTTGCATCTGTAAGTGCAGATATTTCCAATGCCTACTCTTATGTGGAGCCGGTGGAGGAAGAACCGGAGACAACGCCAGCGGCGGATGCCGGAACCGGAGTGGATGTCGGAACAACGCCAGACGCCGGAGCGGCGACAGATGCAGGGACAACGGACGCCGGAGCAGCGACAGATGCCGGAACAGCAACGGATGGTGCAGAGGGTGGTGCGGCACAATGAAATTTTACATGGCACCGATGGAAGGGCTGACCGGATATGTGTTTCGCAGCGCTTATCAGAGGCATTTTCACAATATTGACCGCTATTTTACCCCATTTATTAACAACGCTAAGATGAACCACAGGGAGGTGGCGGACATTCTGCCGGAGCACAATGCGGGAATGGAAGTGATTCCGCAGATTCTGACGAACCGCGTGGAGGATTTTGTAGCGGTGTCAAAGGCATTAGGAGAGTACGGCTATGAGGAAGTAAATTTAAATCTCGGCTGTCCGTCCGGAACGGTGGTTTCCAAGGGGCGCGGTTCGGGATTCCTTGCGATGCCGGAGGAACTGGACCGTTTCTTAGATGGCATTTTTTCAAAGTGCCCGCTAAAAATTTCCATCAAGACCAGAATCGGTAAACTTGATGCGGCGGACTGGGAAGAGCTGCTTGCCATTTATGAAAAATATCCGATGACAGAGTTAATCATTCATCCGCGAATCCAGAGGGACTTTTACAAAAATACGCCGGATATGGAAGCATTTGCAAAAGCAGAAGAAAGGAGCAGCCATCTGCTATGTTATAACGGGGATGTGTTTTCGGTGGAGGACTATGAGCGCGTGACAAAACGGTTTCCTTCGGTGGAACGGATGATGCTTGGGCGCGGTATTTTAATGAATCCGGGCTTGATTGATGAAATTAACGGCAAAGAGGGCGTAAATGAAAAAGAGCTTCGCGCATTTCACGATGAAGTGATGGAAGGATATCTTGCGGTAATGTCGGGGGAGCGCAATACCCTGTTTCGAATGAAGGAGCTGTGGAGTTATCTCGGAGAGCGCTTCCCGGACGGAGAGAAGGCGTTAAAGCGCCTGCGCAAGGCGACGAGAATCCCGGAATATCAGGCGGCGGTTTCGGAAGTGTTTCAAAGCGGATTAAAATAGTTTACTAAAAACTAAATAAAACAATTGAAAAATTTAGATAATTTTGCTATAGTAAGCTTAATGGATGAGATACCATTTGGGAATAACAGACAATGTATGGAGTGGTAAGGAGAGGGCAATGAAGAAAAAAAGCAAAATTATCATAACGGCAGCGGCAGTTGTGGTGGCAGCGGCGGCAGTGGGAACCGCAGTTGCACTGAATTACGACAAGCTGTTTCCAGAGAAGATTGACAGTGATTTTACGGTCAGCTATGACGGAATCAAAACTGCGTCCATCAAGGCGGGCGTCAGCGTGCATGACCCGTCCATTCTGGAGGTGGACGGTAACTATTACATTTTCGGCTCACATATGTCGGCGGCATCCTCGACAGATCTTCGCACCTGGACGTCTATCGGAAATGGCTACACACCGTCTAATCCGCTGTTTGACAACCTGTTTGCGACAGAGCATGTATTTGACTATTCGGGAAGCGGCGGCAGTGTGATTCCGACAGATGACGGCGGAAAGCACGTCTGGGCGCCGGATGTGATTTACAATAAGGCACAGGGGCTTTATTATATGTATTTCTGTACATCCTCTACCTGGAATGCGTCAAATCTGTGCTATGCGACATCGGAGAAGCCGGAAGGACCATACACCTGGAAGGGCGCACTTATCTATTCCGGTTTTACATCGGAGAGTATCGGTGCCACGGATGTGCTCGATTACGTGACGGAAGATTATGCGCTTTCCAATTATGTCACGCTCGGGGACGAATATGATTACGAGGATTACCCGAATGCCATCGACCCGACGGTCTTTTATGATGAGGACGGCAAAATGTGGATGGTATACGGTTCCTGGTCAGGCGGCATTTTCTTACTTGAGATTGACGAGGCGACCGGGGAAGTCATTCATCCGGAGGCAGACCCGGAAAACAACGTGGACGCTTACTTTGGAAAACGGCTGCTCGGCGGCGGTCATAAGTCCATCGAGGGACCTTACATCATGTATGATGAGCAGAGCGGTTATTATTACCTGTTTGTTTCTTACGGTTCGCTTACCAGCAACGGCGGTTACCAGATTCGTGTATTCCGTTCGGAGACGGTGGACGGAGACTATGTGGACATGAACGGACAGTATCCGACGAAGGGTTTAAACCATACCTATTATGGACTGAAGCTGTCCGGCAATTATTATCTGCCAAGCCTTACCAAGGCATATATGGCAACCGGTCATAATTCTGCGTTTGTCGATGAAGACGGAAAGATGTATATTGTATACCACACCCGGTTTGACGACGGGCAGGAGTACCATGAGCCGAGAGTGCACCAGTTTTTCCTGAATGAGGAGGGCTGGCCTTGTATGCTTCCGTATGCAACAGACGGTGAATCGATTTCTGCGGAAGGCTATGACAAGGACGAAATCGTCGGAGAGTATTACATGATTGACCAGGGAACGAATGTGGATGCAGAGATTGCAGAGCCGGTAAAAGTGATTCTTTCTGCGAGAGGAAATGTCTACGGCGACGGCATTACCGGAACCTGGGAAGCAAAGAGCGGAACTTATTATGTACATATCACCATGAATGAAGTGGAATACAGCGGTGTCTTTTGTGAGATGAACGATGAAGCAGGTACACCTGTCATGACATTTTCCATGGTTGGTGCCAACAAGAGTATCTGGGGTGTAAAGTATTTTGAGTAAGACAATGACAGACAAAAAAGAACTGGTGACAGATGTTGTAAAAGAAATCCTAAAGTGGGTGGCGGTGACAGCGATTGCGTTTGCATGGTGGATGTTCGTGCTGCTGTTGCTATCGCTATTTCTGTTAAATATCTGGCATATCACGTTTGAAGGAATATTAAGATATGGAATCGTGTGTACAATTATTACATCTGTAATCTATACGGGAAATCTGATTTACAGACGCATTCATGGATAACGGCATGCTTACCGGCATGACCTTCGGTATTCTCCGGGGGTCATGCCGGTAATTGCTTTAAACTGCCGGAAAAAGTGAACCTCGGTCTGGTAACCGCATTGCAGAAAAAGTTAGTTTGTGAATAGTATAGGATATTGGAAAGAGACTGTCAATTCGTTAGGATAGAACTATCAGAAAAGCAGAAAACAGGAGGAAAGTCAGATGGAACAGTTGGAGTGGGCAAAGGATGCGGCGGATAAAATCAAACAGAAGCTAGAGGTGGTTGCAGAGAGAAACTGCGATAAGATTCCCTATACAACGGAAAACGGCAGATTTAACGACTGCTCAAAAAGCGCTCCCTGATGGTGGACAAACGGCTTCTGGGGCGGAATCCTCTGGCAGCTGTATCATGCGACCGGAAAGGAGCGCTACAAAGAGATTGCCATCGAAAATGAGAAAAAGCTCGATAACAATCTTTTAAATCCCCGTGAGATGGACCATGACAGCGGTTTTAAGTGACTTTCTGCAGCTGTAGCGTATTATAGAGAGACCGGGGAGGAGGAGACATTTCGCAGAGGACTTCTTGCGGCGGAAAATCTGGCGGGACGGTTTAATCCGGCGGGACAGTTTATCCGGGCATGGAACGATGATGGAGACGGGAAAAATGCCGGCATTGCAATCATCGACTGCATGATGAACCTGCCGCTTTTGTACTGGGCATCCGAACAGACAAATGACCCGCGGTTTGCGCAGATTGCAAGGCTTCATGCAGACACGACGCAGAAATATTTTGTCCGGAAAAATGGTTCGGTCATTCACATCGGAGAGTTTGACCCGCAGTCAGGTGAATTTTTGCAGTCTATCGGAGGTCAAGGCTACGGACGCGGCAGCAGGAAGCAGATTTGTTTTGAGGGAATCGAGGGAAAACTTTCTTTATAAAACGGGGAAGAACAGCCCAAAACAGCAGTTGACACGGCAGTGTGGGAACGCTATAATGACCACGATACATAAAACATTTGAGAAACGAGGAGGAATAGTCAAATGAAGAAGTTATCTGTTAAGAGCGTCGTAGCAATCGGTATTGGCGCTGCATTGTTTTTTGTACTGGGCAAGATTTCCATTCCGACACCGGTATCAAACACTTATATCAGTTTACAGTATGCAATCCAGGCAGTGTTTGCAACTCTGTTCGGACCGATTGCCGGTCTTTTAATCGGATTTATCGGACATACCCTGATTGATGCGACAAGCTATGGCCCATGGTGGAGCTGGATTATCGCATCTGCATTTGCTGGTCTTGTAATCGGACTGATTACCTTAAAGATGGATTTAAGCGACGGACTTGATGCAAAGAAATTAATCCGTTTCAATGTAGCACAGATTATTGCACATCTTTTAGCATGGGGATTAGTAGCACCGGTGCTCGATATCGTGATTTACGCAGAGCCGATTGATAAACTGTTTGCACAGGGACTTATGGCAGCAATTGCAAACATCATCACTACCGGAGTCGTTGGTTCACTGTTATTATTTGCTTATGCAAAGACAATTGTAAAGAAAGGTTCTCTCAATCAGGAGGATTAAGAAGATACAGGGAAAAGGGGGCAGATATGTCCTCTTTTTTGATTTTATAGGAATCTCCTATAAAATCAAAACGCTCCGCGAAGATGCGACTGATGTGCAGAAGAAGATGCAAGCAAGAGCTTGCGCACATCAGCGCGCAAAGAGTTGCCAGGCAACTCTTTGTTTACAATTTCCGCGGAATATAATACAATGGATGCGTTAGAATTTGGGACTTTCATGTTCCAGGAACGCATACAGAAGTGAGGAATAATATGTCAGAACCGGTAATTTCATTTCAGAATTTTGGATTTCAATATACGGCGCAGGCAAAGCCAACCCTGCGCCATATTCATCTGGATATTTATCCGGGGGAAAAGGTATTAATTGCAGGGGCATCGGGCAGCGGGAAAAGCACGATGGCAAGCTGTATCAATGGACTGATTCCATATTCCTATCCGGGAAACGTGACCGGAAAGGTGCTCGTGGACGGAAAAGATGTGGCGGAAAGCAGCGTGTTTGAACTAAGCCACACGGTTGGAACGGTGTTACAGGATACGGATGGACAGTTCATCGGGCTGACGGTAGCGGAGGATATCGCATTTGCGCTGGAAAATGAATGTGTTCCGCAGGATGAGATGAAAGAAATTGTAGATAAGGTTGCAAAACTTGTAGATATCGACCATCATCTGGGATATGCACCGCACGAATTATCCGGCGGGCAGAAGCAGCGGGTAAGTCTTGCGGGCGTCATGGTGGACGAGGTGAAGGTATTGCTGTTTGACGAACCGCTTGCAAACCTTGACCCGGCAGCAGGACGCAGCACGATGGAATTAATTGATATGGTGCAAAAGAAAACGGAAGCGGCGGTGGTCATCATCGAGCATCGGTTAGAGGATGTCCTGTGGCGCAATGTAGACCGCATTGTTTTGATGAAGGACGGGGAGATTGTGGCAAATCTGCCGACAAAGGAGCTTTTGTGCAGCAATCTTTTGATGGAGCACGGCATCAGAGAACCGTTATACTTAACGGCGCTCCGCTACGCAGGAATCCTGATTACACCAGAGATGGAACCGCAGCACGTAAATTCCCTGCGGCTTACGGACGAGCAGAAACGTCAGGTAAAAGACTGGTTTGAAAAAGAAAGAGAGACACATCCGGAATCAGAAGGGGAAGAGCCGTTGCTTGAGGTGAAAGACCTTTCCTTTGGATATTCCCAAGATACATTGACGCTTTCAGACGTGAATTTTTCCATCAAAAAAGGCGAGATGGTGAGCATCGTCGGGAAAAACGGTGCCGGAAAAAGTACGCTTGCCAAGTTAATCTGCGGATTTGAAAAGCCGCTTGGCGGAGAAATCCGTTTGCAGGGCAGAGACCTTGCAAAAGACACCATCAAGGAGCGTGCCGCCCATATCGGTTATGTGATGCAGAACCCGAACCAGATGATTTCAAAGCCGATGATATGGGAAGAGGTGGAGATGGCGCTTGTGTGCGCCGGAATGCCGGAGGCTGAGCGCAAGGAGCGCGTGGAAGAAACGTTAAAAATCTGTGGCTTATATCCATTCCGCAACTGGCCGGTATCGGCATTATCGTTTGGACAGAAGAAACGTGTGACGATTGCAAGTATTTTAGTACAGCGCCCGGAAATCATCATTCTCGATGAACCGACGGCAGGACAGGATTTCCGCCATTATACCGAAATTATGGAATTTTTATCGGAATTGAACCGTCAGGGCTATACGATTCTTATGATTACACACGATATGCACCTGATGCTGGAATACACCGACCGGGCGATTGTCCTCACAGAGGGAAAGCTCTTAGCGGACACTACGGCGGCGCATGTGTTAAATAATCCAACGCTGGTGGAAAAGGCGAACTTAAAAGAGACAAGTCTTTATACGCTGGCACTTTCCTGCGGAATCGATGACCCGCAGGCATTCACGGAGCATTTTGTAAAACAGGAAAAACAAAAGTACGGAGCAGAGAAGTAACATGGCAAAAGTAGCAATTTTAAGTTATCTGGAACGAAACAGTCTTGTGCATAAACTGACTGGAACTACAAAACTAATTTTCTTTCTGGCATGGAGTGTAGCTGCGATGGTAACCTATGATACCAGAGTGCTCATCTGTATGTTGATTGGAAGCATTGTTATTTTTAAAATCAGTAAAGTGAAATTTAAGGATGTCAGTGTCGTGTTTGGACTGGCACTGGTATTTCTTTTGATGAATAACCTGTTCGTGTATCTGTTTTCGCCGGAGTATGGGGTAGGGCTTTATGAGAGCCGGACGCTTCTTTTTACGATTGCAGGGCGTTACACGGTGACATTACAGCAGTTATTTTATCATCTGAATATGTCCCTGAAGGTATTGTGTGTGGTGCCGGTAGCGCTTTTGTTTATCGCCTGCACAGACCCGAGTGAATTTGCGGCAAGCCTTGCGTCTATCGGTGTCAGCTACCGGGTTGGCTATTCGGTAAGCCTTGCACTGCGCTATATTCCGGATGTGCAGAGAGAGTATCACAATATCAGCCAGGCACAGCAGGCGAGAGGAATCGACCTTTCCGGCAAAGATAAATTTTTTACGAGGCTTAAAAACTCGATTGCCATTTTGCTGCCGCTCGTGCTCTCAAGCTTAAACCGGATTGAGACGGTCAGCAACGCCATGGAGCTGCGCGGATTTGGTAAAAATAAAAAGCGGACCTGGTATGTACAGCGCAAGATGAAAAAAGCGGACTGGATTACGCTTTTCCTTGCGGTGCTTATTCTGGTACTTGATTTTGTCATTACATTCTGGGACGGAAGCAGATATTATAATCCGTTTGTATAAAAGGTTTTGGGGGGAAGAACAATGAAATACGCATTTGTAAACGGAAAAATCTTAGATGGAATGAAGGATATGAAGGTGCAGGAGGGACTGGTTGTCCTCACGGAAAATGATAAGATTGTGGATATCGTTCCGGAAAATACGAATATCAGTGGATATCAGAAGGTTGATTTAAACGGGAGCTATCTGATGCCGGGACTTATCAATATGCACGTTCACCTTGCAGGTAACGGGAAGCCGCAGAAGAAACAGCGCGACAACGAAAAGCTGGTTTCCTCTATCATGAGTTCCGGAATTACCAGAGCGGTTGCCTACAAAATGGTATGCGGATTTGCAAAGGATGAGCTGTTTAGTGGTGTGACGACCATCCGCACGGTGGGCGGACTTGGAAATTTTGACACCAGACTTCGGGATGAAATCGCAGAGGGCAAAAAGGTGGGACCAAGAATCCTTGCCGCCAATCAGGGAATTTCGGTTCCGGGCGGTCATATGGCAGGCTCGGTTGCAATTGCGGCAGGCACGATTGATGAGGCGTTACAGCACGTGGAGCAGGCGAAGAAAGAACACGTAGACCTTGTGAAGCTGATGATTACCGGCGGTGTTTTAGATGCGAAGGAAAAAGGTGTTCCGGGGGAGCTTAAGATGGCGCCTGAGATGGTTCGTGCTGTCTGTGAGAAGGCGCATAAGGAAGGCTATCTCGTGGCGGCACATGTGGAGTCCCCGCAGGGCGTAAAGGTTGCGCTTGAGAACGGAGTGGATTCTATCGAACACGGTGCAAAGCCGGATGAAGAAATGATAGAGCTGTTTCAGAAAAGAGAGGCTTTTTTGTGCACAACGATTTCTCCGGCATTGCCGTATGCGCTGTTTGACCGTTCCATTACAAACGCGACAGAGGTAGAGCAGTACAACGGAAATGTGGTGTTTGAGGGAATCATTGCGTGTGCGAAGGAAGCGCTTGCGCATGATATCCCGGTAGTTTTGGGAAATGATGTGGGCTGTCCGTGGATTACCCAGTATGATTTCTGGCGGGAGCTTTATTATTTCCACAAATATGTCGGCGTCTCCAACGCCTTTGCGCTTTATACGGCAACGGCGAGAAGCGCTGAAATGGCGGGAATCGGTGATGTCACGGGTACGATTTCCAAAGGAAAATGTGCGGATATGATTGTGACAAAAGAAAATCCGCTGGATGATTTGAGAGCACTCCGCAATGTATGGATGGTAGTTGCAGGAGGAAAGGTAATTGACCACCCGAAGGTGAAACGGAAAGAACAGGTGGAGCGGGAACTCGACAAGTTTTTATAGATGTAAACAGAACCAGATAAAAAAGGAAAGAGGTCCGGAAGATGGATATAAAGGAAAGATTTGAGTATTGGTGTAAAAAATTAAGAATTACACCGCAATGGGATATTAAGTTAGAAATGGTTGAGGATTCTGAATGGAATAAGACGGGAGATTTTAAAATTGACCCGACAGATAGAAAAGCGGTGCTGTTGCTTAATGCTGTGAATCCTAAGCAGGAAAATATGGAAGAGGTCATTGTCCATGAATTAATGCACATAAAAATGTATCCGTTAGATCAGGTTTGTGAGTCATTAATTACTTCCAATTTTGAGGAAGATACTCCGGTCTGGAATTTTGCGTACCGGGAATTCTTTGAAAGTTTGGAAATAACCGTGGAAGAGCTGGCAAAGTGCTTTTTACTTGAATCTGGGGAGAATAAGAATTTTTCTTTTGGAAGATGCAAATTACGGAAAAGTTTCGATGAATTGTATAATGGATTGCAGAAAATAGAGTAGGGTGCATGGATAAAGGAGCCGGCTGTGTGAAATGGATATTGGAAAGTGAGTGATACAATCACGATATTAGAAAAAGATTTTATCTACGTCTAGAAAAGGGGGTACATTCCTTTCAAAAAATAACAGAGACTACGAAGGGGATTATTACGATATGAGCAGAGGAATGGGAGCCCACGCTAATCTCAGTTTGCAAGATGAAAAGACTGTAATATATGAATATGGTGGTTATAATCTAAATGAAGATAACTTCAAAAATGAAGCTCAAATTTGTGATGGAATCATAACAATTTCGAGAAACTGCTTCTTGGAACCAGAGATACATCAGAAAATAAAAAAGATGCCAAGTGGTAAGAAAAAAATCATTACAAAAAGAATGTCCATAGACGTGGATTGTTCTAAGATGATAAAAGATGGTTTGATTGTGATTGAGAATTGTTCTAACTGCTGGAAAACGACGGATGATGAACATATTGATATCATGGCGCTTCGTATATTATTTAAGCTTTTCTTAAAGTATCAGGAAGAGGGAAAAGTGCCGGAATCCATTAGCTATAATGTGTAAAAATTTTAATATGTGATTGAAAGCGAAAAATGGGTTGAGGCAAAAGGAGTATTTAAAAGAATGTTAGAATTAAAAAAGTTATCTCTTGATGACGGTTTAGATATTTATCATATGCTACAGGAAATCCCTAAGGAGGAAAATGGGCTGCGTAATGAAGCAAAGGGATTGACATTTGACGAGTATAAGAAATGGTTAGTTTCAAAAGAGCAGGGTGACAGGCAGGAAGGAATTGTAGACGGCTGGAAAGTACCGTCTACAACTTTCTGGCTGTATGCAGACGGAATCCCGGTCGGGTTCGGCAGCGTCCGGCATTTTTTAACAAAGGCATTGTGCAAGGTGGGCGGAAATATCGGATATGGAATTGCACCACAATACCGTGGAAAAGGGTATGGTAAGGAGATACTTAGATTATTACTTCAGGAAGCGCATGAACTAGGAATAGAAAAAGCATTAGTGACAATTCAGTTGGATAATATGGCATCTCAGGCTGTAGCATTAGCAAATGGAGGTGTTATTGCCGGAAGAACGGATGACAGGGTTTTGATTTGGATTGACACCAAGAAATAGCCGGGAATTTATGGCAGAGGGAGTATAAAAAGGGGAAAAACATGAAAGTCGGGACGTGTATCAGGGGAACAAATCTTTTAGAAGACTTAAAGAATGCCGTAGAAATGGGATTTGATACGGTTGAGCTATACTATAATGAAACGCTTGGCGGGGCAGATTTTGCAGAACTATATTCGAAAATGCAGGAAATTATTGGAGATACGGGGGTTCAGATATCCGGAATAGGGTTGTATTGTAATCCGTTGATGAGTGAAAAAGCCAGAGAAGAATTGAAATATTGTATTGAAAATGCGTATGTTTTAAAAACGAATTTTGTAGGCACGTTTGCTGGAGCAATTTCCGGAAAAGGTGTGGACGATGCAATACATTGTTTTAAAAAATATTTTTCTGAATTGTCAAATATGGCTGAGGCGAACGGTGTAAAAATTGGCATAGAAAATGCACCAATGTACGGACATTGGTATGCCGCAACCTGTAACATTGGATTTTGTCCAAGAGCCTGGGAAAAGATGTTTGATGCGGTAGACAGTGATGCACTCGGGCTGGAATGGGAACCTTCGCATCAGTGGCAGCAACTTATAGACCCGCTTGCCCAGTTAAAGGAGTGGGGGAGAAAGGTGTTTCATGTGCATGGAAAAGATGCGCATGTTGACATGGAACACATTCGGAAGTACGGTGTCAGGTTTGGAGAACAGTACTGTGTACATCGTTTTCCGGGGATGGGAGATACGGACTGGAAAGAGATAATACGTATTTTAAATACACAGGGATATCAGGGAGATATTACGGTGGAAGGGTATCATGACCCGGTCTATTGCAGGGAAAGAGAGCTGGAAGGGCAAAAACTGGCACTTGATTATTTAAGAAGCTGTGTCTGACAGCGGAAAGAAGTTCATCGAGGCGGAAACGCAATGGATGTCGTTGGAAGATAAGAGGAAATATGGAAGGCAGGATATTGTTGGCAGCATTTAGTGGAACATCGTCAGAAATGTTGATTGAGGGGATGCAGGAAGATAAGCTGTTTTTACCGAGTGATATGCAACTGGATGAAGCGCTTTTGACTGCGAGGATAGCACAGAAAAGTTACCAGTATGTGATATGTTTTGGGCAAAAACCTGTGCTGCAAAATAAGGTTAAGATAGAGAGAAGAGCGTTGAGGCAGGAAAACGCCATCTATACAGAGTTTCCCTGTGGCGCATTAAAGCAGTTGTTTGAAAAAAATGGGATTACGGCGGAACTGTCGGACCGTCCGGGCTGTTCCTACTGCAACAACGTTTACCGGAAAGGACTTGAGTACCTATATGACTGCAAATGCAAGACGAAAATAGTATTTGTTCATGTGCCGGAGAAAAAGAATGTATACGACTGGGACGAGTTTAAAGAGCGTTTTCAGCAGGTCATCAGGGAGATTGAGGAAATAGAGTGAAATTCTTATTTTGGCTGACATGAATTTGTTGAATTTAGAATGGAAACACTTGATTTTAGTTATTGCATATGTTATAGTAGCAGTAACCAAGGAATGATATAAGTGTCACGCTGACACAAAAACGAACCCCCAGTAGTTCCAGCTACTGGGGGTTCTTCTCTTTTTGAACGGTAGAGCATCCGTTTAGACTAATTGTCACGAGTGTTCCCGTCTAGCCATTTGCAGATATAGTAACTAACGATACCTGCTGTGACGGAAACAAGGAATGATATAACAATTGACACGCTAACACCCCCTTTCTGTTGCCAGAGTGGGTGTGACAACATGACAATTATATCATCAGTGTATAATGGTCACAACAAAATTGGATTTATCAGAAAAAATATTGTGGAATTTGTACAATGAAATGTTTTTGTATGCTTTTGGAATTTTTATTTTGAAATGGGAATACTTGAAATGCCAGAGGGCATATGCTATAATGCCGATAGGCAAATGATATGATTAGTCTGTAAGGACAACGAAACCCCCACGAGGTGCAAACTCGTGGGGGTTTCTATTCCATTTAGGCAAGGCGGCTTATACCTTAGGCTGGTTGCCGGTTAGTTGTCTCTGTCCAGCCATTTGCAGATATAGTAGGCAACTATACTTGCCAAGACAGAGACCATAAATGATATGATTAATTCCATAAGAACAACCCTCCCTTCTGCGCCAGTGTAGGGAGTGGCAACATGACAATTATATCATCAGTGTGTAATGGTCACAATAAAATCGGATTTATAGGTAGAAATATTGTGAAAATTATACAATGAAATACTTT
>OIXH01000422.1_pt1 | contig 52252 bp, 46 predicted proteins | sample 1587741 | NCBI WGS metagenome assembly OIXH01 (sample SAMEA3888916, study PRJEB22519) | human gut metagenome | biome: human gut; feature: human-associated habitat; material: faeces | place: Denmark | collected 2011 | reverse complement strand
ATATCTTACAGAAGAGATATTCAAACGTCCTGTATTTGTAACAGATTATCCAAAGGAAATCAAAGCATTCTATATGAAATTAAATGATGATAATAAGACAGTTGCGGCTATGGACTGTTTAGTTCCTGGAATCGGCGAAATCATCGGAGGAAGCCAGAGAGAAGATGATTATGATAAACTTCTTGGCAGAATGAAAGAATTAGGCCTTAAAGAAGAGGATTATGGCTTCTATCTTGATTTAAGAAAATATGGTTCAACAAGACATGCAGGTTTTGGTTTAGGTTTTGAAAGATGTGTAATGTACCTTACAGGTATGGCTAACATCAGAGATGTAATTCCATTCCCAAGAACAGTTAATAACTGTGAATTATAATCTGTATTTAATAATTTTATTAAATTATGATTATTAAGAGTGCGTGGCACGAAAAAGTAATTTAGATTTAAAATAAGCAGATATAGAAGGCGGCTCAATTTACAGATAACATCTATAAATTTCTTTAGATAACATCGATGAATTGGGCCGCTTATGTTAATAAGATTTTTAAGATAAGGTCAGGTTGGTCATTTAATAATAAATAATACGATTTCTCAGACAGATAATGCCAGAGAAAAGGAGTGTACGATGGCTAAAAGAAGAAAGAGAAATAATAGAAAAAATAATAAAAATAATAATAGATATAAGAATAGGAATAAGAACAGAAAAGTAATTAAGAAGATTTTACTTGGTCTGTTTTTTGTAATTATAGCAGCTATATTATTTATTGGAGTAAAATATGGCGTGAAATTATATGAGTATGATAAAGAAGCGAAGAGACTCGTTAAAGAGGGTGGCGAGGAAATATTTAAAGCAAACCAGACGAGTATTATATATGATGCAGACGGTAATGTTATAACGGAACTGATAGGAGAAAGAGATTCATATTATCTTGATTATAAAGATATTCCATATTTCGTTAAAGCAGCGCTTATTACATCTGAGGACAGAAATTTTTATTCACATTCTGGTGTAGATTACAAAGCGGTAATCAGAGCATTTTTAGTGTTACTACAGAATAAAGGTGAAATAACGCAAGGAGGAAGTACGATAACACAACAGCTTGCAAGAAATGTTTTTCTGTCACATAAAGTTACAATGGGACGAAAAATAAAGGAAATGTTTATTGCAAAAGAGATTGAGAAAAAGTTCTCTAAGGATAAAATATTAGAGTTTTATATAAATAACATATATTTTGGTAACGGATATTATGGAATTGAGGCGGCTGCCAGAGGATATTTTAGTAAATCAGTAACGGAGCTTTCGTTAGGTGAGATAGCATTTATATGTGCAATTCCGAATAATCCTACTTTATATGATCCGTATACTAATAGTGATGAGACTACCTTGCGAAAGAACAGAATCTTAAAGCAGATGTATGAAAATGATGACATTGACAAGCAGATGTACGAAGCTGCATTGTATACCACAATTGTCTTATATCCATCAGAAAATAAAACCAATAATTACATAGAAACATATGTTAGATATTGTGCAACAATTTCTCTTATGTCTAATTCTGGATTTGAATTTAAGTATTATTTCGATTCAGATGAGGAAAAAGAGAAGTATGAGAAAGAATATGAGGTCCTATATAATGATATTTCGGCTAAATTATATACGGGTGGTTACAAAATATATACATCAATTGATTTGAATAAGCAGCAGGAATTACAAGATATAGTGGATAATAATTTAGCACATTATACAGATGTAAATAATGAGGGTATTTATGCGTTTCAGGGGGCTGCGACCTGCATTGACAATACTACTGGAAAGGTCGTGGCGATTGTAGGTGGAAGAACGCAGGACTATAAAGGATATACACTCAACAGGGCATATCAGAGCTATAGACAGCCTGGTAGTACTATTAAGCCAATTCTCATTTATACACCTATATTTGAAAGAAATTATTATCCTGACACAAAGGTTGTAGATGAACCCATCGAAAATGGACCGGTTAACTCACCTAATGTCTACGAAGGTGAGATGACAGTAAGAAGTGCTGTAGAAAAATCAAAGAATACAATAGCATGGAAACTATTTGATGAGCTATCAGCGGATACCTGCCTTGGATATCTTAAAAATATGAATTTTAATAAGATTGTGAATAAAGACTATGTACCTGCTGTCTCAATTGGAGGAATGACCTACGGTGTATCGACACTTGAGATGGCTTCTGCATATGCTGCTATAGAAAATGATGGCGTATTCAGAACGCCAACTTGTATATCAAAGATAACAGATGCAGATTACAATATAATAGTAGATAATATAGAGTATACAAAGTCGAAGAATACTTCCATACAAGTTAAACAGATTTACCAGACAAATGCAGCAAGAATAATGACTGATGTCCTGAAAGGTGTTCTTACAGTAGGAACAGGAAGAAAATATAATATTTCAAATGCAATTTGTGCTGCAAAGACTGGAACTACTAATGATAATAAAGATGTATGGTTTGTAGGTTTTAGTAAATATTACACTACAGCAGTGTGGGTGGGATATGACATGCCTAAAGTTATTAATGACGGCTATGGCAATACCTGTTCAGGAAATATATGGAAAGAATTTATGACTAAGATTCATGATGGGTTAGAGATTAAAGATTTCGTTCCGTATGTTACAGAAGACGGAATACTAAGTAATGGCGAAGAGATATCTGAATCACAGCCTGCTGAAGAAACCACTGAAGAAACCACTGAAGAAATCGCTGATGAGACTACTGAAAATGAGGAAAATTCTATCTATACTAATGAAAGTGATGATGAAACAACAACTATAAGTACAGATAATAATTCTGATAATAGAGATAACAGAGATAATACAGAGACAACTAATCCATATAATTCACAGGTTACAAAACCATCAAATGAGCAGGCACCGGGAGGTGCTGATGGTGGTGTATATCAGGAATATTGGGGTGATTAGTGCGATAGTAAATGTTTTTATTACAGATAAGAGATAAGAAATTGTCTGTGCGAATTCTTCGTCTGTGTCATCGCAACAATTCATTTAGAAATGAGGATTGGCATAAAAATTGTGCTGATAAGATAAAAAGAGAGTTAATGTATGAAATTAATCGATACATTAACTCTCTTTTTAAAGTATTTTATTTGTGTATAGAGCTTAGATAACCTCGCCGTTACGATATTTTTCAAGACATTTCTGTATACGTTTAACAGGGTCAAGTAAGCCGCTGATAGATGCATCATGATTTAATGTATCTATTATTAAAGCGATATATTTGCTCATATCACAACTAATGTAATATGGTTTTGTTAATAATTCAGGAGTCTGATATGTTAAGTTAGTTGTAAGAACTCTGTCAATGATTCCTTTTTCGTAAGCTTCATCAAATTTCTCAAGACCATTTGTAAATAAACCAAATGTAGCGGCTACAAATACTCTGCGGGCCTTTCTTCTCTTAAGCTCTGTAGCAACATCTATCATAGATTCGCCTGAAGAAATCATATCATCAATGATGAATACATCTTTTCCTTCTACGCTTGAACCAAGGAATTCATGAGCTACAATAGGGTTTCTTCCGTTTACAACCTTACTGTAATCACGTCTCTTATAGAACATACCCATATCGATACCTAATACGTTAGCAAGGTATACGGCACGTCCCATACCACCTTCGTCGGGGCTTATCATCATTAAATGGTCAGCATCAATTTGTAAATCTTTCTCATGACGTAAAAGACCTTTTACAAACTGGTATGCAGGCTGAACTGTCTCGAAACCTTTAAGAGGAATAGAGTTCTGAACTCTAGGGTCATGAGCATCAAAAGTGATAATATTTTCAACACCCATATTTGTTAATTCCTGAAGAGCCAATGCACAGTCAAGAGATTCTCTTCCAGTACGTTTATGCTGTCTGCTTTCATATAAGAAAGGCATAATAACAGTAAGACGTCTGCCTTTACCTGCTACGGCTGCAATAATACGTTTAAGATCCTGATAATGGTCATCTGGTGACATATGATTCTCATAACCACAAAGAGAATATTTAATGCTATAGTTAGTAACGTCTACCATAAGGTATAAATCTTTACCTCTGACAGATTCGTTAATACTACCTTTTGCCTCACCTGAACCAAATCTCGAAATCTTTGAATCAATAAGATAAGAATCTTTCTGATAACCTGAAAAAGCGATTGTGTTCTTGTGCTCGTGTTCTCTGTCATTTCTCCATGCTGAAATATAAGCATCGACTTTTTTGCCGATTGGCTCACAGCTATTTAAAGCTATAATTCCAAGAGGACCGACAGGGATAGTTGTTGCGAAATTGTTTTCATCTGCTGACATAATCAAACCTCCGTTGTGTTTTCTGTGATAATCCACATAATTTTATAACATTATGAATTGTTATAGTCAAGTTAATTAGTTAAAAAAAATGGTAGAATCTCTCAATTAGAGCTTTTTACCTTACGGTTGTGTCTCAAATCATCACCGTAAATCTTCATAAATGTATATTCCTTTGCAAGTCTTGATGTAAGTCTTTCGGAATAACGTTCCATTAGTTCAGGTAGACCAAGGTTTGTTGAAATAATGGTCGATTTTTTATTAATTAGTCTTTCATTTATCTTGTTAAATAATGCAGAATTAGTAAAAGAATTAGATAATTCTGTTCCTAGATCATCGATAATCAGTAAATCGCAATCTGTAATCTGTTGTGATTTATTCTTTGCATCAATATCAGATTTATCAAAGCCGGCACTTGATAATATGTCAAACAAGCCAATTGCAGACAGATATATAACTGATATACTCTGGTCTAAAAGTTCTCTTGCAATACAGTTTGTAAGATAAGTTTTACCTACTCCGGTCTTACCGAAGAACAAAAGATTATTGTATTTCCTGTCAGGAGAAGAGAAGTTGTCTACGAAGTTATGGCATATATTCAAGACACTATTCATATTGTCCTTAGGGGACTTTCCGGTTACTGAATCTATATCACTGTCATTGAAATAATCAAGATTAAAGTTATCAAAGTTCTCGCTTTTAAGAATTTCACGAATATTTGACTGGTTGTATAATATTTCAATCTCAGCTTTCTTGAAACAATGACATTTCTTATTATCTATATATCCTGTATCTTTACAGTCATTACAATGGTAGTGCATATCGAGATAATCGGGTTTATAGCCATTTTCAATAAGAAGTTTTATACGTTCTTCTTTGAGTAAAGTTAATTTCTTCTTAAATTCCTCTATAGGCTTATTGCTGTCTTCAGGAGAATTATTACTTAAAAGCATTGCCCTGGTCGTAGCAAGAGAAAGAGAGGAAATCTCATCATTAATCTCTTTGATACGTGGAATCTGACTATAGACGGTTGCAATTCTTTCGTTCTGAAGCCTCTTATTCTCTAATTGTATTCTGTTATATGAGCGAATTATCTCGTCATATTGCATATTTGTAAGTGACATTATATCCTCCATTGCGATGTGGTCTTAAGAAGTTTAATATATCGGTATATTGTGAAGCTAGCGCTTCCCTTTTATGCCAATATCAGGGAAATGATGCCATACGGATTGTTACGTGCGTTGCACTCTTAACAATCCTACCCGATATTCGCATAACGTGAAGCTAGCGCTTCCCTTTTATGCTCATATCGGGGCGGGTCATTAATTCTCAAAATATACTATGCAAGCATAGTATATTTTGAGAATTTTGACCCTGGCATCATACGTTATTAAGTAATTCTTTCTCTAAAGATTCGTAGTTGTATGTTCTCTGGTTAAAATTATTAAATGAATTCTTAGGTCTGGCAGAAGTCTCATTATTATCGGTATGATTCTTCTTATAAGCTGCCTTGTTCTTCTGGTGTTCACCGTCTAATAGTTTGACATCACTAAGAGTACGGATACCCTTTTCTTTCCATTTGGTAAGAATGGAATCGGCATATTCGAAACTTGGCTGGTGAATTGCATTCATCGTACGATTGCAGGCATCTAATACGATATCCATTGGAAAACCATAGGAATCTGTCCATTTTACAATAAGGGCTTTCTCGCCTGCTCCAGGATTACGTCCGCTTATTCCGAATGCCTTAAGCACAGGATAGCATCTTGAACTATATAATTCTGTACTTGCCTTAGCTTTATCAACAGTATCGATTCCTTCGTTTGCCCACGAAATAGCAGTTTTCTCTATGTAACGCATCTGCCTGTGGTTATTAGAAATAGCATATTCAAGCAGATATACAATGAGGTCTGAATCAAAACCAAGTACATCATAGAAGAATAATAAAGTATTTACATCGGATGCACTAAGAGTTTTACCGAGAAGTTTCTGTGCGATATACATAAATTCGACAACTTCGCTTTTCTCATTAAATGAGCTGATTTCGTTAGCTGTATATATTTTCTTGGAGAAATCAGGCTGTGCCATATTGAATGGTTTAAGTGTGGCAGAAGCCTTGTCTGAAGGAATGTTGTCAGGTGCCACATTGTCAGTATTTATATTGTCAGTATTTATATTGTCAGTATTTATATTATCATTATCCATATGATTAACAGGCAATTCACTATCCATGCGATTACTAGTTAATGCACTGTTTCTATGGTTGTCAGTCATTTCATTATGTATACGGGCTACTGGTTGTGACTTAGGTGCTACAAATGTCGAAATCTCAATATTTGAGCCGTCAGTAGTCGTGTAGTCGGTAATAAGTGGTTTCATCTTAATATTTGTAAGTACCTTATTAGAATCAAATTTAAGGTCAAGAAGACCAATCTGTTCCCAGTATCTAAGGGCACGGACAACATCCTTCTCAGTATGATTAAAGATGTCTGCGATATGGCATATCGAAATATCCATATCTGGAGAAGACAAAGCTCTTAGTAAATATAAATAAATTTTCACAAACTCTCCGTTAGCATTTGGCATATACTCATCTAAAAAATAATTAGATACTATGGTTGCCATAGTCTGTGAGCTGCCTTCTAATTTAATCGTACCCATTTCTGTATCAATACCTTTCACACTATAAATATTTCAAATAAACAACTTTCTTTGAGTAGTCATTATAGCACAAAAAAAGGAAAATGAACACACCTATTTTTGCTGCAACCCTTGAAAATAAAGGGATTGAAGCAATGTGGATAATGTGGACAATGTGGACAAGGTATAAAAAATAATATCGAAAATTGTTACATTCCGTAAAATACAAGCAAATCAATGTGGTTTACATAATTGTCGAAAAATAAAGAAATCCACATTTTTATCATGGAGTTTTTCACAATAAAAATGTGGATAATGTGGATAACTATTTCTCAACCAGATTTTCGCCGATTAATACAACATCTCCAGCACCCATAGTTATCAACAAATCGCCGTTGATACAATTTTTTGATAAAAATTTTTCAATTTCTTCAAAAGTTGGGAAATAATATACTTCTTTACCTAATTTTTCTATCTCTGCACGTAATGTATCAGAGCTTATTCCGAGGTCGTCTGTTTCTCTTGCAGGATATATTTTAGCTAAGACAACTTTATCAGCAAGTGTTAAAGCTTTAGCGAATTTATCCATAAGAGCTTTTGTACGTGTGTATGTATGTGGCTGGAATACACACCAGAGAGTTTTATGAGGATAGTTTCTGGCTGCTGTTAATGTAGCTTCTATCTCATCAGGATGATGTGCATAATCGTCAACTACAGTTACACCGTTAAATGTTCCTTTATATTGGAAACGTCTGTCTGTACCTGAGTAGTTGCTAAGACCTTTTACGATGAATTCAACAGGTACTTTTATAGAGGAAGCGGTTGCAAATGCAGCCAATGCATTTAAGATATTGTGTTCACCCGGTACTTTTAAGTCTATATGTGCAATTGTTTCTGTGCCTGATAATGAGCAACAGCCCCCTTCACATTTGACTACACGCTTGACTACATCAAATGATGCACATGCAAAATCATTGTAAACAATATTTTCAGCCGAAAAATCACTGATATTTTTATCAAGACCAAATGTTATGTAACGACATTTGAGATCATTAGTAAAGTAACTTAGATTATCAATGGCACTGTTTATTATTAATGTGCCGTTTTCGTCTAATTTATCAGCAAATATCTTGAAACTGTTGCGGATATCATCAATATCTTTAAAGAAGTCAAGATGGTCCTCACGCACGTTAAGGATTACATTTACATTTGAGACAAGTGATAAAAAGCTGTTAGTATATTCGCAGGCTTCAGTAACTAAATAATCTGAATGCCCTACACGTAAATTTCCACCGATAGTTTTTAACATTCCACCCACTAATATAGTAGGGTCACATTCATATGCAAGTAATATTTCAGATAACATAGAAGTAGTAGTAGTCTTACCATGAGTTCCTGCAACGGAAATGGCTGTTTTATATTGTGCCATTATGTGTCCTAATAAGACTGCACGCGTTACACTTGTGATACCTTTATCTCTTGCAGCAACTAATTCAGGATTATCCTGTTTAACCGCGGCTGTGTATACAAGATAAGAGATATCATCTGTTATATTTTCATAATTATGTCCATAATGAATAGTTGCACCAAGTGAAGTAAGACGGTCTGTTACTGCGGATTCTTTAGAATCTGAACCTGAAACAGTATATCCGTTATCTATAAGGATTTCAGCTAATCCACTCATACTTATACCGCCAATGCCGACGAAATGAACGTGACAAGGCTTTTTCATTATATTTTCTATATCAAGATTTTTCATACTAATCCTCTTTTCTGATAAATATTATATTTTTTTCTCAAACACAGGATCGCTTGTAAGGCGTACGCCTAACTTTTTAAATGTCTTCTTATCGACATCTGAAAGCATTACTGTTGTATGAACATCAAGTCCCTGAAGGGCTGGAAGCTGCTCCATTGCAAGTTTGGCATTGTTATCTGAAGTAGCACTCATTGCAAGAGCAATCAGAACCTCATCAGTGTGGAGTCGTGGGTTCTTACTTGACAGATAATCAACTTTCAAATGCTGGATAGGACCTATGGCTTCTGGTGAAATAATAGGTGTCTCGTGGTCGATTTCTGCGAGAGTTTTAAGCACATTTAATAATAATGCAGCAGATGGACCTAATAAATCAGAAGTCTTACCAGTAATAATTCTACCATCGTCTAATTCCATAGCGGCTGTAGCCACACCTAATTTCTCAGATAATTCCCTTGCTGCAACAGCAACTTTCCTGTCATGTGTGCTGATGTTTGCCTGATTCATTATAAGTTCAATCTTCTGGACTTCATGTTCAGTACCATTTTCAGTAACAAGCTTATTAAGACTCTCATAATATCTTCTGATTATCTCCATTTTAGATGCCTGACGGCATACTTCGTCATCAATAATACAGTTGCCTGCCATATTAACACCCATATCAGTAGGCGATTTGTATGGATTTTCGCCATAAATCTTTTCGAAGATTGCATTTAGAACAGGGAAAATATCCACATCTCGGTTGTAGTTAACAGTTGTTTCGCCATATGCCTCTAAATGAAATGGATCAATCATATTTACATCATCTAAGTCAGCGGTTGCTGCTTCATATGCAAGATTCACAGGATGTTTAAGAGGAATATTCCATATAGGGAATGTTTCATATTTAGCATAGCCTGCTTTGATTCCACGTTTGTTATCATGATATAATTGTGAAAGGCATGTTGCCATCTTTCCGCTTCCTGGACCTGGTGCGGTAATAACTACCAATGGTCTTGTCGTCTCTATATAATCATTTTTACCATATCCCTCATCACTTACAATAAAAGGTATATTAGATGGATAACCTTCTATTGAATAATGAAGATATACTTTGACATTCATTTTCTCTAGTTTCGCCTTAAATGCATCTGTTGCCTTATGACTCTCATAATGTGTAATTACAACACTTCCGACATATAATCCACGTGAAGTAAATGCATCCATAAGACGTAAAACGTCCTCATCATAAGTTATTCCGATGTCGGCACGAACTTTGTTACGTTCGATATCAGCAGCACTTATAACGATTACTATTTCAGCCTGATCAGAAAGCTGCATTAACATTTTTAATTTGCTGTCAGGTTCAAAGCCCGGTAATACGCGGGAAGCATGGTAATCATCAAAAAGCTTGCCACCGAACTCTAAGTATAATTTGTTGCCGAACTTGCTTATTCTCTCTTTAATGTGTTCAGATTGCATTTTAAGATATTTGTCATTATCAAAACCGATTTTCATTGGTTCCTCCGTTCTAAAGTTTAACTTTTCCTTACATTATGGTTTATTAGTTTTGTATTATATGATGCTACACAATATTTTAACAGTGGCAGAGTATGGAAAGATATGCAGTGCATAATCCATAGAACCTCCTGTTATCTGTATCATTATATTATCGAACTATATATATTGTAAATAATAAGTAAGTAAAATTCAAGTCTGCTTTTCAAATAATAAAATATCTGCTATAATGAGGCAATATAAGAAGATGCAGATGGTGCAGATATTATGTGAATTACTTCGCAATTCTAAATATTTGTCCGGACATCATTAATATATTTATATGTACAGGGAAATGTGCAGAAATGAGGAAAAATGGAAACATCAGTTGATAATAATGAAAATTCACTAGCACCTGTCGGTGTATTTGATTCAGGTATAGGCGGTCTTACCGTTGCAAGAGAGATTATGCGACAGCTGCCAAATGAGAAAATAGTATATTTTGGTGATACTGCGAGAGTTCCATATGGTTCGAAATCTAAAAATAATATTATTAAATATTCAAGACAGATAGTAAGATTTCTAAGAACAAAAGGTGTAAAAGCTATTGTCGTGGCATGTAATACTGCAAGTGCGATGGCATTAGATGAAATAGAGAAAGAATTAGACATTCCAATTATTGGTGTGGTTAAGCCGGGCGCAAAGGTGGCTGTTGAGAAAACAGTTAATAAACGCATTGGAATAATTGCAACAGAGGCTACAATCAACAGTGGAATTTATACAGATACGATAAATGAACGTAATAGTGACATTACGGTTGTGACAAAGGCATGTCCGTTATTCGTTCCCTTAGTAGAAGAGGGATGGATTAAGGATCCGATTACTTATGAAGTGGCAAGAAGATATCTTGCTGAACTTCAGGATAAAGATATAGATACATTGGTACTTGGCTGTACGCATTACCCCCTCCTTAGAAATACGATTGGTGAGATTATGGGCGATAAGGTAACACTTGTTAATCCGGCATATGAGACAGCGATAAGTTTAAGAACTCTTTTAGAAGAGAAGAATTTAGCAGCAGGCAACGAACACAGATATACAGGTGGAATGTACGAATTCTATGTAAGTGATACTGCGGATAAGTTTAAGAATTTTGCAAATTCAATATTGCCATTTCATATAGATAATATTACACAGATAAATATTGAAGAATATTAGTACATTTTATAAAAAATCAGAAAGGTTCGGTATAATATGGATAAAAATGTGCGTGTTATAATCAGGGGACTCCACAATACAGACAGTGATGAATCGGATATGGTTATAGACGTTAAAGGAACTTATTATAATAAGAATGGAAAGCATTATATCTGTTATGAAGAGAAAGATGAGAACTCTAATCAAGCTAATACAAATATGCTGAAAATGAGAGATGATAATATCGAGCTTATCAAAAGAGGAAATAATGCAACACATCTGAATTTCGAAAAGGGTAAAATAAATACTACTTATTATAAGACATTTGCAGGGAATCTGTATATTGGTGTAGATACAAAATATATGCATGTAATCGAAGGCGATGGCAGGATTGAGGCAAGAATCGAGTATGCGTTAGTTATGGATGAACAGAAAGTTTCGGATTGTGTAGTAGAGATACAGGTCATAGAAAATATATAATAAAAAATAACAATTAAGAAAACATAAAAAAGTACAAGGATATAGAAAAATTATAGAAGTAAAAAAGTCTTTATATATAACACTTAATGCTATATATAAAGACTTATGAATCTAAATTACATTTAAGATTATTTAGATTTTGCATTAGCTTTTTCAGCCTTTGCCTTTTCAGCAAGTTTAGCAGCTTTCTTCTCTTCTTTAAGCTGTTTGCGTGTTTTCTTAGGTTCTGGAAGAGGTCCTCTGATACGCTTTGCAGACATAACATAGATTCCGCTTACCTGGGCTTTAACTTCCTGTTTTGGAAGTATTGAATCAAATACAGTTCCATCACACATAAGGGACATAACTTTTGGTCCGACTTTAACTTTTAGAATAGGAACTTTTGCACGACGTAGATATTTCGGCGTTTGTTCAACGACAATTTTTGGAAATCCGGCTTCGGACAGCTTCATCTTCTTTTTATCTATTACATAAAAAGACATCATCTGTGACTGGCCTTCCATTGTCTTACGCTGTGAATCAGCTTTTTTCTCAGCTTTACGTCCGAATATATAAAGTACAACTAATAATACAAGTAAAACTGCTATAACTATTAATAATATTTTAATTAGTAATGGCATATTTTCCTCCGTTCTATGATAAATACTATGATTTTGGTATAAAACCAATACATAAAAAGTATTTTAACATTTATGGGAACAAAATACAATTCTTTTTTAGATATAAAATAAAAGTAAAGGAGATTACACCGATATGAGCGAAGCAATAGGCATAGCAAAGGGCATCGGGGAGTGGATATATAATAACACTTTTTATATAAATATTATTTTGGGCATAATAATTATATTCTTTCAGAGACGTGATCCGACTTCGGTGTGGGCATGGCTTCTGCTTTTATATTTCATACCTATTGTCGGTTTCTTCTTATATCTTGTAATCGGGCATGATTACCATAAGAGTAAAATGTTTCGAATTAAAGAAGTAGAGGACGAATTAAATGGAGCAATTAAGAAACAGGAGAATCGGATATTTAATAATGAATTCAGTATTACAGATGAAAGGGTGCGGGAATATTCTGATTTAGTATTATTTAATCTAGAGACGAGCAGCGCGATCTACAGTGAGGATAATAAAGTCAAAGTATTTACGGATGGAAATGCCAAATTCGATGATTTAATAGAAGAGATGAAGAAAGCGACAAAGTTTATTCATATACAATATTATATTATCAGTAAAGGTGAATTATTCGACAGAATCTTCGAGGTGTTGAAGAAAAAAGTCGCACAGGGTGTAGAGGTAAGAGTTCTCTATGACAGTATGGGCGGCAGATATTTAGGAAGAAAAAATGTAAGGAAAATGAAGCAGGCGGGTATCAGAGTCGGTGAATTCTTCCCAGCATTCCTTGGAAGATTCCAGATGCGTTTTAACTACAGAAATCACAGAAAGATTGTGGTTATCGATGGCAAATGTGCATATGTTGGCGGTTTTAATGTTGGAGATGAGTATATAAGTAAGAATAAGAAATTCGGATATTGGAGAGACACACATCTTAAAATAGAGGGTGCGGCAGTTAATGATCTTCATATAAGATTTCTGCTTGACTGGAATTATACAACTAAAGAGAATCTGTTCGGCATAGAGAAATATTTCAATAATAAGCCATTGCATTACAATAGAAATGTAGGTGTACAGATTATTTCAAGTGGTCCTGATTCAAAAAGACAGGAGATAAGAGATAATTATCTGCGATTGATTAATAAAGCAAAAGAAAGAATATATGTGCAGACACCATATTTCATACCGGACGACAGTGTGCTGCAGGCACTTAAGATTGCAGCATTGTCAGGAGTAGATGTGCGGCTTATGATACCATGTAAGCCTGACCACCCATTCGTCTATTGGGCAACATACTCATATGCGGGAGATCTTATAGATGCGGGAGTCAGATGTTATTGTTATGAAGCGGGCTTCCTGCACGCAAAAGGAATGGTGGTAGATGGTCTGGTAAGTTGTTATGGAACAGCTAATATGGACAGACGAAGCTTTGCATTGAATTTCGAAGTAAATGCAGTTGTCTATGATCCTGATGTTTCATGGCAGTTAGAGAAGAAATTCTTAGAAGACCTGACGAAATGCAGAGAAATAACAAGATTTAATTATAACAGAAGAACATTATGGATAAGATTTAAAGAGCAGATATCAAGGTTGTTAGCACCGCTTATGTAGTTTTTGGCATTATAAAACATTTACGGGTGCAGAAAGGAACGAATGAAATGAGCAGTAAAAATACAAGAAAAAGTAAGATGGCAAAAAGAGTTTTACTGATGTCAGGCATTACGTGTGTAATGTTTTTAGCTTTAGTGGTTATGACAATCGGTTTTATAAAGGTAAAATCAGACAATAAGCAAAATGCCGACAAGGTCAAGGAATTAAATAAATCAAAGGATTCATACAGTAAGGAATTAGAGTCAGTTAATAATGAAAAAGATGACTTAAATAAAAAGGTAACTGAGTTAGAGAGTGAAAAGGAATCACTTGCTGATAAGAACGCAGAGCTTGAAAGTGTAATGACAGCACAGGGAATTAAGGAAAAGGCAGCTGCTGATAAGAAGATTGTCTATCTCACATTTGATGATGGTCCATCAGATTTGACACCACAGTTTCTTGATACTCTAGACAGCTATGGTATAAATGCTACATTTTTCGTAACATATCAGCCACAGCACGAAGACATTTACAAGGATACAATCGCAAGAGGAAACAGCATACAGATTCATACGGCATCACATGATTATGACAAGGTATATGCTTCAGAAGAGGCATATATAGCTGATTTCAACGAGATTTTCGAGTATGTTAAAAATGTAACAGGTACAACACCTAATTATTTCAGATTTCCGGGCGGAAGTACAAACAGCTATGGAAAGAGTATTGTAAAATCAATTGCAAAAGATATGAAAACTAATGGATATGATTTCGTGGACTGGAATGTAAGTGTGGGTGACGGAAGCGCCAAAGCAACGAAAGACAGTATAATCGCTAAGATACAAGCTGAATCAGAGGGAAAAAATCATATTGTAATGTTAGCACACGACAGCGGAACTAAAACTGAAACACTTGCTGCTTTGCCTGAAATAATTGAATATTATAAGGCTAACGGATATGAATTCGGTGTAATAAAGGGCAATTTAGATGTGTCATTTGCACAGTTTATAGATTATGAGAATTAATCAGATGAGGTTTACATTTGGCGGTCAGGGTGTTATAATCAACATTGGTTAAAAAGGTAATTCAATTAATGCTAAATTAAAAGGAGGCGAAATATATGGACAGTTGTGATAGTAATAGTCGAAGTACATATAACGATGGAACAGACTTGGAATATATTTCAAGTGTCTGTATGTATGCCTTTTAGATATATATTTTAGGCCTTATCCATCGTTAGAAATATCACAACCACAGATGTTTGTGTAGTATTTTACTACGATGGAATTTTTATGCCCTTTTTTAGGGGGAATGGAGGCTTAAAATGGAAAAAGAAGTATTAAAAGAACCAATGTATGTTGAAAATATCGTATCTATTATCAGAAGTGGACTTAATAAAGAAGAGCTATTAGAGAAATTAAGTGATTACCATGAGAATGATATCGCACAAAGTCTTGAATATCTGACTAAAGAAGAACGTATTAAATTATATAATAATCTTGATGCAGAAACGATATCTAATATATTTTCTTATATTGAAGAACCTGATAAATATATCGAAGAATTAGGAATCGATAAATTAGCCACAATTATCAACGAGATGGACTCAGATGATGCGGTCGATTTATTAGAAAATATTGATGAAAATATAAAAAGTCAGTTGCGGCCAATTCTGAAAGAAGATGTTAAAGCTGATATCCGTTTGATAAATTCGTATGACGAGGAAGAAATCGGTAGCCTGATTACTACGAATTATATTAAAATATCTAAAAATCTTACTATCCGTCAGGCAATGCATGAATTGATTAAACAGGCAGGAGAGAATGATAATATTTCTACAATCTATGTTGTAGATGAAGCTGATAAATATTGTGGTGTCATTGATTTAAAAGATTTAATTATAGCAAGAGAGCATGATGAACTTGATGATATTATCAGTTATTCTTATCCATATTTACTTGACCATGAGAATATCTCTGAGAGTATCGAGAAGATAAAAGATTATGCGGAAGATTCACTTCCTGTATTAAATGCTGATAAGAACATAATAGGTATTCTGACTGCACAGGACGTAATTGAGGCAGTAGATGATGAAATGGGTGAGGACTATGCTAAATTAGCTGGTCTGACTGCAGAAGAGGACCTTAAAGAAACCACAACAGAAAGTATGCGTAAACGTTTGCCATGGCTTATAGTATTATTGGTCTTAGGAATGGGAGTTTCGACAGTTGTGGGTGCGTTTGAAAATGTTGTGGCAGTGCTGCCGATAATAATATGCTTCCAGTCATTGGTACTTGATATGGCAGGAAATGTCGGAACACAGTCGTTAGCTGTAACAATTCGTGTTCTTATGGACGAGGACTTAAAGGGTAAAGATAAATTATCATTAATTATAAAAGAAGTGAAAGTCGGCTTTAGTAATGGTATGCTTCTTGGCATATTGTCACTTGTTTGTCTGGGACTTTACATTAGTTTCTTCAAGGGCTACACATTATTTAATGCATTTATGATATCTGGTTGTGTTGGAATATCATTATTAGTATCTATGATTATTTCAAGCCTTGTTGGAACTTTAGTGCCATTATTCTTCCATAAAATAAAAGTGGACCCGGCAGTAGCATCAGGACCACTTATCACAACTGTAAATGATTTAGTTGCAGTAGTTACTTATTATGGATTATCTTGGATACTTTTAATCCAGTGTATACATCTGGCATAACATTTAAGTTAGAATAAAGATTAGTATTACTAAACAGAAAATAAATAGTATTTTGCATATATAATTTGCCAGACAATATCTGGCAAATTTAGCATTTAACAGAAGATATCTTCTAAAGGTGTAAGACGTAAGTCTGACATTGTTTTATATGACAGATTTACGGCTTCGTCCCATATAACTGACGGATTATGACAATCTGAACCTACGATTACCTTAATATCACTACCTTTAAGGCGTGACCAGAAGCGGTTATCAGGATAAGGATATCGTTTGCCATCAGGATAATCGGTAAGCCCGCGTCGTATTCCATTAGCATTGAATTCTATGATAGTTCCGTATCTGGATGCGGCCTCTAATATAATGTCAAATGCTTTATCGCAATTATAATCCCATGCAAAAGGATTAATCATACACAAATCAGGGTGTGCAAGAATTTTAAAATACCCGGTTGAAAGACCTTCGCTTATTGCATTAGCATATTCTAAATAACATTCAGTGCTGTCAGCGGAATAAATGCTTTTAGAAGAATTATTGTCAGATATATATGCGTGTTCGCCGAGTAACAGATAATCAAGTCCGCGTTTCGTAAGAAGTTCTTCATAATAATTAAGATTTTTACGGAAATACTCAATTTCTAATCCTTTGTAAAGAGTAATTCTGTCAGAATATATTTCTTTAAGGCGGTCAAGTTCGTTAAGATAATCATCTAATTCACTATATTCCATTCTAAGACCATAATTTTCGTTACCGGGAAAAGGTGCGTGGTCAGAAAATCCCAAAATCTTAATGTCATTTTTAATAGCTGCTAATACATAATCTTCTTCCGTTCCACCAGCGTGTTTGCAGCGGCAGGTGTGTGTATGATAATTAACTCTCATTTATAAGTCTAAGCCCTTTCGTCAAGCATTTCCTGAATCTTTCTCTGTGTGTATGCACCAAGAAATTTCTTATCCTCTTTATCTAATTCTTCGATTATAATTGGTTTACCAAAGTCAATAGTTACTTTTCCGCGTTTAACCTTAGGAAAATGATTTTCAAAAATATCTGCTGTACCTGTAAGCGCGACAGGAATAATAGGCGATTTAGATTTCTCTGCCATCTTCATACTTCCCTCTTTGAAAGGAAGCATTTTACCGTCTTTAGAACGTGTTCCTTCAGGGAAAACAAATACTGACACACCGCCTTTAATCTGTTCTACACCTTTTAATATTGTCTTAAGTCCCTCTTTAATATTATCTCTGTCTAAGAAAAGACAACTGATATTTCTCATCCACAGATTAAGAAATGGAACTTTGTTAATCTCTTTTTTCGCTACATATCCGACATTATATGGGATAGTAACATATGATACTAAGATGTCAAAAAAGCTGTTGTGATTACCAACATATAAGCAGGCTTTATCCTTTGGAATATTCTCAACCCCGGTTGCTTCGATTTTAACACCCGCTATAAACAGACAAATTCTAAAGCCCATCGATACAATGAATTTGCTTGAATTATCCCTTGCCTTAACATTGCATTTACTAAGTATCCATTCAATAAGATATATGGGTATACTTAGAATAAAAAATATTACCAGAAATATTGCAATTCCAAAAAGTCGTAACATAAGTCCTCCATAAAATTTATTAGTATTAAATTAAATATTAAAGAAGTAATAAGCATCTTGTATACAAGAATACATATCGTATACGCATATAAGAATATAGCAAGAGTACATATTGAATTACTTTTTAACACTTTAATCCTATACATTATAACATATTGAGAGGTATTTGGATATTTATATTTGTCAAATTTACTTTAACAGATGAATATAGTCTGCAATATGTATGTGCAAAGTCTGAGTTATATAAACAATATCATTAAAGTAGTAAAAAAATACTTTTTTATAAAAACTTCTTGACATTAATATGACATAGTGATATTGTTATAGAACGAAAGTAGTAAAAAGATACTTTTAAGGAGAAATGGAATATGGAAAAAAACCGTAGTAAGGAGAATTTACCAGAACAAGATTGTGGTAGAAAAGGCATATTAGAAAAACGAAATGCTGCTGGGCTTACCGAAGCAGAGTTTCTGGCAGGTTACAGGCCAAGTGATTATGAGAGACCATCAGTGACAGTAGATATGCTGATTCTTGCAATGGATAAGTCGTTTAACGGACTGAAAACCTTGCTGATTCAACGTAAAAACCATCCATACATAGATTGTTATGCATTACCTGGAGGTTTTGTGGAGATAGACGAATCGGCATATAGTGCAGCTTCGAGGGAACTTGAGGAAGAAACGGGACTTAGAAATATTTATTTAGAACAGCTTTATACAATGAGCCAGCCGGACAGGGACCCTCGAATGAGAGTTATAGATATTGCGTATATGGCACTTGTACCAGAGACGAAAGTCGAGGGAAAAGTTAAGGCCGGAGATGATGCTAAAGAGGCTTTATGGTTTGACATAAGATTTACGGACAGGAATCTGATTCTTCGGAATGAGGATAGGAATATTGAAATCAGATACAATCTTAAGAAGAAATCATTTAAGAATGGCGTAATAAAAGTTGAGAATTATGTGCCTGATTTAGTCAGTGATGATGCATTAGCATTTGACCACTCGGAGATAATCTTAGAAGGGCTTACGAGGCTTAAGAATAAAATAGAATATTCCGATGTTGCATTTAACCTTGTACCAAAGGAATTTACACTTCCTGATTTGCAACGGGTGTATGAAGTTATTCTGGGTAAGAAACTTTATAAGACGAATTTCAGGGAAAAAATAATCGATAAAGTCAGACTTTTAGATAAAAAAGGAATATCGATAACAGGTAATAAGTCATCAGCTTTATATAAATATAAACGTTAGTAGAAATGGAGACAGTGAGAAAAATATATGAAGAAAATATTAGTAATTGTAGATATGCAGAATGATTTTATAACAGGTCCACTTGGTAATGCGGACTGTCAGGCTGTAGTTAATAATATAATAGAAATTGTGAATAATGAAAAGTATACAGACATTATTCTTACAAGAGATACGCACCAGGAGAATTATCTTGATACCCGGGAGGGTAAGAATCTTCCAGTCGTTCATTGTATAGAGGGAACGAAAGGTTTTGAGATAGATTCAGATATAATGAGTGCAGTAGAAAATAAATATAAAACTTCAGAAATTAGAAATTATCTGAATCAGAAAGAAAATATGCCGATTATTATTAACAAGCCATCATTTGGAAGTATGGAGTTAGCAAGGCTGTTATCTGAAAATGTAAACGTAGAAGATATCATAGATTTCGTAGGAGTATGTACAGGAATCTGTGTGATTAGTAATGTATTACTTGCGAAAGCAGCAATTCCGGAGACAAAGGTAAGAGTTATAGAAAATGCGTGTGCCTGTGTAACTAAGGAATCGCATAGAACAGCAATTGAAGCAATGAAAATGTGCCAGGTTGAGATAGTGTAGAATAGGAGAAAAGTGTGAAAATAATGCTGATGCGGTTATTTTTCACCCTGCTATTTGTTTCTGAGCGAAAACAAATAGCTTTTATGGCAGCTGAGAAATCGCCTGTGCGAATTTCTCAGTGCCTCTTTGCGACAAGTCGCTCAGAAATGAGGATTATTATGAAATTAAATCAGATTATTACAAGTTTATTAGAAACTGATATGTATAAATTCAGTATGGGACAGGCGATATACCATCAATTTAGTGATTATAAGACTACCTGGTCTTTCAAATGTAGAAATACAGATGTGCATTTTACAAAAGAAGTAGTAGAGGAAATAAAGGAGCAGATAAAGGCATATTGCGGACTTAGATTTACAGAAGAAGAGCTTGAATATCTTCATAATATTAAGTGGATTAAGGGAAGTTATGTGGATTTCTTAAGACTCTGGCAGCCAAGATATGAAGATTTCGAGATAACAACAGATGCAGAGTGTGGTCTCTCAATTGAGGCAAAAGGCACATGGCTTAATACCTCTATGTATGAGATTCCTACACTTGCAATCATTAATGAAGTGTATTTCAGAATGGAATATAATTATGATGAACTTCTTAATAGCTTTAAGAATAGATTAGATGAAAAAATCAGGAAAATAAGCACAGGTGAATATAATATCGGTTCATTTAGTGAATTTGGTCTTAGAAGAAGATTGTCAGCCAAAGCCCAGGAACTTGCAGTAGATTTACTTAGTAAAAATGAATATCCCGGCTCAAAATTCGTTGGAACTTCAAATGTATATCTTGCTAAGAAATATAATCTTACACCGGTTGGTACGATGGCGCATGAGTGGATTATGTGCGTAGGACAGGGTAATCATAAACATAATCCAGCATATTCTAACTGGTATGCATTAGATGCATGGGTAAAAGAATATGGTATCTTAAATGGTACAGCGTTAGCGGATGCGATAACAACTGACTGCTTCCTTAAAGATTTCCAGCTTACTTATGCAACATTATTTTCGGGTGTCAGACATGACAGTGGTGATCCTTATGAATGGGGCGACAAGATGCTTAAACATTATGAAAGTCTTGGGATAAATCCTATGACGAAGACATTGCTCTTTAGCGACAGCCTTGATTTCGAACGTGCTGACGGACTTAACAAGTATTTTAATACCAAAGCAAGAGTTGCCTTCGGAATAGGAACTTATATTTCGAATGATACAGATGTTCATCCACTCAATATCGTAATGAAAACAACGGCATGTAACGGTATGGATGTTGCAAAGATTTCTGATACACCGGGTAAAGGAATGTGTAAAAATCCTGATTATGTACATTATCTGAGAAGATGTATCGACTGGCGAATGAAAAACGACAGATAGAAGATATTAAGATACATTTATAAAAGTATTTTATATGTGTAAATTCAGTATATACAGATAATTGATATATGTGCAGGAAAATGATGTGCTATGAAAAACTATAAATCATAATAAGCAGCATCTTTACAAATATATTTTAGGTGCCATGGTTCATTGACGTATCCGGTGAAAGATGAATTTTCTTTGGTAAAGCTGAATGTAAAACCAAAGGCAGAGGCATTCTTCCTAAGCCAGATTCCCTCAGGAGTTTTTTCAAATTCTTCACATAAGTCGTAGTCAACGCCAGGGCAGGAGACATCGATTGCAAGACCTGTCTGGTGTTCGCTGGTACCTGGCATTGCTACATGTGAATATGCATATTCACGCCCATGTTCACGAACACTGTTTTCATAGAGTTCTTTTTGTCTGTCGTATGAACGAAAAGCCGAGATTCCCATAAGATTAAGCCCTTCTTTAAAACAGGCTTTGAACATTTTGCGGAGTGGCTCATAAGCGACTAAGGAAATGCATCGCTTCATATCATAGACAGGTGCTATGAACGGAACAGGCGCTCTTACTAAATCTTCTGGGATATAATCAGGGGGCAAAGGGTGATACCTGTCGGTAATATAATGTTTTGTGTTCACACTAACCTCGATTACATATGAAAAATTATATTTTATATTATTCAGGAAACAGAAAAAGGTGAAAAGTAATGAAAGAAACTAATTCAGATTATGTAAGAAAAACAATAGATAAAAATGTGGGGAAGTATAAGAAAAATATAAAATAGCTAATATATTATCTAATTTTAATAAATATATTGAAAAAAGCTAATATATTAGCTATAATTATATTAACAATAAGTCGCTTTAAAATGGAGATAGCGTGAAATAATTGTGCCGATGCACAAATTATTTCACGCAACTAAATGTATCGCAGGCGCCACATTTAGAATCTATCGCGAGCCAAATCTGACATTTGGCCCGCGATTCCTCCGGTACTTTGTGCCTGTGGAATGGAGATTAGTATGCAAAAATATATATGGGAAACACCACAGGAGATAAATATGCTAGTTGCAACTAATGCAAAGAATATAAGAAAGAGAAAGGGAATATCACAACAAAAGCTAAGTAAGTTATCAGGGGTAAGCTATGGTTCAATAAAGAGATTTGAGGAAACAGGAAATATCAGTCTTATTTCTTTGACAAAAATTGCTGTCGTACTAGATGCTGTAAATGGAATCAAAGCCTTATTTACGGAAGTCACATATAATTCTATACAGGAGGTTATCAATGAACAAAGATAGTATTAGGTTGGGGTTAAAAACTCTTAAGGTAAAATGTTTTGACCGATATGTAGGAACACTTGCAATGACACCGGATGGTAAAGTGGCATTTTCATATGATGATGAATGGTTAGTTAATGGTTTTGCAATAAGTCCGTTTTCACTACCACTTGAGAAAAAAGTATTTATCCCCGGGAAACGTTATTTTAATGGATTATTTGGTATATTTGCAGATAGTTTGCCTGATGCATGGGGACAACTGCTTTTAGACAGGATATTAAAGGAATATAAGATTACTGAGGATATAACTGTTCTTGACAGGCTTGCATTAGTTGGTACATCAGGAATGGGAGCCTTGGAATATGAACCTGATTACAGAATAATAGAAAATGAAGAAATAGATGATTTGGATTATCTTTCAAAACAATGCCAGAAAGTTCTTAAAACAGAATATTCGCCTGATTTGGACATATTATATAAGTTAGGAGGCAGTAGTGGAGGTGCAAGACCGAAGATATTAACACATATTGAAGATAAGGATTGGATTATAAAGTTTCTGGCGGGAATCGATGGCCCAAACTGTGGATTACGAGAATACATTTATTCAGAATGTGCAAGAAAATGTGGTATAAAAATGACAGAAACAAGGCTATTTCCATCGAAAATTTGTGACGGATATTTCGGAACAGTGAGATTTGACAGAATACCATATGAAGGTAAAATGAAAAAAGTTCACATGGCTACGGCGGCTGCAATATTAGAAGCAGATTTTATGTCTCCATGTCTGGATTATAGTGTGTTAATGAAGCTTACCCATGTACTTACAAGAGGAAATGCAGAAGATATGGAAAATATGTTTCGAAGAGCATGTTTTAATGTATTTGCACATAATAGAGATGACCATGCTAAGAACTTTACATTTTTATATAATGAAGATGAGGATTGCTGGAGACTAAGTCCTGCATACGATATCACTTACAGTAATACTTATTATGGTGAGCATACGACATCAGTTGATGGTAATGGAAAAAATCCCGGAGAAAAAGAACTGATGAATGTTGGAACAGGGGCAGGTATTAAGAAATCATTATGTGCAGATATCATAGACGAAATCAGAACAATAGTTGATGAAGAACTGGCATTTATTAAAAAAGATAATTAGTAAGAAAAATATTTGACATAGTAAATATGAGTGTCTATAATGAATTGGTACTACCAATTTTAGTATAAATATTTGCAAATGAATATTAGAAGTATAAACAGGAAAGGAGACTATGATGTATTAATTGTTTCTAATCTTTGCTAAATAGCTGGATATTAAAGCTTGGTTGCAGGTCTATAATAAATATACGATTTATGACGTATCGTGTGCAAGTTATATGCCGTCATATGTAAAAGAGCGTTGCAGTAAATCACCGTTCAAGCGAAGTGCGTTTGATTTACTGCAACGTAATAGACTTTGCAGAGGACGGCATTTACTTGCACTAGATAAAGGAATTATGAGGATGTTTATTATAGACCTGCAACCAAGCATAATATAGGTATATCTGCAAGATAAAAACAATTAATGCATCATATAGAGAACTATGAAATATTTGCGCCAGTTTTTAATGATTTTAGCCATATCATTTATCGGAGAAATATTAAAATATTTTCTTCCATTGCCCATACCAGCAAGCATATATGGTATGATGATTTTATTTATAGGACTTCTTACAGGAATAATTCCATTAGAGGCAGTGAAAGATGTTGGTAAATTCTTAATCGAAATAATGCCGGTTATGTTTATTCCGGCAGGAGTAGGACTTATGTCATCATGGGTGAATTTAAAGCCTGTGTTATTACCAGTAAGCATAATAACAGTAGTATCAATTGTAACAGTTATGATAGCTACGGGAAGAACATCCCAATGGATAATCAGAAGAGGAAAGAAAAAGGAGGAAACAAGACATGAATGAGTTGTTTCAGAACTCACTATTTGCAGGAGTTACAATCAGTCTCCTTGCCTACCTTGCAGGCTCTATATTAAAGAAGAAATTCAAATTAGGTATATTTAATCCATTATTAATTTCGATTGTGCTTACAATAGTTGTACTTGTATGTGCAAGAGTAGATTATGAAACATATAACAAAGGTGCACAGTATTTAAGCTGGTTTCTGACACCCGCAACGGTATGTTTAGCAATTCCTTTATACGAACAGTGGGAGTTATTAAAGAGAAGCTATAAAGCTGTCATATTAGGGATAACTTCAGGAGTGCTTACAAGCCTTGGTACAGTATTTGTATTAGCTAAGATAATGGGACTTTCGCACAAAGACTATGTTACATTATTACCAAAATCTATAACAACTGCGATAGGTATGGGCGTGTCGGAAGAATTAGGTGGCTATGTTACAATTACCGTTGCAGTAATCGTTGTAACCGGAGTCCTTGGAAATATTTTTGGCGAAATGATATGCAAAATATTCAGAATAACTGAGCCGGTTTCAAAAGGACTTGCATTTGGTGCTTCATCGCATGCTGTTGGAACGGCTAAAGCAATAGAAATAGGTGAGATAGAGGGTGCAATGAGCAGTCTTGCAATAGCTGTAACAGGAATTCTGACAGTTGTACTTTCGTCTATATTTGCAAATTTTATGTAATTAAATAGAACTAGGAGGACAATTATGATTATAACAATTGGACGTAAATGTGGTTGTAATGGTGACATAATAGGACATAAATTAGCAGAGAAATACAATATGGAATACTATAATAAAGCACGCATTTCAGAAATAGCGAAGCAAAAAGGGTTATATGATAAATATCCTGATTATTACAGTGAGATACCTATGGATATGTTACTTCACACAATATCAATGACTGATGATGACAGCATATATATGAAAACACCAAAAAAAGCATTGAAAGATATCGTTCCTGAAGATAATTTTGTTATTCTTGGAAGATGCGGAAATTATGCCTACAAAGATAATGAAAATGCAGTCTCAATATTTCTGACGGGAGACATAAGTGACAGAGAGAAAGTTATTTCAGATAAGCATGGCATATCTGTTAAAAAGGCACATAACCTGATTATGCAGACCGATGACAGAAGAGAGCGATATCATAAATATTACACCGGAGAAGAATGGGGAATGGCGCAAAATTATGACGTTTGTCTGAATGTTTCCGCACTTGGTGTGGATGGTGTGGTAGATGTAATTGAAAATTATATAAATGCCAGAAAATAATATCAGAAAGGTTAATACACCGCTATGCAGGAAAATACAACTCAGGAATATGAAAAGGCAGTTAAATATATTTATGATTTAATGCAGAATGGTTCACTACAGGTGGGAAGTAAACTTCCGGCAGAACGTATAATTGCACAGGAACTTGGCATTGGAAGAAATTCAACAAGAGAAGCTATAAGTATTCTAAGTGGAATGGGATTAGTTGACAGAATACAGGGTTCAGGCAACTATATTTCGAAAAATGCAGGACAGTCAATAAGGCAGACAATAATAATGATGCTTGCATTAGGAAGTATCTCTAAGAAGGATATATGCGAATTCCGAAGAACAATGGAGAAGTCAGTATGCAGCCTGTTAATTGAGAAAAACGTACCGAAGGACAGAATGGATAATCTGAATAAACTGCTTATCAAAATGCAGGATTTAAAAGGAAAGAGGTTATCTGATACCGATAGGAAATTCCATAACGAATTGATTATATTAACGGAGAATAACCTGTTAATTATAATTATGGAAGCGATTACGGAAGTGTACCGGGAATGGATTGATTATGTCATTAAACGTGCAGATAATGATGTAAGAGAAGAATTAGTTGAATGTCACAAAGAAATATATATGAATATAATGCAAAAAGAATGTGATGAAACATTCAGGGCGATTGACAGGCACTATGATATAATAGAGGAAATGCTTGAATAAGTATCTGATTTGCAAAGTTAATTATGCAATCGTTTAAATAGAAAATAATTTCAGGAGAGAATACATATGCTTACACAATTTTCAAGAACAGAATTATTATTAGGTAAAGATTCAATGGAGAAATTAAAGAATTCCAGAGTCGCAGTATTCGGAATCGGAGGAGTCGGAGGTTATGTATGTGAAGCACTTGTAAGAAGTGGAGTCGGAGCATTTGATTTGATTGATGATGATAAAGTATGCCTTACGAATCTGAACAGACAGATTATTGCTACGAGAAAAACAGTGGGTAAATATAAGACCGAAGTGATGAGAGACAGAATACTTGAAATCAATCCACAGGCTGATGTAAGATTACATCAATGTTTCTTTTTACCTGAGAATTCTGATGAATTCCCATTTGAGGAATACGATTATGTTGTAGATGCGGTAGATACCGTAACTGCAAAGATAGAATTAGTAATGAAAGCGCAGGCGATGAACGTACCGATTATAAGCAGTATGGGAGCCGGTAACAAGCTCGACGGAAGTATGTTCAGGGTAGCTGATATATACAAGACAAAGGTATGCCCACTTGCTAAAGTTATGCGACGTGAACTTAAGAAAAGAGGCGTGAAGAAATTAAAGGTTGTTTATTCAGAAGAAATGCCTACAAGACCGATAGAAGATATGGCTATAAGCTGTCGCTCTAATTGCATATGTCCTCCGGGTGCTGAACATAAATGTACAGAACGAAGAGATATTCCCGGAAGCGTTGCATTTGTGCCATCGGTAGCAGGACTTATTATTGCTGGCGAAGTCGTGAAAGATTTGTGCAGAATTAACAAATAATTTGAAAATTATGTGAAAAATATACATAGATACTTTTATTTTGTAAATAATTATGGTATAAATGAGAGTACGTGTTCGCATTAGTGTGGATAAAATATTAAAAGTAAAGGAAAATGCATTAATTACATAATAAAATCTCAGATATATTATGTGATTATATCGTTACGGAACGAAATGCAAGGGATATTAATGAGAAAAAGAATTTTAGCCTTAGGTCTTTGTATTGCGATGGCATTTACAGCTACAGCATGTGGCAAGGATAAAGGTAAGAGTGCAAGCTCAGGAAATGTAGGAAAAGTAGCTAATACAAAGGCAGATATGTCAGGTACAGATTACAAATCTAAAGTTACATTAGCTGAATACAAAGGACTAAAAGTTGGTGAATCTACAGTCGATATTGATGAAGCAACAAAGAAGAAGATTAATTGTCTCCTTATTACATCAGGATATTTTACAGTTGATACAACAAATGTAACTCAGAAAGAGGGTACAGTTGAAGAATTTGATATTGTAAATATCGATTATACAGGTAAGATTGATGGCACAGAATTCGAAGGCGGTACAGCTTCAGGTTCATTACTTGGTATCGGAACAGGTTCATTTATCGATGGCTTCGAGGATGGACTTAAAGGTGTTAAGACAGGTGAAACAGTTGACCTTAACTTAAAATTCCCTGATGATTACCAGAATAAAGATGTTGCTGGTAAAAATGTTGTATTTACTGTAAAAGTTAATTATATTCTTGGAATCAATGACCAGTTCGTAGCTGACAACACAGACGAGATATATTACTTCTTACACGAATATTTCTTAAATGGTAAATCAGTTAAAACAGCAGATGAGTATTATGATGCAATTACAGAAGGAATCAAAGTTTCAAATATTGCATCTAAAATTGTTAGTGAGATAACAGATGCAACAAAAACAGAAATTAATGAAGCAGAACTTAATGAATATTTAGATGAAATTAAAGCACCTATTAAAGAAGCAGCAGAAAGCAATGGCGCTGATTTTGCAACACTTATATCATACTACTATGGATTATCTTCAGAAGAAGAATTTGATGAGTATTATACAAAGATATTCAAGAACTATCTTGTATTAATCAGTATTGCTAAAGAAGAAGGCATTAAGATTTCTGAAGATGAATACAATACAGTAGCACAGGCTATGGTAGATCACAGTAAAGGAAAATATGCTGATATAGCAGCATATCAGGTTGACTATGATAAACAGTCTACAGTAGATGATTTAATCTGTGGAAAAGTTTATTATAAACTTGCTGATTATGTTGAAGTAGTTCCAGATTCAGAAATTGAGACAGAAGCTGAGTCAACAACAGAAAATGAGACAACATCAGCAAAATAATATTTGACTTAAATTTGTAAGTAAATATATAAAAAGAGAACTCCCTATGAATATTTGCGATAGCATTCATAGGGAGTTATTAATTTTAATCAATATAAATAAAAGTTGTAATTAATAGTTTGCATGTATTTTTATTATTTCCTTAATTACCGGCAGATTATCAAGCGTGTAGTCAAAAGTATCAATCTGATAATCATAGCAGGTAGTATTTAGTGACTCTAAAATAAATCTGGTATGATGCTGTGGCATAGATAATACAATAGATTTCATAGTATTATAGAAACTGTCCTGCTGGTTAAATTTGTAGGATATTGTAAAACAGACCAATATTGAGAGATTATAATGATCAATCTCTTCAATTGTTTTAATCTGGTGTATCTTATTAAGCAGACACATATAGTCATCGTAAGATAAGTCGATAATATCAGATATCTTGGCATGTAGTCGCATTTTATCTTCAAAAATTTTGATAATATATTGTTGCATTTCATATAAACTTGTTGAACAGTTCCACATAATACAACACCTCTTCTCAAAATAATAACGCACTATTTCTATTAGTCTAATAATAACATTATTGAAAAAAATCGTCAAGAAATCTGTCTGTTATATTCAACCATATTCAACTAAATACTTGTAAAAAATAAATTAAAAATGTATAATGCCATTAGTGCTGAACTCGAAACTAAAGGAAAATAAAGTTAAGGGCAAAGCCATTAAAGATACTTAATCGTACTAAGCAAACCGGAATACCGTATGTAAAGGCATTGAGTGCAATATGAATACAATACTATAACTATAGGATTATTCAGGATTATTGACTCTGCTTATGGCAGAGTTTTTTTTCTTACCAGGAAATTTCGTTGGAATTGTCCTGGTAAGGAAAAAACGCTCCGCGAGGATCGCACTGTGGCGGAGCAGAAAATGTTGCTATAGCAACCCGCCGCAGGCGAAGAATTTCGCAAGCGACATTCTTTATTCGTTACCAGGAATTCTATAGTAAATGGAGGAAAAATGGAAACTAGAATTGCATTGATAGGGATTATCGTAGAAGACACAAATGCTGTGGAAAATGTAAACGAGATTCTACATAATTATGGCAGTTACATAATTGGCAGAATGGGAATTCCATATAGAGAGAAACAGGTGAATATTATAAGCATCGTAATAGATGCACCTAATGATGTTATCAGTTCTTTATCCGGTAAACTTGGAATGATTAAGGGAATATCAGTTAAAACTGTATATTCTAAGAAATAATTCTAAAAATACCTTTGAAAGAAGCAGAAACAGGAGGAAGAATCAATGACAAAGAGAATTTCAGCGGTTATTTTAACCTTGATGCTTGCAATGACATTATTAGCAGGCTGTGGCGGTGATAAAACTCAGAAAGAAACGACTAACAGTGTAGCCACAGGTAAAGATGATAAGGAAACAGCTAAGAATAATGAAGATAATAAAGATAATGGAACTTCATTTACGGCAGAAGATGCAAGGGAATATAATATTGCAATGTTAAAAGGACCTACAGCAATTGGCTTTGTTAAAGCATGGGACGACAGTGCATCAACCCAGACTAATGATAATAACAAGTACAAAGTTACAGTATACGGTGCCGCTGATGAGATAACAGCAGGAATTGTAAAAGGTGATATAGATATTGCCGCCGTACCCTGCAATCTTGCATCGGTATTGTATAATAAGACAAATGGTGGAATTAAAGTCGCAGCCATTAATACACTTGGTGTACTCTACATGATTTCTACATCAGATGATATTTCAACAGTAACTGGCCTTAAAGGAAAAACAATTATAACTACAGGTCAGGGAACTACACCTGAATATACGCTTAATTATATTCTGGAGAAAAACGGTCTTAAACCGGGCGAAGATGTTAAGATAGAATACAAATCAGAGGCAACTGAAGTGGCAGCAGCTATGAGTGAAGCGACAGATGCAGTAGCAATGCTTCCACAGCCATATGTTACAACAGTTCTTGCACAGAACGAAAATATGAAAATAGTTCTGGATATGACTAAAGAGTGGGAAAAAGTTTCAGACGGTTCACTTGTAACAGGTGTAGTAATTGTCAGAAATGAAGTCCTTGAAGAGAATAAAGCAGCATTTGACAAATTCTTAGCAGACTATAAGGAATCAACAGAATATGTTAACAGAAATGTAGATGACGCAGCAGCATTAGTTGAGAAATATGATATATTCAAAGCAGCTATAGCTAAGAAGGCGATTCCTTACTGTAATATCAAGTTTGAATCAGGAGATGAGATGAAATCAGATATCTCTTCTTACTTAAATGTTTTATTTGATGCAGATGCGAAAGCAGTAGGTGGAACATTACCTGATGATGCATTTTATTATGTAAACTAAAATAGGAGGCCATATGAAAAGTCTGAATAATATTGTGAAAAAAATTGTCCTTACAATAACAGCAATATGTTTCTGGCTTTTTGTATGGCATTTTTTATCATTGAAAATAAACAGCAGTATATTTCTGCCATCGCCTGAGGCAACATATAAAGCATTAATAAGAATCGGTAAAAGGGCGGGCTTCTGGCAGACAATATTTAATACATTCAGTAAAATAGCAAAAGGCTTTCTGCTTGCGTTAATAGCCGGAACATTTTCAGCAATTATATCTTCATTTGTGAAAATTATTGATGTACTCGTGTCACCATTTATGCGTTTGCTAAAGACCGTACCGGTAGCTTCGTTTATAATTCTTGCACTTTTATGGGTCAAATCAGACAAACTATCGGTATTAATTTCATTTGTAATGGTAACACCTGTGGTTTACATAAATATATTGCAGAGCTTCGATAATGTTGATAATAATTTATTAGAAATGGCAGATATATTTAATGTAGGTCTTTTAAGAAGGCTTAGATTTATCTATGTTCCCGCATTAGTCAGTGGTTTTATGTCGGCTTGCAAGATAGGACTTGGTTTCTGCTTTAAAGCAGGAATTGCAGCAGAAATAATAGGACTGCCTTTCCAATCGATAGGCAGCGAATTATATAAATCGAAATTATATCTGATGACAGATGAGTTATTTGCGTGGACGGTTGTAATTGTGCTTATGAGTGTTTTTTTTGAAGGCGTATGCATATATTTATTAAATAAATTATCGTGTATTATTGAAAAAACCAATATAAGCAGAAAAGCAGAGAATGAGAATAAAGCAGATAAATCACATAAGAAAAAGGGAGAATATGAGAAATTAGAAAATAATAATATTTTAATGATTAAGGAAATTACAAAATCATATGGAAAACAAAAGGTATTAGAAAATATTTCATTTAACTTAAACGAAAGTGAACGAATCTGCATTTATGGCAAATCAGGAATTGGCAAGACAACGCTGCTTCGCATAATAGCAGGTCTTGAGAAAGCCGATAGCGGGAAAATTACATTTGTGGGGAAGGTGTCGATGGTATTTCAGGAGGACCGTCTGTTAGAAAATACAGATGTGTATACGAATCTATATTGTGTGCTTGGCAGCAGATTTGATAAAGCCGAAGCTGATATGCATCTGAAAGAAGTGGGATTAGAGGGTGTCGGTAATAAAATAGTCAGTGAATTAAGCGGGGGAATGAAGAGACGCGTAGCAATCGTAAGATGCATGATGAAGTCGTCTGAAATAATACTTCTAGACGAACCATTTAAGGGTCTGGATACAATTCTTAAAGACAATATAATCAGATATGTGGTAAAATATCTGAATGGAAGAGCTGTTATTATGGTAACACATGATATCTCAGAAGCAGAAAAAATACAGGCTGAAATTATTGAAATTAAGAATTTGGGACGGAAAAATGAGAATATTTATTAATCAAGTAAATAATGGTTTAAAAATTAAGACATTAATATTAAGATATATCTTAATTATTGTCATTATGTTAATTGGGCTTAACTACGGAAATAAAGTCTATGGAGCAGACGAAAATGGAAATGTCGTAGTCGTAATTGATCCGGGACATGGTGGATTAAGAGGCGAATCGGACGATGGTGCAATAAATGGTAATATTGTAGAAAGACATATAAATATGATTGTTGCGAAGGCAATGTATGAAGAACTGTCAAAATATAATGGCGTAAAAGTATATCTGACACACGATAGTGAAGATGTGTCGATGTCACTAAGGGCAAGGAGTGAATTTGCAAAGAGTGTGAATGCAGATTTTCTCTTTAGCATACATTTTAATGCATCAGAACTACATGGCAAATATGGCTCGGAAGTCTGGATTCCAAGCATCGGAAGTTACTATGTGGCGGGATATCAGTTTGCGGATATTGAGCTAAATGAACTGTCACAAATGGGGCTTTTTATACGTGGAATCAAGACCAGAATTGGAGATGATGGTGACGAATATTATGGAATTATCAGGGAAAATGAGTGGCGTGGCATAAATGCAGTAATTATAGAGCATTGCTACGTGGATAATAAAGAGGACAGAAGATACATAGTAAATGAAAATACTGAGAATGATAGTGCTGAGAATGATAATGCTGAAAATGTAAATATCGAAAATCTGGAGAAGTTTGGTAAACTTGATGCGACTGCCGTAGCAAAATATTTTGGATTAAAAAGCACTGAACTTGGGGTGGATTATTCTGACTATAAGAAATTAGATGTTGCCGAGCCACAAGAAAGAGTATATCCTGATAATACCCCGCCTGAAAAATGCAGCATATACCTTAAATATATTGGAAATAATAGTATAACATTTTCCGTAAGTGCAAAAGATTCGGACTCATATATAAATTATTATTCATATTCTTTAGATGGCGGTAAGACATTTTCAGAACTGAAAATCTGGAATGATAAGAGAAGTTCAGAAGATACCATTGAGGTTACTTTATCAGATATTAATGTCGATATTGGAAATTTAATTGTGAGGGTATATAATAGAGATGATGTGAGTTCGGACAGCAATATTATTGAACTTAATGGAATTATGAAACAGAAAAGTGATAAAACAGATTCAGATAATAGAAGCTCTGAAGCCAAATCATTTGTTAAAGATAATAGAAATACATTTATTGGAATGGCGTTAATAGTGTGCGGAATAATTATTACATTTATATGTATAAAAAAATGCAGACGATAGATAAAACCAAAGAATATAATGAAAGAAACGCAGTTATTCAATGATAATATCAAAAGATTATGGAGGAAGAAATGCAGTTAGTTAAAGGAAGACCTGAAAATACAGATGACAGACTTGCTAAAGAGGTTCGTGTTTACGACCTGTTAGATAGTCTTTCAATTGAATATGAAAGAGTAGACCATGAGGCAGCGAATACAATGGAAGATTGTGAAGAAGTAGATAAAATTCTTGACGCAACAGTTTGTAAAAATCTGTTCTTATGTAATACCCAGAAAACTAAATTTTATCTATTGATGATAGTCGGCGATAAAAAGTTTAAGACAAAGGAAATCTCATCACAGATTAACAGTCCGAGATTATCATTTGCTTCGCCTGAATTTATGGAAAAATATTTAGACATAACGCCAGGTTCAGTCAGTGTTATGGGACTTATGAATGATACTGATAATGCAGTAAGACTTTTGGTAGATGAAGAATTATTAGACGGCGAATACATTGGATGCCACCCATGTATTAACACATCGAGTCTGAGATTTAGGACAAAAGATTTAATTGAAAAGATTTTACCCGCAATGCATCATGATATGACTGTGGTTAAATTATAAAGAAGCGAGGATTACAATGGAAAAAATAAGAATATACAATGAAAATGGCGAAGATACCGGTAGGGTGGTTACAAGAGGCGAATACAAACCTGCTGATGGAGAATTTATGTTAGCAGCAGTTATGATAGTAAGAATTGGAGAAAAAATTCTTATTACAAAACGTGATAAAAATAAATCGTTTGCAGGAATGTGGGAGTTCCCAGGAGGTGCAGTTCATGCTGATGAGGACAGTAAAACAGCAGGAATAAGAGAACTTATGGAAGAAACAGGCATTACTGTAGTACCTGATAAATTCAATTATCTTGGACAATTGAATATTGATGGTAGCAGTCTGCTTATGGATGTGTATGATGTGGAAGCTAATCCGCATTTGAAACTTAAAGATATTAAATTACAACCTGGAGAAACAGCAGAAGCAAAGATTCTTACAGTAGACCAGATTGATGAGATGTATGACAGACTTACACTTGCTGACCAGATGATATTTGATGAATTTGTGGTGTGTATGGACGAATATTATGAATAGAAATTTAAGAATAGTTAGTTATGAAATAATAAGTTATAAATAGTAAATTAGAAATAGTAAGTTATAAATAATAAGTTAGAAAAGTTATTGGCATAGTATTTATATAAGTAACAGAATGGAAATATTGAATAATATAATGTTATGAAGAAGAGTGAACTTTATAAAGCCAGGAGAAGAATGAGCTTTATAAAGTCAGGAGGTTTGAATGATAGATATTATTATTGGTATTCTTATACCATTTATAGGAACAACATTAGGTGCAGCATGTGTGTTCTTCCTTAAAGATCAGATAAGACCGAAGATTCAAAAGGCATTATTAGGCTTTGCATCAGGAGTAATGGTGGCGGCATCGGTATGGTCACTCATTATACCAGCAATTGATATGTCATCATCAATGAAACGACTTGCATTTATACCGGCTTGTACAGGACTTGCACTTGGTATGGCATTTTTATTAATAATGGATAGAATTATCCCTCATTTACATATGGGTTCAGATGAACCTGAGGGTATTAAAGCGAATTTAAAAAAAACGACAATGCTTGTCTTTGCAGTAACACTTCATAATATACCAGAGGGTATGGCAGTTGGTGTAGCTTTCGCAGGATTTGCATCTGGGGACAAAGCGATATCATTTGCGGGTGCAATTGCACTTTCTATTGGTATTGCAATACAGAATTTTCCGGAGGGAGCAATTATTTCATTACCACTTAAAGCGGATGGCAATGGCAAATTCAAGGCGTTTTTATACGGAACATTATCTGGAATAGTTGAGCCTATTGCGGCATTTATAACCGTAGCCTTTGCAAATGTCCTGACACCGATTTTGCCATATGTGCTGTCATTTGCAGCCGGAGCAATGTTATATGTTGTAGTCGAGGAACTGATTCCGGAGGCATCAGAGGGCGAACATTCCAATATCGGAACGATTGGCTTCGGGATTGGATTTATTGTGATGATGGTGTTAGATGTGGCATTGGGGTAGGGGATAGGCAAGTTAAATAGAAAAATCACGTTGCAATATCAGGCATATGTTGTATAATATAAGAATATATGTTCGATTTGAAATGCAAATTACAATTAAATATATTTATATAAAAGCGAATGAAAAACCAATAAAGTTTGAAGGGATTTTTATGGATAAATTGACTAAAGAGCAAAGACATAAAAATATGAGTAGAATTAAAAATAAAAATACAAAAATTGAGATAGTATTGAGAAAGGCTTTATGGAATAAAGGATACAGATATAGGAAAAATTATTCCAAACTTCCAGGTAAGCCGGATATAGTTTTAACTAATTATAAAATTGCTATTTTTTGTGATAGTGAGTTTTTTCATGGAAAAGATTGGGATAATTTAAAATTACAATTAGAGAGGGGAAATAATTCAGAATTTTGGATAAATAAAATTTCTAAGAATATAGAAAGAGACGAAGAAATTAATAAGAAACTTAATTTTATGGGATGGACAGTTCTGAGATTTTGGGGAAAAGATATAAAAAAGGATGTTGAACAGTGCGTTAGGACCATTGAAGAAACTATTTTTGATATGTCTTTGAATGATGATGAAGATTTTTAGAGAAAAAGGAGAATTGAAATGTATACTTCGATAGATTTATTTGCAGGAATAGGTGGAATTCGCAAAGGATTTGAAAATGCTTTTAAAGAAGATATTTCTACTGTATTTGTAAGCGAATGGGATGTGTATGCTAAAAAGACATATCAACTTAATTATAATGATGATTTTGGAATTGCAGGTGATATAACTAAAATAGATGAGAAAGATATACCAAAGTTTGATATTTGTTTAGCGGGGTTTCCATGTCAGGCTTTTTCACTTGCCGGAAAAAGAATGGGTTTTGAAGATGATTATAAAGGAATGTGTAGAGGTACTTTGTTTCAGGATGTTGTAAGAATATGTGAATATCATAAACCAAAGGTTATATTTTGCGAAAATGTAAAAGGATTGGTGCTTCATGATAAAGGAAGAACATTTAAAATAATTAAAAAATCGTTTGAACAGATAGGATATAAAGTATATTCGGAAGTGTTGAATAGTAAGGATTTCGGAGTTCCACAAAATAGAGAAAGAATATACATAGTAGCGTTTAGAAATGATATAGATAGTTCATCATTTGAGTTTCCGATAGGAAATAATTCTGATACATGCATTCGAGATATTATGGAAGATAATGTCGTTAGTGTAAAGTATTATTTATCTACTACATATATAGATACATTAAGGCGGCATAAGGAAAGACATGCTAAGAAAGGAAATGGATTTGGATATCAAATACGACCGTTAGATGGACAGGCAGGTGCTATTGTTTGTGGAGGAATGGGAAGAGAAAGAAATCTTATTATTGATGACAGATTAACGGATTTTACACCTGTAACACATATTAAAGGAGAAGTAAATAGGGAGGGAATAAGAAAAATGACACCTAGAGAATGGGCGAGATTACAGGGTTTTCCGGATGATTTTAAGTTAGAATTGGCAGATACACATTTATATAAACAATTTGGTAATAGTGTAACAGTTAATGTAATAGAGGCAATTGCAAATGAGATAAGGAAGGTGTTGGATAATGAAAAATAAAGAAGTTAGAATGTCTGGAAACAAAGGTGAATGGTCGGAACTATATGTTTTTATGAAACTATTAAGTCAGGGCAGAGTATATGCAGCTAATGAAAAGGTTGAAAGAATTGATGAGGTTAACTATCCGATATTGAAGATTATGCGTGAAGAGATAAAAGGAAGAATTATAGACTATGTAATTAATGATAAAGAAATTAGTATAGAAATTCAATCCTATAAAATATTATCTGTTGATAGAAAAGAAATGGAAAAACAAGCAAATATACTTTTGAAGAATATTGCGAGCCATAGCGGAAGTTTTGAACTAGAGGAGATTGCAGAATTCGCAAATGGAATTAAAGTTACCAAACTAAAAGCACCATCAGCAGACACAACGGATATTTCTATGCAGATTAAGGATATTCACACTAATTTTATTAGAAATGTTGGCTTTTCGATTAAGTCAGAAGTGGGAAATGCACCAACTTTATTAAATGCAGGACAAACAACTAATTTTATTTATAAAGTTACCGGATTATCAAGAATACAGATGGAAGAAATTAATTCAATCAATACAAGGACCAAGATTAAAGATAGAATGTTTAAAATTGCAGAGCTTGGTGGAAAAATTCAATATTATGATATGAATCATACAGGGTTTAAAAGAAATTTAATAATGGTGGACAGTAGCATGCCGGAAATAATTGGAAATATGCTTTTATATTATTATTCAGAAGATGTTAAAGAGTGTGACAAGCTTGTTGGGAGACAGAGACCCACTCGGATATGGCGATTCAATGATGTATACATATAAATTTAAGAAATTTTTATGTTCTTGTGCATTAGGCATGAAACCTGCAAAACCTTGGGATGGATTAGACGAAGCAAATGGTGGTTATATTATTGTAAAAGCAAATGGAGAAATTCTTGCATATCATATTTATAATAGAAATTTTTTTGAACAATATCTACTGGATAATACGGCACTTGATAGAGCATCTACAAGTAGACATGAATATATGAGCCTGTATGAAGAAAATAATGAGATTTTTATTAAATTGAATTTGCAAGTCAGATTTAAGTAGTAAATAAAATATGGAAATATTGATAAGAAATTACATATTTACATTTAAAAACTATTAGTAGTATAGTGTTGAATTTTGACATTTAACTTATGAAGGAAAAATTGGTGTGAGTCATATAAAAGACAGGAGGTAAAGGATGTTTGAAGCATTGACATATCAAACTATGTTGGAAGAAATTAATAGAAATGCTAAAGAAAAAGGAGTGTTAAATGATTTTATTGGAATTCTTATAACCAGACCTGAACTGCCAACTGGGAAAGATATAATAAACAATTTGGAATATTATCATTTTAGAACTGGAAAGTCGATTAATTTTTATTTACCGGGCTATGGTGCATATTGGAATAGTGATTATACTGATAGTAAAATTGTCACAACAATAGATAATGTCAAGTGGTTATTTAGTAATAAAATGTTTGTGCAATTTATTGAGAATTTAGAAATATATTCAAAGTGGCAATATTCCGGAGAAAGTGAATTATTGTTGGTTGACTTAAAAGAAGGAAAGCTGTCGTATGAGACGATAATAGAATTTTATTTGGATAATATGATACGGGATGGAGTCATAGATTCCGTTCACCAATTCTTTGAATATTTATTTAGAATATGTAATAATAAAGATACGTTAAATAAAATAAGTAACACTTTGGGAATAAATAAAGCAAAACAATCAAGTTTGGATATCATATTAGATAAATTACCATTGGGAATGGGAAAAGTTTTTATGCAGGAAAAATATTTTTGTGTAAAAAATATGGAGAGAAAAAAATATTAAATATATGGATAGGAGAGATACTATATAGGATTATGGAAATAACAAGAAGTAAGACTATAAACAATTACACCATCATTCCTCACCCACCAAACAATCCAACCACTGAACCCATCACAAAACCAATAATAACCATATAAGTATTTTCAGTATATTTATTTATAAGTCGCTCTAGCACATTTGCAGTTGCAAACGTGCCAATGATAATTCCGAGTAGCAATGGAATAAGAGACAGCCATTTGAAAGAGTATACATTTTCAAGGACTGTGGTGTAAAGACCGAGAATATACAGCATATGAGATGCACTGATTCCAGGAAGTACCAGAGCGATAGCAACGATAATGCCACCGAGAAACTGCATAATAATAAATGAAAGACCCAAACCCGAGGCGAAAAGTCCCTTAGGAAGAGTTGAAAGTGACAGAACCAGAAACAGACCGAGAAAAAGCCACAGAATATGGAATATGGACAGCTTTATAATACCAGATTTTTTAACTAATAGCGGAATACCACATAAGATGATGATGGCAAATATAACTCTGACATAGATACCAGTCGTGGAATTTGCGAGAAGATAGGATATAACCCTTGCAAATGCAACGAACCCAATAAGCCCGCCCAGTCCGATGTTGCAAAGAAAAAGTACACTTTTAAAAGGCTCCTTTTTAATCTGGTTGACGTTATGAATTAAATCTTCATATACACCTAATATAATAGCCATGGTTCCACCAGAGACACCAGGAATGGTCATCGTAGAACCTATAAAAAGTCCTTTTAAGAATAATATAATATTCATAAATATTTTACCCCTGACTTATAGTTTTAAGATATATGTGTAATGATAGTCGAATTAAATTAATTAAAATGTGTAGTGAAATATTTAGTGAAACATACTTACACGATTCTGATGTATAATTCCTACATTTACAATATAATGATGGTAGATTATAATAAAGATATTCATCAGAAAGAGTAATTAGACATTAATATTTATATCTGTCAAATCTACTTTAATAGACGAATATTGGCTACAATATGTACGTGCAAAGGTTGAGTTGATAAAAATATTATTATGAAAATTAAAATAAGTCTTGAAATATTGCATAGTATATTGTAGAATACATTGAACCAATTAAATATTGTGAAACTCTTGTAAGAGGGAGTAACTGGCGTTTAATTATGAATCAAAACGTTTACGACTGTGTCAATCCCGATATGGCGACATATCCGCGTCGTAATTAAATAGTGAGACTTTTACTGTACATTTTGTGTGCAGTAAAGGTCTCATTTTTGATTTATACGAAGAAACACTTTTTGTTTTATGCAAAGAAATGGAGGTAAGAGATGAAAGAGTTGTATCAGATGACATCAAATGAAGTCAGACAAAAACTAAATGGTAAAACAGAACCATTAACAAATGAAGAGATTGCCAAGAGACAGCAGGAATACGGTTTAAATGAATTAGTAGAGGAGAAAAAGAAAAATGTTTTTCAGGTATTTCTAAAGCAATTTGCAGATTTTCTTGTAATAATACTTATTATTGCAGCAATAGTATCAGCAGCATTAGGAGATGTGGAAAGCAGTGTTGTAATATTAGTTGTCATTACGATGAACGGAATACTTGGAACGGTTCAGTCCATTAAGGCAGAACATTCTTTGCAGAGCCTTAAAGAGTTATCGATGCCGATGGCAAAGGTTATAAGAGACGGACAGGTTATGAAAATAAGTTCAAAAGAATTAACAATTGGTGATGTGGTCTGTTTAGAAGCCGGAGATTATGTTCCGGCAGATGGACGAATTATAGAATCAGCAGGACTTAAGATAGATGAGAGTATGCTAACTGGGGAAAGCCTTGTGGTTGATAAAACCGACACAGTTATTGAAGAGGAGAAGCCGCTTGCAGAAAGAACTAATATGGTCTATTCGGGTAGCTTAGTGTCATTTGGAAGGGGAAGTTATATCGTTACATCAATCGGAATGAATACGGAGATTGGTAAAATCGCAAGTCTGTTGAAAGCGACTTCTGAGAAAAGAACACCATTACAGATATCATTAGATAAATTTGGTCAGAAGTTATCTATAATAATACTTATTTTCTGTGCGATATTGTTCACACTTAATATTATTCAGGGGGAAAATATTGAAAATGCGTTTATGTTCGCAGTAGCATTGGCGGTAGCGGCAATTCCAGAAGCACTTAGTTCTATTGTAACTATTGTATTATCATTTGGAACACAGAAGATGGCCAAAGAAAATGCGATAATCAGAAAACTTCAGGCAGTTGAGGGACTTGGAAGCATATCTGTTATTTGCTCGGATAAGACAGGAACACTGACACAGAACAAGATGACCATAGAAGATGCCTATTGTCTTAATGACGACAATTTGAAACTTGCTAAATACAGTATCTTATGCAATGATGCATCAATCAGAGATGATGAGCAGATTGGCGACCCTACAGAAGTCGCATTTGTGGTATGGGCGGAGAACTTAGGAATATCGGTTGAGAAATTTCGTGCAGATAATAAGCGAATTTCTGAGAATCCATTTGACAGTGACAGAAAATTGATGTCAACTTTGAATGTTATTGTAAATGACAGCACTATTAATGATGTTAATGATATGTCTGATATGAATAATAGCAATTTAATAATGATAACAAAAGGTGCAACAGACATTATCTTATCAAGACTTGCTAATATAGAGGATAAAGGTATAGTACGACAGATTAATGCCGAAGATAAGAGAGAAATCGAGAAGAAAAACATAGAATTTTCCCAAAAAGGAATGAGAGTTTTAGCTGTTGCATATAAGAATTATAAATCATATGACTTAACAATAGATGACGAAGATAACCTCACGTTCCTAGGGCTTGCTGCTATGGTAGACCCGCCAAGAGAGCAGTCGGAGTCAGCAGTGCAGGAGTGTAAGGAAGCGGGCATAAAGCCAATAATGATTACCGGAGATTATAAGGTCACTGCGGCAGCAATTGCTAAGAGAATTGGAATCTTAGAAAATGCTGATGAGGCATGCGAGGGTAGTGTGATAGATAAAATGAGTGATGAAGAACTTGAGAATTTCGTAGAAAATATATCGGTTTACGCGAGGGTTTCTCCGGAACATAAGATAAGAATTGTAAAGGCGTGGCAGGCTAAGGGAAATATAGTTGCGATGACAGGTGATGGCGTGAATGATGCACCTGCACTTAAGCAGGCAGATGTTGGCGTGGCCATGGGAATTACAGGAAGTGAAGTATCGAAAGATGCGGCAGCAATGGTGCTTACAGATGATAATTTCCAGACAATAGTCAAGGCAATAGAAAATGGAAGAAATATATACCAGAATATCAAAAATTCGATACAATTTCTGCTATCAGGTAATTTTGCAGGAATACTTGCAGTTTTATTCGCATCAATTGCGATGCTGCCTGTTCCGTTTGCACCAGTTCATCTGCTATTTATAAATCTGCTCACCGACAGTCTCCCAGCGATAGCATTAGGATTTGAAAAGGGTGATAAAGATGTGATGAAGAAACCGCCAAGAGACAGAAATGAAAGCATTATGACTAAAGATTTCCTGATAAATGTCGGAATCGAAGGTTTAGTTATAGCAGTTACGACAATGACTGCATTTATAATTGGTTACAGAGATAATAATGCTTTGCTTGCAAGTACAATGGCATTTGGAACATTATGTATGGGCAGATTATTCCATGGTTTTAACTGTAAATCAGATAAACCGGTTATATTTAATAACTTATTTTCAAATAAATGGCTGATTGGTTCGTTTTTGACAGGAGTAATCCTTATGAGCTCAGTTCTTATGATTCCGGTATTTCATACAGCATTAAAAGTACAGACTTTGAGTATCGCACAATTACTGATTATATATGCACTTGCGGCAGCTGATTTCCTGATTATACAACTGCTTAAATGGTTAAAAACATTGATAAAGCAATAAAATGCAAGGAAGAAACTCAGCTTTTAAATAAGATTAAATAAAGCGTATAAATAAAGGTAAAGCAGGTAGAAGCAGAATAAATATAAATAAATCAAAATAGGAAAATATATGTATCTCCCGGAGAATTTTGGGAGATACATAACTAAAAGGATTATTTTTGACTAAATGGAGTAGAAATAATGTTTTAAATATTATAAAATCATTACGATAAATAGTGTGAAAATAATTCTGATGAAAATGAATTTTCCATAACTATTTGTTTCAGAACAAAAACAAATAGAAAAAGAATATTTTTTTTATACATAGGTTAGTATATACTAACTAAAGGAAGAGGTGACTAATCAAAATTTAATATGAATGATGAAGAAAAAATTTTTGAAAATATAGCAAGGGAAAACAGGGCAGAAGAGATATTTAAGAGCGAAGATTGTGAAATTTGGAAAATGAAGAACTATTCAGGTGATGGACTCATAACTATGTACAATGTATTTCCAGGTGTAATTGTTATGTATAGTGATTTTCATATGTCATCGTGTATATCGGAATTTGATGCGGCATCGACTGATTTACTTTGCATTAATCATTGTCGTGAGGGTTGTATGGAAAGTGAATTAAGGGCAGGTGCATATTACTATATCGAAAAAGGTGATTTGTGTGTAGATATCAGAAAATATCATGCAGGCAATGTTAATTTTCCATTAAATCACTATCACGGAATAGGAATATGCTTTTATCGACCTGTAGCTGATAAACAACTGGCAAATGAACTTAATAATTTTCCAGTGAAGCTGTCAGACATTCAGAAAAAATTCTGTGACAATGATAAGCCACATATTATAAAGGCGAGCAAGGAAATTGAACATATTTTCTCGGAACTTTATGAAGTTCCATCGAAGATAAGAAAAGAGTATTACAGAATAAAGGTTTTTGAATTGCTGTTGTATTTAGACGCCTTAGAAATCGATAATGATAAATTTGACAAACCATATTTCTACAAAAGTCAGGTGGAAAAGGTAAAGAACATACATGAATTGATTACACATAACCTTACATATCATTACACTATCGAAGAATTGTCAGAAAAATATGATATATCAGCGACAACATTAAAGGAATGTTTCAAATCAATTTATGGAAGTCCAATATATAAATATATTCAGACATACAGGATTAACAGAGCAGCAACATTACTTAGAAACGGTTCTAATGAAAATGTTTCACAGATTGCAGGGCATGTCGGATATGACAGTCCAAGCAAATTTGCGGCAGCATTTAAAAAGATTATGGGAGTAACGCCGCTGCAATATAGAAAAAATAACAGTACACTACCGCTATAAACAAAAAAGGAGATGTTTAAAAATGAAGAAAAAAAGTGCAATGTCAAAATTGTTTGACTATGCAGGAAATTTTAAGTACCTGACTATGGCTTCATTAGTACTTTCTGTGATTAGTGCATGGTTAGCACTAGTCCCATTTTATTATATCTGGAGAATTATCAAAGAAATACTTGATGTAGCACCTTTTTATGGTGATGCAAAGAATCTTAGTAAATACGGCTGGACAGCGGTTGGCTTTGCAATAGGTTCAATGCTTATTTACATATCTGCACTTATGTGTTCACATATTACAGCCTTCAGAGTTCAGGCAAATATGAGGTCAAAAGTAATGCGACATATCCTTACACTTCCTTTAGGCTTTATGGACAGAGAGGGAAGTGGTAAAGTCAGAAAAATAGTAAATGAATCAAGTGTCGCCACAGAGACATACCTTGCACATCAGCTTCCTGATATGGCAGGTGCAATGGCTACACCTGTAGGTTTGTTAGTCTTACTTATAGCATTTGACTGGAAACTTGGGCTTTTAAGTCTTATCCCTACTGTACTTGCATTCCTAATTATGGGTTCGATGACAGGTGAAAAGATGAAAGAGAAGATGAAGGAATACCAGAATTCCTTAGAGACAATGTCAAATGAAGCTGTAGAATATGTAAGAGGTGTTCCGGTTGTTAAAACATTTGGACAGTCAGTGTTTTCGTTTAAGAGATTTAAAGAGGCAATTAAAGGGTATGAAAAATGGGTAATTTCTTATACATTAGACCTTAGAATGCCAATGACATTGTATACAACAATTATTAATTCAGTGTTCGCAGTTCTTATGCTTGCAGGCTTTGTGATTACCAGAAATGACGTAACTAAAGATTTTATTTTGAATTTCACATTCTATGTAATTATAACACCTATCATTACAGTTACACTTAATAAAATTATGTTCTCAAGTGAGAATAATATGCTTGTGGAAGATGCTCTTTCGAGAATTGAGGGAATAACTAATATGAAGCCTCTTGAAGAGTCTTCTGCACCAAAGCCTCCACAGGATTATTCCGTATCCGTAAATAATATTTCTTTCAGATATGATGATGCTAAGAGCAATGCATTAACTGACATTAATATGAATATTAAATCAGGTGAACATATTGCACTCGTTGGACCATCAGGTGGTGGTAAGACAACACTTGCAAGTCTTATCGCAAGATTCTGGGACGTTAATGAGGGTGAAATAAAGATTGGCGGAGTAAATGTCAAAGATATCGCAGGCAAAGAGCTTATGAATACAGTTTCATTTGTATTTCAGGATAGTAAGTTACTTAAAATGTCAATATTTGATAATGTAAGATTAAGTAAACCTGATGCAACAAGAGAAGAAGTTCTTAAGGCTCTTAAAGATGCACAATGTGAGGATATTATCGCAAAAATGCCAAAAGGTATAGATACACTCATTGGCTCAGATGGTACATACGTGTCAGGTGGAGAAGCACAGCGACTCAGTATTGCAAGAGCAATGTTAAAAGATGCACCGATTCTTGTATTAGATGAGGCTACAGCATTTGCGGACCCTGACAATGAGGCTAAGGTTCAGAAGGCATTTGCAAATCTTTCAAAAGGCAAGACAGTTATTATGATAGCACACAGACTGTCAACTGTTATAAATGCTGATAAGATATATGTATTAAAAGAGGGCAGGATTGCAGAGCAGGGAACACATAATGAGTTAAATAATAAAGGCGGAATATATACTCATATGTGGTCTGAATACAATAAATCAGTAAATTGGAAGGTAGGTGTGAGATAATGAATTTAAACGAAAAATTACAACATAAATATGCGTTGTCACCTAAGGGTGCAAAGGATATGATAAAGGCATTTATTTCCGTAACTGTGTCAAATATTGTTCTTATGCTTCCTGTTGGTTTACTTTATTATATTGTTAAAGATTTTATAAACAATGATGTAACTTCTAATAAGAGAATTCTTTATATTATTGGAAGTGTTATCTGTCTGTTATTAATAGCGATAACAACTTATATTCAATATAATGCAACATTCCTTTCTACTTATGTGGAAAGCGGAGTCAGACGAACAACGCTCGCCGAAAAGTTAAGAAAATTACCTCTTTCTTATTTTGGTAAAAAAGATTTGTCAGATCTGACAAGTACAATTATGGCTGATTGTGCCACGCTTGAGACTGCATCATCACATTGGATTCCTGAATTAATAGGAGCAATGATTTCGACACTTATTGTATCAATAAGCCTTTTCTTTATTGACTGGAGAATGGCAATTGCAGCGTTATGGGTTTTACCTATTGCATTTATCATTGTATTAAGTTCTGCAAATGTACAAAAGAAATTAAATGAAAATCATATGAGACTTAAAATGAATCTTGCAGATGGTATACAGGAGTGTTTAGAAACACTTAGAGATTTAAGAGCTAACAATGCAAGTGAAAGCTATATGACAGGACTGGATAAGAAGATTAAGGCAGTTGAGAAACATTCAATAGTCACTGAGTTTGGAACAGCAGTGTTCGTAGGTTCAGCCCAGATGATTTTAAAAGTGGGAATCGCAACTGTTGCCCTTGTGGGTGGAATACTTCTATCAAAAGGCAAAATCGATATATTTACATTCTTTATGTTCTTACTTCTGGTGTCAAGATTATATGATCCTATGCAGATGTCATTACAGAATCTTGCAGCAATTATATCAGCAGATGTACCTTGCAGAAGAATGGATGAAATCTTGTCACACAGTATACAGACAGGTTCAGAGAAATTGACAAATAAGGGTTGTGATATCGTATTTGACCATGTTGCATTCGGATATGATGGTGAAGATAATGTACTTAGTGATGCGTCATTGTGTGCAAAACAGGGCGAAGTTACAGCTTTAATCGGACCATCAGGTGGTGGTAAGACAACTGTATCAAGACTTGCAGCAAGATTCTGGGATATTAATAAAGGTAAGATTACTGTTGGCGGAATGGATATATCTAAGATTGATCCTGAGAAACTTATGTCTCTGTATTCGATTGTATTTCAGGATGTTACTTTATTTAACAATACTGTTATGGAAAATATACGAATCGGTAAGAAAGATGCAACTGACGAGGAGGTTATAGCAGCCGCTAAATTAGCACACTGTGATGAGTTTGCAGAGAAACTGGCTGATGGCTATAACACAATGATTGGTGAAAATGGTTCGGAATTATCAGGTGGTGAACGCCAGAGAATCTCAATAGCCAGAGCGTTCTTGAAAGATGCTCCTATTATTCTTCTTGATGAGGCAACAGCATCTCTTGACGTAGATAATGAGACTTTGATTCAGCAGTCGCTTTCTGAGTTAATTAAGAATAAAACCGTTCTTATAATTGCACACAGAATGAGAACTGTGGCAAGTGCAGATAAGATTGTCGTTCTGAAAGATGGCGTTGTAGCTGAACAGGGAAGTCCTGCAGAGCTTGAAGCTAAGAATGGTATATATAAACATATGATGAGTATGCAGCTTAAGAGTGCGGAGTGGAAGATGAATTAGAAATTATTTTAGTTTGACATCAAGAAAAAGTTTTGCTATAATCCGAAATATCCGAGTTGCGAAGCGCGTAAGTCCAGGAATGGGCTTACGTGCTTTTTTGTTGTATAAGAAATTTCTTAGTATTTCCTATGCAACAAAAAGCTTCGCAGGAATGTGCACACTTTTGCAGAGAAAAATGTTGCATAAAGCATCATAAACATAAAAATTATGAAAAGGTAATGCAAAATGTTGCAAAAGTGGCACAGAATATCGCAAAGCGATATTCTTCTTAGTTAAAAGAAATGGAGGAAGATGAAGTGGAAAACAATATTTCTGAAAATTTAGAGAAAGGAAATGGCAAAAGGGACAACAAAATGGCAAGTATGCCGGTTAACAAATTAATGCTAAGTATGGGAATTCCGATGATTTTATCAATGGCATTGCAGGCTGTATATAATATTGTTGACAGTGCATTTGTTTCAAATATGAAAGGAAATGGCGAAGCAGCATTAAATGCTCTGACTCTTGCGTTTCCAATTCAGATGTTAATGGTGGCAATTGCTATTGGTACAGGTGTCGGAACTAATGCATTACTTGCAAAAAGTCTTGGACAGGGCAATAAAGAGAAAGCAAGTAAAGTCGCAGGAAACAGTATTTTTCTTGCAACTGTGATATATATTATTTTTCTGATATACGGAATGGTCGGAGTGAGAGCATATATATCAACGCAGACGAAAAATGTACTCATAAGAGAAATGGCAGTTGATTATCTTAGAATCTGTTGCGTAATTTCATTTGGTATTACATTTTTCTCAATATTTGAGAAATTATTACAGGCGACAGGACGTTCGTTATATTCAACAATTGCACAGATTCTTGGCGCTGTCGTAAATATTATTTTAGACCCGGTACTTATCTATGGTTTATGTGGCTTTAAGGAATATGGAGTAAAGGGTGCAGCTTATGCGACTGTAATCGGACAGATAGTATCATTTGTGACAGCACTCATATTTCATTTGAAATTCAATGTCGAAATTGACAATTCATTAAGATATAAGAAACCATCATTTACAATAATAAAGGAAATATATGCAATTGGTCTGCCGGCAATTATCTCGCAGGCACTAATGTCGCTTATGACATATGCTTTAAATATTATATTTGTACGAATTAATGAATCAGTGGTAACTGCGTATGGATTATATTATAAGATTCAGCAGTTTGTTCTCTTTGCTGCATTTGGATTAAGAGATGCCATAACACCGGTTGTATCATTTAATCATGGTATGAGAAGTAAGAAACGTGTTAAAGACGGAATTAAATATGGAATGTTATATACATTCATAATTATGTTTGTGGGTATGGTGGTACTTGAAATCTTTGCAAATCAGTTGTCGGCAGTATTTGGACTGTCAGGAAATACCCAGAACCTATGTATTGATGCAATGCGTATTGTTTCAATAAGTTTCGTATTTGCAGGAATAAATATTGCATACCAGGGAATCTATCAGGCCATCGACAGCGGCTTGGAATCCCTGATTATATCGGTACTCAGACAGTGTATAATAGTGCTTCCTTTAGCATATTTATTTTCAAACATTGCGATTAAAAATTCTGATAAGATATGGTTAATATGGACATGTTTTCCGATAACCGAGGCGGTTACGGCATTTGTGGCATATTTATTAATGAAGCGAATTAACAGGACTAAATTAAGTGAACTTAACTAAATAAGAAATTATATGAAAATTAATTAAATAAAAACTAAATAGAAATGAGAATTCAGAAAGAGGTCAATGTGAAAAATAATGCTGATGCAATTATTTTTCACATAGTTATTTGTTTCGGAGCGAAAGCAAATAGCTTTTATGGCAAGTCAGAAATCGCCTACGCGAATTTCTGACTGCCTCTTCGCGACAAGTCGCTCAGAAAAGAGGTTAATATGAATAAAATAGTTACAATCAGCAGAGAATTTGGCAGTGGCGGACGTTTTATCGGTGAACAACTTGCTAAAAGAATTGGAATACAATTTTATGACAAAAAGATAATTAGTGAGGTTGCAGAGAAAACAGGTCTCGCAGAAGAATTTATAGAGCAGAAAGGCGAATATGCACATCTTAAAAATATTTTTGCATATGGTCTGATTGGCAGAAATCAAAATGGAGAATCAATCGATGATATTCTGTATGCGGCTCAAAGGGAAATTCTAATTGATGCAGTAAAGAAAGGTCCATGTGTTATAGTTGGAAGAAATGCTGACTACATTTTCAAGGATTATAAGGAATGTATAAATGTATATATATGTGGAAATATGGAAGAAAAGATTGCAAGAATCAGTAAACTGTATGATAAGACGGAAGAAGAGGCAAAAAAACTTATCCACGATATAGATAAGCGAAGAAGTGTTAATTATAAATATTATACTGAAAGACAGTGGGGACTTTCTAAAAATTACACAATTTCGTTAAATAGCAGCGAAATTGGATATGAAAAATGTATTGATATTATAGAGGAACTTTATAATCTCTAAAAATTTTGTTGAAAATAGACATTGATTTATTATAGATTTATTGTATTATATTCATAAAGAAATAAATCACAGAAATGGAGATTAACGCAATGAAAGAATTTAAACCTATTAAAGAGGGTAAAGTACGTGAAGTATATGATAACGGAGACAGCCTTATCATAGTTGCTACAGACAGAATATCAGCATTTGATGTTATTCTTAAGAATGTTGTACATAAGAAAGGTGCAATTCTTACACAGATGTCTAAGTTCTGGTTCGATTTCACAAAGGATATTGTTCCAAACCATATGATTTCTGTAGATGTTAAAGATATGCCTGAATTCTTCCAGAATGAGAAATATGATGGAAACAGTATGATGTGTAAGAAATTAGATATGCTTCCAATCGAATGTATCGTTAGAGGATATATAACAGGTAGTGGCTGGGAAAGCTATAAGGAAAATGGTACTGTATGTGGAATTAAGCTTCCAGAGGGATTACAGGAATCAGACAAGTTACCTGAACCAATCTATACACCAACAACTAAAGCAGATTTAGGCGACCATGATGAACATATTACTTTTGAAGATAGCGTAGAGATTCTTGAGAAGCTTCACCCTGGAAAAGGCGAAGAATATGCTAAGAAGATTATGGATTGCACAATTGCACTTTATAAGAAATGTGCAGAATATGCATTAAGCAAGGGAATTATTATTGCAGATACAAAATTCGAATTTGGTTTAGATGAGAATGGAAATGTAGTTCTTGGTGATGAGATGCTTACACCAGACAGCTCAAGATTCTGGCCATTAGAAGGTTACAAACCTGGACAGGGACAGCCTTCATTTGATAAACAGTATGTAAGAGACTGGTTAAAACAGAACCCGGACAGTGATTATCATCTTCCAGATGAAGTTGTTGAGAAATCAGTTGATAAATATAAAGAAGCATTTGAATTAATTACAGGAAAGAAATTTGAATAATTAATTTAAGACTTGTATCATATAATGAGATAATTTCTTTATATTTAATATTTATATATGTTTATATATGAAAATCTAATCATTAATAATATGATACATAATTATTCACTTATCATTATTAAATATAAAAATAAATATCTTCTTTATGATGATCAAAGATGGAAATGTAAACTTTTTATAAATCTATTGAATATTATATAACTTTTATTTATAATAA
>OIXH01000418.1_pt1 | contig 52507 bp, 41 predicted proteins | sample 1587741 | NCBI WGS metagenome assembly OIXH01 (sample SAMEA3888916, study PRJEB22519) | human gut metagenome | biome: human gut; feature: human-associated habitat; material: faeces | place: Denmark | collected 2011 | reverse complement strand
TGATTAAAAGTGCCAGACGCATAGACGCAGAGCCGATAACGCATTAGGTCAAAAAACCTATGTGTTATCGGCTTTTTTATTTAATATTGCGCAAAAGCCGCTGTTCCCTATTATAGAATGGATTGCGGGTAGTGTATTAAAGTCGCCCTTTTTTAAGGATACGGCGGTATCGGGGAGGTATCGCCGTGTCCATTTTTATTTACTGTAACCCGCCTAATGCTTTGCGGTCAAAAAAAGCTATGCTCCGCAAGCGGGATATTCCGGCTATGAATGTGAACTGTCAATACATTTAGCTACTGCTTACATTTCCTTTGCGCCCGTCCGCGTCTTGCGGACGGGCGCATTTTGCTTTTTTCAACTTTTTTCTGAAAAGCGCACTCAAGAGCCATCTCCCGAACGGGTACGGAGCGAAAGGGGCAGAGAGGACAAGCCCTTAACTCCCGTCCTCTACTCCACGCGGGAAGGAGGTGAACTCTATGGAGCTATCTTCTTCCGACAAGGAAAGAATACAACATCAGTACGACGCATTAGCAAAGAAAACTTTGGTCGGCGAAGCGAAAAGCCACCGCCGCACTCTTGCGAAACGCGCAGCACGCGAAGTTACTTTTTCGGATTTGAGCGAAAGCGAACTCGCGCAGCTTTTCACAACGGACGAATACGAAAGCGATTATTTCCGTTTTCAAGTGTCCGGCTTTGATGTACTCGTCAAAAATGAACTGCTTGCCGAAGCCCTTAACGCTTTGCCCGAAAGGAAACGCGACATTATCCTTTTGTCCTACTTCTTGGATATGAGCGACGCGGAAATTGGCGAACTGCTGAATGTTGTACGCACGACGGTTTTCCGGCACAGGAAATCCGCGCTTGCGAAAATCAAACAGTATTTGGAGGGAAAAGCAGATGATGAATACCGTTAGGAAGTCTGAAAATCTGTTGCCGTTCCCTGTCATTTCCGCAGCGGCAAACGGCGACACAACCGCCATGTGCGCGATCTTGAAGCACTACGAGGGTTACATAGCGAAACTTTGTACCCGCACGCTGAAAGACGACGCGGGCAATACCTATTCCTATGTGGACGAGGAAATGCGTAACAGGCTGCAAGTGCGCCTTATTACCCGCACCCTTGCTTTTCATGTAGGATAATCTTTTAGCCCATGCGGGGAGCGTGTCCCCTTTCCACGCTTCCCGTTATGGGCTATTTGTCGTTCCGCAAAAGCATATCCGCTGTTGATGTGCTTTTGCAGGCCGACAAAGCCTATTGTTCTTTGACAAAGAAAGCGGCCTTTGGTGCGCAGCATAACAGGCAAACGGGTACATTCCGTCTGTACCGAGCCAGTCGGCGGGTACGCCATGACAGCTTTTCCCCATAGGGGAAAAGCCGAGCGAGAACTACCGCGCCGTAAAACAGGTTTAGCAGCTTGTGGGCGACGACATACAAGGCGGCACAATGATACTCCCGCGTTGAACACCCTCAAAGTATTGCGCGGCGCACCCATAAGCATGGGCCGGGGTGAAACTCCCGTGAGGTTGCAGCTAACAACCGCCCGTTTTTGCCTTTTGACGAATATAGTTTATCCATACAGGAAAAGGAGGTTTTTCTAATGGATAAAAAACAGACAATTACAACCGAACGCAAAATAGGGAAAATCACCTATCTTGTTCAAGCGTTGCCGAGTGAAAAGGCAACCGATACAATCCATAAAAAGATTGAGAAACTCATTGTAAAGGATTTGCAGAAAAAGCCCGGAAATCCGGGATTTTTAGCGTCCGAGTAGTGCATTAGGCGGCGGGATATGGTATAATGATAGCAACACATTATACCTGTTTATTCGGCTGTCGGAAAGGAGGACTAATGTTACAGTCGAATAAAATCACCGCCCTTTACTGCCGTTTAAGTCAAGAGGATATGCAAGCCGGAGAAAGCGGAAGCATACAGCACCAAAAAATGATACTTCAACGCTATGCGGACGAACACCATTTTTTGAACACAAAGTTTTTTGTGGACGACGGATTTTCCGGCGTGAGTTTTGAGCGCGAGGGGCTGCAAGCGATGTTGCAGGAAGTGGAAGCCGGACGAGTGGCGACGGTCATTACCAAAGACCTTTCCCGTCTTGGCAGAAACTATCTGAAAACGGGCGAACTCATAGAGATTGTATTTCCCGAAAACGGAGTACGCTATATCGCGATCAACGACGGAGTTGACACAGCGCGGGAGGATAACGAGTTTACCCCCTTGCGGAACTGGTTTAACGAGTTTTACGCCCGCGACACAAGCAAGAAAATCCGCGCAGTTAAACAGGCACAGGCGCAAAAAGGCGAGCGCGTCAACGGGGAATATCCATACGGCTATATCCCAGACCCGAACAACCGCCACCACCTTATACCCGACCCGGAAACCGCGCCGATTGTCAAACAGGTTTTCGCTATGTTTGTTAGCGGCGTGCGTATGTGCGAAATCCAAAAATGGCTTGCGGAAAACAAAGTCTTGACGATTGGAGCGTTGCGCTATCAGCGTACAGGACAGGCGCGGTATCAGCGGGCAATGATCGCCCCCTATACTTGGCCGGACAAAACGCTCTATGACATATTAGCAAGGCAGGAATATTTAGGGCATACCATAACCGCGAAAACTCACAAGGTATCCTACAAGTCGAAAAAGACCCGGAAGAACGAAGAAGAACAACGCTATTTCTTCCCAAACACCCATGAGCCGCTTGTTGACGAGGAAACCTTTGAACTTGCGCAAAAGCGGATTGCTACCCGCCACCGCCCGACAAAAGCAGCGGAGATTGATATTTTTTCCGGCTTGCTGTTTTGCGCTGGTTGCAGACATAAGATGTATTACCAACAGGGCGTAAATATCGAGCCGCGCAAGTTTTCCTATTCTTGCGGCGCATGGCGCAACAGGGCAAGGACAGGCAGCGAGTGTACCTCTCATTATATCCGCAAAAACGTACTTCTTGATTTAGTGCTGGAAGATATGCGGCGGGTTTTGCGGTATGTTAAGGAACACGAACAGGACTTTATCTGTAAAGCTACCGAGTACGGCGACATGGAAGCGAGAAAGGCATTAGCGCAGCAGCAAAAGGAACTTTTCAAAGCACAGGCGCGTATGACCGAACTTGACACGCTTTTCCGCAAGCTGTATGAGGACAACGCATTAGGCAGACTGACAGATGAACGGTTTGTGTTTCTAACTTCCGGCTATGAGGACGAAAAGAAATCCCTTGCCGCAAGGATAGACGAGTTACAACAGCAGATCGCAACCGTTACCGAGCGAAAAAGGGATATATCAAGGTTTATTCAGATTGTCGGGAAATACAGCGACATACAGGAATTGACCTATGAAAACGTCCATGAGTTTATCGACCGTATTTTGATACATGAATTAGACCGGGAAACCAACACCCGGAAAATCGAAATCCATTATAGCTTTGTCGGACAGGTTGATACCGAGCAGGAGCCGACGCAAGTTGTCAACCATGACCGCCGCAACATGGTAGATGTAAAAAGTATCGCTATCTAACCCCAGCAAAGTTTGTTCCGCTGTATCCGTCGTCCACATAAAATCTTGTGTTTTCAAAGCCGCGCTTTTCCGCATAAGCCGATAGAATTTCCTTTTGGTGTACGATACTGTTGCTGTCTCCGCTAAGTTCATCGTCACGGGAAAGCCGACAGTAAAGCGCTGTTATCTTCTCACCTCCGTTATTTTTATTTCTTATTTCTACCGTTTGTACTCCTAACATACTTACTTACCTCCGTCAGGTCCCAAACAGCAAATTCGTTCTCTGTTGTTATGTATCAACCGACGTATCGCATCGTAAGGTGTTTGCGTTGCAAAATTGTTTTCCTCCGCAACTACCCTGTAAGTCACTCCGTCGATCATCACTACTTCCATTCTGTTCTTTTTATTTTCTTGTCCTTCCAAATCTCCTTTTTAATTTTGTGTTTTACGTAGGTCGCAGCGCGTGGGATTTTTATCTTTTTTTCACGCCGTCAAAGGCTCTTACATTATTCTCTTATTTACCGACTACTCTCCGTTACGCCGCAGTTCCTTTACCTTCTCTTAACTTATCCTAAACTTCCGCACTTCATCACGGAAAGATGAATGCGGTTTGCCCTATCACACAATTTTCCCCTTTCTTTTTTCCCGATATTACGGGTGTGTTAAGCACTTAATGTGTTCCGTGTCGTCACGGCAAACTTTGCTCTATGCCGTCCGCAAAGGCAGACGGCAATCTTGCGCCGTTGCCGCTCCTCTTCGCAAAAAGTTCTTCGATACTTTTTGCGAGTCATTGGTTATTTTTTATGAGCTCATAGGCAGTTTTAATGAAATCCACCTTGCTCATGTTGCGTTCCTTCAAAAACGCATTGATCTCGTCAAAAAGCTCCCGCGGGATCATTGTCTGAAAATTACCGCTCGCTGCTTGACGCTTTTCTCTGTTTTTCTCTTCGTATTTCCGATTTGCCACTCTTTGCGGAGTATCTTCTTTTCTCGTTACCATAATAACCCTCCGAAAATGATTATCGTATATATACAATATTATACACTTCCATTTCCCTAAAGTCAAGGATAACAGAGAAAATTTACTCCTTACAGTAGTTGTATCGACTTGCTCTCGCTTCCTGCTCTTTTTGATGTTCGCGTTCTGCCTCCATTTCCTCTTCGATCTCTTGCAGGCGGTCGGTATAGTCCCGGCTTAAATACTCACTATCCTCTCCGAAAGATGCCAAAAAACCGCCAATGAGCTTACCCACCTTTCGATGCGAAATGGCAAGGTTTCGTTTCAGGCGATTGTCATTGACCTTGTGCCTATACTTCCGCTCAAAAATTTCGGGTTTAATATTCTTGATTGCACGCAATACGATGTTGCCTTGCCGCCTTTTATAATCTTCTTCCAGTTCTTGTACGAGTGTTATGTTCTGCGGATCAATGAAATAATGGTTGCCGCTCTTTGTCGGTTCGCAAAATTCGTCTATCTTACGCTGCAAACCCGAAAGTCGTTCATAAAATTTTCTATCTGCTTTCCTTGCCCGTTTATCAAAAAGCATGAGTCGATTTACTGTTTTATCGATCTGCTCCCGATACGGCAACATATCCTTTTTACTATAGAAAAAACTCGCGTCCTTCGGTATCGTTTTAGCAAGCGCGATCAATTCCTTCCTCACCTCATATTCGCTTACAATACTCTTGGGAAAGGTTATCCTTTTCAATTCCCGCAAAGCCTCGTTCCGCGTCATATACGTCTTGTCCGTCCTTTCATCTATAAAAGCGTTCAGCCGAACGTGCATACGGTCTATCACCGCTTTCTCAATTTTTCCCTTGTGGCGGTACTCCAACTCTCTTTTTCTGTACTTGCACTTCGGCTCTTTCTCTGCGAACCAAAAATGTATATGCAAATGATGCGGCTTATCCTTGTGCAGCGAACATATTAAATCCATATTCTTAGGATCAAGCCCCATATCCCGAAAGAATTCTCCGAACGTTCGCTTTACAAGTCGCATACATTTTTCAGGCATATCGATCTTACGGCTCATCTCCTCGTTGAGAGAGATAAACCCGTGCCACAATATTTTGTCCGCCTTTGCCCGCTCCTGTATTTCTTTGAGTTCCTCTTGCGAGATGAACCCGTCGCCGTTAAACACGCCTGTGGATTTTTCAAAGTACGAAATCATGTCGCGCATTTCCGACTTGGAATTCTCGCCGTTCAGCTTGCGGTCAGCGGTCATATACTTGTAAATGTTGTTGCCACCGTCTCGCATCTCATAATAAGGGCGTTCCCGTTCGAACTTCTTGCGTTCTTCCGGCGTTGCGTTACTCTTTAACTTCCACGGCGTATATGTAATGTTAAATATAATCGGTTGATTACTTATGTTTTTTCCTCCTTTCATTTTCATACCGATTGCGGGTTTCCCGCATCGGAAAGCAAAAACGCAAAGTGCAACAGCAAAATGCGTTTTTCTTATCCTGCTACAATTTCTCCCTCATTTGCTACCACCTTCTCGATTATTTTGCCTACCATTTTTCACTGTATTTTTGCTCATATCTCCGCACCAATTGATAAATATTTCGTACATTTTTTAGTTCTTCATCCGCATCATACTTTGCAGCAACATCGCCCCAATCTAAGTCCGTTTTATACCGCTCCGCACTCCCAAACAGACTGCCTTGTATATGGGGATATGCCTTGAAAAAATCCTCATACGTCAGTATTTTCGGTGACGTAACCGTTTCCGTTCGTTGCACTTCAGATACAGTTTCCTCCGTCAAAGGTGCTGCACAAATTTTCTTTTTCTGCGCGCCGCCCCTTCGCCCGCTGCTCTTTCGTTTCTTGGAAACATCCAACTTCCGTTTGCACAAAGTAAAGTATCCTTGCATCGTCCCATCCTCAAACTTCGGTTCTTCGTTTTCGAACATATACGCACAAATCGCCTTGACAAATATCCCTTGCTTCCTTGTATTCATCAGCTTCATTGCCTTATAATACGTTTCGTAAAACGTAAAATGCTTGGATTGCAGATTATACTTCTTAGGTATCTTCCCGATACTTTCCGTTTCCTTGACTTCTTTCAAAATACTTGCGATATTACTCCAATAAAAATCCTCTTTGTCCGATAACTGCTCCATAGGTTCTCTGTCTTCAAACTCATACGCGCAAATACAATTTGCCAGTTTTCCCGCGCTTATGTCGTCCATACTTTGCAGAATGTCTGCATACCATTCATAAAATGTAAATTGTTCCATTCTTTTTCCTCCATCATTTTTTTGCCGACGGTTATGGCTCATCGGCTTGCCTTGTTTGCTCTTACTATCACCTCCTCGTTATTCTTTTTCTGAGTAGCCTGTTCGGACACCCACCTGCACCGCACTGTTCGAGCAATGCGAAAGCCCGACCGTTGTTCACAGTCGGGCTCGGAACTTCACCTTGTTCAGGTGCTTCCTATTACGCTGATTAGAGCTGTTTTCCGTTGGTATGAAAATGCCACAATTTTACGGCTGTTTTCCATTAAAAAACAGTGTATTTTCCGCTTTATTTTACTTCTTGTTCTAACTAATGTGGCACAATCATTCAAACCGAAGATTACTTCATTCTCATTTTTTTGTACTTTTTTGCGAATTTTCTTCCGTACAAACTATATTCTCCGTTCTCGTCTTCCGTTACTTCTTTCGCTGTTCCGTCATATAATTCCCATAACAGTTCCGAGAATATCGGGTGATTGATAAACGCCGCATAAATGCGCCAATCTGCCGCGCTGTTCTTCTCGTAGTGGCGCAGCACGAGGATCAATACGTTTTCATTCGTCAGCCATTTAGTAACCTGCCGATCTCGCTCTGCCTTTATATCCGTTATTTGCTCATAAAGGACTTCCCGTTCCTGTTCATCCGCTGTCCGTATCGACAAATACAAGCGATTGATTGCCGCCTTGCTCTCGTCTATGATTTGTACGATTTTATCTTTATGCCTGTATTCCGTAGCGTTCCCTGAAGCCATATTATACGCTAAACTTGACGAAATCGGGCAATAGTCACCGTATTGTTCCCTGCCTTTTCGAAAATGCACCTTATTCACAAGCGCATACAGATCATCCATCGCCGTATGATAAAAGGCGTGCTGTTTGCTTCTACTCTCGTCAATCTCTGCAAAGAAATTCGGAGAAGGACGTTGGTACTTCTTCCGCAACATGGTAAGTTCCTTGCTTACGGAAATGTTTTCAAAGCTGCGTTTTGCCTTATCGATCTCTAATCCCGAAAGAACCGCAAGTTTGCAGATGTCCTGGTAAACGGAAAGTATCTCTCCCTCCTCTGCGCCCTTATATAGTTTATCCCACAAAATACTGTTGAGCTTTTGCGACAGGTTGACGATTTCCCCGATCTTATTGACGCTTGTATCATGGTCGAGTTTAGAGAGCGTCTGTTCCGTCTTTTCCTCGGCTTTGATGTTGCATACGGGAACTTTGAAAAAATCCTTATATCGCGCGGCCGCGTTTACCAACAGCTTGTCATCCGTTATCAGCACCGTATCCGAATCATAATCACAGCCGTTGAGCCTTTATTGAATATTCTCGCCTATTGCGTTGACGCAGACAATGTTTTCACCCAAGTCAAAGTAATTCCATATCTCGCCGCTGAGATTGTTTTCCACACAATATAAGTTTCCCATCGTGATATGCGGAGAACGCGCGCACAGCAATTTTGTCCCATTTCTAAAGCGATCACAACAGATCTGTCCTAATTTTAATTCACTTGCGATTTCTTCGCCGGCAAGATACTTTAAAAGTTCCGTGCCGTTTCCAAAGAGAGTAGCATTCGTGCCGTTTAACAGAATATGTCCACGCTTTAACCGCTCCTTTAAACTGCGCACGACGTCGTCACGAAAATTGGCATACAGTTCCGTTTTATCGAAATGCGGATATTTGTGCATGAGCGTAAAGATAACATCCGCACGTTCCACAAGTCCGTCAAGACGTTCTTCTTCACCGTCTTTTTCACGGGCAAATGCATCCGTAAAATGATAGCGCATGAAGTCAATATCCCTGCGTAAAAGAGAGATATAATCAATGCTCGGCTGTAACAGATGTTTGACTTCCTCTTGGGATAATGAAAGGGTATTTATAAGCTGATAACTGCTCTGCACCATCTTTCCGTGGAAGAAACGCGTACCTTTATCGTATTTAACGACTCCGAAGGTACTGTCCGTATGAGCCGCCCATTTTCGGATATTTTTCTCAGCCAATCCGCCCGCGAATTCGAGATATTTCAGGCTGTTCGGCGTCGTCACCATGACAATCTGATGTATGTCCTCGGCAAGCGTGACAAAACCTCGAGCTTTCAATGACTCTAACGTAATATTTTTATCTTTGAACCATTTCTGTAATCTAGTACGGAAGGCGCATGACTTGAAAAACTTATTACGAAGAAGTAACATATGCTTGTCCGTATAGCTGTTTTCAAACACGCGCTCATCTAAAAGGCTTTCGCCGTCCCAAATATCGTTGGTAATTTCCGTTTGCTTTTGCTCTGCTACAAGCTTCCCATCTTTAAGTTCAACGGAAATAACTTCTTCCGTAAATATGCTTTTATAATCAGGAACAAACAAAATGCTGTCAAGCGGAATTTCTATTGTTCCCTTGATACTGCTAAGCGATAACGCCCGGTATGATTCCCACGAAGCAAGATCTTTTCGCGGTTTTAAGCCGCATTCGCTCCACTTCGTCATATGCCTGTACAGTCGGTCGTCTATAAAAAGGCATTTTCCCTCGCGCGAACTGCCTGCACTGCGCTTGTACCTGACATAGTGAATACCATCCAAATGAAAGCCGTTTTCGTAAAAGTGTTCACGCAAATCTTTCATTTTTATAAGGTTTCCCTCTTGGGATTTGTATGTATAGTTAAACTTCAAGTTAATTACAGCAAGAGTATATTCATTTTCATTCTTATCTTGAAAAGAAAACTTTTTACGACAAATGCGCTTATACGCCTTTTCAAGCTCTATGAGATCTAGAGAATTATCCAAGTAGATTTTAAACAAGCGAAAATAGGCGTCGCTTTTACTTTCGGGCATTTTATACCCGATAGCCACGCCGTTTTCCTGTTCTTGCCCGTATATGTCACAAGCTTCTATGGAAATGATTCTGTAAGAACTGTTCATTATGCTATAATAGTAAAAGAAATACTGTTAATCTTATTAACCCGTAAAGATTTTTACAAAAAAGAAATTATTCTATCAAATCTCTGTACAAGCTCATCAAAAGTAATTATATCGACAACATCTTTGTATGTATTTTTAATAAGTTCAAAATCAAGCTTCTTTTGATTAATATTATCTCCATTAAAAGATGCCGCATCTCTTCCAAAAATAATATATCCCTTGGGATGGACAGCTTTTAGTTTTATTTCTCCCATTTCGTTCTGGAGAGCAGGATTTTTATTCGATATTTCTTCCGTTGTCATTTTTGTTAAACATTTTAAATATTGCTCCAACTGATTTATTGCGCCACTCAATTCACCGCTTGGAACATAATGATTCCTATATTGTCTTTTACGAAATAAATTTGGATAAGCTTGTGGCGACTTTACTTCGATTAAATCAATATTCCCCTCACAATCTATCAAAGACAAATCCGCTTGACAATTAGCTCGCGCACCAGTGTAATCTGAAATATTTAACTTTGTGTGTATTTTTACATATTTCGGATTAAGAAAACAAAAGATTTGAGCAATAAGTTTAGAAAACTCATCCTCATGAATAAACTCACCCGCTGCACTTCTTTCTAAACTTTTTAATAACTGATCTTTTGCGTATATAAACTTAACTTTTTCTTGTTTACAAATCTCTTCTGTCTTTATATCCTCTTTATTCTGCACACTTATTTCTCTTGATTTATATCTACTGTATATTTCTTCATAATCTACCACATCAAGTTCACTTTTTAATAGTTTTGTAAAGATAGACAAAGTTTGATATTTTACATTTGTTGCTGTGGGGAATATTTCTACAAAATGCTTATAAGTAGACTGAGTAATATGAAATCCATCATCTTTAAAAGTGCTTTCTGAATCAATATCAATAAACAATTTATCATGTTTATAAAAATTTTTGAAAGCATACAAAATGTTTCCGTAAATGGATAAAGATTTTTCTTCTCCTGTTTTATCTTGATATTTGGATCTTTTTGAAGATGAAGTCACAAACCAGGATTGATCTATTGACAAAGACGCATCAATGTACAAATCAAAAGTAGCGCCAATTTTTTCTTTATCAATTCTAAAATAATTTTGATCTTTTTCACCGAGGACAAACTTATAGTCGTAACAAATTGACGACTCTTCATCTTTGGATATCAAATCTTTTTTACTAAATGAAAATGTTTTATAAATTTGAAAATCCTGATCCTCTTCTAATTTTTCTTCTAGCCAATCACTTTCAGTTTCATAACATAAAATCAGCTGCCTATCTTTCTTCTCAAAACTAATTCTACTCATTGCGGTAGCTCCATTTGTACTATGATCTTTTTATATATTACATTTTCATCTAAGTATTTTAAGTTACAACGCGACATTCAATAACCCAGCCGAATAGTTTTATTCTGCTGTCCTTTCACCGTGACTTTACACCTTATTGCGTTTCAGTTCCTGCCAATCCTTTGTAAATTCGTATTCTATCTCGTTGCCAAGAACCTTGAAATGCTCTCTGCCGCAACGTATTTTCAGTTGTTCGGAAGGGCGCAGCTTATGCTCGTCAGTCGTGCCTTTGGTTTCAAGAACGAAATACATTTTCTTTTCGCCCTCTTTCTCCATATAAACAGCCCAGTCGGGTGAATAGTTGGATAGCGGCGTGCTTATCTTGAACCTCTGCGGTATCTTGAAGAAAAGTTTCACGTCCGGATCGCTGTCAAGTGCTTCGGCAAAAGGTCTTTCGACTGTATCGCTGTCGTAGATGACATAGTCGTAGACAGAGTGCTCCACCTTGATTGCATTGATGTCCTCAAAAGCTATAATGTCCTTTTCCTCATCGAAATTAAATACCTCGTAGAAGGTATATTCCTGCCCGTCAAGTTTGATATACTTGATACCATCGATTGCCCTTTCCGTTTTGTTTCTTTCTATGATTCCGGCAACCACCTCAATGAATTTTTCGGGGTTATTGAGAAAGTCTTTCAATCTCCCGCATTCAAGAAGTATCTGGGCAATGTTATTCCTCGGCAGCTTCGTGCTGTCCGCAAGAATACGCACCACGTCGGGAAGAGGTAATTCCTGCTCGTATTCACTCGTGGAACTTGCACTCTCCTTATAATCAACACCGCTTTTTTTGATATTGAAACTTGCGACCTCTTTGAGAATTCGGCTTTTGCGAATTTCAGGCATTTCTGAAATCTCTTTTAAGCTCTTTTCAATTAGATACTGAATATCCATATTGATGCGGTAGATGGTCTTTTGCTTCATCTTATCCCACAGCTCCATAAAGAGCGGATTCATAAACATTTCATCCCTTCTCTTGACGGAAACCTGCTTGCGTTCGGGCTTGATATTGACCTTTGTATTTGCCTTGCCGATAATCGGGAGAAGTCTTTGTCTTGCCGCTTCAAAGCGTGCGGGAAGATCGACCGTGCCGTTTGCAAGGTCATTTTTGAGCGTATCTTTGATTTTACCTTGGCTGTCGATATAATTCTTTTTGCGGAAGTGTTCCAAAATGTCCCCCGCATCCTTTATTGTAATGACTGCTTCTGCGCCTGTTTCGTCCTCATAAGAGATATTGACAAACATATCCGCGTCAAGCACACCGAATTTGACGCCGAGTTCCTCGATTTCCTTTTGCAGCTTGTCGGCGAACTCCGCAAAGGATTCCTGTGCGATAACGTGCAGAATATTGACGTTTTTATCGTCGATTCGCTCGCCGCTCTGATCTACGCAAAGGCGCAAACCTCTGCCGATTTTCTGACGGCAAGTGAATACCGTCTTATTTTCGATGAGCGTGCATATCTGGAACACGTTCGGGTTATCCCACCCTTCTTTGAGCGCGGAGTGTGAGAATATAAAGCGGAGCGGACAATCAAAGGAAAGTAGCCACTCTTTGTCTTTCATAATCGTGTTGTATGTGCTGTAATCGTCTGCTGTATCGCCCTTTGTGTCCTTTACTCTACCCTTTTTATCGCAAGAGAAATAACCGTTATGTACCTCGCTTGCCGACTGCTTGTAAAACTCTTTTACTGCGGAAAAACGCGGCTGTTCGATAAGTTCCGCATACAGCTCCTCGAACATTTTCGCATAAATGCCCTTGCCGTCCTCCTGCTCATAATCGCGGTACTTGGCAACTTCGTCGATAAAGAACAGCGAGAGCACCTTTATGCCGCGGCTTAAATATCTCTTTTCTTTTTCAAGATGAATTTCTATCGTGCGCTTGATCTGTTCGCGCTTGAACGTCATCTCGTCCACAGCGCCGATCGCCTTATGGAGCGCAAGAACTTCGGTATTGGCAAACTCTATCTGCTCCCAACCTTCCGTGCAATCGATACCGGCAATATCGTAGCCCTCATAAATTTCTCTGCCCGTAATCGCAAAAAGGCTGTCTCCCTGCTTTACTGTTTTTACCTCGCGCTTGACGATGCCCGTCGCTTTACTTTTAACGTCTATCTCTACTTTCGCATAGAACGAGGACTTCTTGCCCACTTCCAAAAGTCTGATATACGGCTTGTTGAAATCGTCCATAAGCGACTGATTGGCAACGCATATCTGCTTGACGATATTCATCTGATATGCGTCCACGGGCGTTAAGCGGTACACGATATTGAACACCTGCTTGTGCGTTGCTGAATAACGGAGTTCGCACAAGGGATTGAGGTTTTCGATTGCTTTTCTCGATTTGTCCGTATTGTCGATGCTCTGCGGCTCGTCGATGATAAGAATAGGACGACACTGCGCCATAAATTCACGGGCAGTCTTGTCCATTTTATCGCTTTCCTGATTGAAAAGATTTTCGTCCTTTTTGATCGCGTCGATATTGACGATCATGATTTCAAGATTGGTGGAAAGCGCGAAATCACGCACTTCGTTGCGCTTTTTGGAGTCGTAAATGAAGAAGTGTGCGCGTTTGCCGTCATACTCCTGACGGAAGTATTCTTCCGTTATCTGCAATGACTTATATGCGCCCTCACGTATTGCCACGCTCGGCACAAGAATAACAAACTTATTAAAGCCGTAACGCTTGTTGAGTTCGTAAATGGTCTTTGTGTAGACAAATGTCTTGCCTGTACCCGTTTCCATCTCGATATTAAAACGGAGCTGTTCAGGCTCGGTGAGTGGCAAAAGATTGCGCTGTTGCACTTCGTGAAGATTGCGTGTTATCTCCTCTGCCGTAAGCGTGAGCGTATTGCCATAACCGAACACGGAATCCTGTGCATAATCGATAATATCCAATTTTCCCACGGTAAAGGGTGACACGCTCGAAGCCTGCCCTTTGAATAAATCCACTACCGCCGCCACGGCATCCGATTGAAATTGTTGTTTCTTAAATCTCAGTTTCATTTCTACTCCACATCCTCATCAGTCAATATATCTGAACAGTCTTCAATCAATTTCTGAGCACGGCTAAACGCATCTTTAATAGCCTGTATTTGTGCAGATATAAATACTAAAATCATATCTCCATAGGTTGTATTCAGAATTTTATTATACGCCACCATTATGTTCCCAATACTAATTGCCGTAAGCTGTCCCGGAATACTTAACCCATAGTTGGAACAACCGCATGGAGTTACATTTGCCTTATCTATCACGCTCAGATTATCAAATGTACCAAGGGAACTCAAATGTATCGTTGCACATGAGTTTTTGTAAAAAATTCTTAAGTTTTCTTCAGGATCAACTAGTTTCTCTATATCTGAAAATTTAAGCTCTTTTTTATTCGGCATGTTTTGGGGAATATTTTTATATGCCCACCCATAATCTTTTTTGAACATTGACATATCATATACAGCCTTCATTTTTTCAACTAATCCTTCAAGCTCGTTGAACGCCTTTGTAGTATAAGTTTTATGTCCTTTTTTTCTCCTGCTCTTTTCAAGTTTATAAGCAGTATAAATTCCATGGTCATGGTACATTTTATACAGTTCATCATCTTGTTTAAGTGCAAAATACTCTAACAAGATTTGCAATTCATACAAAGAACGCCAACGAGAAAGCGCTCCATTCGGATAACCATTTTCCAGCAAAACTTCTATCTCTTCCGCTATTTGAATAGTTCTTCCATGTATTTTCTTTATTGTATAATATTTATAGAGATTGATACTTTCCCCTTTATGTTCTTTATCAAATAAATATCCTAATTCAAGCGAAATTTTATTAAGATATTTTATTCCACTTAGCGCATCACCCCAAAGGTCCAAGCGTGATTTTTTTAACCCGTCCTTAATCTCCAAGTCTTTTGTATTTGCATTATCTATTTTCAATTTTAATTCATCAAAAAAATTGTTTACCTCGGAGATATTCCCTTTTAGTATTTCAGATAATAAATCACACATTTTATCATCAAAAATAGTTTCGTGTTCAAATCCATCCATCAGAACAACCTCATTTCCTTATCTTTCTTTTTGAGAATTTCTTCCGTGTTGGAAAGAATGTTGGCGTCGGCAAAGCAACGGTCGGCAAAAATATACGTTCCGATCGTCTCTTTGTCCATTTCCTCTACTGCCGAAAGAGTGATATTCGGTTGCAAGCAGATAAGCACCTTGTAGTCGGGGTGATTGATAATGTACGCAGTTATGCCGTCAAATTTGCGTTCTTCTACGGGTAAGGTCAAGGATAAGCCGTATTTGAGCATTATCTCATACACAAGGTCGAGATCCTCTCTGCCGTCTACAAGATAGAAAAGGCTCTGCTGAATACGCTTTTTTACTTCCTCTTCGTCGGTGGTGGGCGTATTATCCCACTTAACAAGGTTACTGCTATCGAGCTTGAACACCTTGAAGCCAATATCTAAATTTTTGATACCTTTCTTATCCTTGTTTTCTTCCTTTATTTTCTCCCCTGCCCTGCGGTTACGCTCCTTACCGATTTCGCAAATTGTCTTGTATCCTGCCTTGTATGCCTCGCTCTGTTCGTCAGTCTTTTCAGGGAGCTGAACGCAAATAAACTTACGATGTCCGCCGTCCTCTGCATTGAGTTGCATAACTGCATGCGCCGTTGTCGCCGAACCGCTGAAAAAGTCGAGAATAATAGAGTCTTGTCCTAAATTAGCGACTCTAAGTATACGGCTAAGCAACCTGACCGGTTTGGGGCCGTCAAAATATCCTTTATCATCAAATATTTTCTTTAATTCTTGCCGCCCCTCTTGATTATGTCCGACATCCTCATATCCCCATATTGTCAACGGAACAACTCCATTTTTTACTTCTGTTAAAAACTTTTTGACAGCAGGTACATTATCTCCGTTTTCCCCAAACCAAATCCTATTATCTTTAACAAGCTGTTCAAAATTTTCTTTGGATGTATTCCAACAACGACCTTTTGCGGGATAAACTATTCTTCCGCTTGGTGTAGTAATTGGATAATCATAATTTGCAGAGTAGGTTTTAACTGTCATATCCGCAGGCTTCCAAACTCCACGCGGGTCATTGTCCCTATTTGTATATCTATCATTTTGAGCATCACTCCTCGGTAAAAGTTGAGGATGCCAATTATTTTTATTTTTGGCATAAACCAAGATAAAATCATGATTGTCACTAAACCACTGAGCATCGTTGGCAGGTGAATATTTCTTTTCCCAAATTAAATTTGCAACAAAATTATCCTCTCCGAACACTTCATCGCAAAGTTTCTTCAAGTTTGCTTGTTCATTGTCGTCAATAGAAATAAAGATAACGCCGTCATCGGTCAAAAGATTGCGGGCAAGTTTCAGGCGCGGATACATCATGTTCAGCCAATTCGTATGGTATCTGCCTGCCGTTTCCGGGTTGGATTTTGTGGCTTGCCCCGTGACTTCCTTGTAGTGCGCAATACCGTCCGCAAAGTCGTCGGTATAGACAAAGTCATTGCCGGTATTGTAAGGCGGATCAATGTATATCATTTTGACGGAATTAAGGTAGGATGACTGCAAAAGTTTCAACACTTCCAGATTATCGCCCTCGATATAGAGGTTTTCGGTCGTATCCCAATTCTTACTTTCTTCCTTACAAGGGCGTAGCGTTCCAGTGCTCCTCTTTTGCGCAAGACGCAGGCTGTCCGCCTTTCCCTTCCAAGAAAAGCTGTACTTCTCTTTATCGTCCGCAATATAATTGCCCAAAAGCCCCTGCAATTTATCAAAATCCACTTTGCCGTCGGCAAACACTTCGGGGAAAACTTCTTTGAGCTTTTCCACGTTCGCCTGTTCGATATTCATTGTCATTCCGTCCATTTTATCCATTTGAGTTCTCCTTTTCACTCCCATTCGTTAAAATTGTTAGACTCATCTACGGTTGTCAAATACTCTAAATTAGCCCGACAAACTTTCAGATTTTCTTTTAACTCCCTTTGTTCATCATTATCTTTAATCTTAGGTATCGCTTTCTCTAATTTTTCAATATATTTCTTGTTTTCTTCTATCAACCTCTCTATACTCATAACTACCCACGGTTGTAAGAAGTAGTCAAATATATAACCAATATCCGAAAGTTCGCTTCTGTCAATTGCGCGAATAGCCGTTAGATATGCCGCTACTGAGTTTGACATTTCCATTTTCAATGATTTTGTCGGCTGGCGATAAATCTGAATCAGGGTATTTTTATATACGTCCTGCAAATTATTAAATTTTTTATACATTTTTTCTTTAAGTAAAACCGCCTTAATTTGTTTTACAAAAATATCCACCAAATATGAGACTATATAACATAGTATCAAGCTCACACATATCAGGAATACAATTGCAAAAGCAAATCCATTTTTTTGTTCAAATTCAAGCAAATTCAAATATTCTAAAACATTATCGCTCGCCAAAACAATAAACCCTGAAAATATTGCCAAAGCGGGTAACAATATTTTTATTGGAATTTTTACCCAATTCGGTATCTTACTCAACCAATCCATTTATTCACCTCACTACAAATTGTACCATAAACGCTGTTCGCTCATAAAGAGATACAGTTATGCTTTTTTCAAGTTCCTCTATTTGTTGCTGAACTTGGTTATTTAGTGTCATTTTGGTCATGAACTCATCTTGTTTTAGCTTCATGAGCCTTGCTTTCAGGTCTGCCGCACTCTGATTGTTGACAAAGGCTTGTTCGTGTTTGGTTGTACCCTTCTTTTTCATGCTTTCTATTTCTCTCGTGAGAGTCTCGATTTCTGCGGCAAGTTCGCGCTTTTTATCTTCCGCATGCTGTCTGATACTCCCGATTTCAAAATTAAGCGTATCGTTCTGCTCTTCCCTTGCCTTTTGAACTATTTGCGGTTTTCTTTCTTCATAGAGTTTTTTAAGTCCTTCAAAGTCTGCCGCGCTTGCTTCAGAACAACGCGATACAGGCAGGGACAGTATTTCACGCAAAACAGACTCTTCTATCGGGGCGCCGCCTGCATCCGTTCCAATCAAAACATTCTTTGAAAATGCGCTTGTCTTATCGAAAAAAGTAATAGTAAACAGCGCCATTTGTCCGCAAGAAGGATAAGTTCCGTTCCCGCCGTCGAACTCTATTGTCTCTTGAACAGTATCCTGCAAAGTGTATTTGTCAAGAACTTCTTTTACCGTTCTGTTGGTAACGGTTATCATACTACTGCGCGGATGGTCGCCTTCGAAATATAAATTCATTTCGGGAATATTGCCGCTTTTGAACACGCTACGCGAAAGAAAAATTGTCTTTTTCTTACTGTCAACGCTGCCATACTTCTTGAAAGCGAACTCGCAAAAATCCCATAAATCGGCTTTGAACTTCGCACACTCGGCTTTTAAGAGACTTGCGTAGTTCTTTGTCTTTTCGACGATCTTGCCATCGAAGGTATTAAACAACAATTCGTCCGACTGCTTTTTTCGCTCTTTTACCTCCTTGTCATATTCCGCTCGTATATCATCAAACTCTTTTTCTATTTCCTCTTTCGATCTGACTGCGGCAAAACCTTTTGCCATTGTCTCCTCGATTTTGCCCGAAACAACGTCTGAAATCACTCCGTCGCTTGCACCCAATATTCCGTCGAACATCGTCGTGCGCTTGAATACAAGCTCGTAAAATCTTACGTCGGCATAGTTTTCCCTGTTGAGGAAATTCAGAACGTACACGTCATGGTCCTGACCGATACGCTGACATCTGCCAATTCGCTGTTCTATTTTCTGCACGTTCCACGGCAATTCATAATTGATGATGAACGAACAGAACTGCATATTGAAACTTTCGCATGCGCTGTCCGTCGCTATCAGAATATTGCCGCGCTTTTGCCATGCCTCTATGCTACTCTCATCTTCAAAGAGTGTTGTCTTGTATTTCGTGTACTTGCCAAGTTGCTTAAATATGTACTCCTGCGTCTGCCTGTTTTCTGTGAACACGACAACCTTCTGCGGCTGACCTTTTTCTTTCATCGACGCAAATCCCCGTTCAAGCCCACGTAGAAATGTTGACCATTTGCTTGTATCTACAATGCTTGTCGCAAGGTCAAGCATAATTTTTATCTCTTTGGCTTCTTCAATCGCCTCAGCATTTCCCATTTGGTTGAGCCTGAAAAACACTCCCGAAAGCGTTTTACTGAGCGCATATATACTCGACGAGAACAACTTGAACAGCATCAGATTGAGTTCATAGGTGTCCATATCGGGGAAAGCAAGTTTTTTGGGCTTATCCACATACTTTGAAAGCAGTTCAAGCAACTTCTTTTCGTTTTCGTTCAGTTCATATTCCTGCGTATGAATTACTCTGTCCGGCAACTTCACATCGCCGCGCACCTGATTGCGCAGCGTTCGGAATGTAAACGGCATAAGCCGCTCGCGGAGTTCTTTGTAATTTTCCGGCTTTTTATAGTACCTTTTATAAAATGCCCGCTCGTCCGTAAACACGGTGTCGTCGATGAAATTGACAAGTCCGTACAAGTCCATTACGTTGACCTGCATCGGCGTTGCCGTAAGCAATAATTTTTGCACCCCCTCAAAAGCGTTGTGAAGATTTGTTGCCGTGCGATTTTCTCCCGTATAATATTTGCGTAGCCTGTGCGCCTCCTCGAACACGGCAAGATCCCATTTAATTTTTGAGAGACTTTCACACTCTTCTGCCGCCTGCGTGTAGCTTATCAGAACAATTTCGTCTTTTGTCTCTGACTCAAAACCTTTTTCTATGACCTTACACGGCAAATCGAACTTGTCCGAAATAAGCCTTTGCCATTGCGGAATAAGGAGCGGCGGAACGACCACCGCAATTTTGTTTCGTCCCGAATAGTAATACTGCGCAATCACAAGCATAGCCTCGATTGCTTTGCCAAGCCCAACCTCGTCACATAGAATAAACCCCTTTGAAAACGGATTTGAAACAGCAAAATACGCCGCAGCAATCTGATGCGGATACACTTCAATCCCCGACTTCAAATAAACGGGTATCAGCTTCTCAATTTCGCCAAACTTACTTTCTTTTGTTAGCCTATGGGCAAGATATTTGGCTTGACTTACAGTACTAATCATCGAATTCTATTCCGTTTTTTGCGCAATAATCATAGAACTTCTTTACAGCTGCATACTGCGGTTTGCCCTTACTGTTTTCCCAACGATTTACCGTTGAAAAGGCAATCCCTAATTCTTTGGCAAGCATTTGCTGACTAAGATGAAGTTTTTCTCGAACATACTTTACCTTGTCACTGAACGACACGTTTTTCACCTCAAAAATCATTAAATATTTTATTAGCTCACAAATTTTTCTATATTTGAATTAATATGATTTAAATTTTATTTTATATAAGTGATGATATAGCAATTTCTGCAATAAGACACATTTCTCACCTATTTTTATATTTTTATTCCACATTTTATCATATCTTTGGTAATACCACCCTCGCCATTCTTTCCATATCGATATCGCAGAGGGAGTAATTGTCTTAGATTTTTTATATTGTTTTCTAAAGTATCACTAACCATATTTCCGACTTTGCATTCTTTAAAACTATGCGTTAAAAGAAATTTATGATGGCTGACGGCGTTTCTTAATTCGACCACTGCATTTAGATTATCTTCAGAACCTACCTCTTCGTCAAAAATCGCCTTTAAATCTTCTTGTGGCAAATTTTTTACTTGATTAACCAAAGTTCCAAAATCTGTGTCTTGTAAAACTTCGAACAAATTTGGCCTATTTTGCAAATTTGTTTTTATTTTATTCCATGGCGCTTTTCCATCGATCCAAAAATTCTGATGTATGTTACCCTGGTATTTGTTTGAAATATAAGCCCTGATATATTCTTCAAATGTTGCAAGGTAAATATACAGTTTGTCCCTTAGCCTTTTATCCTCTTTCAATTTCTGAGATATGATGCTCCACTTTATTTTGCTTCCTTCTAAAAAATCAAATTGAAGATAATCCATTATCGCACAATGAATTTCAACACCTTTAACATCAAGATAAAATTCGCAATCATCTTTATCTTCTTCCGAATCAACTTCTATAAATTGCATTAATTGTTCTTTAGTCATTTAAATGATTCCTTTGATAATAATTGTTTACTTCTTGATAAAAAATTACTATTGATGCTATACGTTGATCTTCAGGCTTTGCCTTTTCGATTTTAATCATTGGAAGCATATATTCTTTTAGCAATTCATCTTTTTGTGACAGTGAAAGTTTATTGAATCTATCATAGATATAAGAATTTTTACTTGGCAATTCCACCCAAGTATATTGACTTGGGCCATTTCTTCTGATTCTTTTCTCTTCGTCTATACTGATTATCACAAAATCAAAAGAGAATTTTTCTAATGACGCTTCAAAACATTCCTGACCTTTTGAGCATCTTACCGTTACAACGGTAGTTGAATCTTCTACTTTTTCCCCTTTATTTTTCAAATCAGTAAATGCTCTCAAAAAATCTTTCTTTATTTGTGTCGGATCGCCATCTCCATCTTTCGAGTTTTTTGTTAAAACTATTTGAAAATCCAAATCATATTTTCCATTATCGTCTTTTACAATACACCTGCGTTTTCGTGATCCGATAATTTTACAGAAAAACTTGTAGTGTCCGTCTATTTTTTTGTGTTTTCTTACCTCTTCAATAAGTTTATGTGCTCTTTGCCTGGCTTCTTTGCTTTCTCTGTGTGTTACTAAATTTACCATTCTTCCCCCTAATCTTGTATCGATTTACTGCTTCTGTTATATAAACTTTAATTATATTAAAATTATAGCAAAATTATGCGATTAAGTCAATATTGAAAGAAAAATTTTTAACAACTAATCACATAAATACCGACTGCCAAACGACAGTCGGTACAACGAATTTGCTGTTTATTTACCTATTTTTAATAAATCCCCAAGGATATTTACCTTGGTTTAATGGGCGTACCTATTACATTTTTAGACAAATACAATCCGTCGCAGTTTGAAATAATAGACGGCATAGGCAGATATAGTATATTGGACAATGAATCCACGAGAAAAGAAGGTAAATATTTGTCCATGATAAACGGAAATGCCAAATATTTCAGAATTATCATAAGAAAAAGGGGCAAAAATGAAAATAGAACTACATGAAATAAAAATCAGAGACATTGTCTACGGTTATGAGGACAGTCGGGAAAACGGCGTTGTCGGCTATGGAGGAAAATTAAATATCCGTCCTGCGTTTCAGCGTGAATTTGTTTACAAGGAAAAACAACGCGACGCCGTTATAGAAACAGTCATAAAAGGCTTTCCCCTTAATGTTATGTATTGGGTTGAAGATGAAAACGGCAATTATGAACTGTTAGACGGTCAACAACGCACTATTTCTTTGTGTCAATATGTAAACGGCGATTTCTCGCTTAACAGTCGTGCTTTTCATAATCTCACGGAAACGGAAAAAAATCAAATTTTAGAGTATCCCCTCATGATTTATATTTGCAAGGGCAACGACAAAGAAAAACTTGATTGGTTTAAGATAATCAATATTGCGGGAATACAGTTAAAGGAGCAAGAGCTGCGCAACGCCGTATATGCGGGCGAGTGGCTTTCGGACGCCAAAAGATATTTTTCCAAAAACGGTTGTGTGGCTTACCTTTTGGCAAATAAATATATTAACGGCGAAGCCAACAGACAAGACTATTTGGAAACGGTTTTAGCGTGGATTTCCGCAAGAGAAAATATAAAAATCGAAGATTATATGTCAATACACCAACACGACAACCACGCAACGCCGTTGTGGCAATATTTTCAATCTGTTATATCTTGGGTGCAGACGATATTCCCCCGATACCGAAAAGAAATGAAAGGTCTTAAATGGGGTATTCTTTTTAATACATACGGAACTAAGGTCTACAATCCGCAAGAATTGGAAGAAAAAATTGTTTCTTTAATGCAGGACGACGATGTGACAAAGCATTCGGGAATTTATGAATATCTGCTTTCCGGCGACGAAAAACACCTTAATATACGTTCTTTTACAGATAACGAAAAACGAAAAGTTTATGAACGTCAAAAAGGAAATTGCCCTTATTGCGTTGCCGAAAACAGCAAAAAAACACACTATGAACTTGAAGAAATGGAAGCCGACCACATAAAACCGTGGTGTGAAGGCGGTAAAACAAATATTGACAATTGTCAACTTTTATGTAAAGAACACAACAGAAGAAAATCAAGCAAATAAATCATCAAAACGAGTTGGCTATACTCATCGAAAGTAAAGAATTTTCAAATCAAAATAAAAGGATAACGAAAAATCGTTATCCTTTTATACTATTCAAAATGTTCCCTATGAAGAAAACATTTCCGCGCCTCTCTGACTTTCAATATTTGATGTGCACTCCCGTTTCGGAGTATTTTGTCCATTCGCAGACATTCACGGCGTGGTCTCCTATTCTTTCGAGATATTTGGCTATCATCATAAACATTATTGCTTGGTCGGCGTTTGAGCTGTCCTTTTTTATCAGTTCTACAAGTTCGTTTTTTACCGTCAAAAACAGCGCGTCCATCTCGTCGTCGCGGGCAATCGTTTCGTCCGCCAGCGCTTCGTCACCGTTGATAAAGGACGCAACTCCGTCGTGCACCATCCTGACTGCAAGCCTGCCCATCCTGACAGTGTGCGTAAGCCTTTTGATATACGCTTCATCCTTCAAATTGGAAACGATTTCGGCTATATCCGCCGCCTGATCGCCTATGCGTTCTATGTCGGTAATCAGTTTAAGCGCGGTTGAAACCTCGCGGAAGTCGCGCGCGACAGGCTGCTCGATGAGTAAAAGCCGCATACAGCGCTTTTCTATGTCAAGCTCAGTTTCGTCCACCCGCTTGTCCCGCGCGACAACGGAGCGCGCAAGCTCCCCGTCCTGCTCCACAAGCGCCTTTATGCTGTCCTCTATCATGCGCTCGACCGCAAGACACATCGATGTCAAGCTTTGTTTGAGCTCGCAAAGCTCCTCTTCGTAAAATTTTCTCGTCGTCATACAAGCCTCCGTCAACCGAAACGTCCGGTAATGTATTTTTCCGTTTCGGGGTTTTGCGGCGCGGAAAAAATTTGCTCCGTGTCGCCGTACTCCACAAGGTCGCCCAGCAGGAAAAAGCCCGTTTTGTCGGATATGCGTGCAGCCTGCTGCATATTGTGCGTAACGATCAAAATTGTTACGTTTTCTTTAAGCTCCATGCAAAGCTCCTCTATTTTTCCCGTGGAAATGGGGTCCAGCGCGCTTGTCGGTTCGTCCATCAGCAAAATCTGCGGGCTGACCGCAAGCGCCCGCGCAATGCACAGCCGCTGCTGCTGCCCGCCCGAAATGCCGAGCGCGCTTTTGCCCAGTCTGTCCTTCAATTCGTCCCACATAGCAGCCTGTTTGAGCGACGTTTCCACTATGAAGTCCAGCTCCGCCTTGTTTTTTATACCGAAGTTGCGGGGGCCGAAAGCCACGTTGTCGTAAATACTCATGGGAAAGGGATTGGGCTTTTGAAATACCATGCCCACGTTTTTGCGCAGCGCGGTGAGATTTACGTTTGTTTGATAAACGTCCGTGCCTCCGATTTTCACGGAACCCGAAACTTTGCAGCCCTCTACAAGGTCGTTCATGCGATTGAAAGTGCGCAGAAGCGTGGACTTGCCGCAGCCCGACGGTCCGATAAGCGCAGTGACCTTTCTTGTAGGCACGGTCATGTCGATATGCTTCAACGCCTGCATTTCGCCGTAAAACAAGTCCAGGTTTTCCGTTTTCACGGCAACGTCTCCGTCGAAAGCAAAGTCCGAAATACTCCGCGCCTTTGAGCCTGTCGTTTTTTCTTTTGTTTTTGTTGCGGCGTCTGTATACGCTTTTTTCTTCCCGAACAAATATCTTATACTCATTTTGCAATTCCCTGTTTTTTTCTGAATTTTCTTTCGCAAAGCGTCACCAGCAAATTTAAGAGCGCCACGAAAATCATAAGTATACACGCGGTTGCGTAAGCGCTGTCCACATACATCCCCTCTCCCGCGAACATCCACATCATCACGGCAAAAGAGCTGCCTTGGTCGAGATAGCCCGACGGAGTGTAGGGCACGGCGCCCGCAGTGTATATCAGCGCGGCAGATTCGCCCACAATTCTTCCTATACTCAAAATTATGGAAGTCACTATTCCGCTCATCGCCGCAGGCAGCACAACCTTGAAAACAGTGCGCGCCTTGCCTGCGCCGAGAGCAAGCCCCGCCTCCCTGAGACTGTCGGGAACGGCAAGAATACTCTCCTCCGTGGCTCTTATGATTGTGGGCAGAATAATAAGCGCGAGTGTGAGACCGCCTGCAAGCAGGCTATAATCCATTCCCATAAGTCCGCCGAACACCAGCGCGCCGAAAAGTCCGAAAACAATGCTCGGTATGCTTGCGAGCGTGTCCACAAACAGCCTGACGGTCTTGACCGCCCTGCTGCCGCGTTTGGAATACTCCGCAAGATACACGGCGGTCGCCACTCCTATGGGCAGCGCCACGACTAGCGCCAGCGCGATAAGCATACCCGTGCTGACAAACGCGGGCCTCAAAGTCATTTTGTCGTTGCCCGACTCTCCGAAAAGCAAATCAAAGCTTATGTGTCCCACTCCCTTTACAAATACAAAGCCTATAAGAAAAACCAGACATAAAGCCACGATGCAGGTGACGACAACTGCGGCGTATTTCAAACCCCTGCAAAGCGCGCCCGTGTTTTTGAAAACGGGCGCTGCTCCCGACTGCCCGCCGCCGTCGCGGGGTTTTAATGCCGTCTTTTTGTCAAGGGGCTTTTTTCTGCGGTTGATTGCGGCAATCAGTGCGTTTAAAAGCAACACGAGCACAAGCAGCACGAACCCCGTAGCAATCAGAGCCTGCAAATGCAGTCCTTCGGCATAATTCATATCCATGACGATATTTACAGTAAGCGTCCTTATGCTTGTAAACGGCCCTTCGATAAACTGCGGCGTGTTTCCCGCAACCATCATGACCGCCATTGTTTCGCCCACCGCCCTGCCTATGCCCATAATCACTCCCGTCACCGTACCGCTTTTCGCGGCGGGCAAAACGGTCTTGAAAACCGCCTGCTCCCTGCTGCAACCGAGCGCCAACGCTCCCTCGAAATAAGCCTCGGGCACGGACTCTATACTGTTGCGCACTATGCTTGCAACGGTAGGCAAAATCATTATTCCGAGTATTAAAGAGCCGGCAAGCGCCCCCTGCCCCGAATTCGTCGGGGATACTTCGGCAAGCAGCGGCACCAGAACGACAAGCCCGAAATATCCGTAAACGATTGACGGAATGCCCGCAAGCAGATTTATCACCTGATTGAAGACGGCTTTTAATCTCTTGGGACAAAAATAAGCGAGAAATACGGCGGTAAACACTCCCATGGTTCCGCCGACAAGCGTCGCTCCCGCGGTAACGACCAGACTCCCGACTATCATGGGCAGGATTCCGAATCTCTCGGACACGGGCAAAAAATCCTTCGTAGGCGCCCACGTGGTACCGAAAATAAAATTCAGCGCTCCTATTTCCGAAAAAGCGGGCAGGCTTTCCAGCATAATAAAAAACACGATTCCCGCAACCGCCACAACGGAAAAGAAAGCGGAGGCGGTAAAAACCGCCCTTGCCGCTTTATCTCTTGCAGATGATTGATTAAGTTCCTTTACGTTTGCAAAATGTTCCATTTCAGTACGCCGCAACTCTTACATAGCCACATAGCCTTCTTCCGCAACTATCTTCTGTCCTGCTTCCGAAAGAATAAAATCGATGAAGTCCTTTGCCGCCTGCGACAGCTCCGCACCCGATTTGGTCACTATCAAAAAAGGTCTCGCAAGCTTGTAGGTGCCGTTTTTGACATTTTCGACGGTAGGCTCCACTCCGTTGTACTTAACCGCCTTGACGGTGTCGTTGAGCGAACCCATGGAAATATATCCCAGCTTTGCGACGTTTCCCGCAACGTCCGTCATGACAATGTTTGTGCCGTTGGCAATCTGTATTCCCGACGTAAATTTCGTCAGGTCAATGAGCTTGTTTCCTTCCGCATCGGTAATCTTTTCGTCAAAAGCCTCGCGTGTTCCGCTGCCGTCCTCGCGGCTGACGGGAAGTGAGATTCCGCCTATCGGAGTGCCGTAAGCATACAGCGCGTAAAGCTGCTCGTTGGTTACGTTGTTGCCTTCGATTGAAGCCTCTTTGTTGATGATTACCGCCACGCCGTCGTAAGCTATTTGGATTTTGTCCAGCCCCGTTTCGGTGTACTCTCCCGTCACGGAGTCTTTTTTAAGGTCGCGGCTTGCCATACCTATGTCGTTTTTGCCATCCTGCGTATCCTTAATTCCTTGGGAGCTTCCGCCTTCGCCGACCTCGATGCGCACGTTTTTGTTCTCCTTTTCGTAAGCTGCGGCGAGCACCTTCATGAGAGGCGCAACAGACGTCGAACCTGTGATTTTAACCTTTTCCGTTTTGCCGCAGCCGACGAATACAGCCAACAACGCCACAACGAGCACAAGCGCGATTGCCAAAATACTCATCATTCTTGTTTTTGATTTCATTTCTTTTTTCTCCTTTTTGTCTGCTTTGTTTTACGCCTTGATTTTACTCCCCGTCGCACGGTCAATTCCACCAAATCCTGCAAACACTTTGTAAACAATTTGTAAAACGACAGAAAGAATTTTGCCCGACAAAACGCAAAGTGACGCGGTAAATGCCGCGTCGCTTGGCGTTTTGTTTTTCAATTTGTTCAATTTATATCATTTTTGCAAGCTCGGGGAAAATTTCCAAACTGCGCTTCAAAATACCGTTGATATGCGCAATGGCTATTCCGTAGTTGCAAAAGGGCACTCCGTCCCTTACCGCCGTTTCCCGACGGCGCGCCATTTCCTTTTCGTTGAGCATACAGCCGCCGCAATGCACGGCGAGAGCCGTCCCCGACAGGCTGTCGGGAAAGCTGTTTCCCGACGTAAAGCGGAAATTCAGCTTTCTGCCCGAAAACTCCTCTATCCATTTGGGCAGCTTGACGGTTCCTATATCCTCGCATTGTCTGTGGTGGGTGCACCCCTCGGCAATGAGCACCGTATCCCCGTCTTTAAGCTCCGAAAGCGCGGCGGCGCCCTTTACCGCCTCTGAAAGTATTCCGTTGACGTATGCCAAAAGAATGGAAAACGACGTCAACCTTTGGGATTCGGGCAGCATTTTTTTAACCGCACCGAAAGCCTGACTGTCGGTCACTACAAGCTTCGGACTGTTTTTTAAAGAAGAAAGCGCGGCGGGCAGCTGCTCCGTCTGACAAAACACGCATACCGCTTTTTTGTCGAGCACGTCTCTCAAAGCCCGCACCTGCGGCAATATCATGCGTCCTTTGGGCGCGGACGCGTCTATCGGCGTGACGAAAAGCACGACGTCCTCTTTGTCGAGTATGCCGTCGAACAGTCCGACGCTTGACGACGCCGTCTTTGCCAGAGCCGCAACCGCTTCCCTCAGTCTGTTTATATTTTCACCCGTTTTGGCGCTCACTCTGACAGCGTCGGGTTCGTCGCCTGCTTCACGAGTCAGGTCGCATTTGTTGAAAACGACAAGAAACGGGATTTTTTTCAGTCGGATTTTTTCAAGAAGCTCTTTGTCGCCAAGAGTCAAGCCTTTCGTCGCGTCTGCGACAAGCAGCGCCACGTCGCATCTGTCAAGCTCGACGTCGGTTCTTTTGACTCTCATAGAACCAAGCTCGCCCCCGTCGTCCGCGCCCGCCGTATCCACAAGCGTGACCGCTCCGACGGGCAAAAGCTCCATTGCCTTGACCACGGGGTCGGTGGTTGTGCCCGGGGTATCGCTGACGATTGACACCTCCTGCCCCGCAAAAGCGTTGACCAGACTCGATTTGCCCGCGTTGCGGCTGCCGAAAAAGCCTATGCGCACCCTGTTTGCGTTGGGGGCGGAATTTAAATTGCCCATAAATCCTCCCTTAAAACCTGAAATCTCTTTTTCCGTTTTCTATCTGCGCAATGTAATCCGCCGCGATTTTTCTAACCTTTTCGTCTGGAATTTTCTTCAATTCGTCTTCGATTAGCTTTTCCCCCGCGGCGCGCGTCTCTTGACTTGCATAGTCAGTGAGAAACTCTTTAAGCGTCATGAGCGCGTTGGGATGACAGCAATTTTGTATTTGTCCGCTTTTGAGCAGACTCATGAATCTGTCGCCCGTGCGCCCCTCTCTGTAACAGGCGGTGCAGAAAGACGGAATATAGCCGCTTTCAATCAGCCACCTCACCACCTCGTCCAGAGTTCTCCTGTCCGAAACGTCGAACTGCTCGGTATCCTCGGGTCTTTCCTCCTCGGTATAGCCCCCGACGCTTGTGCGGCTGCCTCCGCTTATCTGAGAAACGCCGAGTTTAATTACTCTTGCGCGCAGCTCGGCGCTTTCTCTCGTGGATATTATCATTCCCGTATAAGGAACGCTGATTCTTATCAAAGCGCACAGCTTGGCGAAAATGTCGTCGCTTATCCCGTTGTCGAACGACGACGGGTCTATGTCGTCGGCGCGTTTTATGCGGGGCATACTGATTGTATGCGGTCCCACGCCGTGCACGGCTTCCAGATGCTCGGCGTGCATTAGCAGCGCCGCGAACTCGTATCTGTAAAGCTCCAAGCCGTAAAGCACTCCAAGCCCTACGTCGTCTATACCTCCCTGCATAGCCCTGTCCATCGCTTCCGTATGCCAGTTGTAATCGTGCTTGGGGCCCGTAGGGTGCAGCTTTTCGTAACTGCTCTTGTGATAAGTTTCCTGAAACAGTATGTAGGTGCCTATTCCCGCTTCTTTAAGCCTGCGGTAGTTTTCAACCGTCGTCGCCGCAATATTGACGTTGACGCGCCTTATCGCGCCGTTTTTGTGCTTCAAAGAATAAATCGTTTTAATCGATTCGAGCACGTACTCTATGGGGTTGTTTACGGGGTCCTCGCCGCACTCCAACGCAAGACGCTTGTGTCCCATGTCCTGAAGCGCCGTGACCTCGGCGACTATTTCCTCCTGCGACAGTTTTTTGCGCGGGATATGCTTGTTTTTGGCGTGATAAGGACAGTAAACGCAGCCGTTTACGCAATAGTTGGACAGGTAAAGCGGCGCGAACATAACTATTCTGTTGCCGTAAAAATCCTTCTTGATTTTTTCCGCGAGCCTGAAAAGCTCCTCGTTGACGCGGCTGTCGTCGCAGGCAAGCAGCACGGAGGCTTCTCTGTGGTCGAGCCCTTTTTCCCGTCTTGCTTTTTCGAGGATTTTTTCAATTAGCTCCGTGTCGTCCTTGTGTTCGTCGGCGTATTTCAACGTCGCTTCCACTTCTTCGTGGCAGATAAATTCCTCCGCCTTCATAGATTTGGGATTGTACATATTCGTCTCCTTTGCCTTCGGGTCGGGAAAAGCCTTCCCGTCGGAATAATTTTCCGTCAATTTTTTACCAGACTGTCTCCCCTGCAAGTTGCAAGAACGCGACCGATTTTCTTCATGCGCGCCGCAAGCTCCGCCAAGCCCTCCGAGGACTCTGCGCCCGTGTTCAGCTTGTTGTCGTAAATGCTGTATTTTTCCCGACAGGATGCGGGAGAAAGATTTGGCATAACCACGTTTGCGCCGGCAAGGATACCTCTTTCGCGTCCGCCGGCTGCGGCAGTGCCCAGCGCGGTTGTGGCGGGCAGCAAGATTTCGGGACACAGCAGTCGGCTCAACGCAAGCATTTTCAGCGTTGTCTGCACGGAGCCTCCGCCGAAATCTTTGAACGGAGTGTCTCTGTGCGGCAGAAAGGGACCTATCCCCGCCATATGCGGCTTGAACTGCGTCAAAAACGCCAACTCGTCGGCGAGCATTTCCGTCGTCTGAAAGGGCGTGCCCACCATAAAGCCGCATCCCGTCTGAAAGCCGATTGCTTTTAACGCGTAAAGGCAGTCAATACGCGCGGCGTAACTCATCTCGGGCGGGTGCAGCAAGGCGTAATGCTTTGCGGAAACGGTTTCGTGCCTTAAAAGATACCTGTCCGCTCCCGCGTCGAAAAAGGCCTTGAAGCTGTCAGTCGGTCTTTCGCCCAACGACAGGGTGACCGCGCAGCCCACGCAGCGTCTTTTTATTTCGCGCACAATGCGGCAGATACTTTCGTCGTCGAAATACCCGTCCTCTCCCCCCTGCAAAACAAAGGTGCGGAAGCCGAGAGCGTATCCCGACTCGCAGCGCTCGAGAATTTCCCCGAACGAAAGACGGTATCTTTGAGCCTTTGAGTTGGAGCGTCTCAGTCCGCAGTAAAAACAGTCGTTTTTGCAGTAGGAGGTAAATTCAATCAGCCCTCTTGCGAACACCTTGTTGCCGTAGTGCTTTTCGCAGACGGCGCGCGCCGCGCCGAAAAGCTTTTCCCACACCTCGCCGTCGTCGCACTCCAACAGAGCAATCAACTCTTTTTTTTCGGGAAGGACGGAATTTAAAAGCTTTTCAATCGCGTCCATCGCAAACTGCGGAATACGCCGTCTTGGCGTTTACTCCGTTCAATCGTCCGACCTTGCCGGACAGAGCGTTGATTACGTCCTCCGGAGCGTCCGCCGCAATGGCTATTATGTTTATGCCGCGCTTGGGATAAGGCAGCCCCATGCGCCCGATTATGTAACTGCCGTATTCGTGCAGCAGAGCGTTCAAAGGCTCCACCGAATCGGGATTTTCCACTATTATGCTGATTACTGCAACTCTGTCTGCCATATTTACCTCCGAATAAATTATATGAAAAAAATGCGCCCGAAAGGCGCATTCAAAACACGTTTTCAATCCGCCTTCCGCCTCAAAAATGTTTCGGCGTCAGTTTAAATTTACTTTCCTTGCCGAAAGAAAGCTCTCGCGGCTCGGAACAATCTTACTATACCACCCCGCCGTCCGAAACGCAAGCGTTTAACGCGCGGTTTTGATAAATTTATAAATCTGTTTGGTGTTTTCGCAGACGGCGACGGGATTGTATTCCTCAAAATCCTCCGCCCTGCCGAAGCCGTAGGTCACTCCGAGCACGTCCATGCCACAGGCTGCCGCTCCGCGCATATCGTAAAGGGTGTCCCCAACAAGCAGACAGCTTTTCACGTCCAGATTTTTGCCCTCGATGGCAGCCCGCAGAACGTCGGCTTTTTCGTTCCTGTCGCCGACGCTTCCGAACACGAAACCGAAATGCTCCAAAACTCCCAGCTCTTTGAGCACCTTGACGGCGTAAGGCTCGTATTTGGAGGTGGCGACGCCCAGCGCAAAACCGTCGGCAGCCAGCTTTTCCAACAGCTCCTTAACCCCGTCATAAAGGGTGTTGTCCGTCATGAAATCGAGGTAGACTCCCCTGAAATAGTCCAACGCCTTGAACAGCCGCATGTCGTCGCCGAAAATCTGATAAAAGCTCCATTGGATTGGCGGACCGATAAATTTTTTCAAATCGAATTTCGACTCGTCCACGCCGAACTCCTTCATCATTTTTCTGAACGCTTTGAATATGCCGCTTTCGGTATTGGAAATGGTTCCGTCGAGGTCGAAAATAATGGTTTTGTATTTCATCTGCGGTTATTCCTTCGCAAAACGTCGCTTACGCCGAAATTGCCGACAGTATGTCGGCAATTTCCGTGTTTTGCAATCAATAATTGTTGGCTTTTACCTCGAAATAAGCTTTCGGGTGGTCGCAGGTGGGACACTTCTCAGGCGCGAATTTTCCTACGTGTATATGACCGCAGTTGCGGCACACCCACACGGTATTTTCTCCCTTGTCGAACACCTTGCCGGACTTTACGTTGTCCGCCAACGCGCGGTATCTTTCCTCGTGGGACTTTTCGATTGCCGCAACCAGACGGAATTTCGCCGCTATGTCCTTGAAGCCCTCTTTTTCGGCAACCTCGGCAAACTCCCTGTACATTTCCGTCCACTCGGCGTTTTCGCCGGCGGCTGCGTCCAGAAGATTGTCGTAGGTGTCGCCGATCCCGTGAAAGATTTTGAACCAAAGCTTGGCGTGCTCCTTTTCGTTGAGCGCCGTTTCCGCGAAAATGGCGGAAATCTGTTCAAAGCCGTCTTTTTTGGCTTTGCTCGCGTAAAAATCGTATTTTGTTCTCGCCTGACTTTCGCCCGAAAAAGCGTACATCAAATTCTGTTCCGTTTTGCTTCCTTTAAATTCCATGGTATTTCCTCCGTTTGAAATTATATCATTTTCCGCGCCCGCTGTCAACGCCGCTTTGATAAATATTGCCGCATCTCCACGTTTCAAACAAAAAACGACGGAAAATTTCACCCGCCCGAAAAAAACTCCGGCACGTAATTTTTTTCGCTCTCCGCGTCGGAGGGCGGCTGCTCGAAACCGTTTTCAAGTCCGACGTTGAAAAAATAATCCCTTACCCTGTCGTACTCGCTCGTCCGCACGGCGCGTCTAAGCTCGGGGAATTTTTCCGCGTTGCCCGCGGGGAAATACTGTCCCATAAGGCTGACGTACAGTTTCCTGTCAAGACGCGCGACAAAGTCCAGCGCCGACTTGCTGTTTTCGACGTTTGCCGGCAACACCAGATGTCGAACAATCATGCCCTGTTTCATAATGCCGTCCTCATCGAAAACGTCGCGGGGACGCTGTCTGCGCATTTCGGCGAGCGCCGACGACGCAACCGAGAAATAATCTCCGACTCCGGAATATTTTTCGCCCGTTCGGTCGGAGCCGTACTTCATATCGGGCAGGTAAATATCCACAAGCCCGTCGAGACGCTTCAAGGCTTCTACGCTGTCGTAGCCCCCGCTGTTGTAAACTACGGGCAGCGAGCTTGACGCCTTGAATTTTTCAAGCAAAGGCGCAAGCCTTGTTGCGTAATGGGACGGAGTTACCAGATTTATGTTGTGCGCGCCCTCCCTTTCAAGCTCGAACAGCTTGTCCAAAAGCCGCCCGTCGGAATAAGTTTCTCCCCTGCCCGACGACGAAATGACGTAATTCTGACAATAAACGCAGTTGAGATTGCAGCCCGAAAAAAACACCGCGCCGCTGCCGCGCGTACCGCTTAAAGGCGGCTCCTCCCAAAAGTGCAGCGCGATTCTTGCGACGGAAAAAGCCTCCTTGGTCTTGCACCTTCCCGTTGAAACAGCTCTGTCCGCGCCGCAGCGGCGCGGACAGGCGTTGCAAATCATTTCACTGCTCCGAGCATTTTTCCGATATTGGCGTTTTCGTCGACAAACGCCGACAAACGCTCGGTTTTGCAGCTCAAAACGGTAGTCACCCCGGGGCCGTGTCCGGAAATAAGGCAGTCGCTGTGTATGACCACTCCGACGGTTCCGCTTCCTTTGAGATACTCTCTGCCGAACACCGTGTCGCAATCTTGAAGAAACACCAAATCTCCGAAGCGCAGTTTGTCTATGCCGTACTCACTAAGCTCGCCCTTGCTCGCCGTCATAATGTCGTAATCTCCAGAAAACGCCTGACTTCCTATGCCGCTGCCCATAAATCTCGCGGGAATAACGGCTCTTACGCCCACGCTAAGCCTGCCGTCCACGATTTTTATATTCAGCTTTTCAAAGAGGTCGGGGTCGATGTTCATAACCCTTATGTCCTCGAAGCCCTCTATCTCAAGCCCCTGACCGAAGGATTTGACCAATATCTTGTCGTCGGGCGCAAGCAGCTCCTTGGTCTCTCTGTCAAACCACACGATGACGTGCTCTATGCCTCCGTGAGTGCCCGTCACAAAGCCCTCTCTGCCCTTTGCGTCGCCCGAAATTACCCGCGCTCTGTTGCCTATGCAGGAGAGAAAATTGTACGCGCCGTTCTCGGCGCTGTCGGCGTTCTGCGTGGAAACGTCCGGCTCTATGTGGTCGCCTACCCAGCCGAACACACTGTCCCCCAAGGTGACGTTGTAGCAAATCGCGCCGACGGTGGGATACGCCACGGGCTTCCCCTCCGTCGTAACTCTGTAAACTCCGCCTCTGACGGTAGGATTGTGCACCTTCCCCGTCACGGATTGCATGACAAGTCTGTCTCTGTTTGTTTTTAGCATAAACGAAATCTCCTTTATTTCTAACCCGCCGCAAGGTATCCCGGCGCCACTGCGGGTATAAGCAGCCCGAACACAAGGTAGCCGACCACCCCGCCTCCGACTATCAATATGACGGGATTTAATTTTTTGTTCTTTATTTTGATACAGCTTGCGCCGAATGCCGCCGCAACGAGTATGAGCGAAACCCAGTCGAATTTGTCAAACCAGCTGTCCGCAGAGGAAAAATCCTTGAGATTCATCAAAGGCAAAATTACCTGCAAGGCTATGGACACGCCCGCCGCGGAAATAAGCCCCGTCACAACGGGCTTGATTCCGTCGAAAGCGCCTCTCAAAAATCTGTTTTTGCTGATTTTCGAGTAGATTGCCGCGAAAATAAGGATTATTATTAACGAAGGCAGCACCACCGAAAAGGTCGCCACGACGCCGCCCAGAACGCCCCCCTGACTCGTGCCGACAAAGGTGGCGATGTTGATTGCAAAGGGACCGGGAGTCGACTCGGATATGCCTATGTAGTTGAGCAGCTGCGTATCGGTGAGCCACCCCTTTTCGTCCACGATTTCCTGCGTTATCATGGGAATCATGGCATAGCCGCCGCCGATTGTGAACAGTCCGATACGGAAAAATATCCAAAAAAGTTCGAGGTAAATCATTGTTTGTCCTCCCCGCTTTCCTCCGCGCCGCCGCAGGCTTGGTCAACCCGCTCCGCGCCGTCCTCCTCCGCCGACGCGTTTTCGCCGCCGTCGAGATTTTTTTCGAGAAGCTTCTTTTTTCGCGCGTCTCTTGCAAGAGTGTATACTATGCCGTAAATTCCTCCCGCCAGAATCAGGAATATGACGTTGAAATCCGTGAGGAGCGTGACAATAAGCGCAGCCGCGGCAATCAGGTAGGACTGCCAGTTTTTGTCAAGCTGTTTGAAAAACTTGACCATTGCGTTGACGATAAGCACCACAACGACCGCCTGAATCCCCTTGAACGCGGCTGCAAGCCATGCGACCTCTTCGAGGTAATGCACGAAAAAGGAAAGCACGGTTATGATAATCAGCGAAGGCAGAACAACGCCTAGAGTGCCCAGAATGCCGCCAAGCACGCCCGCCACTCTGTAACCGACAAAGGTTGCGGAATTTACCGCGATTGCGCCCGGAGTCATTTCGGAAATAATAAGCATATCCGTCATATCCTCCTGCGTTATCCACTTTCTGCGCTCCACAAGCTCGGCGGAAATGACGCTTATCATGGCGTAGCCGCCGCCGAACGTAAACAATCCGATTTTGAAAAAGCTCCAAAACACCAGCAATGCTTTTTTAAATTTGTTCATAGCACGCAAATTATACAGCAAACCCTTTCCGCTTTCAAGCAAAAAACGGGCGCGGAAAAAATTTTATTTTCGTCGCCAAAAGACTTGAAAAAAAAGTGTGTTTGTTTTAAAGTATATATGAAGTTCACAACAACGGAGAAAATTATTATGACGCAGCAGAATCTGGTTATATTCGACCACCCCCTAATCAGTCACAAAATCGCTCTTTTGAGAAGCGTGGAAACAGGAGCAAAGCAATTCCGCGAGCTGGTTGAGGAAATAACCACGCTCATGGCGTTTGAAGCGTTGAAGGACGTGCCCACAAAGCTTGTGGAGATTACCACTCCTCTTGAAAGGTGCACCCAAAAGGTGGTCGTTGAAAACTCCGTCGTCATCGTGCCCGTGCTGCGCGCTGGGCTCGGCATGGTCAACGGCATACACACTCTTTTGCCCACGGCAAAGGTGGGACACATAGGAATGTACCGCGACCACGACACGCTCGAACCGAGGGAATACTACTGCAAGCTGCCCGACGGCATAGAGGACAAGACGGTAATCGTCATAGACCCCATGCTTGCAACGGGCGGAAGTCTTGTCGCCGCAATAGATTTGCTCAAAAAGCGCGGCGTAAAAAAAATAAAGGCTATGAATATTATCGCCGCGCCCGCAGGCATAGAAGCGGTGCAAAAGGCGCACCCCGACGTTCAGCTTTACATAGCGCAGCTTGACCGCTGCCTCAACGATATGGGATATATTCTCCCCGGTTTGGGCGACGCGGGCGACAGAATTTTCGGCACGAAATAACAAAAAAGCCGCTCCCGTGCGTTTGTTCAAACGCCGTAGATTTTCTATAAGACTTTTTCAACAAATTCTCCTTATAAACAAAGCCCGCGCCTTTTACCGCAATCCCGACAGGGAATTTTTACCACAGTGAAAGAAGTATAGCACAGTAAAAGAAGTATAGCGCACTATACCTTGCAGGCAAGGCAAGTCCGCTTGTTTATTTTACTTTTTAATTTGTTAGTGGTATAATATCCGAAAAATAAACAGTAATTTAGAGAATATACTATGCAAGCTAAAAAAACAACCCGCTCGATCTTACCGAAGGTTCACTTTTTAAAAATATACTTATATTCAGCCTTCCGCTTATGCTGTCGAACCTATTGCAGGTATTGTTTAATATGTCCGACATCGCGGTCGTCGGCAGGTTTGCGGGGAGCGTTGCATTAGGCGCGGTTGGCTCGACGACTATTTTCGTTGCACTGTTTACAGGGTTATTAATTGGTATGGGCAGCGGTGTAAACGCACTGATTGCCCGGCATATAGGTGCAGGGGACAACGAGAACGTTTCTTCTTCTTGCTATGCTTCGGCAACAGTCAGCTTTGCCGCCGGCATTCTTATAGCGGCATTGGGAATAGGTCTTGCGAAACCTCTTTTACAACTTTTGAATACAAAATCCGAGTTTATAGACGGGGCGGTACTGTATGTAAGAATATATTTTTGCGGAATGCCTGCACTTGCCGTTTATAACTTCGGTAACGGTGTACTGAGCGCCGACGGCGACACAAAACGTCCCCTTATTTTTCTTTCATTTGCAGGGGTATTGAATATAGGCTTAAATTTGCTTTTCGTAATCGTTTTCAAAATGTCGGTTGCGGGTGTTGCTCTTGCAAGCATAATTTCGCAATATCTTTCGGCAGGGCTAATCATTGTCGCACTATGCCGCACGAAGCGTCCGTACCGCCTTAATTTCCGCAACTTCAAACTTTGTCGCGACAAAGTTAAAAACGTTTTAATACTCGGCGTCCCCGCCGGGCTTCAGAATGCTATATTTGCTATGGCAAACCTGTTTATACAGGCGGGAGTAAACTCGTTTGATGCGGTAATGGTCGAAGGCAATTCCGCAGCGGCGAACGCCGATGCACTCATTTACAATATTATGGCGGCTTTCTATATGGCATGCACAAGTTTTATGGCGCAAAATCTCGGTGCAGGTAAAAAGGACAAACTTTTAAAGTGTTATTTTATCAGCCTTTTATATTCCTTTGCAATAAGCGCGGTGATGAGCGTGGTACTTGTTTTTTTAGGCAAACCGTTTTTATCGCTTTTTACTACCGAACAGGAAGTAGTGAATGCTGGGATGAAGCGACTTTACATCATGGGCTTTTCTTATGCCGTATCCGCTTTTATGGATTGTACAATCGCCGCATCGAGAGGACTCGGCAAAACGGTAATCCCCACGATTATAGTAATTATGGGGTCTTGCGTATTCAGAATAATTTGGGTGTACACGGTGTTTGCTTACTTCAAAACAATACCGTCGTTATATCTTCTGTATGTCTTTTCTTGGACAATAACGGCTATAGCGGAAATTATTTATTTTGTCGTTGCGTATAGAAAGATTATGAAAAAACACTTTTATTAAATTACAATTTATCGGGCAATTAAAAACGTGTGAAGAATTTCAAAACTCTTCACACGTTTTAATCTCTATGGGAATTGCCTTTTAGGTGCGGGCTTTGTTTGCTTTCAGGCTATTTCCTGTCTGCGCTCCTCATCTATTTTGGAACCGGAAAGTTTTTCCGTTTTCCGCGTTACCGACGCGTTTGTTTCCGCGCCTATTATGTCGGCGCTTACCTCGCAATCCACCTCGACGCGGTAGTTTTTGCTGTCGCTTCCTACAAGAGTTACGTTGTATATTTCAACCTTTATATCCTTGCCAGGCTTTGCCGCCGTAAACGCGGCGGTTATCTCTCCTACCGCGACCGAGTCCTTTTCCGCAACTCCGTCGGGCATTCCTACCTGTGCGAAGGTGACGTTTGTCGTTCCGTCGAACATTTTGTCGTTGGCGACCAAATCTTTGAGCACAACCGTTTTGGGCGTTATGTCGCCCGACAAAGCGACTTTTCCCAAAGTATAGTTTTCGGCGTTGCCCCCCTTTATGCTGACGTTTTCAAGCGTAACGCTCTTTTTTTCTCCCGCGTTTTTGTCTGAAAATCTTGCGGTTGCGTCCATTTTAAGCACGTCGCCGTTTACGCTTCCGTTAAGCGGAATGTCTTTCAAAAGAACGGTATCCGTTCCGTCATACTCTTTGACAAGTCTTTCCGTCGCGTCGAACGTCACCTCGCGCGGCAGGACTCTTATTGTTCCCGTTTCCGTTTCTACGTCGTACTTTTGGCAAACAAACTCACGAAAACCGATTTCATATTCTCCCGCCGCGTCCCCCGTTTTGACTTGGGTTTGAGCAAGCCCGACAAGCCCGAGGGATTCGGCGGTGTCGCCGTCCACAAGACCGTTGACGGTATACGTCGGCGCGGGGATTTCTTCACCGTACACAGCGCTCGTATCGTTTGCCTTGATTTTAAGCAGAGGTTTGTTTACCGTCATGGAAAACTCAGCGATTTCCTTTCCGTTAAGCTCCGCCTTTATGCTGTGGCTTCCGACGCTTGCCGAAGCGGTGTTGAACACAAATGCCGACTTGTCGGAGGCGTCCTTTTTCTGCACCTCTTTGCCGTCCATTTTCCAAACTACCGTGTCGCCCTTGCGGTATCTGTAATCCTCGAGATTGAGATTGACGGAATTGCTTTCGCCGTATCTGTAATCCTTCGCGCCCTTTATAATGCCCTTGCTTGTGCCTGTATTGGACAAAATTATGATTAGAACAATGATTGCAGCAAGCGCAACAAGCGTCCAGGCAACAAACTTGACGCTGCCGTCCGAGCGTTTTTTGGCTTTTGCGGCCGCGCCGCCGTTTTTGCCGCCGCGTTTTGTGCCGTCCGCCGCCGCGCCCCTTGCGCGGGCGTCCGAGCCGTCGGCGCTGTCGGCGTCCGAAACGCTCTCAAAGCTGTAAGAATATTTTTTCCCCGTTTCCGTAGGAGCGTTTCCCGCCGCGTTGCTTTTTTCCGCCGCGACGTCTGTTTTTTGACGTCCGTCCGCCTTTGAAGAAAGCCCCTCTTTGTCTGCGGAAGCTTGCCGACTCTCGACTTTAAGCCCGCGTTCCTCTTTGTCGTTGTATTTTTTGGTTTCGGAATTCTTATCTTTTCCGTCCTGCATATTCGCCACCTCTTTTGCATTTAGTATCTGCAAGGCGGCGCGATTTATGCGTAAAGACAAAGAAAAAAGGCGGCAGACGCCGCCCTGTTTTTGCTTCAGAAATTTTCAAAACGCTCTTCCATCCGCTCAAAGAAAAACACAACCAGCTCCTTTACGTTGCGTTTCTGAGTTTCGTAATCCTCGCCGTTTAGGGCGACCATGTTAAGACAGTGCAGAAACCCTGCGGCTATGGTAGAAAAAAAGTTGGGATTTTTTATCTTGGTGAGCAAGGTGGGATAACGGTTTATTATCAGCTTGTTTAAGCTGAGCTTTACCATATCGACGAGCATTTTTCTGAAGCTCTCGAAAAAAGCCGTGTTGCCCTGATTTATGATTTCCAGCTTGTCCCTGTTTTCCCAGATAAAATCGACGGTCGCGTCGGACACGTCCTTTGCCTCCACGTTTCCGTGCTCGAACTCCGAATCTATTTTTCTGACTATTTCCTCCATAAGAGGCTCGACCACTGCGCAGTAAAGCGCCTCCTTGTTTGTAAAATAGCGATAGATGTTGCCGAGAGATATATGCGCGTTTACCGCTATGTTTCTTATCGAAGCGTTTGCGTATCCGTTTTCCTTGAATTCGGCTATCGCCGCTTTCAAAATCTTTTCCCTTACGTCGTTTTTTAGGTATTGCATACGAAATTTTCCTTGCCGTCATTGTACTATATCCGCACAAAAAAGACAAGCAAAAACGAACAAGAAGTAAAATTATTTGCTTTAATTTCATTTTTATCCCGCACAAACAAACGTTTGACATAAAGAAAAATTTGATATACAATGATTGACGGCGCGAAAACGGCGCCTTTTTACGGAGGAAAAATGCAGAATATTCTTGAAGTGGATATAAAGGGCTACAAAGCCGAACTTCCCGTTTTGCCGCTGCCTAGCGGAGTGAAAATAGCTTTTTTCAACCTGCACGGAAACACCAAAATGACAAAGCACTGCGCCGACGAGCTTGCAAAATTGCTTGACGGCTGCGAGGTGCTGCTCACCGCCGAATCCAAAGGCTTGCAGCTCACCCACTGCATAGCCGACAAACTCGGTCAAGATTTTTACGCCGTTGCGCGCAAATCGCAGAAGCTGTATATGCAGGACGGAATAAGCGTAACCATTTCCTCGTCGATTACAACGGGCAGGGAACAGCGTCTTTACCTGTCCAAGCACGACGCAGAGCTTCTGCGCGGAAAAAAGGTAGGCATTGTTGACGACGTTGTTTCCACGGGCAACAGTCTCGAAGGGTTGGAAAAGCTCGTCGCCATGTGCGGAGGCTCCGTTTTTAAAAAAGCCTTCGTGCTCGCGGAGGGCAACGCCGCGGAGCGCAAGGACATAATTTATTTGGCAAAGATTCCGTTGCTTTGATTGCAGCGAAAAAGCCGCCGTTCAGGCGGCTTTTTCTTTTTCATTTCGGTCGGCTTGCTTTACCCTGCTTCTTTCGTCTGCCTTTTCCTTTTCGCCGACAAAAAGTCAAGAATTCTGTCAAAGCCGTCCGCAAGCAAAGTTCCTATTTCCTTTCCCAATTGCAAAAGCGCTTCTCCTTTGTTTTCGTTCAGTTTGTCCTCGCTCCCGGGCGCGACATAGAAATAAAATGCGGGGATTGAATCCGTTTCCTTTTCCAACACGCTTTTTATTTCCGAAATTTCCTCGATTTCATAAGTAGCGTCATTGCCGTAAAAATAAATTTTCTTGTTTGCGTCACGGGAAAGTCCGTCGCCAAGCGTCTTGAACACCACCTTGACGTAAGCGTCGCCCGAAAATTTCCTGCACGCATTTCTGACGATTTCTTTAACATATTCGGAGTCAAACATAAATTTATTCTGCCGCAGATTTTTGAACAGCATATTGAGAATATTGAAAGAATTTTCGTCTTTCGTCAAGGAATCCAGCAATATCAAGGTATTGGGTATTTTCTCGTTGAGCCGTCTCAACTGTTTCATCCTGTTAATCGTCTCTTTGAGCTTTTGACGCATCAAGTCCCGACGTTCTTTCAAAATGCAGGCTATGCCCATGTTGACAAAGTTGTAGTCCTCCCTCCTCTTTATCATGGAATTAAACTGCCTTACGTTTCGCAGCAGCTCGGTCAGCTCGATATATATTATTTTGTCTTCTTCCGCCAAATCCGACAAATCTTTGCCGAACAAATCCCTGTAATAAATCCGCCTCAAAAGCACCATGAGCCAGGAATCGTTCCATTGAGTAAGCTTTTCGGCTCTCTCCTGCCGCGTGGCTCCCGTGAGCGGCGTCCAAAGACCGCTTATATCGTCGGGCGTCGCAACCGTTATGCGTCTGTCGAAGCCGCTGCTTTCCTCCCGTGCCTTCTCCTTTAAATATTTTAAAATCAGCCTGTAAACGACGTCTTCCAAAAGCATATCCGTTTTTATCACGCGGTGATGGTAAATTACGTCCATGTAGAGATTGCATCTTTTTTTCAAAAAATTTTCCACCGCGCCGATTGCCTTTGCGGGAATACAAAATCTCGGTTTTCCGCTCTCGCTCTTTTCCGACTTGTAAATCAATTTAAGCTCGTTGAAAATACGTTTGTAATCAAGGTCGCCTGCATTGATTCCGCTTCCGCGGTAGTCCCTTACCACATAGTCCAGTCTGTCGCAGTCGAGGGAGGCGTCGATTACCGCATGCACATATTTGAAATAACCCTCGTCGGACAAAATCTTCAACGTGCAGAGCATAACCGTCTGCTCGAAAAACGACGTGCACGCATATTCCTTATTGTTGGAATTTCTGTTGTCCGTCACTATTTCGCTGAGAACGTTGCGACTGATTGCAAAACCCATTTTCTCGTGGAGCTGACTGCCGGGCTTGATGCTGTTCAGCGCGTTTTCAAACACTTTCAGTCTTTCAGGGTTGAAAGTCTTTTCAAAATCCTCCCCGCTCAACAACCGCCTTGCATCGGAAACGTCATTTTTTGCTTTGTTTATAGCGCTTTCCACTATGTGGCTGAACGGAGGATGCCCCACGTCGTGCAAAAGAGCCGCCGCCCTCAGCGATTGGATAAGTATGAGATAAACAATACGGTATTTTTCTTTCAGGTTGTAAGGTATGAGACTGCCGTCCGTATACCCTACCGAGACGTCAAGCAAATCTTTCCAATCGGGCGTATCCACGTAAGCGTCGTCACAAAGACAGACATCCTGGTTAATAATCACCGACTCTATGACGTTGGCAATCTTTTCCTTGTCAAGGCTTTTCTGAATTTCCTGCATTTCCTTGCCGAATTCGGAAAAAAACTTGTCCAACGTACCGTCGTCCGAATTGAGAACCGCGCGATAAAACATTTCGGAAGCAAGATACATACATCCTATCGAATGCTCGAAGCGCTTGGTCCTGTTGGCGGGAAAAGTCATGAAAACAGTAGAATTCTGATAAACGTCGTGCAATCTGTTAAATTCCGGACTGCACAAAATTTTCTTCTCGTAGGCAGTCAGCCTGACAAGTCCGTGAACCGAATCGTTGATGTTCATACTTTTCTTCATTTTAATACCTCCCGTATTTTTTAAAATAAAAATGCAGCCCCCTTATGCGGTCGGCTGCTTTTTTTCGAGGTGAGTTGATTTACAATGCTGTCGGCAAATGTCTTGAAGCGTGACAATGACCGTCTTCGATATAATCATATACTACAATTTTTCAGTCGTCAATGGGTTTAAAAAAATATTCATCCAACCTTTTTTCAGTTTTTCAGTTAGGGCGAAAAAGCGCCGTAAAAAGTCTGTTTTTGTCGGACTTGCGCTCGAAAAACAGAGAGAAAACCGTCGAATTTTGCAACAAACGGAAAACGCTTTTCAACTGCGGTCGATTTTGCCGAAAAAATGAAAAAACAGTGATTAAGTTGACGTAAAAGCGTTGACTAAATCAAACTCAGGCTATATAATAAACATATCTTTTTTTTAAGGTTCCTGCAGATGAAAGTGTCAAAGGACGCTAGAAACAACCGCAAATTTTTCGGAAACGCCGCGCTTCGCGCGTTTTTTCCGCTACCATTTTGAAAAAAAGCCCCGAACAAACCAAGTCGGGGCTTAAAATTTTGCAAAATTTTATACGGAGGTATAATTATGGAACAAAACAACACCCCCACGCCAAACAATGTCGCTCCCGAAGCAATGGGAAAGCGCAGTTGGCTCGACCGCAAATTCAAGCTGAAAGAGCACGGAACGTCCGTCAAAATCGAAATCATGGCAGGCATCACCACCTTTATGGCCATGGTTTACATTCTGATGGTCAACGCCGGTATGTTCAGCGATTTGCAGGGCACTGTCTTTAACGGCCCCAGCTACGGCGCAATGTACATAACGACGGCAATCTCCGCCATTATCGGCACGGTGCTCATAGGTCTTTTGTCGGGTCTCCCTTTGGCGCAGGCTCCCGGCATGGGACTCAACGCTTTCTTCGTCTACACAATCTGCATGGGCTTCGGCTTGACATACGCCAACGCATTGGTGCTTGTGCTTATCGACGGAATAGTCTTTATTATACTTACCGTTACGGGACTGCGCAAGGCTATTTTCACCGCCATTCCCGATTGCGTAAAGAAAGCCATACCTGCGGGTATCGGTCTGTTCATCGCGTTTATCGGTCTGCAAAACGCGGGTATAGTAGTGGCTAACAGCTCTACGCTCGTCAATCTCGTTTCCCTCAACCTGCTCGGCAGCGCGACGTGGGCAAGCGTTATGCCCATACTCGTCACCCTCGCGGGCTTTATCGCCATTGCCGTTTTGTCCAAAAAGAACGTCAAGGGCGCAATCCTTTGGGGAATTCTCGGCGCGGCGGCGCTCTATTTCCTGCTCGGTCTCACCGTTCCCAATTTTTACAACGGAATCGGCTATCAGGAAACCTACACGTGGGACGCTCTTACAAACAGCTGGGTTTTGACGGAAACAACTATCGGAAGCACGGCGGGGAACTATTTCCTCGGTTACTTCACCTCCGACACGCTTCCCGTCGTCGGAGAAGTCGGTCATACCTTCACTCTCAACTACCTGCCCAATTCCCTCAATCTGAGCATTGCCCAGCCCTTTAAGGATTTCGGAACAATGTCCTTCGGAAAGGTGTTTACCGAAGGCTTCGATTTCAGCGGCTATCTTGCAAACAACAGCGTGGGAAGCCTTGTTCTCGTTATCATCACCTCCTCCCTCGCCTTCTGCCTCGTCGATATGTTCGACACTCTGGGTACCCTTTACGGGGCGTGCGCAAGAGGCAACCTGCTTGACGAAAAGGGCGACGTCCCCAACATGAACAAAGCCATGCTCGCCGACGCGATTGCCACCGCCACCGGCGCAATGCTCGGCACAAGCACCGTCACGACATTCGTGGAATCCTCCTCCGGCGTTGCCGAGGGCGGCAGAACGGGACTGACTTCCATTGTCGTCGCTATCGGCTTTTTCGTCGCTATGTTCCTCTCTCCCATAGCCCAACTCATCCCCTCCGCAGCGACGGCCACCGCTCTCGTTTACGTAGGCGTGCTCATGATGAACGGCGTAAGAGAAATTGATTGGCTCGACCCATCCGTCGCCGTCCCCTCTTTCCTGACCATAGCAATCATGGCTTTCACCTACAACATCAGCTACGGCATAGGAATAGGCATCATTTCTTATGTGCTTATCAAACTGTGCACGGGAAAGGTAAAGGAAATCAATGTAGTCACGGCAATTCTCGGACTGCTTTTTGCGGCTATGTTCTTCCTGACTCACTGATAATTTTAACTCAAAAACAAAAAGCGCGACAACAGTCGCGCTTTTTTTATTTGAATATTTACGATTTCTACATTTTGATTGGTTTCATTGTCCGTGCGTATTACCGGTTGAGGATATTTCCCCGTTTTGAGAAGAAACGTCCTCTGCCGACGTTTTATCCGTTCCGACGTTTACGCCCTGCTTTTTAAGCAGCGAGGGAAGCTTCACGATGTAAACCGCCACGACCGCCAAAACGACGGACAAGCCCGCCTGAATCAGATTGCGGGGCAGACTTACCAGCGCGCTTGCCCAGGTGCCGTAAAACAGCCATTTTGCAAGAAAATACATTCCCGCCATAAACAAGCCGCACAACGCCATAGCCGCCCCGCCCAACAGCGGTTCGAGCTTTGAGTTGCGGCATTTGGAGTGTATTAGCTTCAACAGCAGCCCGCAGAACAAGCCTTCAAGCCCGTGTATGACCAAAGAATAAAACATTGTCGCCGGATAAACGTACAAATCGGCGAAAAACGTGCCGAGACCTCCTGCAAGCATGGCGGGAACAGGTCCGAGCAAAGCCGCCGTAAGAAAAATTATCGCGTCCGACAGGTTGGTGTAGCCTCCGTCAACGGAGGGCACCCGAATAAACACCGTTGCAACAAAGGTCAGCGCGGCGGCAACAGCCGAAAAAGTGATTTTGAGCGTTAAATTTCTGCCCATAAAAAAAGCCTCCTTTCTTCGGCGGCAGGAAAAATTGCGCGGGACGACGAATTTCCGCTCCGCAAACGCGTTTCCGACCGACGGAAAGGCGTAAAAAAACGCTCTCCCCAATCGGAAAGAACGCGCTAAAAAAACGCACAGCAAAAAGTCGTTGCCTGCCCTTCTTTCCCATTCAGACTTTGACTGGCGGTTGCGGAATCTCACCGCATCGGCTGTTGGGGCTGTCGGACTTGTCTGCGCTGAGGCAGCATTACCGCCGATAAGGAATTTCACCTGTCCCAAAGAATTATTTATGCTTTAAATATAAACCTGCGCGAGCGTCGTGTCAACTTTTTTCGCGCAAAAAATTTTTTTATTTTCAGCCGGTGCCGTCGAGCAGTCTTTGCCATTGGGACTTGGGGACGATTTTAAGCGCGAAATACGTCGCCGCACCGACAATCGCTCCCGACAACACCCCGATTAACACGAGGTAAGGCAAGAGGGACAAAACGGCGGGCGTATCCGTGACCAAAGCGTAAACCGCGTTTTGAACCGCATTGTGAACCACCGCTCCCGCAACGCTCAAAGCAATCAGTCCGAAGCGGGATTTTCCGTTGAAAAACAACAGCGACATGACGGCAAGCGAAATCACTCCGGCGGGCAGACTGTACATAAGAGTCGAAAAATTGCCGACAATCAGATTGCCCACGGCGATTTTGACGGAAAGCGCGGCAAAGGCGTAGCCTACCCCCAAACATACGAGCGCCAACAGCTCAAACACGTTTGACAGCCCCATTTTCGCGCCGGGCAGAATCAGAGGCGGAAAAAGGCTTTCGACAACGTAAACGGCAAGCGCGGCGGCGGACAACACGGCGGCAGTCGCAATTTTTGCCGCTCCGATTTTTTTTACGTTCATCATAGCGTCTCCTCTCCCTGCCTGTCGTTTTCTCCGACGCCCAAAATCTTCAAGGCGTGAGGGACGCACAAAACCGCGTCTCCCGACCGCTTGACCGCATACGCGGAGCTTTCGCACTGTCCGCCGCGGCAGTCGCTTTCAACGACTTTGGCTTCGCCGTTGCTTTTGATTTCGATTTTGTTGAAGCCCTTTTCGGTCTCCACCGACACGAAAAGCGAATCGCCGATTTTCTCCGTCGCGAGACCGTGAAAGCCGTCTTTGCATTCGAACCCGCCCGTTTGTACGTCGTAAGAAAAAATTTTTTCTCCGTCGAAATAAATTTCGACAGCGCTTAAAGCGCCGCGCGGCGCTCCGAACACGACAAAAGCGAACAGCAGAATTATGCAAAGCAGCAGCGCTCCGAAAATTATCATATCCTTTTTGCGGAAAAGTCGTTGAGCCTTTATTATATCCGTCCTTGAAACGCGTTTGTTTTCTGCCGCGCCGTCAAAAACAACACCCGACGGTTTGACGCCTTCAACCGAGCCGCCTTCGTCCGTTGCGCTCCCTTCCGTGTTTTGCGCGGCTTTTTTTGCGCGGCGGTTTCTGACGTCAAGCAAAATCACAAGTGCAACGGCGGCAACAAGCAGAGCCAAGCCCGCAATCAGTCCCGCGTAATTTGACGCGACGATTTTCAGACCGTCGTCGGAGGCGGAAAACTCGGCGCGCAAAAAATCCCCCTCGACCTCGAAATCCGCGTTTCCCGCCGCAAGGTATTTTCCGCCTTGGCTTGTCAAAACCGCAAAGCCGCAAAGCCCCGACTCCCCCTGCAAGCGCTCGGCGAGCCTGTCTGCGACGGCTGCCTTTTCGGTCATAAAAACCGTGCTCAGCGCGTCCGCCGCCGCGCCGTTGTCGCACAGCGTGACCGCGCTCATAACTCCGCTGTCCACGGGTACCCCCGTGCGCGTGTCTATGATATGGCAATATCTCTTTCCGTCCGCCTCGAAAAAGCGCTGATAGTCTCCGCTTATTCCTATGCTCACGTTTTCCAACCCCGACAGAATCAGCGCGCTCTGACTCGGATTTCGCGGGTGTCTTATCCTGACGGAAAAGCCCCCGTCGAAAGGACTGTCAAGAAACACGAGACTGCTTTGACCGATATTTATAGAAGCGTAGACCTCGCCCTTTTCCAAAAGCAAATCGCGCACGCGGTCGGCGGCAAAGCCTTTGCCCACCGCTCCGAGGTCCAGCATGACTCCGAACTCCGTTCCGTCCACGGAAACGGTCTTTGAGGGTTTAATCAAAAAATCTTCTCCGAACTCCACTGCGGAAAAATCGATTAGCTCCGCAAACGCCTCCACGTACCTTTGCTCGGGCAAAACGCCCTCTTCGCGGTCGTAAGGCATTTCCGTTTCATCTCCGTTGTAGAAGCGCGCGGAAAAGCCCCACAAGTCCACGGAAGCGGCTGCGGTCGGGTCAAACAATCCGTCGCTCGCCTCAAAAAGCCTTTTGCTCTCACTGAGCGCCGCAAAAGTCAAGGGGCTTATCTCAATCCTTTCTCCCGCCGACGCCGCGTTGAAACGGTAGATGTCGCTGCCCTCACTCGACGCGCTCAAAGCGCAGTCCGTTTCTTCAAGCAGCGTTTTAACTTCTTCGAGCGTCTCGTCCATTTCATCCTTTCGCGCCTGAGAGGGATTTTTAGCGAAAATTTTGACGCAGCAATACGTCCCGAAAAATTCATAGGACTCGAAGGACGCGGTATAAATTTTTTCGCCGCCCGCACAGCCGCACAAGGACGATAACGCAAAAAATACGGCAAGCAGGAGAAAAAGGAGCTTGTATTTCATAAGTGTCTAAGTATTATAGCACATTTGCCGCAGCTTTCAAACTTTTGACAGCCGATTGAAGCTTTGCAAACGGAGAAAAATAGCTATATTCCGAAAAAATCGTTGACAAGTCCTGCGAAAGTTATTATAATGTTTAAGTCCATTGGGGTATAGCCAAGCGGTAAGGCAACGGATTCTGACTCCGTCATTTCGCAGGTTCAAATCCTGCTACCCTAGCCACACGTCGGCGACGCCTTAGTCGCAAAACAAAAAAACACCTCTTTCAGGGTGTTTTTTTGTTTCTCTCCTTTTGCTTGCCGACGTTTCCTTCGCGTATGCGGAGCCGTCGAATTTTGTTTCGCTCGCTTTGCTCCCTCCCCTTCGCTTCGCTCGGACAAATCCTGCTACCTTTCTTATAAAACAAAGTCCGTTTTGCTATTTTAAAAAAACTGTCGGCGACGCCTTTGTCGCAAAACAAAGAACACCCGCTAAACGGGTGTTCTTTGTTTTGTTCGATGAAAAAATCCGGGTTTTTATTCGCCCCTGAATATATCCGGGAAAAAGTTTATTTCGGTGTCTTCGCAGACGCATTCAAAATGGATGTAATAAGTAACTCCGCCCTTCAATTTGTAGCCGTTCCTGTCGCTGTCGGGCATATACATCCACCAATCGGGCTGCGTCATGTCCACGCCTGCCCTGTCGAAAATCTGATACATCCACATAAAATCGCTAAGAGCGTCAAATCCGCCCAGTCCCATCACGCAATCTTCTTCGGCAGTAAAGGTAAACCATACTTCCGAGACGGAAGCTCCCATAGTGACGGAAACGGTTTGCCCCTCGACAAGCTCGAAGCCCCAAATATCCATGGTGCCGTCCTGTTTGCGGGTGTTTTCCCATCTTGCGTACAGCGTAACGCTTTCGCCGCCGTCGAACAAATAAGGAAACGCAACCATATCGCCCCATTCTCCCGACGCGGTTCCGTCGACGGAATACCAGCCATGGAAATACACGCCCTCTTTCTCGGGAACGGGCATTTTTTCAACCATAACCGCCGAAACGCCGTCAATCGCGCTTCCGCCCTTGGAGTCGAAAACGTAACTTACTTTGGGCAGCTTTGCTTCGTCGAAGCCCTTTGCGTAATTGGGTTGATAAGCGTAAAACGCCAGATAATAATCCTTTATGTATTGGTCGGGCACTTCAAATTTAAGATTGTCAAAAAGTACGATTTCTCCCGTTTCCATATTTTCAGTACCCAACGCGTTGCCGCCGTACTCTTTGCCAAGCTCCGGCACGGCTCCGTTGAAAACGATTTTTTCAAGCATATTGCAGCTTGCAAACGCCGCGTCGCCGATATATTCCAGCGTTGAGGGCAGGACAACCTCTTTGAGACCGTATTTTCTTAAAATTTCAAACGTCTCCTCGTCCAAATCCGCATTGTAGCAGCGGTTGAACGCATTCGGTTCAAGCAAAACAACGCCTTCGGAGAAAATCACCTTGCGCAGGAAATAATTGTTGTTGAAGGAGCCTGCGCCTATCGTCTCCGTGCCTGCGGGAGAGGTAAAGGTTTCGTCCTGTTTTCCTCCGGGATAAAGAATCAGCTTCTTTCCGTCGGCGGAGTACAGCACGCCGTCAACGGTTTTGAAATAAGCGTTGCCCTCGCCGACAACAATCTCCGTCATATTTTCCCCGTAAATAGAAAAGCTTTCCAGCTCGGTGAGCGACGCGGGCAGCTCCAATTTTTCCGCGCCTATTGCCAAAAAGCTGTTTTGTTTTATAACTTCCAGCCTGCTGTTTTCCGCAAAAACGATTTCCGTAAGATTATCGCAGCTTGTAAACGCTCCGTAGCTGCCCCACATCATGACGTTTCCCCAAAGTCCGTCGGGGATTTCGTTGTTTATCAGTTTTACGCTTGCGGGGATTTCCACTCTTTTCAGCTTCTGCGCATCCATTGCGAATGCGCAGGGGATTTCCTCCACGCCTTCGGGTATAATCAGGGTTTCGACGTACAGATTCTCGCTGAAAGCAAACAGGTTGAGCTTTGTGACGCCCTCCGGAATGGAATATGTCGCTCCCTCCGCGCCCATGCAGTAAAAGATGAAAAAGTCGCCGCCGTTTGCTCCCGTACCCTTTTCTATGACGCTTTTGCCGTCAAACACATATTTGCCGTTTGCCGTCTGCGTGGCTCCGTTTGACAGCTTGATTGTTTTCAAACCGCCGTTTGCCAAATAGGTTTTGAATACGTGTTCCAACGTACCGCCGGGTATAGACGAATCGTCGTTGTGAAAAGCCTGCTCGGAGATGTACTCCACCGTTGCGGGCAGAGTGATTTCTTCCAGATTTTGATTCCAGAAAAAAGTGCCGCCGTCGATGAATTTCAGTCCGTCGGGGAAAACAACGCTCCTGAGGTCGGCGTCATGAAATACGCCGTCGTTGGATACGTTAACGCCGTCGGGAGAAACATAGCTCGTGCCCCATAGCTTTTCGACGCTGCCCTTAATGTTGAGGTTTGTCAGCCCCCATGCGCCGGAAAACGCAGCCGGACCGATTTCCTTTAAGTGCGCGGCTATGTTGAGGGTTTTGAGATTTAAGTAATTGTGACACAGCGACGGATAAATTTCCTTCACGCCTACGGGCACTTCAAGCGTTTCGAGGGACGGCGAAACAAAAATCAGCTTGGTGTAATCTTTGTCGTACAGGCATTTAAGCTCCTCGTCCCAGACGAAATTGCCTCCTTCCGCCACGGTAAAGGCAAATTCGTCCATAATCTGCTTTTGCCCGTCTTCAAGCCACAAATAACTGTTCATGTCGTAGAACAAGTCGGCAAAAGCGTGCCACTTGATATTTTTAAGGCTTGCGGGCAGCTCGAAACGCTCGACAAGACCTATGGACTGAAACGCGCACGCTTCTATTGTTTCAAGCCCCTCCTCAATGCTCATGTACGGTAAAGAAGCAAGCAACCGAAAACAATAGATAGACCGCCAG
>OIXH01000414.1_pt1 | contig 52606 bp, 49 predicted proteins | sample 1587741 | NCBI WGS metagenome assembly OIXH01 (sample SAMEA3888916, study PRJEB22519) | human gut metagenome | biome: human gut; feature: human-associated habitat; material: faeces | place: Denmark | collected 2011 | reverse complement strand
CCGCAAACTGTTTTTTCATGTTCGCTTCCTCCTTATTTCACCTTGTCCCACGGGATGAAGCCCTTGTAGCGCGCGTCGCCATATCCCTTATAGCTTTTATCAAAACGGTCGAGCATTTCGCCAGTTTGTGCATTGATCGTCATCATTCGAATTTGGGGTTCATGATAAGATTGATAGTCTTTTTTAGGTTTATCAACATAGGCACACTCAATAATCCAAGAAGGCACAAGGTAATAGCAATCTGCATCATATCCGGAAAACTGTTCCACCTTTTCAATAGTAGGATCGTTATAGATAGAATAGCCAAATCTCAAAGCAACAACATTTTGAATATATCCGGCTTTTATCTTTGGTTCAATGCTTTGAATGATTTTATCCAAAGAACAAAGCGGGATATCATCAGCAAGGACTTCATCTTCTTCTAAGATCGGTTCATATATGCTATACTCATTTGGGTTCTTCATGATAATTGTAATTGCCGGATTATACCACGGAGTTGGGCTGCTTATATACGAGTCTCCTGCGTTATTAAAAATCGGAAGTCCTCTTTTCTTCATTCTGACACTCATATTATAGAACGCAGGCGCTAAGACCTCATTTGTTTTCGGATTTGCACTATATACAACGCTGAATTTTCTAGGCAATTCATATAGATAATCATAAACCGGCATTTCATGCTCTTTCAATATTTTCATTGTTAAATCATACGCTTCACGGAGAGTCAGCTCATTTCCATATTCTTCTCCGTATTTTTGATCTAAGTCCACCTTCATGTTCTTCTCAAATTCATAGATATACGTCGATTTTCCACCATGCTGTTTGGCTTTCATCAGGGTATCAATCGGAGGATTGCAATCTAACATAAACATGCAATCCTTTATCGTTTTTCCGTACTTTCCCCAACCCACTTTGAGCACGGGCGCGTTCTCCCCGCCGTACACCTCCACGTCGATATCCACAACCGTTTCCCGCCCATATTTGTCGGTGTAGGTCTCGTGCCATCCGTCCTTCGCCTGTTCCCTGATTTCCGGCAGGGTGTAGTATTCCTGCGCCAGCGCAAGCGTCGGCAGAAGGGAAAGCGCGGTCAGAAGCGCCGCAAACTGTTTTTTCATGTTCGTTTTCTCCTTATTTCACCTTGTCCCACGGAATGAAGCCCTTGTAGCGCGCGTCGCCATATCCCTTATAGCTTCGGTCAAAATAGTCAAGCATTTCGCCCGTCTGTGCGTTGATCGTCATCATTCTATTTTTTGATTCCCAATAAGATTGATAATCTTTTTTAGGATTCTCTACAAAAGCGCACTCCATCACCCACGACGGTACGAGATAATAGCACTCCGCATCAAGCCCCGAAGCCGTTTCCACGTTCTTGATATTCGGATCATTGTAAACGACATAGCCGAATCTCAGCGACACGACATTCTGAATAAAGCCTGCTTTAATTTGTTTTTCTGCACTTTGAATAACTTTTTCCAGCGAACAAAGCGGAATATCGTCGGCCAACACCTTCTTTGTCTCAACGTAAAAACCCGATATGTCATATTCTTCTTCGTTCTGCATAACCAACATCATATTCGGCATGAGATATGGTCCTGCCGATTTCAGATAGGACTCTGTTACGGAGCACCAAATCGGCATATCATTTTGCTTTTCTCTTAAAAAGATTATGTATATGGGTGGAACCAAAACTTCACCGTTTTTCTTGGATATGCTGTATCCGACGCTGAATTTATACGGCATTTCGTAATGCCATTCATCGCTCGGTACGCCGATTTCGTTCAGTTGCGCCTTCACGAAATCAAAAATCTCGCGAACAGTCCAGTCGTTTCCGTATGCCTCTCCGTATTTTTCTTCCAAATCTATCTTCATGTCGGGCACATCTTCATAGAGATAGCAGGTTTCTCCCCCGCGCTTGAGCCGCGCTTCTTTTAACTTGCCGTTTGGCAGATTCTGTTGTGCCTGAAATTGACGGTCTTTTTCATCCTCAACGTTCAGCCAACCGACCTGTAAAATCGGCGCGTTCTCCCCGCCGTACACCTCCACATCGATATCCACAACCGTTTTCCGCCCGTATTTATCGGTGTAGGTTTCGTGCCACCCGTCCTTCGCCTGTTCCCTGATTTCCGGCAGGGTGTAGTAATCCTGCGCCAGCGCAAGCGTCGGCAGAAGGGAAAGCGCGGCCAGAAGCGCCGCAAACTGTTTTTTCATGTTCGCTTCCTCCTTATTTCACCTTGTCCCACGGGAGGAAGCCTTTGTAGCGCGCGTCGCCATACCCGCGCTGGCTCTTATCCTTTGGATCGAGCATTTCGCCCGTCTGCGCATTGACAATCAACGTTTTATATTCCGGTGTGTTGCGAACGTCGTCGTTCAGCTCGTCGTCGTTTCGACCACGATAGACAAACGCCTGTTTCGGATTATCCATGTAGATGCCGTGCACCACCCAAGACGGGACGGCATAATAGCAGGCCACATCGTAGATCGACGGCACGGAAAAATCGCCGTTCGGGTCGTTATACAGCGCATAGCCAAATTCCACATCAAATACCTGTCGGAGATGCCCCTGCTCAATCTGCTGTTCAAGCGCCGAACGAACCGTCGTCCATGCGCAGAGCGGGATATCCTCCGCCAGCTTTTCGGTTTCCTCCAGCGCATCCACCGAAAGGACGTATTCATCCGCCGCCCGCATTCCGAAATACACCTGCGCGCAGAACTCCGGCCACGATTGTTTGTCGAAGGTACGCATGACGTGCGTGAGCACCGGTAAATCGTTCAGCTTCTGCATGAAAAACGCCATATTGCAGGCGGGCTGAACCACCTCGCCCGTGCTTTTATCGACACGGCAGCGCACGCTGAATTCCAGCGGCCTGTCCTCCACAAGCTGAATCTCCACATTCTGCTGCGCCAGCAGCGCATACAGCCGCGTCGTCAAATCGCGAAGGGTGTTCCGCGCTCCGTATTCCGCGCCATACACCGTATCAAGCGCCAGCCGATCATAATAGTTGTGGCAGACAATCAGCGGCTTCTCGCCGCTCCTTCCGCCGAAAACAAAATCCGCCGGATTTTGATGCCAGATGACGATTTGCCCATGCTCGTTCCGTCCTTCCGCGCCCGCGTCGAGCTTCTCCGGCTGCACCGCATACCATGCCGGCTTCGTCTTGAGCACGGGCGCTTTCTCCCCGCCGTACACCTCCACGTCGATATCCACAACCGTTTCCCGCCCGTATTGGTCAGTGTAGGTTTCGTGCCATCCGTCCTTTGCCTGCTCCCTGATTTCCGGCAGGGTGTAGTATTCCTGCGCCGCGGCGAAATTCGGCGTCAGCGTCAGCAGCAGCGCGCCCGCGGCAAAAATCTGTTTCATCTTCATGTTCGTTTCCTCCTTCGGCCTCAGCCCTTTATCTGTATAGAGCGCCAGCGGGGCGAATCCTCACACATTTATGAAAAAAATTTTCTGCTGTTTCGCCGCGTCCTTTCGCTATGGACAAAAGGCGGCTCCACGCATCTGCGCAGAGCCGCCCCTGTTACGGTTCAATTTGAATTTGATATTCGGCGTTGATCGGGCTTCGCTCAATCGAGAGCGTCATTTTCTCCGGCCATTCCTCCGCAGGCGGCGTGATGGTGATGCCAAGGTGCGTGCCCGCCTCGTCAAACCCGAGGATGCCCACGGAATACGCCCACGTCAGTTCGCTTCCGTCCGCGCCATACACCGCGTAGCGGTTGGAAAACTCGCCGAAATAGGCCGTCTCGTCCACCCCTTCCAGCAGCAGCTCGATATAGCCGCTGATCGGCGAGAGATTGGATTGCAGCACCCGCGCCGCCGGCCCCTCCAGCGTCTCAGCGACGCTCGCGTGGCGAATCATGCCCGCCGGAACAGCCGCCGGGATGGAGAACGCCACCTGTTCGCCGTTTTGCAGCATCGGCAGGCGGATATCCAGTGTCTTCGCATCCGCCAGCTCCGCGCGCCACGCCGATAGATTGGTTTGCAGATAATAGAGCATCTGCCCCGGCGCGTCGCCCGGCACTTCCCACGCCTGATCGAAATCGACGTTCTGCCCGTTGACCAGCACATAGTCGCAAATCTGCGTTTCGCCCGCGTCATAGCCGGGCATTTCGTATCCGTTGGCGACGGTGGCGGCCAGATGCAGCTCACCGCTTCTGTCCGTCAGGCTGTACACGATGCGCAGCTCCGCGCCGTCGTATACGGCCTCCCGCACGTCGATGATCGTCCGTTCAAGCTCGATGTGCGCAAGACTGCCGCTGGTCACAAGCCGCTCCGCGCCATCCTGACTGACCATCGGCGCAAAGCCGAAATCCTCCGTAAAATTGAGCACGCCGCGCCGCACCGTATAGGCTACGCCGCCGACGGCCAGCGCCAGCAGCGCCAACAGCAGCAGCGCCGCCGCCCTGCGCCGGGAAATGCGCCGAGGACGCGCGGGCTTCACTGCGCGCCTGTGCGTCTCCGCCCCGCCGATGCGCACGAGCATCTGCCGCCACATGCGATCCCTGTCCGCGTCGGATAGCCCTGCCGCGTCGCGGGAGAGGTATCGGTCACATTCGTCGATGAGCGCGCAATCCATCTTCTCGCCGGGCAGGGACAGCTGCCAGCACATCAGCGAAACGATATCGTCATCCGTGAACGTGCCGTTTTCGATACGCTTTCGGATTTCTTCCTCCACACCTGTCCCCTCCCTTCTGAAATCATGGTTCCTCTACTTCTTTAGACGGTATGGCCGCCGTTTCCTAACACAATCAGCAAAAAAAGATAGAAAAATTCCGGATGCTCGCGCAGCCGCCGCTTGCAGCGGTTCAGCCGCATCCAGACGCAGGAGACCGTCAGCCCGTTTTTCTGCGCCAGTTGCTGCGGTGTGCAGCCGTTCACGGCGTAATCAATGAACAACTCCGCCATGTCCGGCTTGAGCAGCCTGCGGATGGCCTGAACGTGCCCCGAAAACACGGCGCGTTCCTCCGGGCTGAGCGCGCGATCCGACACGGGTGCCGCCCCGTCGTCATCCAGCGAATATGCGTGTCTGAGCGCGCGGCGCGTCACCCGCCCGCGCTCGCCGAGGATGCGGAATTTCAGCGCGGCCATCAGCCAGCCACCGATGTTGGGATGCATTTTCAGCGTCTCCCGCCGATCCCACAGCAGCAGAAAGATTTCCTGCACCATGTCATAGAGCGTATCCGGGTTTTCATCCGAATCCAGCAGGCGGCGGCCGACGCGGAACAGCAAATCCACGTTCTGCCGATAGACCTGTTCAAACCATGCGCGCTCCTCCACGTCTGCCGCCCTCCTTTCCGCCTCCATGCTTTCCTTGATTATAACCCTTTTGGCGCGGGTTGTGAAGCGCAGGTTTTCGCTGAAAGCAGAGCGATTGCAGCTTTTGGGCGCACGAAAAAAATCGTCGGGCGCAAAGCCCGACGGTTTTCACTCAGTTCAATTCAGTTCAGCTTACCAACGGCAGCGGCCACGGCGCGCTGACCGGTTTCCTGACCCGGCACGGTGTGGACGCGCTGATCTGCGGCGGCATCATCGGCGGCGGCGCTCAGATGGCGCTGGCGGAAGCGGGCATTAAGCTCTGCGGCGGCGTCAGCGGCGAAGCGGATGAGGCGGTCAACGCGCTGCTCGCGGGCACCCTCGGCTATAACCCCGACGTTCATTGCAGCCACCACGACCATGAGCACGGCGAGGGCGGCCACACCTGCGACGAACACGGATGCGGCCATCATGGCTGCCACTGAGCCCCGGACTTTGACTCCGGGTTAAAAAAGCGCATTTTCCTTGACTGAACCTCTGTAAAGCCAAAAACGACAGCGCCCCGATTCGTCGTGATCGGGGCGCTGTTTGTGCATTCATCGGATGATTACGGGCTCAGTCTTCAAACAGGTACAGGAGATATCCATAGCCCTCGTCCTCCATCCTTGCGTAGGGCACAAAGCGGAGGGACGCACTGTTGATGCAGTATCGCACGCCGTTGGGGGATTCCGGATCGCCGGTAAACACATGCCCGAGGTGAGAATCACCGGCGCGGCTTCTGACCTCCGTGCGGCGCATTCCATAACTCAAATCCTCCAGTTCCACCACGGCGGGCGCTTCAATGGGCTTGGTAAAGGCAGGCCAGCCGCAGCCGCTTTCAAACTTGTCCGTAGAGGAAAAGAGCGGTTCGCCGGTGACAACGTCCACATAGATCCCCTTCTCGAACTGATCCCAGAATGCGTTGCTGAAGGGACGCTCTGTGCCGCTCTCCTGCGTGACGCGATACTGCTCCTGCGTCAGCTTGTCGCGGATGGCCTCCGCCGCGGGCTTTTGATAGTCGCCCGGATCAATGCGCAGCTTGGAGAACAGCTCCATCTCCGCCCTCGGAATATGGCAGTAGCCGCCCGGATTTTTCTCCAGATAATTCTGGTGGTATGCTTCGGCGGTATAGTAGTTTTTCAGCGGTCCGATCTCCACGAAAAACCTTTCACGGCGTCCCCGCTCGATTTCGGCGATGCGTTCCACCGTTTCCCTCGTGCTGTCGTTGGTGTAGTAAACGCCGGTCTGGTATTGGCTTCCGATGTCGTTTCCCTGCCGGTTCTCCACCGTTGGGTCGATGACGTAGAAGTAAGCCAGCAGCAGCGCGTCAAGGCTCACCTGTTCGGGGTCGTACTCCACCCGCACAGTCTCCCGGAAGCCGGTGTTCCCCCTGCAGACGGTCTGGTAGTCGGCGTCCGCCTCGCAGGTGCCGTTGGCGTAGCCGCTCTCGGCGTCAAGAACGCCGGGAATGGACTGCATGAGCTGTTCCATGCCCCAAAAGCAGCCGCCCGCCAAATAAATAACGTTTTCTGTGGTATCCATATGTGTGCGCGCCTCGCCGGAGATAGGAGACGGCTGTTCGTTCATTTCCTTCTGTTCCGTTTTCCGCGGCGTATTCTCCTGCCCGGCGGCACATCCGCTCAGTGGCAGCATCACGGCAAGCAGAAGCGGCCATACGCTCCGATGCATGGCGTTTTCCTCCCTTCTGAGGGGATCTTTCCGTCTGTCAGCCCTTGTCGGCGGCAATGGCCTGATCGATGAGCTTTTGCAGCGTTTCCATGTTCTGCTCGATGTCAATGCCGCCGAGCAGCGGTTCGCCCACGATTCGTCCGTTGCGGTCAAACACATAGGTGGTCGGGAACGCCATGATCCCCAGCGCAAACGTTCCGGCCTCGCTGTTTGCGTCGAAGTAGATGTTGCGGTATTTCGCGCCGGTCATTTCGAGAATCTGCTTGGCCAATTCAATGCCCTGCTCGTTGCCGCTCAGGGTTTCCACGTTGATGCCGACGACCTCGCCGCCCCGCGCCTTGATGCGCTCGTTCAGCGCGTTCAGGTCATCCAGCTCCTGCACGCAGGGCTTGCAGCCGTTGAACCAGAAATTCACAACGGTGAACGCGTTGTTGGCAAACAGGCTGTTATCCACGTCATTGCCGTCGAGATCCTTTCCCTGAAACTGCGGGAAAGCGCCGTCCTGTTCCTCGTCGTTCATCTGAGCCGCCGGGTTGTCGGCGGCGAGCGCCGCGATCTGCTCTTCGATCTCCCGGATCTTCTCCGCGTCCGCCTTGAGCGTCTCGTATTCCTCGGCGGAGAACTGATCCTTCGCGCCCTCCACGGCGCTCATCAGCACGTCGCCGTAATTGCTGCTGAGCATGTCGTCGTTCACGTTTTTATCCATGGACATGAATACTTTTTCCCAGAGCGCGTTGTTGGCGAAGAGAATGTCGTTTTCAACCGCCAAAAGCTGTTCTTCCGTCTTTCCTTCCATCTCCGTGTTCATGGCGGACATTTGTTCGCCGCAGGCGGTCATGGAGAAGGTCAGCAGCAGGCCGATCATCAGCGCGATTACTCGATTCATTTTCATTGTTTTTGCTCCTTTTCTTTGTTTTCGTTTTGAGATAGGTCACCAAAGCCAAATGTATATCGGATTGCGTCCGTCGGGCAGGCCTTCATGCACATGCCGCAGCGGATGCACTCCGTATGGTTGGGCGATTTTGTGATGTCCACGTCCATCTTGCAGGCCCTCGCGCAAGCGCCGCAGGATACGCACTTTCCCGTATCCACGCGCATCTGGAAAAGCGAGACCTTGTTTAGCAGCGCATAGAACGCGCCCAGCGGACACAGCCATTTGCAGAACGGGCGATACACGAACACGCTGGTCAGCACGACCGCCAACAGCACGCCGGCCTTCCACGTGAACAGCTTGCCCAGCGCGGCGCGAATCCCGGCGTTGGTCAGGGACAGCGGAATCGCGCCCTCCAGCACGCCCTGCGGGCAGAGATATTTGCAAAAGAACGGATCGCCCATGCCAAGTTGATTGGTCACAAGCATCGGCAGCAAAACCACCATCACCAGCAGAACGACGTATTTCAGATAGCGCAGCGGTTTTAATTTCTTCGTCGAAACCTTGGGCGAGGGAATCTTATGCAGCAGCTCCTGAAACCACCCGAAGGGGCAGAGGAACCCGCAGATAAAACGCCCCAACAGCACGCCGATCAGAATCAGGATACCGGTGATGTAATAGGAAAATTTGAATTTCGACGAGCCGACGACCGCCTGAAACGCGCCGATGGGACACGCGCCCGCCGCGCCGGGACACGAATAGCAGTTCAGCCCCGGCACGCAGACATATTTTCCCGCGCCCTGATACAGCGCCCCCTTTTTGAAATTCGGCAGGTGGATATTGGTCAGCAGCGCGGCGCATCCCTGTATCCATCCGCGAAACCGGGCGAGAACATGCGTTTTTTTCTTATCCAATGCCAACACACTCCATACACAGCCGAATGGCCTTCGAGAAAACCGTTTGGGCTTCCCCGCGCCAAACGCCGAAGCCGATCATCAGCACCGCGGCCGCCAGCAAAACGCACTGGATCAGCCCTTTTCTTTGTTTCATCGTTTTCCTCCTGTCGCTTTGATGAGACGAGTATACACCATGGGGGTTAAAATCTCCGCTAAGAAAAACTTTACACAAAACTTATCGCCATCTGTTATAATAAGGTCAAAACAGAAAGACGGAGGAGCCTATGCGCCTTTTAGTTGTGGAAGACGAGCAGTCCCTGCGCGAGGGGATCGCCAAAAAGCTTCGGTTATCCGGGTACGAGGTGGACGCCTGCGAAGACGGCGAGGAAGCGCTCGATATTTTAGCGTCCGAGCAATACGATTTGATTCTGCTGGATCTGAACCTGCCCAAGGTGGACGGCATGACCGTCCTGCGCACGCTTCGCCAAAGCGACCTTGAAACCCGCGTGCTGATTCTCTCCGCGCGCAGCGAGATTGCGGATAAGGTGGACGGGCTGGACGCCGGCGCAAACGACTATCTCTCCAAGCCCTTCCATTTGGCGGAGCTTGAGGCGCGCGTTCGCAGCCTGACCCGGCGGCAGTTCATCCAGCGGGATATCTGTCTGCGCTGCGGGCGGCTTTCCTTTGATACCAAGAGCCGCGTCGCCTCCGTAGACGGCCAGCCGCTCTCCCTGACGCGGAAGGAATGCGGCGTGCTGGAATATCTGCTCCTGCATCAGGGACGGCCGATCAGTCAGGAGGAATTGATGGAGCACGTCTGGGATGGGAGCGTCGATTGCTTCAGCAATTCCATCCGCGTGCACATTTCCGCCCTGCGGAAAAAGCTGAGAGCGGCGCTGGGCTACGATCCCATCTGCAACCGCATCGGCGAAGGATATGAAATCAAAGGAGAATCGCGATGAAACGTCTGTCACTTCAATGGAGAATGACGCTCCTGACCGCCCTGCTGATCGCCTGCGCCTGCATCTGCCTGAATCTGCTGCTGTATCGTTCGGGCGCAACCGGCATGGATTCCCTAGGCGGCTACATCATGCAATATCAGCCGGGCGACGTGGAGGGTCTGGCCATCGAAATTCCGGACGACCAGATTTCGGATTTTCTCATCCATTTTTCGCAGGAGGTCTGCGACGCCAAGGCGCTTTACGGCTACAAGGGCTGGATCATCACCTCCGTCGTGACCCTGCTCAGCGCGGCCATCGCCTACTTTGTCACCGGCAGCGCCTTGAAGCCGCTTGGGCAGTTCTCCCGTCAGGCGGAAAAGATCAATCAGGACAGCATCGCGACCCTGCGCCTTGACGAAAACACCGTTCGGGAGTTTCAGCAGCTGAGCCGCTCCGTCAACCAGATGCTCGACCGTCTGGCGCAGTCCTTTGATTTGCAGCGCCAGTTTGCGGGAAACGCCGCCCACGAGTTGCGAACGCCGCTGGCCATCCTGCAAACCAAGCTGGAGCTGTTCGCAGAGGAGCACCCCGATATGGACGCCGAAACGGCTGAGCTGGTCGGCGCGCTGTTGGAGCAGCTCGGCCGCCTGACGTCGCTCGTGCGCACCCTGCTGGAGATGAGCAATCTGCTCTCCGTTTCCCGCTCGGATCACATCGCGCTCGCGCCGCTGGCGGATGAGATTCTGGCGGATTTGACGCCGCTCGCACAGCAAAACGGCGTTTCGCTCCGCGCGAAATGCGACGACGTCTGCATCATCGGGAGCGACGCGCTGATTTACCGCCTCCTGTTCAATCTGGTTGAAAACGGCATCAAGTACAACCGCCCCGGCGGCTCCGTCACCGTCTCCATCCACCAGGAGGAGGCCATGGCGGTTCTGCACGTCTCCGATACGGGGATGGGCATACCGCCGGAATACCGGGACAGCGTCTTCCAGCCGTTTTTCCGGATTGATAAATCCAGAAGCCGTAAGATGGGCGGCGTGGGGCTGGGGCTTGCGCTCGTGCGTGAAATTGCCGTTCTGCACGGCGGCTCCGTGGCGGTGGAATCCAGCTCCGACTGCGGAACGACCTTTGGGGTCACCCTGCCGACGGAGCAGGGCGGTTGATGATGGGCACATATTGAACTCTTAATGGAATCAGGGCGAAAGAGTCTTAATGGCCAATGCAGTACCTTAGCTGTATCACTTCGATTTAATATGATTTCTGCCATTAATAACGGAAAACCTGCTTTCATGCTGTGATATACAAATTATCGACCGAGTAAAGTTTATCGCAAAAATTGATTGCTTTTGGAACATCAATAGCTTATACTAAAGTTGCATCAGTGTATTTCGGAAAACATCCCTCAATATTTGGTAATTCACATCGTTTTTTCATCAAAATGTTCTATTCTAAGGACTCCATAGCATATCCAATGGCAAAGGGGATGTGTTGATGGCTAGAAAGGAAAATAAGAAAGTGCAAGCGGTTAAATATCCTAATAAGTATCTAGGGGAAAAAAATCCTGACCGCAAGGAGCTTTCAATAACTCCTACTGTCAGGTACAAGGCGAGGGTTGAAATTTCCAAAATGGCTGTGCAAGAGGCAACCAAATTAAGCAGGCAGATTAGTTATGACACCCTCAAAAATGTCACGGAACTGATGAAATACTTCTAAATAGCAAAGGAGGCGATACACTTGCAGGGAAAAGGAAAGACACCGCACGAAAGTCATCCTACGCAAAAACATGAACCGAAACAGACCGCCGAAGATGACTTCGATGAAATTCCGCCGGAACTCGAGCAAGCGCTTCAATTTGTTCCAAAGGAAAGTCGGAGAGAGATTTACGGTTTAATGGTCTCCTCTATGACACGATCTCCGGAAGCGGATATTGCCAAGAAGGTTACGTCGGAGCATATTTCTCAGATGCTTGAAACTCAAAAACGGTCTATGGATTATAGTTTTCAAGACAACAAGATGACGAAGATGATTTCGTTGATCGTATTTATTTTGACCTTGGTTTTTATTGGAGTTCTTATCGTGCTTTTGAAAGAAAAACCAGATATACTCGAAAAAATTCTTACCATTCTTGTCAGCGGCGGTCTTGGTGCATTCGGCGGATATGGATTCGGAAAAAATAGCAAAGATTAATCTCTCAGAGCTGTCAGGATATGCCCTGAAGATTTTATGAAAAAGATGCGAGAAGGTCTTACCAACTCGCATCTTTTTTTACGAAAAGAAGTTGCCAATACTTCGTAAACCGGTGGCTTTTGCTCGTTTACATAGCGCCCTTATGCTTGAGCACGGCGCTGACCGTCTGACACAGAATTTTAAGATCCAGCCCAATGTTCCAATTACAGATATACTGCGTATCGAGCTTGACAATCTGCTCGAAATCCGTGATGTCGCTTCGGCCGCTGACCTGCCACATGCCCGTAATACCCGGTTTCATCGCCATGCGGGCGCGGTGATGCAGCTCGTATTTATCCCATTCGTCCACCGTCGGCGGCCTCGTGCCGACAAGGCTCATATCGCCCTTGAGCACGTTGAAAAACTGCGGAAATTCGTCGAGGCTCGTGTTGCGGATGAACGCGCCGATGCCCGTTTTTTTCGTGCCGTCCGGCAGAATTTCGTTGCCGATGATGCGCGGGTCGAAATCCAGCTTGAACATCAGGCCGTCCGAAACGCGGTTTTCCTTCATCAAATCCTTTTTGCGCTCGTCCGCGTCCAGATACATGCTGCGGATTTTATAGAATTTGAATCGCCGCCCGTTCTGCCCGATGCGCTCCTGTGAATAGATGATCGGCCCCGGCGAAGCCTTTTTGATCTGCGGGCCGACGATCAGGATGATGATTCCGGCCAGCACGCAGCCGATCAGGCCGCCGACGATATCCATCAGCCGCTTGACCAGTGCCTGAAACGGCGTGGCGTAATTCACCGTGCTGGTCAGCACCGTGTAATCGCCGATGTGCTCGACGAGCTGCTTCTGGCTCACGCCGCTCTCCAGCATCAGCTGCTCGTGCACGACGACGCCCATCTCCTGGCACTGCGCAACGAGCTTTTCCGCCGCCTTGATCGCGTCCGCCTCGATGAACACCTCGTCCACCCACTCGCGGCAGATGTACTCCGCCGCGTCGCTCAGATTCGCCACCACCGGGATTCCGTTCAGCGTCTCCCCCTGCGCGTCGCGATCCGAGAGCACGAGCCCTGCCAAGTCAAACGCATCGTTTGCGGTTGTCAGCAGCATTTGGGCTACCTCCGCCGCGCGCGCCTCCGGCGCGACAATCAACACGGCGCGCCTTTTCTCGTGCTTTATCCGCTTTTGCAGCAGCTTCTTGTAGATCTGCCGAAGCGCGCAGCCCAAGACCATGTGCAGCGCCGATGTGCCGTAGAGAATGATTCGCGAATATGAATTGCTGATCTTGAGCGCGACCAGCAGTACGGTCATAACGGCAAAGACAATCGCCGCATGCTTCACACTCTCAAGCACTTCCTGATACATTCCGCGCCTGAGCACATCGTGCATCGTGTTGAACATCACACAGACCGTGAAATCCAGCAACATCAGCATAACCAGCAGTTCTCGGTACAGCTCCGTCTGATAGCTGCCCCAAGCTTGGCTGAACCGCAAGCTGAATGCGGCAAAAAGCGCAAGCGCAAGGCTGAGCATATCCAGCAAAATAAAGTCAAAATGCTTCAGCCAACCCTTAATTCCCCGCTCGTACATACTCTTCCATTCGCTTTCTGTTTTTTCTTTCTCAGCCGACCGCCACGAAGCCGATCACGGGCAGCCCGTTAAAATCGCAGATTTCCAGCTCGCGAAGCACCTGCGCTTTCTTCGTGACCCACGGCTGAATGAACAACACCACGCCGTCCATCTTATCCGCAACGGCCTGAGCGTCCACCTCGAAGCGATCGCAGACCTTGTATCCCCCCGCCTGCGCCGCCGTCTTCATCGTCTGCGCAATCTGCGCATTGGCCAAGTCGCCGCTCAGAACGAGGCCGCTTATGCCTGTCGCGCTCAGCGCGGCGGACAGATACGCTCCGTCGTTGTATAGCGGCTTTTCGGCAAACAGCTTATCCAGGCCGCGCAGGTTCTTTTTCGCCGCGCCTTCAGGCTCGACGCGCGCCAGCAGATGCAGGCCGTATCGATCCTCCAGCTCGTCCGTGCCCTTCACGCTGCCATCCAGCAGGAACGCCAGCGCGAACCAGCCGCCCGCCAGCACAAAGAGCACCGCACCGCCGAGCGCCGCCCACTTGGGCATCTTGTTTTCCGGCTTCCAACTCCCCTCATAAACCTGCGCATAATACGCCTTGTCGTTGTCGGTCAATTTCGCTTCAATTTTGCCGAGGGTTTCCTGATATGTGGCCAACCGCTTCTCGCCATTTTGCCGCGCGGTAACCACGTCCTCGCAGTAGCCCGTCCGGCCGGTTTGGGTCATCGCTTCATAGGTCATCCCGTTCTCGGCAGTCTGCGCAACCTGCGCGCAAACCGCCTGAACCTGCTCATCGAGCACCGCCAGAATCTCTTCGCCGATCTCCTCGCTGGGCGCGGCAACCGAAATGTTGACTCTGCCGTCGCTGCTGCGATCATCGCTAAGCTGGATGGCATTCTTTTCCGTTTCCGCAAACGTGACGCTCATCAATTCCGAGAGGCTGCTCTGGCTGCACGTCAGCCCGGTTTCCGCCCAAATCCGGTCGTATACGTCCTGCTTCTGCAAAATCGAGCTGATCGCAAGGCCGAGACGGTTCAGATCGCTTTCCTGCGCAGCGACATAATAGCTCTTGTCCGCCATATAGACCGCTCCCGGATCCATGTTCATGTAGATAGATTCCTTCTGGCGCGCCACCTCGTCCTCATAGAACTGGTGATAGTTCGCGTATTGCTGAATCTGGTCGGCGTTCAGGTCGTTGATGTCCATCTGCGCCGGCTCTTTTTCCGTCTTCATTGCGCCGAACGCGCCGCCCAAAAGCAGCCCAACCACGCCGGCCAGCAGCAGAATCTTCCATTTTTGGAGAACATACTGAATCATTTGAACGAGATCAATCTCTTCCTTTTCGTTTCGTATTTTTTGTCTATACGTCGTCTGGTCCGTCATGTCTTCTCTCCTCGTTCTGTTTCCGTTGTTTTTTATTGCATCCGCAGCGCCTGTTTCCGTACGGTATGTTCGCCGGTCAGCGCGTCGCGATTCCCCCACTTTCTAATGTATTTAATATATCATCCGAACGCTTTCCCGTCAAGTCCGGCAACGCAGAAAAGCGGCGCTTTCCGTCGAAAACGCCGCTTTTTGTGTCAGCAGATTCCCAAAATGCGCTCGGCGCGCGTAACCTCGTCCGCCGTCGGCGCGGGCACGCCGTCCAGCGGATAGGTGATGCCCAGCTTCCTCCACTTGGAAAGGCCGAGCGTGTGATACGGCAGAATTTCCACGCGCTCCACCGTCTTCAGCGTCCCGATGAACGCGGCCATCTGCCTGAGGTCGTCCTCGCTGTCCGTCAGGCCGGGCACAAGCACATGGCGAATCCACATCGGCTTGCCCATGTCGCTCAGCTTTCGCGCCATCGCAAGGATGTTCGCGTTGCCCGTTCCGGTCACGCGCCGGTGCAGTTTCTCGTCCATCGCCTTGAGGTCGAGCATCACCAGATCAGTGACGTCCATCAGCCGCTCAAACGCCCGCTGATCCGCCGCATCCGCCCGATAGGGCTGACCCGCCGTATCCAGCACGGTGTGCACGCCTCTTTGGTGCGCCAGCTCGAACAGCGCCGTCACAAATTCCATTTGGAGCATCGGCTCGCCGCCGCTGACGGTGATGCCGCCGCGCTTTCCGTCCTTGCCCCAGTATTTTTTGTAGCGCAGCGCCCGCTCAATCAGGGTTTCCGCGTCCGTCGTCTCGGCAGCGGGGTTGCCCGTCTCCCACGAATCGGGGTTGTGGCAGAATTGGCAGCGCATCGCGCAGCCCTGCAAAAAGATCACATAGCGCACGCCGGGGCCGTCCACAAGGCCGAAGCTCTCGACGGAGTGCACCCGTCCGATCGGCTTACATGCGGTCATGGCAGGTGCGGGCGATGACGTCGAGCTGCTGCTCGCGGGTGAGGTCGATGAACTTGACGGCGTAGCCGGATACGCGGATGGTGAAGTTGGCATATTCCTCCTTCTCCGGATGCTCCATCGCGTCGATGAGCTTCTCGGTGCCAAACACGTTGACGTTCAGATGATGCGCGCCCTGCACGAAGTAGCCGTCCATCACCTGCACGAGGTTCTTGGCGCGCTCCTCGTCGTTGTGCCCCAGCGCGCCGGGGTTGATCGTCTGCGTATTGGAAATGCCGTCCAGCGCCCAGTGATACGGCAGCTTGGCGGTGGAGTTGAGGGAGGCCAGCAGGCCGTTCTTCTCCGCGCCGTAGCTCGGGTTCGCGCCCGGGGAGAGCGGCTCGCCCGCCTTGCGGCCATCCGGCATGCTGCCGGTCGCCTTGCCGTAGACGACGTTGGAGGTGATGGTCAGGATGGAGGTCGTCGGCTCGGAATCGCGGTAGGTGTGGCGCTTCTTGATCTTTTCAAGGAACTTGCCCAGCAGCCACACGGCGATGTCGTCGGCGCGGTCGTCGTCGTTGCCGTAGCGCGGGAAATCGCCCTCAGTCTTGAAATCGACAATCAGGCCGGTCTCGTCGCGGATCGGGGTCACCTTGGCGTACTTGATGGCGCTCAGGCTGTCCACCACATGGGAGAAGCCCGCGATGCCCGTCGCGAAGGTGCGGCGCACGTCGGTATCAATCAGCGCCATTTCCGCCGCTTCATAATAATATTTGTCGTGCATATACTGAATCAGGTTCAGCGTATTCACGTACAGCCCCGCCAGCCAATCCATCATGCGGTCGTAGGCAGCGATCACCTCGTCGTAATCGAGCACCTCGCCGACGACCGGGCGATACGCCGGGCCGACCTGCTCGCGGGTCTTCACATCCACGCCGCCGTTGAGCGCGTAGAGCAGGCACTTCGCCAGATTCGCGCGCGCGCCGAAGAACTGCATCTCCTTGCCGGTCTGCGTCGCGGAGACGCAGCAGCAGATGGAGTAATCGTCGCCCCAGACCGGCTTCATCACGTCGTCGTTCTCATACTGCACCGAGCTGGTCAGCACGGAGATCTTCGCGGCGTAATGCTTGAACGCATCCGGCAGATCCTCGGAATAGAGCACGGTCATGTTCGGTTCCGGGGACGGCCCCATGTTTTCCAGCGTGTGCAGGAAACGATAGTCGTTCTTGGTGACCATCGAGCGGCCGTCCACGCCGATGCCGCCGACCTCCAGCGTCGCCCAGACCGGGTCGCCGGAGAACAGCGCGTTGTAGCTCGGAATCCGGGCGAACTTGACCATGCGGAACTTCATCACCATATGGTCGATCAGCTCCTGCGCCTGCGCCTCGGTGATGAGGCCGCGCGCCAGATCGCGCTCCATATAGATATCCAGGAACGTGGAGATGCGCCCCACGGACATCGCCGCGCCGTTCTGCGTCTTGATCGCGGCCAGATAGCCGAAATACAGCCACTGGCAGGCTTCCTTCGCGTTGGCCGCGGGCTTGCTGATGTCAAAGCCATAGGCGGCGGCCATCGCCTTCATGCCCTTGAGCGCCTTGATCTGCTTGGCGATTTCCTCGCGCAGGCGGATGACGTCCTCGGTCATCGTGCCGTCGCCGCAGTTGGCCAGATCCTTCGTCTTTTCCTCGATCAGGAAATCAATGCCGTAGAGCGCGACGCGGCGGTAGTCGCCGACGATGCGGCCGCGGCCATAGGTATCCGGCAGGCCGGTGATGATCTTGTTGTGGCGCGCCTTCTTCATCTCCGGCGTATAGGCCATGAACACGCCTTCGTTGTGGGTCGGCGCGTACTCGGTAAAGATCCTGTGCAGCTCAGGGTCGGGCTCATAGCCGTAGTTGCGGCAGGCTTCCTCCGCCATCTTGATGCCGCCGAACGGCATGAACGCGCGCTTGAGCGGCTTATCCGTCTGCAGGCCGACAATCTGCTCAAGCGCCTTGTCCGCCTCGCTGATGTAGCCCGCCCCGTAAGCCGTCAGGCCGGAGACAACGTGCGTCTCCATATCCAGCACGCCACCCTTCGCGCGCTCCTCCTTTTGCAGCTTCTGGAGGATGCCCCAGAGTTTATCCGTCGCCTCCGTCGGGCCGGCGAGGAAGCGCTCGTCCCCCGCATAGGGCTTGTAGTTCTTCTGAATAAAGTCGCGAACGTTGACCTCTTCGCGCCAAATACGGCCCTCGAAGCCTTCCCACTGCTCAAAATGAACCATGCAAACTCTCCTTTATGGGTGGTCGTTGATGCTGATGAAAACGTGGTTATTGTAGCATGGCCGAAATGTTCGCACAACTGACGAACTCGCCAAGGAAACGCCGCGCACTTTGACGTTGAACCGTTTTCCCGTTTCTTTGTACAGAATCCATCCGCTTAAATCGGATAAACCGCCGCATTTCTCGCGGCGGGCGGCGGAAAACCGGCCTTTTCTTAACGGTTTTCTAACGCGGCTTCTCCGCTTTTTCGTCCTTGTCTAGTCTGTCCGTTTTTCCCGGACACATTCAGCCGTCTGCTCGCCCCGATGATACCATAAATCCCGCGCTTTTGAAAGTCCTTTATTCATATTTGTTAGAATGTGCAAACAATAATCCGCCGACAATGTTTGATATTGACAGCGTTTTCACATTTTTGAATGTACTAAAAAATGCAGGAATTTGAATAGCTCATTCAAATTCCTGCATTTTAAGGGAATTGATTCCGTTTTATCTATTCTTTTACACCAGATTATTCACAAAATGCTCGATGCGGTCAACGCCCTTGTCGATCTGCTCCATCGAGGTCGCGTAGGAGATGCGGCAGTAGCCCTCCGCGCAGAAGGCCGTGCCGGGGGTCAGCGCGACGTTCGCGTTTTCCAGCAGCATGTCGGCAAAATCCATCGAGCCGCCGATCTGCCGGTCGCCCAGATGCTTGCCGATCAGCGCGCTCATGTCCACCATCACGTAGAACGCGCCCTTGGGCATCACGCAGGTCAGCCCGTCGATGGCGTTGAGGCGCTGCACGATATGGCGGCGGCGTTCGTCGTAAGCCCTGTGCATGCGCTCAATCGCTTCCCGCCCCTTCGGGGAGCGCAGCGCTTCCTCGGCGGCGTACTGCGCAATCGAGTTGCTGCCGCTGGCGACCTGACTTTGCAGGCTGCTCATGGCGCGGATCACCTCAATCGGCCCCGCGGTGTAGCCGATGCGCCAGCCCGTCATCGCGTAGGATTTGGAGACGCCGTTGATGACGATGGTCTGCCGGAAGATATCCTCGTCCAGCGACGCGATGGAGACGTGCTCCTCGCCGTCGTAAATCAGCTTTTCATAGATTTCGTCGGAGACGACGTAGAAGCCCTTCTCCACCGCCAGCTTCGCGATGCCCGCCAACTGCTCGCGGTTCCAGATGCAGCCGTTCGGATTGTTCGGCGAGTTGAGAATCAGCGCCTTGGTGCGCTCGGTGACGTAGGGCGCGAGATCCTCCGCCTCGGTGACGAAGCCCTTCTTCACGTCGCCCTGCACCAGCACTGGCACGCCGCCGACGATGCGCACGATTTCAGGATAGGAAACCCAGCACGGCGTCGGGATGATGACCTCGTCTCCGGGGTTCACAATCGCGGCCAGCGCGGCGTAGATGGAGAATTTCGCGCCGTTGGAGACGATCACCTGCGAGGGCGAATACTCCAGTCCGTTGTCCCAGCGCAGCTTTTCGCAGATTGCGCGGCGCAGGCCGAGCGTACCGGCCGCCGGCGTATACTTGGTCAGCCCCATATCCAGCGCCTCGTGCGCGGCGGTGCGGATATACTGCGGGGTGACGAAATCCGGCTCACCGACGCTGAAGGACACCACGTCGCGCCCGCTCCGGCGCATTTCCTTCGCCTTTGCGTCGATCGCCAGCGTGGGAGACGGCGCAATCGACGCGCACATACGAGAAAGCTCCAAGGACAAGACAAACGCCCCCTTAAACCGGGTCAGCCGACTTCATTGCCGCCCGAAATGAATTTCAAGAACATTATACATCCATTTTACCCGTTTTGCAATCGCCATTTTGCCTTTATTTGTCATTATTCTTCGTCCACTTTGCACATTTCAATTTTCATTCCTGCAAATTTGCCTATGAGCGTCATTTTCCCCCGCTTTTTGCAGCTTATGCGCCGCGCCGCCTTTTTGTTAAAAACGGTAAATGAGCAAATCCGAGATTTTGCATGAATTCCGATAACGGGCGCGCAATGCGCGCCCGCTTTTTGTGTAGAATTTGCTTTTTGCTCAATTATTGTTAAAAACACTTGCCATAATCTTTTTTTTGATGTATCATTGTTTCGGTTGGTATCTTTTTGAAACATTTTTGGAGGTGTTATTTTGCATCGCATGTACAAATGGTTCCTCGCGGCCGCCGCCGTCTGCCTGATGGGCACGAGCGCTGTCGCCGCTGCGGAGGATTCCTACTACCTCGAGCTGCCCACCAAGGGAATCACTTCTTCACGAAAGATCTCCGTCAATGTGCCGGATGAAAACCCGGTCGTCGACGGCATAAATCCGCTGACCGGCGAGAGCTGGTACGGCAACTATTACCCGATCCTCGTCAACATCGACGCGCACCCGGAAGCGCTGCCGCACTGGGGCGTCGCTTCCGCCGATATTTCCTATGAAATGCCGGTTCAGGCCGACGGTTCCACCCGTTCCGCCATGCTCTTCATGGGCACGATCCCGTCCTTCGCGGGTCCTGTCCGTTCCGCGCGCGTGCCGATGGGCAGCCTGCGCGAGCTTTGGGATAGCGCGTGGGTGTTCTACGGCTGGCAGAACTGGGCGAAGGGCCCCAACCTCGTCGTTGACGTGGACGACTGGGCGCTCTCCGTCCATTCCGACGCGCGCCAGAAGGGCCGCTGGGTGTTCCCGTTCGTCGAGGGCTCCGAGCGCAATTACAGCGATCTGTTCCACCGCGAGAACGACGGCGAGCACGTCGCGCCGCACAACGTTCAGATCAACATGAACGCCGTCGCCTCCCTGTTCACCAGCGAATCGACCAAGCACCCGTTCAAGTTCACCGAGACCGGCCTTGACCGCGGCGTGGACGTTTCCGCCATCACCATCAACTACAAGACCACGACCCCGGCCTACATCTCTTCCTACGAATACAACGAGATGACCGGCCTGTACGAGCGCTATCGCAACGGCGCGCCGTACTACGACGCTCTCACCGGCGCGCAGACGGAATACGCCAACGTGATCGTGCTCCGCACCGATGTTAGCTGGTACAACAACGCCCCGCAGCGCCCGGTGATTCAGCTCGTCGGCCAGGGCGTGGCCGAAATCTTCCAGAATGGCAAGTACATCCGCGGCACGTGGGTGCGCACCCATGACGGCAAGACCGGCGACGACGCGAAGTCCCTCCCCGCCCGCATGATCTTCTTCGATGAAAACGGCGAGGAGCTCGAAATGAAGGTTGGCAAGACCTTCATCCAGATCGTCAACAACGATCAGGCCGTCATCGTGAACGCGGGCGAACAGATCGAAGGCGCGACCGCGCAGGCCACTCCGGCCCCGACCGCGACCCCGAAGCCGACCCGCACCCCGAAGCCGACCCGCACCCCGAAGGCCAGCGCCAACGCGACGCCGGTGCCTGTCGAGGGCGAGGACAACGCGGACGAGGATGTTTCCTTCGGCGGCTAATTGAACAAACCCATCAAGAAGGCGAATCGACTGCGGTTCGCCTTCTTTTTTTGCAGAAAATGGAGCTACAGTAAATGAGTAAATCCGAAATTTTGCACAAATTCCAATAACGGGCGCGCGATGCGCGCCCCTACAATGTCGCGGAAAAAAGGAACTGCACATTACGACGCCGTGCCCGTAGGGGCGCGCATTGCGCGCCCGCGCTTTGTGCGACATTTGCTTTTTGCTCGATGATTGTTTTTAACATTTGAAAGGAAGTTGTTCCATGAAAGCAACACGGGCTCTTGTCCTGTTCTTGCTGACTGTTCTTCTCTGCCCGGCGCTGGCCAGCGCCGGTACGCTCGGCCCCGCGCTCAATTACGAGGAGCTGCTGGACATGGTGCGCCGCGCGAAGGACGGCGACATTCTGCTCGTCTCCGGCGAAATGACCGCGACGGAGGAGGCCATCTCCTCCCCCGCGCTGCTGCAAATCTCCGGCGACGGCAAGGCCGTTCTGCATCGGCTGCACATCAGCGACTCCTCCGTCGTCCTCTCCGACGTGGAGCTGCGGGATTCCCTGACGATTTCCGGCATATCCAACGTCGAGCTGCGCACCGTCCGCGTTGAGGGCGCACCGGGTCAAAGCGGCCTGTCTCTGGTCGGCGGCGGCACGCTGCTGATCGACGGGGATTGCGAAATCACCGGCGGCGAGGGCGCGACGGGCGTTTCCGTCAGCCAGCGCGGCGGCGATTTGTATGTCAGCGTCGAGGGCAGCATTCGCGGCGGCGAAGGCGGCGGCAGCGGCATGGAGGTTTCCCCGCTGAGCGAATACGGCACGATGATGCTCGCCGGAACCATTCGCGGCGGCAACGACGCGATGATGGGCGGCACGGGGCTAAATCTGTTCGGCCTGAGCGGAAACGCCTTCATCACCGTCGCGGGCAGCGTTCGCGGCGGCCGGGGCGCGGCAGGCGGCGCGGGCATGCAGGTCGTCTCCATCGGCGACACAGTTTCCATCGGCGTAAACGGCGAGATTCGCGGCGGCAGCGGCGACGAATACGGCGGCAACGCGTTGATCGTGATGGACGCGGTAGGCGCATCCGCCGTCAACCTGAGCGGCATGCTCATCGGCGGCGACGCAAGCGCGCAGTCCGGCGAACCGGGGCAGTCGCTGCTGGTCATCGGCGACAGCGTGGCGCACACGCGCGTGGCCAACTGCATGCTGCAGGACGGCGAAAACACGTTCGCCTACAACAAGGCCATCACGCCGCTGCCGGAGATCACCTCCTCGGTGGACGCGGTCGAGCCGATGGCCACCCCTTCGCCCGCGGTGACGCCCACGCTTGAACCCACGGCTTCGCCCGAGCACACGGCTTCGCCTGAGTCCACGGCTTCGCCCGAGCACACGGCTTCACCCGAGCACACGGCTTTGCCCGAGCACACGGCTTCGCCTGAGCCCACGCCTATCCCTACAGACGAGCCGACCGCCTCGCCGGATATCCCCGTCGAGACAGAAGCGCCCGCTGAAACAGAAGCGCCTACCGAAACGGAATCCCCCGTCGAAACGGCGCTTCCGGCGGAAGGCGCGGCGGGCTGAGCGCGCTTTCACGCATTTTTCGGCCAATCAAAAGAGGATCGCTTTTCCCGAAAGGAGCGACCCTCTTTTTGTTTAACGCAATAGGCGCTTACGCCTCGTCCTTGTGTGCTTCCTCGAGCTCGTCCACGTCGTTGACCGGCGGCTTGAGCCCCTCGATGGTGATGTGGTTCTTCTGCGCGTAATCCCACAGCGCGGCATGAACCGCCTGCTCGGCCAGCAGCGAGCAATGCACCTTGACCGGCGGCAGACCGCCCAGCGCCTCCATCACCGCCTTGTTGGTGACCTCCAGCGCCTCCTGCACCGACTTGCCGATAATCATCTCGGTCGCCATGGAGCTGGTCGCGATGGCCGCGCCGCAGCCGAAGGTCTTGAACTTCGCGTCGCGCACGATCTGGTTCTCGTCGATATCCAGGAAGATGCGCATGATGTCGCCGCACTTGGCGTTGCCGACCGTGCCCACGCCGCTGGCGTTATCAATCTCGCCCACATTGCGCGGGTGCATGAAATGATCCATCACTTTTTCGGTATACATAATCTCATTACTCCTCTGAACTTACTTCTTCGCGATAAAATCCGCGTAGAGCGGGGACATGCTCCGCAGGCGCGGGATGATCTCCTTGAGCTGATCGACGACGAAATCCGCGTCCGCCATCGTCGTCTCCTCGCTGAGGGACAGGCGCAGCGAACCGTGCGCGATCTCGTGCGGGCAGCCGATGGCCAGCAGCACGTGCGACGGATCCAGCGAGCCGCTGGTGCAGGCCGAACCGCTGGACGCGCAGATGCCCTGCGCATCGAGCAGCATCAGCATGCTCTCGCCCTCGATGAAGCGGAAGCAGAAGTTGACGTTGCCCGGCAGGCGGTTGGTGCGATGGCCGTTCAGCTTCGCGTAGGGGATTTCCGCCTCGATGCGGGCGATCAGGTGATCGCGCACCGCGGCGACCTTCGCCATCGCGGTTTCCATGTTCTCCGCGGCCAGCTGCGCCGCCTCGCCCATGCCCACGATGCCCGGCACGTTGCTCGTGCCCGCGCGGCGGTTCTTCTCCTGCGCGCCGCCATCCATAAACGGCACAATCTTCACGCCCTTGCGGATGTAGAGGAAGCCCACGCCCTTCGGGCCATGGAACTTATGCGCGCTGACGGAAAGCAGATCGATATGCATCTGCTCGACATTGAGCGGGATGTGGCCGAAGGCCTGCACCGCGTCGGTGTGGAAGATCACGCCGTGGCGCTTGCAGACCGCGCCGATGGCCTCCAGCGGCTCGATCGTGCCGATTTCGTTGTTCGCCGCCATGATGGAGACGAGCACGGTATCCGGGCGAATCGCGGCCTCGACCGCTTCCGGCGCAACGACGCCATCCGCATCGACCGGCAGAACGGTCACCTCAAAGCCCTCGCGTTCGAGCGCCTTGGCGCTGTGCAGGATGGCGTGATGCTCAATCGCCGAGATAATCAGGTGACGCCCCTTTTTCTCGTTGGCGCGCATCGTGCCCTTGAGCGCCCAGTTGTCGCTCTCCGTGCCGCCGCTGGTGAAGAAAATCTCTGCGCTCGTCGCACCGATCACGTCGGCGACCTGCTTGCGCGCCTTCTCCATCGCCGCGTTGCTGGCGTGGGTAAAGCTGTATGTGCCAGCCGGGTTGGCATATTGCTCCGTCAGATACGGCATCATGGCCTCCAAGACCTTGCCGCTGAGCCGCGTTGTTGCGGCGTTATCCATATAGATCACGAAAAATTCTCTCCCATCTATCTTGTCATTCATTCCATGCGTCGATTCGGGCGTTACAGGCATGCGCCCGTGTGCCCCGCCGAAACGCTTTCGCCCTCCGGGATGAGATCGCACAGGGTCACGCCGTCAATAACGCTGTTGATGGCGCTGTATACCTTGGAAAACACGGCATGGGACGGGCAGACGCCGCTTCGCGTACAGGCGTGTCCATCCACGGAAACGCACTCGGCCGGGGCGAGATCGCCCTCCGTCGCGCGCAGGATCATGCCGACGGTGATCTGCTCGGGGCTCTTGGCCAGGTGATAGCCGCCCTGCGCGCCGCGAATGCTGCGCAGAAGGCCGCTCCGGGTCAGCACGCTGATGATCTGCTCCATGTATTTCCCGGATATATCCTGCCGCTGGGCGATTTCGCGCACGCTCACCGGCATTTCGCCGTCGTGCTGCGCCACATCGACCATGATGCGCAGAGCATACCGACCCTTGGTTGAAATCATCATGCACAGCCCCTCCAGTTCTCACTCGATGCACCCAGTATAGCACTCATATCATACTTCGTCAATAGGATTTGAGGGATTTTTCGTTTTTTCAGCGCTCAGCCGTTCAAAAGGGCTTCGTACACCCCGTCGCTGGCGCGCCTGGCCGCCTGTTCGAGCGGAAGCCCGCTGGCCAGCGCATCCAGCAGCAACGCACAGAAGCGGTCACCCGTGCCCCAGTGCTCGCCAGGAATCCGCCGGAACGGAACGCGAAAGCGCCTGCCCGTGCGCGCATCCTTCCCCGCCACCGCATCGCCCGCGCTGGTCACCAGCACGCTCGTCTGCGCCCCGCCGAGCGCATCGAGCAGCGCATCGACATCGGCGTTTTCATACGGCTGCCCCGCCATCAGGCAGGCCTCCGTCAAATTCGGCGTGATGATATCGGCATGCCGAATGAGCCGCGCCATCGCCTCGGCCTGTTCCACGCTCACGCTGTTGTAGCGCCTGCCGTGATCCCCCAGAATCGGATCGACCACGACGGGCACGCCGCGCGCGCGCGCCGCATCCGCCACCCGGCAGAGCTTTTCCGCCTGCGCCAGCCCGGTCACATAGCCGATGTAGAGCAGATCATACGAGAGGCCGAGCGTCTCCCACGTTTCCAGCGCCTCAAGCAGATAATCGGTCGTATCCGCAATCGCCGCCCTGCCCAGATTGAGCGTGTTGGAAATCAGCGCCGTCGGAAGCGCCAGAACCTCGTGGCCGCGATTTTCCAGCTCGCCCGTGAGCATGCGCAGGGCGACGCGGCTGCGACCCGTCAGGTCGCCCAGAAGCAGAATGGTCATAAAGGGATGGCCTCCTTAATCAAATTCATCAAGTCGCTGATCGCAGAATGATTTGAGTATCGGCAAATCCATCCTGACCGTCATCCATAACTGTTTGGGATCCGTTCTGTGATAATGATGCGCGTACATGTCTCGCATCCGGCAAATTGCCCGCCACGGAATCTCCTCGTTTGCGCGGAGAAATCCCGCGGACAGATGCTTGGACAGTTCGCCAATTTCCAACACGCACATGGCTATTGCGTGCTGATACAGACGGTTCTTCAGGAATTCCGCTTCACTTCCTACCTGCTGCGCCGCATCCAGCGCGTCGTCACAATAGCGTTTTATATGCAGCAAAAGATCCCGATCTCTCTGCGCCTCACCGGCCATCGCCATACAGAAGCACCTCATCTTCTCGAATATTTTGAGCAAATCCATCGGAAAGAGAATCTTTCAACATTCCTTCCGTAACGATATCGACCTTTTTGCGAAGGGCATCCTCCAAATCGTTCTGGAGATTTCCCAGTCGAAACAGGCCAAACGCCTCGGGGAACTCCGCGTAAAAGTCGATATCGCTGCTTTCAGAAGCCTCGCCCCTCGCATAAGAGCCAAAAAGAGACAGCTTTTTCAGCCGATAGCGCTCCGCGATCGGAACCGTTATTTTCCGGATTTCATCCAGCGTGTAGATATGTTGTCTGGCCGCAGCCTCCTGCGCATCCGCCAGCGTCGCGGGCGTTACCGGCGCAAGGATAATGCGTCCGTCGCACTCATAAAAAAGCAACTGATCGCCCGTTTCGATTCCGAATTTTCTGCGAAGTGAAACAGGAAGCGTAAGCTGACCCTTGCTGGTGATTTTCGCTAACTCCACGCACACTCCTCCTTACATTTCTTACTTTTCTTTATTATACCCCGAAAAAGATGCGCGCGTCAAGACGCCTGACGCAAACGCTTGCCAATTTTCCGGCTCTGTGCTATACTATGGTCGAGCTTTTTTCGAGGGAGGGAGTCGCATGGCGCGCGCAAAGGGCATCAAGCCGATGGCACAGAACAAAAAAGCGTTCCACGATTACTTCGTCGAAGAGCGGCTGGAATGCGGCATGGAGCTCAAGGGCACCGAGGTCAAGAGCATGCGCCAGGGGCGGATGAACCTCAAGGAGAGCTTCGCCATCGTCAAGGACGGCGAGGTGCTCGTCTGCGGCATGCACATCAGCCCCTACGAGCAGGGCAACATCTTCAACACCGACCCGCTTCGGCAAAAGAAGCTGCTGCTGCACAAGAGCCAGATTCGTCATCTCGCGCAGGAGGTCGGCAAGATGGGCTATTCGCTCATCCCGCTTCAGGTGTATTTGAAGGACGGGCGCTTCAAAATGGAGCTGGGGCTTTGCAAGGGCAAAAAGCTGCACGACAAGCGCGACGACATGGCGGCCAAGGATGCGCAGCGCGACATTCAGCGCGCCCTGCGCTCGAAGAACCGCGGGGACGATTGAGCGCGTTTGCGCCGATTTGTATGGGGGTGTACTGGTTTCGACGGGATTGTGGGCGGTCAGGTAAGCGAGCCGTGGCCCCGAGCCACGTAAAAATCGGGAAATTAAAAATGAACTGACAATAACGATTATTGCCTCGCGGCCTAATTAGGCTGCGCGTCGGCCCGATGATCCCGCTGCATCGGAATCCGGCGTCATTTAGCGGGCCATGTTCCTGCCTAAGCTTTGCAGCATGAACACATTATGAAGCTACTGAATCCCTGAGCCCGTTCGTGGGCGCTGGGAAGAGGGAATGTTAAAACGCGAACTGCGCTCGGAGAAAGCTCGGCTGTCGCTTTTTCGGACAGGAGTTCGATTCTCCTCACCTCCACCATTTTTGTCTGAAAGTGATAGCTTTCAGACTTTTTTATTATCTGTTTTACATATTTTTGCATTCAAAAGGGGAAACAAAGGGGAATTCATCCCCTATTTTGCTTTCCTGCGTTAAAGCAGTAAGCGTCAGCCCCGCTGACGTCATTCACCCAAAGCCCAAACTCAAAAAAATCCGAACGTCATCCCGATTGAGGATGGGTTCGGATTTTTTCGTTCTATAAGTGCAGAATCTCTTTCCGCTTGACCATATATTGAATCATCAAAAACACGCAGCAAGCCAGCCATGTCGCCGGTTCCACCCAGCACGCGCCCGCATAGCCAAAGCGCGGCACAACGGCAAACGCCGCCGCAATCTTCATCACCAGCTCAATGCACGAGGAAACCACCGGCACAACGTGCATCCCCAGTGCCTGCATTGCCTGCCGCATCGTGACCAGATAGGCCAGCGGCAGAAACAGCGCCGCACTCGCCCGCAGGGACATCGTGCCATAGCGCAGCAATTCGGCGTTGCTTGTGCCGATGAGCAGCCGCAGCAGCTCCGGCCCAAGCGTGACCATGACGACCATGGCCGCCGCCTCCCAGATCAGCGCCATCAGAACGGTTCGATTCAGCCCCCGCTTCACCCGGTCATACGCCTGCGCGCCGCAGTTCTGGCTGATAAAGACCGCACCCGCCGTGCCGAGGTTGCTCATCGGCGCGCCGGTCAGACTGAGAATTCGTCTGGCGCTGGTGTGCGCCGCCATCACGGTTTCGCCCAGCGTATTGATGGCGCGCTGCATCGTCAGCGAGCCGAGCGCGTAGACCGAATTCATCAGCCCCATCGACAGGCCGGACGCCGCCATTTGCGTCCATAAGCCGGCCGGCGCGCGAAAATCCGCCTTGCGTGGCAGGAACGGCTTAAACGCGCGCGCGATATACGCCATGCTCAGCAGCGCCGAAATGCACTGCGCGATCAGCGTCGCCAGCGCCGTGCCCACCACGCCGATGTGCAGCACGACGACAAACAGCGTATCCAGCGCGATATTGAGCACGCAGGAAATCGTCAAAAAGACGAGCGGCATGCGTCCGTTGCCCAGCGAGCGCATAAAGCTGGCGCACATGTTATACAAAATGGTCACCCCGACGCCGCCGCAGACAACGGCTGCATAGCGCATCGCCTCATCGAAGACACTCTCCGGCGTATTGAGCAGGCGCATCAGCGGCTCGATGCCGATCATCACGCCGAGGGTCAGCAGCGCCCCCAGCCCCACGCCGAACATCAGCATCACGGCCGTCGCCCGGCGCAGCTTATCCATCTTCTGCGCACCGTAAAGCTGACCGATGATGATGCCGCATCCGTTGCACATTCCGTTGGCAAAATTGATCATCAGATCGTTGAGCGACGTGGACGCGCCAATCGCCGCAATCGCCGCGTCGCCGATAAAGTGACCCGTAATCATCGTGTCGGTCAGCGTATAAATCTGCTGCATCATCTGCCCAATGAGCAGCGGCAGCGTAAACCGCAAAATGAGCTTCACCGGGCTTCCCCGCGTCATATCTACGGCAGCCTGACGTTCTCGCCCCGTCATCACATTCCCTCGATTCTCCGATCAGCCGCGCACTTCCCGTAAAACGCGCAGCGCCACATCCGGGTAGTTGGAAATGATGCCGTCGCAGTCCATCTCTGCCATCCGGCGCAGATCCGCTTCCTCGTTGACCGTCCACACGTTGACCGAAAGCCCCAGCCTGTGCGCCGCTTCCACCTCGCCCGTCACAAACGTCGGCTCGCTGAAATGCGGGTGCAGTGCCTGAACGCCAAGCTGTCTGGCGTAATCCCACGGCTGATAGAGCATCGCGTCGTAGAGCAATCCGCAGACCGCATTCGGGTCGATCCTGTGCACTTTGAGCAGGCTGTAATGGTTGAAGGAGGAATAGATCGTTTTCTCCCTCATGCCTGCCTTTTCGACTGCCTCGAGCGTCTTTTCCTCAAGCGCCGGAAACGCCGCGCGGCTGTTTTTCAGCTCAATGTTGACAGACAGCCCGCGCTCGCGCAGCAGCGCCAGCACATCCTCGAGCAGCGGCGCCACGTCTCTCTCCGTCGCATCCACCGCGTGAATCACCGGCATCCGGCAAAGCTCGGCGTAGGTATAATCCGCCACCGAACCCGTAAAGCCCGTCAGGCGGCTCAATTCGTCGTCGTGAAAGACGACCAGACGGCCGTCCTTTGAAATCTGCACGTCCAGCTCCACGCCGTCGGCACCCATATCCGCCGCCAGCGCAAACGCGCGAAGCGTGTTTTCCGGCGCATAGCCGGACGCGCCCCGATGCGCATAAATCTTCTGCATATCGTTACCCCTTTCAGTCGCCCACAAATGCAGCCAGTTTTCCCGGCCGGTTAAAGCAGAAGCCCTGCCACCCCACATACATCGCGCCCTCGATATTGGCGGGCGTGTCGTCGATAAACAGCGTGCGGCTCGGCTCAACACGATAGGTGTTCGTCAGAAATTCATAGATGTCCGCGTTCGGCTTGAGCAGCCCTTCGCGCGCAGAAACGACCTTTCCCTCGAACAGGCCAAAGAAATCGAACCGGCTTTCAACCGTCGCAAAGGATTCCTTCTGATAGTTGGAGAGCACAAACACGCGCTTGCCATGCGCCAGACAACTTTTGACCGCCTGAACGCCCTCTTCGATCGGGCGCGTAAAATCCAGCCAGTTTTCCATGAAGCGGCGAATCATCGGTTCGAGCGCCCGATCGCGCCCGGTCATATGTCCGATTGCCTGCTGAACGGTGAGCGTCCCCCGATCCATCATGTTCCAATACGGCGTTTTGATGATCTTTTCCATCAGCTTTTCATGCAGCTCGGTCTCCCCCGGAAAAAAAGCCTCCAGCTCCTCCTCCGGCGAATAGGAGAGCAGCACGTTGCCCACGTCAAAAATCACCGCGTCCAGCTCGTCCCACGGCATTGTTTCGTATCGGTCGTCAAGCGTCCACATCGTCATCGCCTTTTCCCCCGTTCATCGGCTGGTCAGGATCGTCCGCGCCGCGCCGCAATCCGTCTGCGCCGCGAATTCGTATGTCGTCAGGTTTGCGCGCAGGCTCGCGCGGCTCCCGTCCTTTTCCCAGATGATTTCCAGTTGGTCGTTCTGCGGCTGACGCACGGTCATGTCCGCGTCAAAATCGAACGCCGGGCAGGTGTTGCGCATCCGAAGCAGCGCAAGCTGATCGCGCACCACATCCTTTTTCAGCGCGTCCGCCACCGCGTCCCGCGTCAGGTTCGTGCGGTTGATCTCCTTATGCGCCGCTTCGCCGCCGCGGCGAACGGCTTCCAGATCGTTTTCGCCCGCAAACAAATCCAAATACCAGACCTGCGGCTTGCCCGGCATGAACAGTTGAATCGCGCGCGCGAGCAGCATTTTCCGCTCGTCCGCGCCCAGCGCGCTGAAATACGTGCAGTTGACCTGATAATAGACGTTCTTCGCACCGTGCAGATTTTTAATCATGCCGCCGCGGCTGACAATCAGCGCGATCAGCTTCTCAATCGCTTCGTCGCTGAGCAGCCCCTTCAAATCCAGCATCGGGATTCCGTCATGGCAGCCGAGCATGTTCACCGTGCGGATGTTTTTTTCCCTGAGTTCCTCCGCCCAGCGCATCAGCCGCGTGCCGTCGTGGTTCTCAATCGCGTCAATCACCAGCCCCGGCAGGAAAAAGTCGTAGGTCATATAGCCCTTTCGAGCGACCTTTTCATAGGTTCCCGCCGCATAAGGGTCATGGATCTCCGGTAAAAGGGTCAAACCATGCGAATCGGCCATTTGGCGAATGCGTTCCAGCGTGTCCCACGTGTCCGGCTCGTTCATAAAATTGCGCAGCCCCGGCGTTTTGGGCGCATAGGCAAACGCATCCAGCCGCACAATCGCCGCGCCGTATTCGGCCAGCTTGCCCAGCACACTGTCATAATACGCCCAGACCCGCTCGCTTTTCAGGTTCAAATCCATCTGACCAAGATATTTCCGCCGCATTTCCAGCAATTGAACGCATGCCTCGCGGTAGCGCTCAAAGCCCGTGAAATCCAGCTCCTGCGGCTTCTGCCCGGCCTCCAGCCCCGCGTCAAGCCGCGCGGCCAAAACCGTCGCCTCGCCATACTGCATATCCGAAGCGCGCATCAAATCCTGCGCATCGACCGGGTCATATCGAACCTGCTGATAGAACGTGTTCCAATACGGCACATCGCGCCCATCCGGCAGGCGAACCATCAGAATCGGCAGCCCCGGCTTGCGGAAGAACATGCCTCGAATGTATTTTTCTTCCGGCTGGATGTATCCGGCGTCAGTCATTTCGCCGCACCCCGCCCAGAATTGATTCCAATCAATGAAAAAATCGCGATACGGCGATGCGTCGCCGTTTTTTAAAATATCCTGAAACTGCGGCGAAAGCACGGAAAGGTGGTTCAATATAAAATCCAGCTTGAGATCAATTCCGTTCTCTTTCAGCCGCTTCACGTCTTCCGGCGCGGCGAGCATGCGGTTCAGATCATAGCTGATGACCGAAAAACCGCGATCCAAATCCGTGTTGAACACGCTCGGCAAAATGTAAAACGACCGGAATGCATCCGCAAACGCTTCGCTTTCCAATAGCTGTGCAATATCGGATAACGTGCCGCCGAGGCTGTCCGGATATGCGTTGAGCATTGCTCCGCCATTCATGGCCTTTTCCCTCCGCTCATTCCGTCTCACGCCGATACGCCGAATAGGTGATTTTCTTGCCCTCGCGGGAGAGAATCACCTGCGCCTTCCACGCCTGGCTGTCCAGCTTACGCTGCTCGATGTTCAGCACCATCGTGGTAAAAGCACTGTCCGTCTGCGCGTCGCGGTTGCGCAGGCGGCGATGCTCCAGCGTCTGCATCGGCGTGCTGTTCAGGTAAATCGGGATATCCACGCCCTTCAAAAAGTCGCTGTTCGCGTGCGTCCACTCGATCACCATCACGCGTGTCGTGGTGAAATCCACCGTTTCATACCAAATCGCGGTTTCCTCGCGTCCCATCCGCTTGAGCGGAATGTGTCTTTCGCCGCGCTTGAAGCGCGCGATGATGTCGTTGACCTCGTCAAAGTCAATTTCCTCCGGCGTGCCCAGATAGCCGTTCAGCGCCTGCGCGCCGGCCTGCTGATACGTCTGCATCCACGGCAGCTTCCGCGCCGTTTCCGGCTCCGCGTCCGCATCCGCCTGCCAGAGTTCGCGCAGAACGACGGCTTTTTCGTCGCTGTATTCGCCGCTGGCCAGCATCCCGCGCAGGCCGCCCATGCGGAACAGACGCAGCCGCTCCGCGTCGTTGGCCGCCGGAATTCGACGTGGATAGTTGTCGCCGCTCATGATGTATGCGCCGATCCCCGCCTGGTTGAGCGCGTAGCCCAGAACGGAGGCCATGACCGTCTTTCCCGATCCGCTGCCGCCGCATACGCCGATGACCACGCGGCCGCCCGCCCTCTCCTCCAGCCGACGCTCCAGCGTCCCCTGAATGGCCGAAAGCACGGTCTTTGCCCGTTCGATATTATCCTGACCGATGGTGACGCCGTCCCCCGGCATATCGCCGTGCGGAATCTGCTCCGGCACATCGAGCGCATCGATGTCAAGCATCCTCAGCATCTGCATCGCAATTCCCCCTTATCGCACTCTTCTGTCGCTCTTTTCCGCTCATCTCGGCAGCGGTTCCCGGCTCGTTGGCGCATCGCCGAAGAAGAACATCGCATCCTGCAAGTCGGTTTCGAGCATCGTGCCCTTTTTAACATAGTCCATGGCGCGCGCCAGCATCGCGCTGCGGTCGTATTCCACCGCGCCGAATCGAATGTCGCCGTCTTCAATGAGCATATAATGGGCGCGCTTATCCCGGTCGTCCGGCCTGCGATAGGACGCCGAACCGGGATTGAGCCACAGGCGGTCGTTATCCAGCCGATGCACGAGCCTGCGGTGCGTATGACCAAAGATCATGCGTCGCTCCGGTCTGCTCTCGCCCGCGTACCACACGCGCCAGAACGCGTCGAACGTCTGTACGCTCTCCGGCATGTCGTAGCTGTTATCCAGCATTTGGTGCTGCATCAGGTAGGCGGCACCGTCCGCCTCAAAGCTCATGTGCTGCGGCAGCGCGGCCAGAAACGCGATATCTTCATCCGTCACCCGTTCGCAGTTGTCGTGCACCCATTTGTAGCGATTTGTTCCCCGAAACGCATCCACCTCGCCCGAAAACAGGATGTTGAGCAGATGCCTGTCGTGGTTGCCCATGACGCAGTGCGCGCCGTGTTCCCGAACCCAGCCGATCGCCTCGTGCGGATCCGTGCCATAATCCACGTAGTCGCCCGCGCAATAGATGGCGTCCACCGCGCCCGCGTCCTTTTCAATCGCCCGGAGCGCCGCGATATTCGCATGAATATCGGAGAGAATCAATAAACGCATTGCGGATCACCTTCCTTTCCTGTATAAAGACGGTTCTGCTCTTCCCCATGCCACCTTCTGAAGTCTGGGTATGGCGTATTCAAAAAATGACTGATACGCCGTACAGAAATCATTTCTTCCTTGCGTTCGTTCCCGGCGGCATCCACAGCGGCATAATCCATACCATCGGCATGCCTTGCAGCGCGCATCAATTTCCAAAGATTTCTGCGTAAAACCCAATTCATCCCGTCGGCAGTCGATCTGTTCGAACGAATCCGTCGTCAGGCTACCCAATCGGTATACATCCAGCACATAAAAATCGCAGGGATATACGCTTCCGTCCGCTTCTACCACGTATTGTTTGGGACAAAAACCCAGCATGCTGCAATTCTCCGGTGTCTCGCCACGCACCATGCCAACCAGATTTTCAAAGTAACGGATATACAACGGATTACCGTGCGTCACTTCGCCATACCAGAGATCAAATAAACATTTCAGAAACTGCTCATACAGTTCCGGTGTCAACGAATAGGGCTGGCGCCCCCGCGTCTCATTCAGCGGATCCAGACATGGCACATACTGCTGATAGCGTAGATTGTTGCGCAGATAAAACTGAAAGACCTTTTGCGTCTGCCGTGCAACCTGCGCCGTCACCGTCGTTAAAATATTGAAATCCACATGATTCTGCGTCAGCATCTGCGCGGCATGCATCACGCGCTTGTGCGTTGCCCGCCCCAGCGCATCCACCCGGAAGCCATCGTGAATCTCCTTGTCGCCATCCAACGACAGCCCAACCAAAAAATGGTTTTCCCGGAAAAAACGTACCCAGCTTTTATCCAGCGCATATCCGTTGGTCTGAATCGCGTGATGAATCGTCACGCTTTTTTTGTTGTACCGCTTTTCCAGCTCAATGAGCGTCTGAAAGAAATCCAATCCCGCCAGCGTCGGCTCGCCGCCCTGAAAGACAAACGTGCAGTTCCCGCTCGCCCGCTCAAGCGCGCGACACACCACCTTTTCCAGCGTCTCCACGGTCATTATGCCGTAGGAAGCCACTTTGCGATTCTGCACTTCATCCGCATAAAAACAATAGCGGCAGCGCATGTTGCAGTTTCCCGAAGCAGGTTTTATCATCAGGCTCAGCGGCGGCATTGTTTTTCTCCTGTCCGTTCGTGTTTTCAGGTTCTCAAGCCCATTCGTTCATACTGTTCGTCTGGCGCGTCATTTTCGCGCATCAGGCGAATCATGGCCTCCGTCATGCGTTGACGAACCGCTTCATCCTCAATCGGATGCAGCTCGCCGGGATCATTCTCCAGATCAAACAGCAGGTCGTCATTTTTCATGCTGGCCGCCGCCACATGCAGATAATCCAAAGTTGGAATTTTCAGTGTCGGACAGCCTTTTGTGAACGTAAACGTTCTCCCCAGCGCAGCCTGACGCAGTTCATCCGGCGTAAACCGGAAATTCATGTGTGTCGGCATCAGCGTGTATTCGTAACACGAATCGTTGTCTTCACTTCGGGGCGCACGCATGTAGACATAGCGTCCATCCGTGATATTGATTGTACCGCCATGCGCACCAAAGAGCGCGTAATCATGTACCCTTCGATCTTCGGCAATCGCATCTCCGAGCTGCTTTCCCAACATGTCCTTGGGAATCGGCACGCCAAAATAATCCAGCAGAGTCGGCGCAAGATCAATTGTCTGTGTCAGCGTGCTTCGGCGTTCACCGCGTTTCTTACACCTCGGATCCCAGATGAACAACGGAATATGGACAATTTCGTTGTAATACGGCATGATATTTTTTCCCCACCATGCATGTTCGCCCAGCAGATATCCGTGATCCGTGTTGACGATGAGCATCGTATCCTTCCATAAATCATGCGCATCCATGAAGTCCAGCACCTGACCCAGGTAAAAATCGCACATCGAAAGCAGCGCGAAATACTGATTACGCACATGCGCAATCACATCGTCGGCGCTGGCGCACGGTTTGGACGGCGGCCAATCGATTTCCCGCCCTATATCCACATGCGGATAACGTTTTTTGAATTCCTCGGAGGCAAAAAACGGTTCATGCGGATCAAAGGTTTCAATTTGCAGAAACCAGTTGTCATACTTCCAGTTCGTTTTCAAAAATTCAAGTCCGGCCGAAAAGGTCTTGGCCTGCGGAAAATCCTCCATCGTCCGAATATATTTTCGGTTAACCGCGTCCTGATGATGAATAGGGCGCACGGGGTCTGGATCAGGCGCTTCCAACTGATCAAGCAGCACCTCCGCATGGATAGACGGGTTTAAATCTGCCTTCCATGGATCTCCCTCCTGCCCACGCGAACACGTCCACGTTGAGTAGCGGTTATGATACGTTGCGCCGCCGTCTTCCCAATAGTGATAATGATCCGAAGCCAAATGCGTATATACGCCATTCTGTTTCAGAATTTCCGGCATGGAATCATCATATGGCTCAATCGGCCCCCAGCTTCGATGCAGGAAGTTATACCGTCCTGTGTGGATTTCACGCCGTGCCGGCATACAGGGCATGCTGCCTACATAGCAGTTATCAAACGTCACCGTCTTTTCGCTCAGCCGCTCAAAATTGGGCATCGATGTGCAATCGCATCCGTAATTAGGCAGATATCGCCTGCATAGCGAATCATACATGACCATGATGGCCTTCACATTTCGTTCCTCCCGCTTACTCATCCTTCGGCCCCGGATAGGCGCTGCCGCCCGCCGCGACATACCCGCCGGAATGTCCCTGCTCGTCCCCGGCAATCCAGAAAGCGAACAGATCCGCCGCGATCAGTTCAAACCGAATCCTGAAAACCCGTCCCCGAAGCGCGGAAAGGTCGCCGCCGCGGAAGACGAGCTGGCGCTTTGTGCTGTCGGCAATCATCGGCACGCAATCCGCAAAGGAATAGCCGGGAATCGGCCTCCCTTCCTCGTCTTCAATCTGCGCGCGGACAAAGCCCTCCGCCGCGTTCGCGTTGATGAACAGCAGCCGCCCTTCCTCAAAGCGCATCTTGCGGGTCAGCATGAACTGCCTCGTTCCGTTGGCATGGAGCGACGCGAAACCGTCCCGGCGAAGCCGCGCAAAGCCGGTCGCCGCGCCGCCGTACAGATTTCCGTTTTCCGCCGAAGACGCGCCGCTGAATCCCGCAATCGGGAAAGCCAGTTCCTCCGGCGAGACAAGGCACAGCCCGCCGCAGGCATGCAGGTAGCCGCGCGCCCACGAGCCCGGCCGATCCGTGCAGCGGATGAACGGGCTTCGGTTATCGCGGCTGAAATGGAAACCGTCGCGGCTGAAGCCCGCATGGAGATCAATGTGTTTGGGCACGCCGCTGTTTTCGCAGACGGCGTTATGCGCCTGATCGAATCCCTTGATGATGGCAAACAGGCCGAGCATGACGCTCTCATAGCCTACGCAGTTCAGGTGATAGAGCTGCGGCGGCAGATTTTTGTTGTAAATCGTGCCCGGCTCGCTCTCGCGCAGGTCGCGCACGTCGCAGCGCTGCCAGAAGGCAATCTGGTCATTCGCCCACGACGCGCCCTCCATGAAGCGGTCGCACTCGTAGTAGCTGCGGCCGCGGCTGTACCATGGGGTCGAAGGCAGACCCGTGCGAATGGAAAATACCCATTTTTTTCGGAAGGGATTGTAGAAAAACGACGTATTGTCGCCGCAAAGCCCCGTCGTCACCGGATCGCCAAAGTGCATGCCGTCCGCGCTGACGGCCACCTGCGCCACGTCGCCCTCCGGCGTTCTGAAATAGTGGAACATCTTATAGCGTTCCTCCGGATGCTCGGTCTCCTGATCGAGCCACACGCAGGAACCGTCCCGCTGCCAGCCAGGCTTGGGCACAAAAATGCGGTTGGTGCCCACCTGATTATCCAGCATCTTCCGCGTGAAATGCCGCCCGTCGGCGGAAACCGCCAGCGCCGTTCCGTCAAACCAGCCGGCGTGGTAATACAGCCGATACACGCCGTCCGCGGGATCATACCAGCAGCCGTCGGTAAACGGCGCGGCGACGGGGGCAACGCCCTTGTTCCACTCCATCGGCGTTTCGGGCGCAAGCACGGGCGTTTCATCCAGCACAGCTTGATGAAAGCGCTTTTCCAGCCAGTTTTCCTCGATCAGAAAGTCATCGACGAACAGCTGCCGCCCCACGTCGATCAGCGCCACATCCGGCCGGTTTTCCAGATACGGAACGGGCAACTCGCTCAAAGACATGTCATCCATGTTCCTCGGCGGCCAGACATCCGGCAGCCTGATCCCATTGTACAGTTCTTCCATCGGCTCATTCCTTTCTCATGCGCGGCGATACACGCACTCGTCCTTTTCAAGCCCCTTAAACGTGCCGAAGGTGAACCATTTATCCACGCGCACCTCGTCGCCGTCAAACGTGAACATATAGCGGTTTTCCGCCTCGGATTCTACCCACAGGACGGACATTTGAAGCCGTCCCTGCTCGTCCCACCACGCGCTGCTGCTCGTCCTTGTGATGATTTCGCGGTCATAGCGGTAGACCAGTTCGCCCGCCGTGCGCGCGCCCTGCAGATCCGCCGTCAGCGCGCGCTGCTCGCCGTCCTCCGTCCATGTGATTTCGAGCTTGCCGTCGTGCGTGCGCAGGCGCATTTTGTCCGCGCCGGGATACGCGATGCGCTGCTTGCGTCTGGAATAGAGCACACCGAAGGACAGCTTTCCCTCCTTCGGGACGAGCGTTATATCCAGATCGTGCGCGGAGAAATCCGCGCCGTTTGGATACGGATGCGGCACGGCCAAACGGCTCAGGCGCTCTTTCAGCATGGCAGCTGCCCTGCCCGCGGGCAGCGTTTCCACATCGGCATGAATCTGCGGCACAAGGATGTCAAACAGCGCGTTGAGCGTCGCCTGCGGCCCGTGGATCGGGTGATTCTCCCCTTCTTTGAGCAGATGCAGATCCGCATGCCCCATCAGTTCGCCGAGGAAACCCGCCTCGTTGATGGAGACGATCAAATCCAGCGACGGCACGACGACGGAGAACTGGCCGAACGCGCCATCCGCGCGGTACGAGCCTTCCGGCCTGCACATCCAGATCTGGTAGCCGTAGCCCACGCAGTTATCGTAAATATACGGCGTGTGCGCGTGCGCAGGCCACGTGTCCATCCGCTCGGTGGTCGCGTCGTGCACAAAGGTTTCGCTCAGCAGACGCACACCGTTCCAAACGCCGCCGTTCAGATACAGCTTCATCAGGCGCAGATTGTCTTCCGTCGTGGTGAACATGCCCATGCCGCCCAGACAAGTGCCGTCCGCGCCGCGGCGGCACATGACGTTTTGCGCGTCAATGCCGATCAAATCGAACAGGTTCTTAGCCAGATAATCCAGCATGCTCCCGCCCGTCAGCCGCTCGATGATCGCGGACAGCACCGCCGTCGTGTGGGAATTATAGCGCCAGAACGTGCCGGGTTCGTGGGTAATCGGTCGGGCGAAATACCGCTCCAGCCAATCTGCCGGATAGGTCGTTTCCTCTTCCTCCGAGCCGTCGCCCATCACCAGCAAATCGCGGACGGTCAGCCTTGAAAGTCTGTCGCTCATCTGCGCGGGCATCTTATCCGGCAGGATATCGCATACCCTGTCGCTCAGCTTGAGCAGCCCCTGATACTCCGCCAGACCGATGGCCGTCGCGGTGTAGGTTTTGCTCAGGGAATGGTCGCAGTGGTGCAGGCCGGGCGCAAACGGCGCCCACCACCCCTCCGCGCAGACCTTGCCGTGGCGCATAATCATCAGGCCGTGCATCTGGGTAAAGCCGCCGTTTTCCAGCTCATCCAGAAATGCGTCAATCGCTTCGCTGGGAATACCCACCTCTTCCGGCAGGCAGCGCTCAAATCGCTGAATCATGGTCTTTTTTCCTCCTCGCCCTTTGGGCCGCGCGTGCTTTCTCTCGCGCTCAACGTCACAGGAAACACCATATCAACCGGCACCTTTTCGCCGTGAATCTGTTTAATCAAACACTCTATCGCCATTTCGCACATTTCCGGAATCGGCTGGCGGATGCTGGTCAGCGGCGGGCACAGGCAGGCCGCCAGATAATTGTCGTTAAAGCCGATCACGCGGAGATCTTCCGGCACGCGCCGCCCGCTTGCCACCGCGCAGCGCACGACGGATGCCGCAATCTGGTCGCTGGTGCAGAACACGCCGTCCGCATCCGGGAAGGTGGCGAGCACCTGCCGCGCCAGCTCGGAGTAATCGCCGTGCAGGCTGTCGTTCTCCTTGGTTTCAAAAATGCGTTCTTCCAGCCCATGCTCACGCATGACGCTGCAAAAACCCACGAATCGGTCATACGCCGGGAGCAGCTTGTCGTGCACGGCCGCGATCATCACCGGGCGCTTGCTTCCGCTGGCGAGCAGTTCCTCCGCCGCCATGCGGCCGCCCATGTGGTTGTCGCAAAGCACCGTCGGCAATCGGCCGACCTTGATGCGCTCGAAGGAAACGACCGGAAGGTTGTCGTCCAGCAGCGCGTCGAGCTCGCGGGAACGCAGACTGATGATGATGCCGTCCACCTGATTGGCCTTGAGCATCCCGACATACTCCAGCGCCCGATCGTTCTGGCCGTCGGACGCATAGATCATCACCTTGTATCCGTGCCGCATGGCGGCAAGAATCAGCTGGTTGACGACCTCGCCAAAGTACGGATCATCGACAGAAGGCACCAGCAGACCGATGATTTTCGTTCTGCGTCGGGTCAACGACCGCGCGACTTCGTTGGGCTGATAGTTCAGCTCCTCCATCGTCGCGTAGATTTTGTCGTGCATCTCCTGGCTGATGTAGCCGCGTTTGTTGAGCACGCGGGAAACCGTCGTCACCGAAACGCCGGCGCGCTGTGCCACTTCTTTGATGGTCGCCATGGGCTCGTTCTCCTTTGCTGGTGATCAGGGGCGGCAGACGACCTTCATGCCGTCGTAGGCCACCTCGATTCCATGGGGCGCGGCGAACCGCTCCCATTCCGAATGGGTCATGTCGTTCATGTGGGAAAGATGATTGAGGATATAGCGCGTATCCGCCTTCACCAACCCCGCCTTGTTCAGCCGCTCCCGCAGGCGCAGCACCTCGGCGAAGCCCATGTGCCCGTCGCCCTTGAGCGTTCCGCGCGCACAATCCATGCTGACCACGGAGAATGTCAGGCCGGTGGTTTTCAGATATTCGTCGTTTTCCTCGCTCAATTCGCCGGTGTCGTTCGCATACAACATCGCCGTTTTTCCATCCGAAATGGCGTAAATCAGGCAGTCCTCCACCTGAATCGGCCGATGGTTGGCGCGCAGCGGATAGAAGGTATACCCGGCGGCCTTGAACGGCTCAAACGGCTTCACCTCGTGAAAGCGGAAGCGCTCTTCCCTCACCTGTTCCGCACCGGCGCAGGCCGAAAGGAAGCGCTTTTTCACCCACAGATTGCCGTATAGATCCAGCACGTTTTCTTCCTCCGGCACACCCGGGCGAAGCGCGCAGGACGGCGTGCCGCGGTTTTGAAGCGCGTATATATCCTGATGATCCGGATGCGAATGGGTAAAGACGATGCATTTGAGGCGATCCAGCCGCAGGCCGAATCTCAGCTTCTGCGCGTGGATATCCGGCGAGAGATCGATCAGCACATCGTCGCCCAGCAGCGTGCAGGCGCGCATGCGCAGGCTCTTTCCGCCCTCCCGCATCGAGCGCAGGCAGACGGGGCAGGCGCAAAACGTGGCGGGCATGCCCTCCGCCGCACCGGTTCCCAGATATTGATACTCCACGGCCAATCGAATCTCCTTTCTTTTTTGCGTTATCCCTTGATGCCGGACATCGCAACGGACTGCACGAACTGCTTTTGGAATGCGAGGAAGATGATCAGAATCGGCAGGGTAATCATCGCGCTGAACGCGAAAATCTGTCCCCAGAAGGTATACACCGAGTCGTTCAGGCCGCGCAGCGCCTGCGGCAGCGTGCGCCACGTGTTATCGCGGGTCACGAGCGTCGGCCAGAGCAGATCGCCCCACGCGCGGATGAAGGACATGATGGCGACCGTCGCGTAAATCGGTTTGGAGAGCGGGGTCATAATCTTGAAGAACACGCCGGTGTAGCTTTCTCCGTCGATGATGGCCGCCTCCAGCAGATCCTTCGGCATGCCGCGGAAATGCTGATAAAACAGGAAGACATACATCGGCGTCGCCAGATTCGGAATGGCCAGTGCCCAGATGGTGTTGATGATGCCCAGGTTAAAGGCCACCATGAAGCGGTTGATGATGACGGCCTCGGTCGGAATGATGGTCAGCGCGATCATCAGCGAAACGAGCAGCTTCTGCCCCCGAAATTCCAGCATACCCAGCGCATAGCCCATCATGCCGTTGATGAACATGCCGACGAACACCTGAATGATGGCGTTGACGGCCGAGTTGCGGAAGTAATGCAGAAAGTCGAGCTTTTCAAACACGGCGACATAGTTTTCGAGCGTCAGGTTGCCATAGGGAATGAACGCCTTGAGCGTCGCCATATCCGAAACGAGCTGCGTCTCGCTCTTGACAGAGGAAACGAACAGGAACAGCAGCGGCGCCAGAAAAACGACCGCCAGCGCGATATAAAGCACGTAGAACAGGGCGGACGTGACCGTCTTTTTCGTCTTATTTTCCACTTTCATCCTCAGTCGCCCTCCGTAAGCTTATTCTGAATCAAAGAGATCACCAGCACGATCAGGAAGAACACGACAGCCATCGCGGAGGTGTAGCCCACGCGGTTGTTGGTGAAGCCCTCCTGATACATCAGGTAGACCAGCGTTGTGGTCGAGCCCGCCGGGCCGCCCTGCGTGAGCATATACACCTGCGTGAACATCTTGAGCGAGTAAATCGTGTTGGAAATAAAGACGTACACCAGCGTATTCTTGAGCTGCGGAATGGTGATATAGATGAACTGCTGCCAGGTGTTCGCGCCGTCGATCGTGCCCGCCTCATACAGCTCCTCCGGGATGAACTGGAGGCCGCCGAGCATGATAATCATCTGCATGCCGACGCACTGCCAGATGGACATGATCGCGATGGACGGCATCGCCAGCGTCGTATCCTGAAGCCACTTCTGCGCCGGAACGCCGAACACGCGCAGGATCGAGTTGAACAGACCGTCCGCCGTGCTGGAGAAGAAGAAGCCCCAGATGACGGTCACAACCGTCATGGTTACGACCTGCGGCGAGAAATAGATCATGCGGAAGAAGGTCACGCCCTTCGCCTTGCGGTTGACCAGCAGCGCCAGCAGCGTCGCCAGAATCAGCACGACCGGCACGAGGATGATCGTGTATTCAAACGTATTCCAGAACGCCTGAAGCGCGGTCTTGTTGGTGAAGGTCTTGATATAATTCGCCCAACCGACAAACTTGGTCGGCTTGTTCGGGTTGAGCACCAGTCTGCGATCCGTAAAGGAATAGAAAACAGACATGAAAAACGGCAGGATCATGAACAAAAACATGATGATGATCGCCGGCGCGGACAACCCCCACGCCGCTTTCGCCTGCGCGCGGGACATCTGGCTTCTCCGCTTCGCCCCGCTTCTCTTGACAGTGATTTCACTCATACGCAATGCTCCGTTCTATCGCCATGCCGGTTGTCCGTCAGCATGACGGCTCTCCCTGTTTTTGCTTTTTGTTTTTCGGGTTCAAAGGGCAAAAGAAGCGCCCGGTCAGCGTTCGGCCGGCCGGGCGCGATGTGATTTTACTCGATGCTCCAGTCGTTCTCGACGATGATCTCATCGACGTACTCGGCCGCATCATGCAGCAGCTCAGCCGGATCGCCGCCAGCAAGAATGTTGGTCACGACACTCGCCATCTGGGTTTGAAGCGTCGAATGCGCCGGGGTGATCGGACGCAGGTAGCTGATGCCCGCTTCAAGCTGCTCGCGGTACAGGTACAGGCGGCCGCCCTCCTGCCACTGCTCCATGCCGTCCATGACGCTCTTGCGCGCCGGAACGCCGCCGTTCACATTGCAAACCATCTGGATGTATTCCGGGCTCATCATCGCCTGAAGAACCGTCCACGCCTGATCCGCCACGCCGCGATCGACCGCCGCGGTGGTCATCACGTCCACCGTAGAGCCGGAGCAGGTGAACACGCCGTTGCCGAAATCCGGAAGCGGAACGATGATCGCGTCGTCGCCGAACGCCTCGACATGCTGGCTGTATTTCCAGTGGCCGAGCATGGAGAAGGCGGCCTCATCGCGGCCATAGAACGCATCCTCGTAATCGCAGGCCGCGTTAATATAGCCCTCGTCGAGCATCTTCTTCATCCAGTCATACGCCGCGACGGTGTTTTCGCCATCCATCGTGCCGGTCGCAAGCATGGTATCGCGGTTCAGGTAATCGCCGCCGAAGGAAGCGATGACCGCCATCCAGGTGAAGTAGAGGGAGCTGGCCTTGTTCTGACGGATGTAGAGCGGATACTCGTAGCCGATTTCCTTGCACTTGGCAAGGATATCCTCAAACTCTTCGACCGTCCACGCATCCTTGTAGGAGGTCGGGATGCGCGCGCCGATCTTTTCGAGAATGCTCTTGCGCGTCCACATGGCCATGCCGGAGTCAAACTGCGCCACGCCGTAGAGGCCGCCGTCGTAGGTCACCTCGGACCAGACGGACGGAAGAACGTCGTTCTTCATATCCTCGTCGATGTAGTTGTCCAGGCAGGCGATCATGCCCAGATCCTGGAAATACGGGATCTGCAGGCCGTCGATCACGATGAGGTCGGGGGTATCGCCGACGATCGGAGCCGTCTGCAGCTTGTTGAGCAGCTCATCCTGCGCGAAGAACTGGTAATCCACCTGAATGTCGTCATGCTTCGAATTGAAATCATCGAACATGCTGGTGTAAATCACCGTCTCAGCGCCATCGCTGATCCACGCGGTCACGGTCGTAGCGTCCGCGCAGGCAATCGCCGCCAGCGCGAAGACCATGACGGCCGCCAGAAGCAGAGAAATGGACTTTTTCACTTGGGTTTCCTCCTTTAATAATCCTTGTGTATAGGGCTGAGCCTTCCCTTCCGGCTCTCCCCTGTTGCTACGCTTAGTATATCAGCCTTTTAATTATATGTCAACCGGTTAGCATAAAAAAGTGACCATAATTTTTTTCTTATTTACAGCATATCTCCTTGTTTATGACAGAAATCGTTTTTGTTTTTTCTATTTTCATCCAGCTTTTCCGCATCTTTTCGCTTCGAATCCGCGCCGGATATGCTATGCGGTTCACATTTAAAGCGCTGGGCAAAACAAAAGAGCGCGCAAAAAAAAACTGCCCGATCAAAGCGTTCCTCGCGGACAGCATAAAAAAGCCCCATACGCCGCAGGATAGTCAAAGTATCCTGTGCGTATGAGGCTTTTGCTATGCTTCTTTTCTCGGTCGGGCGGTCGTTCCATCATCTGATGCGCAACCGCCCCTCTTTTCAGACGTAAAACAGCAGATCCGCGTAGGACGGCATCGGCCAGTATTCCTTGCCGACCCTGCCCTCCAGCTCGTCGGCAACCTGCCGGGCGGCTTCCATCGCGGGGATGACGGCCTCGTGCTCATACATCGCGCGCGCGTTGAGCGCCTCCGGCTCGTCGGCGACAACGGCCTTGAGCCGCTCCGTCCGCTCAATCAGCTCGGCCGTCTTCTCGGTCAGCAGCCTGACCTGCGCGGCCTCCGCGGGCGCATCCACGCCGATGCCCGCCTTGGCGGCCACGCCCTCCGCCAACTGCTTGGAATACGCCGCGCAGGCCGGAACGATCAGCTTGCCGAGCATGTCGATCAGGGTCAGCGCCTCGATGTGGATGATCTTGGCGTATTCCTCCATGTTGATATCCTGCCGGGACTGTATCTCCGTCCGCGTGTATACGCCGTGGCGGGCGAACAGCGCCACGTTCTTCTCGTCCGTATAATGGATGAGCGTCTCCGGCGTGGAGCGCAGGTTGAGCAGCCCGCGGCGCGCGGCCTCGAGCGGCCATTCCTCGCTGTAGCCGTTGCCGTTGAAGAGGATGCGCCGATGTGCGGCCAGCTCGCGGCGGATGAGCGTGGAGAGCGCGGCCTCGAAATCGTCGGCCTTTTCCAGCTCGTCCGCGAACTGCATCAGCTCGTCCGCGACGGCGGTGTTGAGCATGACGTTCGTGCAGGCGATGTTGAAGGACGAGCCGGGCATGCGGAATTCAAACTTGTTGCCCGTGAACGCGAAGGGCGACGTGCGGTTGCGGTCGGAGTTATCCTGCGGGATATGCGGCAGGCTCGTCACGCCGATATCCATGCTCTTGTGCCCCGCCGCCTTGTAATCCGTGCCCTCCACCAGCGACTGGATGACGGCGGCCAGCTCGTCGCCGACATACATGGAGACGATGGCGGGCGGCGCTTCGTTCGCGCCCAGCCGGTGATCGTTGCCCGCGCTGGCGACGCTGATGCGCAGCAAATCCTGATACTCGTCCACGGCCTTGATGACCGCCGTCAGGAACAGCAGGAACTGCGCGTTCTCCATCGGCGTAGAGCCCGGATCGAGCAGATTTTCGCCCCTGTCGGTGGAAATCGACCAGTTGTTGTGCTTGCCCGATCCGTTCACGCCCTCGAACGGCTTTTCATGCAGCAGGCAGACCAGCCCGTGGCGGTCGGCGACCTTCTTCATCATCTCCATCGTGAGCTGGTTGTGGTCGGTGGCGATATTCGCGGTCGCAAAGACCGGCGCCATCTCGTGCTGGCAGGGCGCGACCTCGTTGTGCTCCGTCTTGGCGTTTACGCCCAGCTTCCAGAGCTCCTCGTCCAAATCGGCCATGAACGCCTTGACGCGCGGGCGGATAGAGCCGAAGTAGTGATCCTCCAGCTCCTGCCCCTTCGGGCTCCGCGCGCCCAGAAGCGTGCGCCCGGTCAGAATCAAGTCGGGGCGCTTCTTATAATCCGCCTTGTCGATCAGGAAATACTCCTGCTCGGGGCCGACGGTCGTCGTCACGCGGCTGACCTTCTTGCCAAAGAGCGCCAGCACGCGGCAGGCCTCCTTGCTGATGGCCTCCATCGAGCGCAGCAGCGGCGTTTTCTTATCCAGAATCTCGCCCGTGTACGAGCAGAACGCCGTCGGGATGCAGAGCGTGTCATCCTTGATGAACGCATAGCTCGTCGGGTCCCACGCGGTATAGCCGCGCGCCTCAAACGTCGCGCGCAGCCCGCCGGAGGGGAAGGACGACGCATCCGGCTCGCCCTTGATCAGCTCCTTGCCGGAAAACTCCATGATGACCGTGCCATCCGCGCAGGGCGAAATGAAGGAATCATGCTTTTCGGCGGTGATGCCCGTCATCGGCTGGAACCAATGGGTGAAGTGGGTCGCGCCCTTCTCGATCGCCCAGTCCTTCATGGCGTTGGCCACCACGCCCGCGACCTGCGGGTCCAGCGCCGTGCCCTGCCGCACGGTCTGCTTGAGCGATTTATACACGTCCTTGGGCAGTCGCTCCTTCATAACGGCCTCGTTAAAGACCATGCTTCCAAACAACTCGGGCACTTTCTTCATTGTAATCTCTCCCATCTGCGGCGATGCGCGGCGTTGCTTTGGCGGACGGCCTTTTTGCCTGTCCGCGCTCTTGAACGTGCGTCAGTATATCGCTTTTTTTCCCGTTCGTCAATCTTTTTGACGTTGATTTTATCATTTCCTGCAATTCTTTTGAATCCGGCGTTTGTTTCTGATGATAATTAAATGAATTTGTTCGAGAACTTCATTTTTGGAATTTTCCTTGACAAGATACCCCTATGGGGTATATAATGCTCCCGCAAGCGAGGTGAACACGCATGAGTGAAGAGACGACGCCCTGCTGCTGTCATTGCCGAACAAAGCATCGGGATGACAAAGAGGAGCGCGATCTGCTCAACCGGCTCAGCCGCATCGAGGGGCAGATTCGCGGGATTCGCGGCATGGTCGAAAAGGACGCTTATTGTCCCGATATTTTGACGCAGGTTGCGGCGGCGAGCGCGGCGCTGAACAGCTTTTCCAAGGTGCTGCTGGCCAGCCACATCAAAACCTGCGTCGCGCAGGATATCCGCGCCGGGAAGGACGAGACCATCGACGAGCTGCTGACGACGCTTCAAAAGCTGATGCGGTAGGTACGGGGGTATGTTGGGGCGTTGCCCCAAACCCCAGCAGGGAACTGAGTTCCCTGCACCTTCCACATGGCTTCGCGGCATGCCGCGAAGCGGAAGAGGGAAGTCCAGAAACCTCAGGTTTCTGGCGGGGCTTGGGGCAGAGCCCCAATCGTCTCCCCGATGAAAGGAGTCATCTATGGAACAATATACCGTAACGGGCATGAGCTGCGCTGCTTGCAGTGCCCGTGTGGAAAAGGCCGTTTCCGCCGTGCCGGGCGTGACGAGCTGCTCGGTCAGCCTGCTCACCAACTCCATGGGCGTGGAAGGCACGGCTTCGGCGGAGGCCGTCGTTTCCGCCGTGCAGGCGGCGGGCTACGGCGCGTCGCTCAAGGGCGCGCCATCCGCGCCGACCGCCGCCGCGCAGGAGGACGCGCTGGCCGACCGCGAAACCCCGGCGCTCAAGCGCCGCCTGATCGCGTCGCTGGGCTTTTTGCTTGCGCTGATGTATGTCTCGATGGGGCACATGATGTGGAGCTGGCCGCTGCCCGCCTGCCTTGCGGATAACCACGTCGCAATGGGGCTGCTCCAGATGCTGCTGACCATCGCCGTCATGGTCATCAACCAGAAATTCTTCATCAACGGCTTCCGTTCGCTCCTCCACGGCGCACCGAATATGGATACGCTCGTCGCGCTGGGCGCGGCCGCGTCCTTTGGTTACAGCACCTACGCCCTTTTCGCCATGACGGGCGCGCAGGTGCGCGGCGACGCGGCGGCCGTCATGCAGTATATGCACGAGTTCTATTTCGAATCGGCGGCGATGATTTTGGCGCTGATTACCGTCGGCAAAATGCTGGAAGCGCGCTCCAAGGGCAAAACGACCGACGCGCTCCGCAGCCTGATGAAGCTCGCCCCGCAGACCGCAACGCTCGTGCGCGGCGGGCAGGAAATCGCCGTGCCGATTGCGCAGGTGCGGCGCGGCGATGTGTTCGTCGTCCGCCCCGGCGAGAGCATCCCGGTGGACGGCGTGGTTCTGGAGGGCGAGAGCGCGGTGAACGAATCCGCGCTGACCGGTGAGAGCATCCCGGTGGATAAGGCCGTCGGGGACAGCGTTTCCGCCGCGACGACGAATCAATCCGGCTTCCTGCGCTGCGAGGCCACGCGCGTCGGCGAGGACACGACCCTCTCCCAGATCATCAAAATGGTCTCCGACGCCGCCGCGACGAAAGCGCCGATTGCGAAGGTCGCCGACCGGGTTTCCGGCGTGTTCGTGCCGACGGTGATCGCGCTCGCCATCCTGACCACCGCCGTCTGGCTGCTCTGCGGCCAGTCCATCGGCTTTGCGCTCGCGCGCGGCATCTCCGTGCTGGTCATCAGCTGCCCGTGCGCGCTGGGGCTGGCCACGCCGGTGGCCATCATGGTCGGCAACGGTCTCGGCGCGAAAAACGGGATTCTGTTCAAGACCGCCGTTTCGCTCGAAGAAACCGGCAAGACCGAGATCGTCGCGCTGGATAAAACCGGCACAATCACCCAAGGCGAGCCGCGCGTGACCGACGTGCTCCCCGCCGAGGGCATGACGCAGGGCGCGCTTCTCTCCCTCGCCGCCGCGCTCGAACAGCGCAGCGAGCATCCCCTCGCCCGCGCCGTGATGATGCGCGCCGAGGAGGACGGGCTGACGGCCGCGCCGGTCGGCGATTTCCGCGCGCTGCCGGGCAACGGCCTGACCGCGACGCTTTCCGGCGAAACGCTGCTGGGCGGCAGCCTCTCGTTCGTCTCCTCGCAGGTCGATGTGCCCCGCTCCATCCGCCAAAAAGCCGAGGCGCTCGCGGAGGAGGGCAAAACGCCCCTGCTCTTCGCGCAGGCCGGCCGTCTGGCGGGCGTGATCGCCGTCGCCGACGTCATCAAGGCGGACAGCCCCGCCGCCATCGCCGCGCTGCGAAACATGGGCATCCGCGTCGTGATGCTCACGGGCGACAACGAGAAAACCGCGCGCGCCATCGGTCGTCTGGCCGGTGTGGACGAGGTCATCGCGGGCGTTCTGCCGGAGGGCAAGGAGAGCGTCATCCGCCGCCTGCAAGCGCAGGGCAAGGTCGCCATGGTCGGCGACGGCATCAACGACGCGCCCGCCCTCACCCGTGCGGATATCGGCGTGGCCATCGGCGCGGGAACGGACGTCGCCATCGACGCGGCGGACGTCGTGCTGATGAAAAGCCGCCTGAGCGATGTGCCCGCCGCCATCCGCCTGAGCCGCGCAACCCTGCGCAACATCCACGAGAACCTGTTCTGGGCGTTCTTTTACAACGTCATCGGAATTCCACTGGCCGCAGGCGTGTGGATTCCCCTCTTCGGCTGGACGCTCAACCCCATGTTCGGCGCGGCGGCGATGAGCCTGTCGAGCTTCTGCGTGGTTTCAAACGCATTGAGACTGAATCTTTTCAAACTGCATGACGCAGGAAAAGATAAAAAAATCAACCGACATTCCAAACACAAGGAGGAAACAACCATGGTAAAGACGATGAAGATTGAAGGCATGATGTGCGGCCACTGCGAGGCGGCCGTCAAAAAGGCGCTGGAAGCGATTGACGGCGTCGCCTCCGCCGAGGTTAGCCACACCGATGGCACCGCCGTCGTGACCCTCAGCAAGCCGGTCGAGAACGCCGCGCTGCGCAAGGCCGTCGAGGATAAGGATTACACCGTAACCGATATCGAGGGCTAAGCGCCCGAACCCGCGCGATTTTGCGCCGTTTTCCCCATGCAAAAAGCCCCTTTGGCGCCCGAAAAGGCTGACCAAAGAGGCTTTTTTTAACGGATATCATCGAGCGCATCCAACCGGCCTTCCTCCGTCGCCACGCCCAAGTGCATGGCGCGAACCGTGCCATCCGCGTCGATCAGCACGGAAAACGGAATCCCCGGCTGCTCATAGGCTAGGAACGCATCCAGCCCGCCCGTGCCCATCGGCAGCGTGGTCAGGCCGAGCGTCTGTCTGAGCGCCTCGACGGTCGAAACGGTGTCCTCCGCCTCCACGCTGGCGACGATGAAGCCGCAATCCTCGCCGTATTGATCGTACATCGTCTGAACGGCCGGCAGCTCCTCGCGGCTCATGTCGCACCAGCTCGCCCAGAAATACACATAGACAGCTTTTTTCTGCGCAAGCATCAGGCTCAGCGTCGAAACCGTTCCATCCGAATTGACGATGGAAAAGTCCTCCGCCCGGTCGCCGATCTGCACCGCCGCGCTCGCCGTCGCGCCGAGCAAAAGCAGAAACGCGAGCAGAAGCCCCGCCCATTTCTTCATCCCATCCGCACCGCCTTTCTTTCCTGCCATTGTACACGAATGTGGGGGGAAAATTCAAGATTTGTCCTCCTGTCAAAATTTTTGACGGGTAAGAAGCGCACCCTCATGTGGTATGTGCTTTTTGATTTTTTAGTATAATACCTCAGGGTTTTCTTCAATCGTGATAAAGTGACTGGCGGGCTTTCCTTCTTTCAGACACCTTTCAAGCAACGCATTATAAAACTCGTCCGTTTGTTGTTCTATGGGCATCTGCATGCGCGGCGGCAATTCTTCTGCGCCAAACTGCATGGTATATCGCATAAACAGGTTATCCGTTTCCATGCTCGACGCTTCCTTTTCCTTCTTTAATCGCATCTTCGCCCACCTCTTTGCTATTCGTTTTCATTGTATCACGGGCATCCAGTCGGATCAAGAGCGGTTTTCCGCCTCAAGCCACGAGAAACAGCGCTTCAAAACACCTGATACAAAGGGAAAGGGACGGACTTTCGTCCATCCCCGTATCGCTGCATCAGGCGGGTGTGCCAGCGTCCCGCACTTCATTTTGTAACCTCCAAGGAGGCGCGTAGCGGCACAATTTCTACTTCTGATGCAAACGATCCTATGGCTATTATATCAATGCTGTTCCTTTTTGTAAAGCAGTCGGCTTTCATTTGCCGCACGTTCATTAAAAACGGCTCGGGAAAGGGACGTAACGGATGCACAAAGTTTCTTCCGCGCCTTTCCTCCTACTCTCCCAGGTGTTCCCCCATGCGCTGGATCCGCCACTAGCGGCGCACATGGGGGAACCTAACCAAGTACAATGTTGCACATTGGTCGGGATAATCCGGAAAACAAAACTTTCCGGTTATATGAAAAGAAAAGACCCACCCTCACGGGCAGGTCTTTCTTTTCATGGAATCCGGCAACGTCCTACTCTCCCAGGTGATTTTTCCTGCCTGAATCCCGCACAGCGGGCGGCAGAAAAAATCCTAACCAA
>OIXH01000397.1_pt1 | contig 53592 bp, 51 predicted proteins | sample 1587741 | NCBI WGS metagenome assembly OIXH01 (sample SAMEA3888916, study PRJEB22519) | human gut metagenome | biome: human gut; feature: human-associated habitat; material: faeces | place: Denmark | collected 2011 | reverse complement strand
GGCCGCAGGTGTACATCTCCACATGGCCGGGGGTGTGGGTCTTGAACTCCTCTTTCCGATGGGTGGCGGAATTATACAGATACATAGTGTGTTCTCCTTCAATCGTCAGTTTTCGATGGCAAACAAAAAGCCTCCCATGCCCAGGGGCATGAGAGGCGATGTCTCGCGGTTCCACTCTCGTTTGTCGCTTGAGGGCCTTTGACGCAGGCCATGCGGCGGGCTTCCACATCCCGCGCGCTCCCGGACGCACCTTCTGCCGCACCCCGCAGGACGGCTTGCAGCCGGTGGCCGTCCCTCTCTTGCCGGAGCTGCGCGGCATACTCTTTCCGATCGTCGCGCTGTTCGATTGTCTAATATTATAGCGGCTTGGGCCCGGCGTGTCAATACCGGCGGATGACGGCGGCCACCTTGCCCAGGATCCGGGCCTCCCGCCCGTCGATGGGCTGATAGGCCGGGTTTTCCGGCAGAAGCCAGACTTCTCTCCCCTGCCGCTTCAGGCGCTTCACCGTGGCCTCGTCCCCCAGCAGGGCCACCACGATCTCGCCGTTGTTGGCGGCGGGCTGCTGGTGCACCACCACCAGGTCGTCCGGAAGGATGCCGGCATTGATCATGGACTCGCCCCGGACCCGCAGGGCGAAATACTCCCCGTCCCGGCCGCCGGTGTCGAAGGTCAGGTAATCCTCGATGCACTCCTGGGCCAGAATGGGGGACCCGGCGGCCACATTGCCCACAATGGGCACCTGGTTCTCCTGGGGCGCCTCCGTCAGGGTCAGGGCACGGCCCTTTCCGGCCTGCTTGCCGATGACGCCCAGCTCCTCCAGGTGCTTCAGGTGAAAGTGCACCGTGGAGGGGGACTTCAGCCCCACGGCCTCGCCGATCTCCCGCACCGAGGGGGGATACCCCTGGTCCTGGATGGCCTGGACGATGTAGTCATAGATTTTCTGCTGCATTTTGGTCAGCTGGGCCATGATGTCCGCTCCTTTACCGGGTACTTTTTTCGATTATATCACAGAAAATCCGGGTTTGCAACAGATGTTCGAGGATTTTTCCTGGGATTTTCTGAGGGCGGAAAATTTCAATTTTTCTCTTGACAGAACCAAGCAGTATATGGTAATATGACAAAGCTGACGATTTCGCGGAGGGCGCATGCGGGTGTAGCACAATGGCCAGGGCACCAGCCTTCCAAGCTGGGGATGCGGGTTCGATTCCCGTCACCCGCTCCAACTTGTCACTATGCGCCAGTAGCTCAGTTGGATAGAGCAACTGCCTTCTAAGCAGTAGGCCAGGGGTTCGAGTCCCTTCTGGCGCGCCACTTCTTTACTGGAGCATGTCGTCCGGCGTTCCTTGCGGTTCTATATGGTGGGTGTAGCTCAGTTGGTTAGAGCACCGGATTGTGGTTCCGGGTGTCGAGGGTTCGAGTCCCTTTACCCACCCCACTGAATATCAGGGATTGGGAGCGATCCCAATCCCTGATTCTTTTTCCACACAGGGGTGTAGCCAAGTGGTAAGGCAAGGGACTTTGACTCCCTCATCCGCTGGTTCGAGTCCAGCCATCCCTGCCACGCCTTTCCGGATGGCCCCATCCTTTTTTCATATGTGCCACGCTCCGTTAGCTCAGTCGGTAGAGCACCTGCCTTTTAAGCAGGGTGTCCGGGGTTCGAATCCCCGACGGGGCACCAAACCAAAACCCGCGTATCCGCAGTGGATACGCGGGCTTTTGCTGCTATTTTACGCCAGGAAGCCCTTGAGGATGGTCTCCTCAGCCTCCTCGGGAGTCAGCCCCAGGGTCTCCAGCTTCAGCAGCTGGTCCCCGGCGATCTTGCCGATGGCAGCCTCGTGGATCAGCTGGGCGTCGGGACAGTTGGCGGTGATGGCCGGAACGGACTGGATGTGGGCGGCGCCCATGATGATGGAGTCGCACTGCACATGGCCGAAGCACTGGCTGTTGCCCACCATCACCGGGTGGAACACCTGGCGGGAGCTGTCCTGAGCCACGGACCGGGAGATCACCCGGCCCCGGGCGTCCCTGCCGTTGAGCTCGATGGTCATGTCGCTTTCCGCGGTCTGGTCTCCGTGGGTCAGCAGGCGCTCCGTGACCACCACCTCGCTGCCGGCCTCACAGTAAAATCGGGTGTCCCGCAGGGTGGAGTCGATGCCCCGGATCTGGACGGTGTCCATCTGCATGGTGGAGTTCTCCCCCAGATACACGATGGTCTGGGGATTCATCACGTTTTTGCCGGTCTCGCCCTGGGCGTCCTCGCCGTAATGCTTCTCGGTGTAGTGGACCCGGCAGTTTCTGCCGATGTGGAAGGTGTGGATGCCGTCGTGGCGGCTTTCGTCGCAGCCGGAGTTGTGGATGCCGCACCCGGCCACGATGTTCACGTCGCAGTCGTCGGCCACATAGAAGTCGTTATACACCATGTCGCTCATGCCCGTCTGGCTGATGATGACGGGGATGTGACAGGTCTCGCCCTTGGTGCCGGCCTTGAAATGGATGTCGATGCCGGGCTTGCCGTCGGCCCGGGGGTCGATGGCGATGTGCTCCGTGGACTGCCGGGCCTCGCAGCCCATGTCCTTGCGGATGTTGAAGGCCCCGGCGGGCTTTCCGGTCAGGTCGGCGATTTTTTCCAGCAGCTTTGCGTCGATCTCGGTGATCATGAACGGGCCTCCTCTCGATTCAGCACCGGGCATCCGCCCAGGGTATCCGCCAGGATCAGCGGTAGAATTTCCTCCGTGGTGCCCCGGTGGGCGATGCGTCCCCCGGCGATCACGGCGATCTCGTCGGCCAGCTGGATGATCCGCTCCTGGTGGGAGATGATGATCATGGCGGCCTGATGCTCCCGGTGGATCTGTTCAAAGGTCTCCGTCAGCCGGGCGAAGGACCACAGGTCGATGCCCGCCTCCGGCTCGTCGAAGATCATCAGACTGCCCCGGCGGGCCAGAATGGTGGCGATCTCGATGCGCTTGACCTCGCCGCCGGAGAGGGACACGTCCACCTCCCGGTCCAGATAGTCGTTGGCGCACAGGCCCACCTTGGTCAGATAGGCGCAGCACTGGTCCTTGGTGAGCTTTTCCTTCCCCGCCGCCAGCCGCAGCAGATCGTGGACCGTGATCCCCTTGAACCGGGGCGGCTGCTGAAAGCCGTAGCTGATGCCCAGCCTTGCCCGTTCGGTGATGGACAGCGGGGTGACGTCCTGGCCGTTATACAGAATGCGGCCGGAGGTGGGCTGGACCAGGCCCATGATGATCTTGGCCAGGGTGGTTTTTCCGCCGCCGTTGGGGCCGGTGAAAACCATCAGCCGCTGGTCCGGAATGGTGATGCTGATGTCCCTGAGAATGTCCAGCTCCCCCTCGGGAGTGGACACGCGATAGCAGATGTTTTGCAGCTCCAGCATGGAACAGTTCCTCCTTTGGGGAAAAATCCCCTCACAAAATGATAATTTTAACAGATTCTTCCGAAAAATGCAATCCATTCATAACCACTTTCTGCCCCTGACCCGCAGCCGGTGTCAAATGCTTGCAATCTGCCGGGAAAAGCGGTATAATGGCGGGACTATTATCAAAGGCGACGATGGTAAAGGAGACTGTTCATGGATAAGACCCTGTTGTTCATTGTCAATCCCCGGGCGGGCAAGACCAAGTCCTCCGCCCCTCTGTTTGACGCCGTGGCCACCTTCGGCCGGGCCGGGTATCTGGTGCGGGTGATGCTGACCCAGGCCGCCGGGGACGCCGCCCGCTTCGCCGCCCAATGGGGCGGGGACTATGACCTGGTGGTGTGCGCCGGCGGAGACGGCACCCTCAACGAGACGCTGTCGGGCCTGATGCAGCTGGAAAACCGCCCGCCGGTGGGCTATCTGCCCAACGGCAGCACCAACGACTTTGCCGCCAGCCTGCGGATCCCCTCCTCCGTGCAGCAGGCGGCCCGGGCGGTGGTGGAGGGCACCCCCCATCCCCTGGACCTGGGGGCCCACAACGATCGGTATTTCTCCTATGTGGCCTCCTTCGGGGCCTTTACCAAGGCGTCCTACTCCGCGTCCCAGGAGACGAAGAACGCCCTGGGTCACTTTGCGTACATTCTGGAGGGCATCAAGAATCTGGACTCCCTGCGGCCCTACCGCTGCGGGGTGGAGGCCGACGGCGAGTCCTTCGACGGGGACTTCATCTTCGGTGCGGTGTGCAACTCCACCTCCCTGGGGGGCCTGGTGAAGCTGGACCCCAAGCGGGTGCACATGGACGACGGCATGTTCGAGCTGATCCTGCTGCGGATGCCCAAAACCGCCCTGGACCTGCAAAACCTCATCACGGCCCTGAACCGCATGGACTATGACTATCCCGGGGTGATCTTCCGCCATGTCCGCAGCGTCACCGTCACCACCCGGGAGGACATCCCCTGGTCCCTGGACGGCGAATACGCCCCCTCCGCCCCCCGGGTGGAGATCCGCAACCTGCACAGTGCCGTGCAGCTGATGATCCAGGACGACGAATAACGGCTTCGCCCCTGTATGCCTTTGGCATACAGGGGCGATTTTTATACGATCTATACGATTTGCAGCCGGTGGCAGCGGCGCATGTGCAAGCGTAAATCGCGAGCTTTTATACATGGGCGATTTCACAATATCATGTTGACGTTTCGTTTTGAATATGGTAATATACCTACACAGTGTCCGGATGAAAAGCTGCAAATTGTGCGTTTAGTAGAAAGTGAGGAGTCAAAATATGAAGCTTATAACCAAACTGATTCTGCTGGGTGCTGCGGTGGTTCTCTTGCTCTTTTTGGGTTCCACTCTTGGCTTTTTGGGCTTTGGCCTTATGTCAACCGATTTGATGTATGGCCCTGTTCTGTATTGCACGCTGGTGCTGGCGGTGCTTATACTGTGCTGCACCGGCATCATCGTCTCCCATCTGAAAAAAGGAGATTCCTCCCATTCGGAGGAGTCGGACGACGAATAACGCTTCACCCCTGTATGCCAAAGAGCATACAGGGGTGATTTTTATACGATTTGCAGCCGATGGCAGCAGTCCGGGGCCAGCAAAGTCTCCAGCTCCGCACGGAAGGCGGGATAATCCGCCTCTGGCACCATGCACAGGGCCGTTCCGGCGAAGCCGCCGCCGTGTACCCGGGCGGCTCCCCGGCCCCGCAGCAGGCGGCGGCACAGGGCCAGGGTCACGGCCAGCTCCTGGTGTCCGGCGGCCCCCTCCGGGGCGATGTTCTGCAAATATTCCCAGGAGGAGCGGCCGGAGTCGTTGACCAGGGCCAGGAAGCCCTCCGTGTCGCCGTTTTCCAGAGCCTGCACCTGGCCCAGCACCCGGCGGTTCTCGTCGAACACATGGATGGCCCGCAGCACCGCCCGGTCCCCGGCGGCCCGGCGGACCTCCGGCAGGCGGCGGTGAAATTCCGCCTCCTCCACCTGGCGCAGGACCTCCGCTCCGAACAGGCGGCACACGGCCCCCAGCTCCCGGGGGATGGCGGCGTATGCATCGGTGAGTCCCGCGTGGTCCGCGCCGCTGTCCACCACGCACAGGGCGTACCCGGGCAGGGCGGCGTCCAGCCGCCGCACCAGCGGGGCGGCGGGGTCCCGGAAGTCCATGAACACCAGCCCGCCGGTGCTGCTGGCCAGCTGATCCATCAGGCCGCAGGGCTTGCCGAAGTACACGTTCTCCGCCCACTGGCCCATCCGGGCGATGTCCGGGGCGGTCAGGCTGTTCCCGGCGAACAGGGCATTGCCTATGCGGCCCAGCAGCACCTCAAAGGCGGCGCTGCTGGAGAGGCCGGAGCCCGGCAGCACGTCGGACTCCACCCATGCGTCGAAGCCCTGCCAGAGGATGCCCCGCCGGGCAAAGGCGGCGGCCATGCCCCGGACCAGGGCGGCGGTGGTGTTCCGCTCCTCCTGCCGGGGGGACAGGTCATCCGGGGCCAGCTCCACCGGCGCATACCCCCGGGAGAACACCCGGACCACGCCCTCTCCGGTGGGCCGCACCCGTGCCCGGGCGGTGCGGTCAATGGCCGCCGCCAGCACGCAGCCGTGCTGATGGTCCGTGTGGTTACCCCCCAGCTCCACCCGGCCGGGGGCGGAAAAAGTCAGATACTCCATACGCTTCTCCTGCATACAAAAATCGGGGGACGCGGCTGCGTCCCCCGGAGATTTTCGCGATTTACTTGATGCCGGCGGCGACCATGCAGTCCAGCACCAGGGTCAGCACCACGAACACGGCGGCCACCCACTTGGTGCAGCGGGCCAGCTTGGCGTCCATGCTCTTGGCCTTGGAGCGGCTCATATAGGAATCGGCGATGCCGCCGATGGCCCCGGACAGGCCCTGGCTCTTGCCGGACTGGAACAGGACGATGAGGATCAGGGCCAGCGCCACCAGCAGCTGGACCACGGTGATAACAATCAAAACAGCGTTCATAACGGAACTCCCTCCAAAATTTCAGCCCTCTGGGGGCACTTTTCTCATAGTATGCATTATACTACCACAATCCCGCCGGGATTTCAAGAGGAAAACCGTGATTTTTTCCGTCCCGCTCTGCACGATTCCCGAAAAGCGCCTGTGGTGATGGGACGGCGGCTTATTCCGCCGCCGCGCAGAGGGCGGCAAAGTAGCGATAGAAAGGCAGAAGGGTCTTCAGGTCCTCCGTGACCCGGGAGGCGAAGTCCGGGGAATAGAGGCTCTCGTCCAGGGGGACTTCGTGGGACAGGGTCAGGGACTTCTTCTGATACCAGGGGCGCAGCAGGCCGCTGACCTGGCCCTTGCTGCGGACATAGTCCGGGCCGTTCAGCTGAAACACCTCCTGGCGGTTAAACGCCCGCACCAGCTTCTCCAGGGGCCTGGGGTCCCGGTCGATCTGCTGGCGATAGCGGGTCATCAGGGCGGCGGAGGCGGCCCAGAAGCCCATGCCGTAGCTGTAGTAGTCCGGGGCGATCTCAAAATAGAAGGTGGGGCGGCCGGTCCAGTCCTGGTCCCCGGTGCGGACGCAGAACCACAGGTGGTCCTTGTAGGGCCCCTGGCCGTGAAGCCGCCGGGCGTCCCGGTAAATGCGGCTGACCTTCAGGATCAGCGGCTCCCGGGGCAGGGCCGCCGACAGCCCCTCGTACACCGCCTGGCCCAGCTCCCGGGTGGGGGTCAGCAGGTGCTGCTGATAGTCGTCCTTGTGGACCAGGAACCAGCCGCGTTCGTTGTTGAAGCGGATGCCCCACATAAAATCCACGGTTTCCTGGCTGTATCCCTGAAACATACGGTATTCTCCTTTGCGTTGGGTTTGGGTACAGTGTAAACCCTGGGGCGATATTTTGCAAGTTGCAATCCAAAATGCCGCGTGCTATACTAACGCAGAACGCAGAAACCGCCACTCTGCCAAGTGACGGTTTCTTTTTTAGAAGCTTAATTCACTTACAGGGCTGACCGCTTGTCGCAGCGCCCTTTCACGTCTATTATATCAGATTCTCCGCCTGTGTCAACGGGAAGCGGAGAAGATTTTACCGAGGAGAACACCATGCTGGATATCTTTTTGTACGCCGGGCGGGCCATTATGCCATTGCTGCTGATGATGGCGCTGGGCTGCGGCCTGCGGCGGGCGGGCCGGTGGAGCGACGATTTTTACCGCCAGCTCAACGGCTTCTGCTTTCATGTGCTGCTGCCGGTGCAGCTGTTTTTAAACGTATACGCCATCGAGGATCTGTCGGTGCTGAACTGGCGGCTGCTGGGCTTCATCGTGGCGTGCATCGTGGGGGCTGCGGGCCTGGGTGTGGCGGTGGCTCCGCTGTTTGCCCGGGACCGGGGGCAGCGGGCGGTCATCGCCCAGGCCACCTTCCGGGCCAACCAGGTAATCATGGGCATCCCCCTGGCCAGCGCCCTGGGCGGGGAGGAGGCGCTGATCTTCGCGTCCCTGGTGACCTCGGTGTGCGTGCCGGTGTTCAACGTGCTGGCGGTGCTGGTGCTGACGGCCTACAGCGAGGAAAAAAACCTGTCCTGGCGGGATGAGGTGCGGCGCATTTTCCAGAACCCTCTGATCCTGGGCGCTCTGGCGGGCTTTGCGGCGGTGCTGCTGCGGCAGCTGGCGCCGTCGGTGTTCGACCTGCCGCAGACCCTGCCCTCCGTCTATAAGGTGTGCGGCGACCTGTCCCGGGCGGCCTCGCCGCTGGTACTGGTGATCCTGGGGGCCCGGCTGCGGTTCGACGCGGTGCAGGGCCTGTGGAAGAAGATCACGGCGGCGGTGGCCATGCGCCTGGTGGTGGTGCCGGGGATCGTGCTGACCCTGGCGGTGCTGCTGCGGGATCCGCTGGGCATCACGGCGGAGGAAATGCCCACGGTGGTGGCCATTTTCTGCTCGCCGGTGGCGGTGACCAGCGCGGTGATGGTCCAGGAGATCGGCGGCGACGAGCAGCTGGCCCAGCAGGTGGTGGCCTGGAGCTCGGCGCTGTCCATGGTCACCATCTTCTGCTTCGCCTCAGGCCTGCGGGCCATGGGCGTGATGTGAGAGCGGAACTCTTTTTCTCCCGCCGGCATAGAATGGGGGAGAAGGAGGGGATCACATGGATCAGACGGACCGGAATGCCCTGGATTACGAAAGCTGCCGCCGGGTATGGCGGCGGGTGTCGCCGGAGCTGGACCCGTATCCGGAGGAGAAGGAGGCGACGGACTGCCCGGCGGCCCCGGCCCCGGATCTGAAGGGTCTGCAGGAGATGATCGAAGGGGAGCTGGGGGACCGGCGGGCCTATCTGGAGGCCGCCCGGCGGGCGCCCAATCCCGCCGCCCGGCGGATGATGCAGCGGATGGCCAACCGGGAGGGAGCCCACGCCCGGCGGCTGCTGGCGGTGTATTACCTGGCCTGCGGCCAGTGCTATCGCCCGGCGCTGGCGTCGGGGCCGGGGGAGACGCTGCCCTGGCGGCAGCTGCTGCGGCAGCGGTATCATCAGGAGGTCTGGGCCGCCCGGCAATACGATCAGGCCGCCCAAAGCGTGGGGGACCCGTGCCTGGCGGGGCTGTTCCGGGAGCTGAGCCGGGAGGAGGACTGCCACGCCCGGCAGCTGTTAGGCCTGCTGGAGCAGAATATTCTTGCATTTTAAGGGAAACACTGCTACAATTCAGGCAAATCATCCCGATACAAAGGAGTATGTGCACGCATGAGAGAATGCATCACCCGGGAGGCGGCGCTGGCGGCGCTGCGGAAGTATAATCAGGAGCCCTTCCACCTTCAGCATGCCCTGACGGTGGAGGGAGTCATGCGCTGGTATGCCCGGGAGCTGGGCTATGGCCAGGAGGCAGACTTCTGGGCCACGGTGGGCCTGCTGCACGACATCGACTTTGAGCAGTGGCCGGAGCAGCACTGTCAGAAAGCGCCGGAGCTTCTGCGGGAGGCAGGCTGCGGCGACGACCTGATCCACGCCGTGTGCAGCCATGGCTATGGCATCTGCTGCGATGTGGAGCCCACCCATCTGATGGAGAAGGTCCTGTTCGCCGCCGACGAGCTGACCGGCCTCATCGGGGCCGCGGCTCTGATGCGTCCCAGCAGGAGCTGCCAGGACATGGAGGTCAAGAGCCTGAAAAAGAAGTACAAGGACAAGAAGTTCGCCGCCGGGTGCTCCCGGGACGTGATCCAGCAGGGGGCCGACCGCCTGGGCTGGACCCTGGAGGAGCTGATGGAGAAAACCATCCTGGCCATGCGCAGCTGCGAGGACTTTGTCAACGCCGCCATGGAAAATCTGTAACATTGATCCAAAAGCCGCCCGGCAGCCGCCGGGCGGCTTGCCATAACGGACCCTTTTCGCCAGTTCTCCGGGGGTGCGTCTGCGCCCCCGGTTTTTTGCTGCAAAACTTGTCAAAAAGGTTTCAAATGTATGGAATATTTGGCGGATATTTTTGATTTTTTTGTTCCGGATGTTCAAAAGTCACGAAAAGTTCCCTGGAATCTTGTGCACCATTTTGCACAAAAACGGGAGACATGAACCGGGCCCATTTGGTATAATATAAACGGAACAAAAAGACCGCCCCCTGGGGGCGGATATAGAAAGGGAACAAATTATGGCTATCAAGATCGGTATCAATGGTTTCGGCCGCATCGGCCGCGTGGTCCTGCGCATTCTGGCGGAGCAGCCCGATAAGTATGAGGTCTGCGGCATCAACCTGCGGAAAGCAGACGTGGATTATATGGTCTATCTGCTGAAATACGACTCCGTGTTCCGCCGGTTCAACGGCACCGTGGAGCATGAGGGCGGCGACCTGGTGGTCAACGGCCACAAGATCCGGGTGTTCAGCCAGTCCGATGCCGCCATGATCCCCTGGAGTGAGTGCGGCGCGGAGTACATCATCGAGTCCACCGGCGCCAACAACACCACCGAGAAGGCCTCCCGCCACTTCAAGGGCGGCGCCAAGAAGGTTCTGCTGACCGCTCCTGCCAAGGACGAGGTCACTCCCACCTTTGTATACGGCGTCAACAGCGAGCTGTATCAGCCGGACATGATGGTCGTCTCCAACGCCAGCTGCACCACCAACTGCCTGGCCCCTCTGGCCAAGGTCATCCACCAGGAGTTCGGCATCGAGCAGAGCCTGATGTCCACCATCCACGCCTCCACTGCCAAGCAGAAGGCCGTGGACTCCCGGGGCGGCAGCGACTGGCGCACCGGCCGCTCCATCCTCAACAACATCATCCCCACCTCCACCGGCGCGGCCAAGGCCGTGGGCCGGGTGATCCCCAGCCTGAAGGGCAAGATGACCGGCATGGCCTTCCGTGTGCCCACCGCCGACGTGTCCGTGGTGGACCTGACCGCCCGGCTGTCCCGGACCACCACCTATGCCGAGATCTGCTACGCTGTTCGCCACGCCTCCGAGACGTATATGAAGGACATCATCGGCTACACCACCGACCAGGTGGTGTCCACGGACCTGATCGCCGATCCCTGCCCCTGCGTGTTCGATGAGAAGGCCGGCATCATGCTGGACCACGACTTTGTGAAGCTCATCGCCTGGTACGACAACGAGTTCGGCTACAGCAACATGGTGGTGCGTATGCTGCAGCATATGTACGACGTGGATCAGGCCGCCCTGAATCAGTAAAGCGTTTTTCCGGAAGCAGCAGAGCGAAGGCTCTGCTGCTTTTTGGATAGTCTGAAAAAATATTCCGGAACCTGACCGGTTCCGGAATATTTTTTCAGAAGTCCATGGCCAGGCGCTGGGCCCGGTCATTGTCCAGCAGCTCCATCCGGCCGCCGGACACCTGGTACACCCGGCGGCACAGGGAAATCACCGTGGGCCGGTGGGTGGTGACGATGCAGGTCTTGTGGGGGTAGCGGGCGGCCAGGTTCCGCAGGATGGTCCGCTCGGTGGTCACGTCTAGGGCGCTGGTGGCCTCGTCCAGCAACAGCACCGGTGCGTCCCGCAGCAGGGCCCGGGCAATGGCGATGCGCTGGGCCTGCCCCTCGGACAGGCCGTGGCCATGCTCCCCCACGGAGGCGTTCAGCCCCCCGTCCATGGCGGAGACGAAACCCCAGGCGCAGGCGGCCTCCAGGGCCTCCCGCAGCTGCCGGTCATCGGCGTCGGGCTTCACCATCCGCAGATTGTCGGCAATGGTGCCGGAGAGCAGGGTGTTCCCCTGGGGCACATAGGAGAAATACCGCCGCAGACCGGCGTTCATCTCCACCTGCCGTCCATCGGCGGCCTGCAGATATGCCCGGCCCTCCTGGGGCCGGACCAGGCCCAGCAGCAGGCGGATCGTGGTGGTTTTGCCGCCGCCGGAGGGACCCACCAGGGCCACGATCTCGCCGGGCGCGGCCCGGAAGTCCGCCCGGGTCAGCACCGGCTGCCGGGGCACATAGCCATAGCTGACGCCCTCCGCCGCCACGGTGAAGCCCCGGGAAGCCTGCCGGTCCAGGCCGTCGTCCGGCAGCACCGGCTCCGGCTCCAGGGCGAACAGGTCCCGGATGCGCCGGGCGGACACCGACGCGCTGAGGAAGGACGGCACCGTCCGCACCAGGGCGTTGAAGGCGGAGCTGAGCTTGGTCCCCTGGGACAGGAACAGGGTCATGGTGCCGTACAGGATCTTCCCCGACCACAGCAGATACAGGCAGTAGCCGAAGGCCGCCATCTGCACAGCGGAGCCCAGCACGGACATGAGAATTTCCGTGCGGATGCTGAACAGGTTGTAATCCAGGCTGGCCCGGCGGAATTCCTCCTGCCGCTGCCGCAGCCCGGCGCCGTAGCGACCGGTGATGCCGAAGCCCTTGATGGCGTCCAGGTTGTGCAGCGTCTCCGTCTCATAGGACATCAGGCGGCTGCCCACCTGGCGCACCTCCTGCTGATGGGTGCGCATCCCCCGGATCAGGCGGCGGGAGGTCAGCAGTAGGAAGGGGGCGCTGGCCAGGGCCAGCAGGGCCATGATCCAGTCATAGTGCAGGATCACCGCCAGGGTGGCGATGAAGGTATAAACGCTTACCACCAGGTCCGGCAGCCACCGGATGGCGCTGGAGGACACGGCTCCGGCGTCGGTGGACAGGCGGCTGAGCAGGTCGCCGCTGGCAAAATCGTTCAGGGACTTCCAGTCGGCTCCCAGCAGCCGGTCGAACACCTCCGCCTGGATGTCGTTGTTCACCCGCAGGGATATCTTCGTGGAAATGCGGGAGGTGACGCTGCTGAGCAGCAGCCCCACCAGGGCCGAGGCCACCATCACCGTGATGACGAACCACAGCCGGTCGCTGTCGTAGCCGGTAATGATGTCGATGGAGTATTTGCTGGCCACGGCGGACACCAGGCCCAGCGTGGAGCTGGCTACCCCCAGGATGGTGTAGAACCACACCGCCCGGCGGTAGCGCTTGGTGTAGCCCCAGATCCACTTCCAGTCGTCCCATATCTCGGAAAATGTGCCGTCCCGCCAGCTGCGCAGCAGCGTCCCCAGGGACTCCGAGCCCATGGGCTGCCGTTCCTCCTGCATATGTCCACCTCCCGCCAAAAAACTTAATACTTTATTATATCATCGTCCGCGGGGGAAGTCAAACCAAGCGTCAGATTGGGCAAATCTGACAGGGCCTAAACGGCAGAATGACCGGATAACCGACACAGTGTCGGCGAATTGCGAATACTACTTGCAATATAAGCGGGGATGTGGTAAAATACTGAAAAGGAGGTACTGTCATGAAGCGAAGAACCGGAAAGAAGATCGGAAAAATCCTCCTGCTGGTGGCGCTGTTGGCTATTGTGGGCGGAATTGTGTACGCCGTGCTGACCTGGCCGATGTACCCCGACCGTCAGAAACCGGCGGAGAGTTATCAGCAGATGAAGCAGACGGCGGAGGACCTGGGCGTGCTGGCGCCGCCGGAGGATGTGCTTCCCTGGACCCAGCCGGAGTATGATTTCTGGCTGGACAACACCTGGCGCTTTGCCAGGCCCTGCGGCTATACCATGGCCGGGGACATCTCCTATGAGGGAACCGTATACTCGGCGTATATCATCGCCTTCCGGGAAACCGGCGCGTCGGACGACTATCCGACGCTGCGGGAGAATTACAAAACCGTCCCCATTTATGTCCAGTCAGGCGATGGGGGCGTGAAGATGCAATTTATAGTGGAGGGGCACCTCTATCAGGTGGGCATGATGGCCCCGCCGGAAAGCGCCCTGACCCAGGATGTGACCGACTATTTTGACGGCCTGCTGCTGGCCGCCTGCCACGACATCATTGACCTGTATTCCTGACGGGAAAGGAGTCCTGCCATGAAGAAATCCACAAAAATCGTCCTGCTGGCGGTGCTGCTGGCTCTTGTGGGCGGCATCGTGTATACCGTGCTGACCTGGCCGATATATCCCCAACCCCGGAAAAACGTGGATAGCTACGCGCAGCTGCGGCAGGATATGGAAAAGACGGGTGTGCTGGTCCCTCCGGAGAACGTCCTGCCATGGGTGGAAACATTCTACAGTCAGGAGCTGGATGGCCGGGACCGGCTGAGTAAGCCCAGGGCTTTTCTGATGTCGGGGACCGTGGAATACGGCGGTGCGTCATACAGGGCGGAGATCTTCGAGTCTCAGAAATGGAGCTTCGAGTGGCGCGCGGAGATCTCGCTGCGGGAAAACTATCGGATGACGCCCATTTACCGGGACGCGTGGGACGATTCGGTGCTGTATTTCTTGAGCATTGACGGCCATATATACACCGTCCAGGTGTACGCTGACGGGAAGATGCCCCAGGATGCCGTGGACTACTTCGACGGCCTCCTGCTGGAGGCGTGTCACACGGTGGTGGATTTGTATCAGTGATGAGGGAGATTGCTGTAATGAAACGTAAAAACGGGAAAAAGGTCCGGAAAATCGTCCTGTTGGTGATTCTGGCCGTTGTGGCAGGAGTCGTCCTATACGACCTGGTGTTTTGCTGGCCGGTGCACCCGTCCTTGCAGAAGCCGGCGGAGAGCTATGAGCAGCTGAGCCAGACGGCGAAAAAGCTGGGGGTCCTGGCTCCGCCGGAGGATATCCTGCCCTGGAAGCAGGAGGAGTACAGCATCTATCTGTCCAGCATCAGGCGCTTCGCCCGGCCCACCGGCTGGGATATGGCCGGGAAGGTTATCTATGACGGGACCACATACCCGGTGTATATCCTGGCGCTGCGAAATACGGAGAAGCACGAGGAATATCCGCCGCTGAGAGAGAATTACAAGCATGTACCCATTTACCGGGAGTGCAGTGAGGATGGGCTGCGGCTGTTTTTTGTGATCGACGGCCACAGCTATACCTACAGCATGGGCATGATGGCCCCGCCGGAGGAGACGATTCCCCAGGATGCCGTGGACTACTTCGACGGTCTCCTGCTGGCCGCCTGCCGCGAAATTATCGACCTGTATTCGTAACGGGAAAGGAGTCCTGCCATGAAAAAAGCTGCAAAAATCGTCCTGCTGGTGGTGCTGCTGGCCATGGTGGGCGGGATCGTGTATACTGTGCTGACCTGGCCGATATATCCCCAACCCAAGAAAAACGTGGATAGCTACGCGCAGCTGCGGGAGGACCTGGCGCAGACCGAGCTGCTGGCGCCGCCGGAGGATATTCTGCCCTGGCACGATGTGACCTATGGGGAGGAGCTGGACGGACGCGGCAGAACCAGCAAGGCCCGAGGCTTCCTGATCAGCGGCCATGTGTCCCGGGGCGATGCGTCCTGCTTTGTGGAGCTGGTGGGCCTGGAGGACCACTCCTCTGTTTCCGGGGAAATACCGCTGCTGGAAAATTACCGGACGGTACCCATTTGCCGGTCCACGGGAGAGCAGGCGATGCTGTACATATTCAATATCCGGGGCAATGAATACTCCGCGCGGGTGTATCTCCCAGAGGATGCGTCCCAGGACGTGACCGACTATTTCGACGGCCTGCTGCTGGCCGCCTGCCGCGAAATCATCGACCTGTATTCGTAACGGGAAAGGAGTCCTGCCATGAAAAAAGCTGCAAAAATCGTCCTGCTGGTGGTGCTGCTGGCCATGGTGGGCGGGATCGTGTACGCCGTTATGGTCTGGCCGGTGAATCCCACCCGGATGAAACCGGCGAAAAGCTATGAGCAGCTGCGGGACACGGTGGAAAAGAAAACGGATATCCGGGTTCCCGGGGAAAAACTGCTGCCGTGGACGGTGACGGAGCGTCAGCTCCGGATGGACGGCCCCTCCCGGCTGGCCAAGGTCAGCGGCTTTGCCCTGTCCGGCACCATGGAGCGCGGCGGCGTTGCCTTCAACGCAGAGGTCTCCGTGGGAGTCACCGGCGTTGTGGGGGATCTGCCGTCCCCGTGGGACGTGTACCGCTATGTGCCGGTGTACCTGTTCCAGAACCAGGGGTTCTATATGGCGCAGCTGTGTATCGACGGCAGCGAGTACATCATCCAACTGTACTATCCGGAGAATGTGACCCTGCCGGAGGAGGACGCGGCGTATGTGGAGGATGCGCTGCGGACGGCGTGCCACGTTATCATCGACCTGAACGAAGCCTGAAAAATGCGCCCCGGCGGGGCGCATTTTTCAGGCTGTCCCAAAAGGGCAAAGCCCTTTTGGGACAAAAGGCTTGCAGCCTGCCGCGCGCATAATTTGTTCGCTGAAAGCGAACAAATTCCACACTTGCAGACTGAGAAGTATTTTCGCCCAGGTACACGCCCCGGGCGAAAATGGATTGCATTTCATTTGCCGCCTACGGGCGGCAAACTCTGCGAGGCTTTTTTGACAGATCGACACCCCCACGGGGCGCATTTTTTACGAAAGTGTTGCATATAACACAGATTTTTTGCCATAAAAAGGATATAATACAATTGAGATTTTAGGGGAAAGAAGGTATCCTTATGTTCTGCACAAGAAAGGTCAATGACGATTACACCTGGGTGGGGGCCGACGGCCGCCGCCTGGCTATGTTCGAGGGCGTCTATGACGTGCCCCGGGGCATCTCCTTCAACAGCTATCTGCTGATGGACGGGAAAACGGTGCTGTTCGACACCGCCGACGCCTCCGTGTGCCGCAGCTTTCTGGAAAACGTGGCCCACGGGCTGGGAGGCCGGGCTTTGGACTATCTGGTGGTGCAGCATATGGAGCCGGACCACGCCGCCGACATCCGGGACCTGCTGACCCGGCACCCGGAGACCACCGTGGTGTGCTCCGCCGCCGCCAGGAATATGCTGGCCCAGTTCTTCGGCCCCGGGTACGAGGGCCGCATCAGCGTGGTGAAGGAGGGGGACACCCTCTGCACCGGGCGGCACACCCTGCACTTTGTGGCCGCGCCTATGGTCCACTGGCCGGAGGTGCTGATGACCTATGACGAGACGGACAAGCTCCTGCTGACGGCGGACGCCTTCGGCACCTTTGGCGCTTTGAACGGCGCGCTGTTCGCCGACGAGGTGAACTTCGACCGGGACTATCTGGACGAGGCCCGGCGGTATTACACCAACATCGTGGGCAAATACGGGACTCAGGTCCAGGCGGTGCTGAAAAAGGCCGCCGGGCTGGACATTCAGATGCTGCTGCCCCTCCACGGCTTCGTGTGGCGGCAGGACCTGGGGTACATCCTGGGCAAATACGACCTGTGGAGCCGGTATGAGCCGGAGCAGCGGGGCGTGGTCATCGCCTACGCCTCCGTCTACGGCGGCACGGAGAACGCCGCCAACATCCTGGCCTGCCGCCTGCGGGAGCAGGGGGTGCAGGTGGAGATGTTCGACACCTCCGTCACCCCGGCGTCCTATATCCTGGCGGCGGCCTTCCGGTTCAGCCATGTGGTGCTGGCGGCTCCCACCTATAACGGCGGCGTGTTCGTCACCATGGAGAACCTGCTGCACGACCTGACGGCCCACGGCCTCAAGGGCCGCCGGGCGGCGTATATCGAAAACGGCTCCTGGGCCCCCACCAGCGCCCGGGGGATGCAGAAGCTGCTGGAGCCCCTGAACTGGGAGACGGCGGCGGACACCGTGGCCCTCCGCTCCGCCCTGCGCCAGGGGCAGCAGGAGGACCTGGAGCGCATGGCCATGCAGCTGGCCGAAAGCGTGAAGGCGTAATATATTGTCGAAAATCAGCAACATATGATGCAAAAACGGACACACCGCCTCGTGGAGACGGTGTGTCCGTTCCATTTATGCGTTGTGCTCTATAGCAGCCTGTGCGGCGGGCGGTGCGGCTGTAAGCGATGCCAAGGGGAGCACAACGACAACCACTTCCGACCCCAAAGGCCGGGTGACGAAAAAAGTCTTTGCAAATAAGGGAAGTCTCTTGTATACTTATTCAGAGGGAGTTCCCTATGTATGATTTTGCTGAAATGTAGGAGGATTTATGCAAGCTGTTTTTGATTTCATATCTGGAAAGATGCCATTTGATGAATTCTACGAATTCTATCAAAGCAACCCCTCTGTCAGCGCATGGCTAAACCAACTTACCAACTTTAATGAACCATATCCTCCTGTCATTGAGCGGAACATTTCTTTCCGCAGCGTATACAATATTGTCCGAAAAAAAGGCGAAAAAATATCGGATTATCTTGCCCAAATAGTATACAACAGTAAGCTGAAGGGTTTTGATTTAGCTGCCACACAATGCGGATGGTTTTCTGGGGTAGCTACTCCGGTACTTATGGCATACCCAACTCTTAAGCCGACCAGGATCTATAAGCAAAATGCCGATTATTATTTGGACGCTGCGGGCAATTCCATTGGTGGGAGCGAGGTTGATGAGTTTATGTGCCAAATCCTCGACAAATTTCCCCCAACGATGAAAGTGGCAGAACGCACTAAAGCCGGTAAAGAAGCTCTGTGGAAAGCCTTTCACATCAAGGTTCGGAAATTTCCTCGCTGGGCACAGGGGGCCGACTGGCCTATGGGCAAGAACTCTCCCATGGAGTATCTTGGCCAGCGCCGGGACGGAGAACTGGTAGAGCTGCGCTTCCGGGACGTAGACACCGGTGAAGAACGTACCGTGGAGCAGTATTATTAAGGCACGTGTCTCCGCAGGGGATTTTCCCCTGCCGGGACAGAACGCAGAGAACGATTATAATGCAGGAGGATTTATGCAAGCTGTTTTTGATTTCATATCTGGAAAGATGCCATTTGATGAATTCTACGAATTCTACCAAAGCAGCCCCTCTGTCAGCGCGTGGCTAAACCAACTTACCAATAATTCAGGTGATTTGTTGTGAAATTTTCAGACTTTTTCTGGCCGGACAGTTCCCTGGAGCAAGTCAGCATTCGCTACGATGTTGCGGAGTTGATTATCTGGAATTGCAACACAAACTGCAAGGTCATTGTGCAATGCAAAGGCTTCATAGGTATGACAGATTTATGTATCTGGGATGATCAGATTATACTCCAAGCGGAATGCCAGAATATACCATGGCCGGATGTGATTCACTCTCAAGACACCTTTTTGCGATCTCTATGCAAAGCGTATCCGTGTTCCTCACAATGGGATGAAAGACGGCTCGAGGATGGTGTGGTGGTGTTAAGCGTTCTTTTAGCAAATCACATTCGCTTCCGCCTGTATTGCCAACGGATTGACGTAGCTGCCTGTGGAAAACATGCCAATAGCAATTGAAGCTGAAGAAAGCGTATCGCTATGAATGCCCCTGTTTTCTTGCGAAAACAGGGGCTATGACGAGTGCTCTGATCCAGAATGGGTAAAAAACAACGGTCACACCGTCTCGCGGAGACGGTGTGACCGCTTGATTTATGCGTTGTGCTCTATGCCCTCAGGCGCAGCTCAGTTCTGCTGCTCCTTGATAGCAGCCTGTGCGGCGGCCAGACGGGCGATGGGCACGCGGAAGGGGGAGCAGGACACATAGTCCAGGCCCACCTTGTGGCAGAACTCCACGCTGCTGGGATCGCCGCCATGCTCGCCGCAGATGCCCAGGTGCAGGTCGGGACGGGTCTCACGGCCCATCTTGGCAGCCATCTTCACCAGCTTGCCCACGCCCACCTGGTCCAGCTTGGCAAAGGGATCGTTCTCATAGATCTTCTTGTCATAGTAAGCGCCCAGGAACTTACCGGCGTCGTCGCGGCTGAAGCCGAAGGTCATCTGGGTCAGGTCGTTGGTACCGAAGGAGAAGAACTCGGCCTCGGTGGCGATCTGATCGGCGGTCAGGGCAGCGCGGGGGATCTCGATCATGGTGCCCACCAGATACTTCATCTTCATACCGGCGTTGGCCAGCTCCTCGTCAGCGGTCTTGACCACCACGTCCTTGACGTACTTCAGCTCCTTGACCTCGCCCACCAGCGGGATCATGATCTCAGGCTCCATCTTCCACTCGGGGTGCTTCTTCTGCACGTTGATGGCGGCGCGGATGACGGCACGGGTCTGCATCACGGCGATCTCGGGGAAGGTGACGGCCAGACGGCAGCCGCGGTGACCCATCATGGGGTTGAACTCATGCAGGGAGGCGATGATGGCCTTGATCTCGGCCACGGACTTGTTCATATCCTTGGCCAGCAGCTCGATATCGGCCTCCTCGGTGGGAACGAACTCGTGCAGAGGGGGATCCAGGAAACGGATGGTGACAGGGCAGCCTTCCATGGCCTCGTAGATACCCTCGAAGTCGCCCTGCTGCATGGGCAGCAGCTTGGCCAGCGCCTTCTCACGCTGCTCCACGGTGTCGGAGCAGATCATCTCACGGATGGCGGCGATACGGTCACCCTCGAAGAACATATGCTCGGTACGGCACAGGCCGATACCCTCGGCGCCCAGCTCACGGGCCTTGGCGGCGTCGTGGGGGGTGTCGGCGTTGGTGCGGACCTTCAGGCGGCGATACTTGTCGGCCCAGCTCATGATGCGGCCGAAGTCGCCGCCCACGCTGGCGTCCACGGTAGGCATAGCGCCGTCATAGATGTTGCCGGTGGAGCCGTCCAGGCTCAGCCAGTCGCCCTCGTGATAGGTCTTACCGGCCAGAGTGAACTGCTTGTTGGCCTCGTCCATATTGATGGCGCCGCAGCCGGAGACGCAGCACTTGCCCATACCACGGGCCACAACGGCGGCGTGGGAGGTCATACCGCCGCGAACGGTCAGGATGCCCTGGGCGGCCTTCATGCCCTCGATATCCTCAGGAGAGGTCTCCAGACGAACCAGAACCACCTTCTCGCCGCGGGCGGCCCATTCCTTGGCGTCCTCAGCGGTGTACACGATCTTGCCGCAGGCAGCGCCGGGAGAGGCGGGCAGAGCCTTGCCAACGGGGGTGGTGGCCTTCAGGGCCTTGGGGTCGAACTGGGGGTGCAGCAGGGTGTCCAGATTGCGGGGATCGATCATGGCAACGGCCTGCTGCTCGGAGATCATGCCCTCGTCCACCAGATCGCAGGCGATCTTCAGGGCGGCGGGAGCGGTACGCTTGCCGTTGCGGCACTGCAGCATATACAGCTTGCCGTGCTCCACGGTGAACTCCATGTCCTGCATGTCGCGGTAGTTATCCTCCAGAATGCCGCAGACCTTCACGAACTCGTCGTAGGCCTCGGGGAACTTCTCGGCCATCTCGGCGATGGGCATGGGGGTGCGGACACCGGCCACCACGTCCTCGCCCTGGGCGTTGGTCAGGAACTCGCCCATCAGCTTCTTGGCGCCGGTGGCGGGGTCACGGGTAAAGGCAACGCCGGTGCCGCAGTCGTCGCCCATGTTGCCGAAGGCCATAGACTGGACGTTGACGGCAGTACCCCAGGAGTAGGGGATATCATTGTCGCGGCGGTACACGTTGGCGCGGGGGTTGTCCCAGGAACGGAACACGGCCTTGATGGCGCCGATCAGCTGCTCCTTGGGGTCGGTGGGGAAGTCCTCGCCGATCTTGGCCTTATACTCGGCCTTGAACTGCATGGCCAGCTCCTTCAGGTCGTTGGCGTCCAGCTCCACGTCCTGGGTCACGCCCTTCTTCTCCTTCATGGCGTCGATGAGCTGCTCGAAGTACTTCTTGCCCACCTCCATGACCACGTCGGAATACATCTGGATAAAGCGGCGATAGCAGTCCCATGCCCAGCGGGGGTTGTTGGACTTGGCGGCGATGACGGCCACCACGTCCTCGTTCAGACCCAGATTCAGGATGGTGTCCATCATGCCGGGCATGGAGGCGCGGGCGCCGGAGCGCACGGAGACCAGCAGGGGATTCTCGTGATCGCCGAACTTCTTGCCGGTGATCTTTTCCATCTTCTCAATATATTCCATGATCTCGGCCATGATCTCGTCGTTGATCTGGCGGCCGTCCTCATAGTACTGGGTGCAGGCCTCGGTGGTGATGGTAAAGCCCTGAGGCACGGGCAGACCGATGTTGGTCATCTCAGCCAGGTTGGCGCCCTTGCCACCCAGCAGCTCACGCATCTTGGCGTTGCCCTCGGTGAACAGATAGCAATACTTTTTGCTCATTTACATATCCTCCATATCACAAAAAAATATCTTCATTTTCCGGAATTTTTGGTTATTTTGGGGACTTTTGCTTCTTTTTTGTTAAATGTACCCCTTCAACCGCTTTATTATAACCAGCTTTTCCCATAAAAGCAAGTATATTTTCCGTTTATTTCCCCGTTTTTCTTACAAATATCCAAAATGGAACAATCTTTTTTGCAGAATCCACTGTCAGGACTTGCGGTATCCCCTTATTCTATGGTATACTATTATGAATTTGTGAAAAAGCGGTATCATTTTACCGGCTGCGGAGGGCACGATGGCACAGGCGGCAGACTACAACAGCACATGGGCCGGCGCCGTTCGCGCGGCGGCGAACCGCGGTCAGCTGAGCCACGCGGTGATCCTGACCGGCGAGGGGGACAAGCTGTCTCCGGCCCGCTATATCGCCGCGGCGCACTTGTGCCGCAGTGAGGGGCAGCGTCCCTGCCTGCAATGTAATGCCTGCCGTAAGGTGATGGAGGGCATCCATCCCGACGTGACGGAGGTGCGGGACGACGACCGCAAGGAGCTGGCGGTGGATACCATCCGGGCGCTGCGGCAGGACGTCTACATCCGGCCCAACGAGGGCGAGCGGAAGGTCTATCTGTTCACCGACTGTGCCCAGCTGAACGAGCGGGATCAGAACGTGCTGCTGAAGATCGTGGAGGAGGGTCCGGCCTACGCCGCCTTCGTATTCTGCGCCGACACGCTGCACGCGCTGCTGCCCACCATCCGCTCCCGCTGTGTGGAGCTGCGGCTGGAGGGACAGGACGCGGCCCTTGAAGAAAACGAAGCGGCGGCAGAGCTGTGCCGCGTGCTGGCCCGGCGCGATCCGCTGGCGCTGGCCGCCCACCTGACAGGGCTGGAGAACCGCCGCATGAAGCGGGAGCAGCTGCTGGCCATGATGGAGGGCGCGTGGCAGGCGTCCGCCGACGCGCTGCTGGCCGTCTGCGGACGGAGCGGCGGCTGCGGCGAAGGCGCGGAAGCCCTGCGGAGCGTCTTTGACCGGCGGCAGCTTCAGGCGCTGACCGACCTCTTTCGCCGCTACTGCAGCGAGTGCCAGTACAACGTAGGCGTGGGCCATGTGCTGGGCGCGCTGAACGCGGAGCTGACCGATATTCTGACACTGTGATTTTTTCCCTTCAGAAAGGAAGGTATACCTGATATGGCAACTGTGATCTCTGTCCGCTTTCGCAGCGGCAGCAAAACCTACTATTTTGACCCCCGCGAGCTGACGGTACACCCCGGCGACGACGTGGTGGTGGAGACCGCGCAGGGCGCGGAATTTGCCCAGTGCGTGGAGGGCAACCACGACGTGGCCGACGAGGCGGTGGTGAAGCCGCTGCGTCCCGTGCTGCGCATCGCCACCGACAACGACCGCCACACGGCGGCCTATAACCGCAGCCGGGAAAAGGACGCCTTTGATATCTGCCAGAAGAAGATCCTCCAGCACGGACTGGAGATGAAGCTGGTGCGGGTGGAATGCAGCTTTGACGGCAGCAAGATCCTGTTCTTCTTCACCGCCGACGGCCGCGTGGACTTCCGCGAGCTGGTAAAGGATCTGGCCGGCGTGTTCCGCTCCCGTATCGAGCTGCGGCAGATCGGCGTGCGGGACGAGGCCAAGATGCTGGGCGGTCTGGGCATCTGCGGACGGCCCTTCTGCTGCGCGTCCTACATGGACGAGTTCGTCCCCGTGTCCATCAAGATGGCCAAAACCCAGAACCTGAGTCTGAACCCCACCAAGATCTCCGGCACCTGCGGACGGCTGATGTGCTGCCTGAAATACGAGCAGGACGCCTACGAGGATGCCATTAAGCGGATGCCCAAGGCGGAGTCCTTCGTGGTAACGCCGGACGGCCCCGGCAACGTCAGCGATATCAACGTACTGAAAGAGACGGTGAATGTCCGTCTGGACGAGCGGCCCGACGCACCCCGCTGCTATCACAACTGCGAGGTGTGCGTACTGCGCAACGGCAAGGGCAGCCGCGAGGGCATTGCCGTCCCCAAGGAGCGGCCGGAGCGCTACGTGGAGCCGGTAGCCGCCGAGGAAATGCTGATCCCCAACCTGTTTGCCGATTACGGCACGGATACCTCTGCCGACGGCGACGCGGCAGAAGCACGACCCTCCCGCCGCCGCAGCCGCGGCGGACGCCGCCGGGGCGGCAGCGGCAAGGCCGCCGCGCCTGCCGAGACGGCAGCACCGCAGCAGGTGGAGCCCAAGAAGGAAAAGCCCACCAATAAACCGGCCAAGCCCCAGCCGCCAGTTCCTACCTCCGAAAAGGACGGCGAAGCACCTCGCCGCGAGGGCGAAGGCGGCCAGCGCCGCCGCAGATCCCGTGGCCGGGGCGGTCGCGGCAATGCGCCGTCAGGCAAGCCCGCAGCAGAGCCCAACAACGCACCCGCACCCAAGTCCGCTCCGTCACAGGAGTCCGCGCCCCGTCAGGGGGGTGAGGGCGGCCAGCGCCGTCCCCGCCGCAGAGGCGGACGCCGCCACGGCGGCGGCAAGACCGGCGGCACGCCCGGCAGCGAGGCATAAGTGCTATGGGAAAGTTTACCGGCGTACTGATCGCCAGCGATTTTGACAACACCCTCATCTACACGGAAAACGCTCTGAAGGGACTGGAGCCCATGCCGGAGCTGCTGCCGGAAAACCGGCAAGCCATCGAGTATTTCATGGCTCAGGGCGGCACGTTTTCCATCGCCACAGGCCGTGCGCTGCCCTCCTTCAACGGAGTGCGGCAAGGTCTGCCCATGAATGGCCCCACCATTCTGTTCAACGGCGCGGCCATTTACGACTTCCAGAAAAACGAATACCTGTACACAGCCTTTCTGCCGGACACGGTGCGGCCCCATATCACGCAGGTGCTGGACGCGTGGCCGGAGGCGGCGGTGGAGCTGTACCACGATGACAACGCCATTTTCGCCGTCCACGCCAATGAACTGACCGAGGCGCACCTTCATCTGACACACGAGCCCACCTCTCTGCTGGACTCCGTCGATCAGGCGCCCTCTCCCATCAGCAAGGCCCTGTTTGAGATCGTGCCGGAGAAGCTGGACGGCCTGTACCGCTATGTCAGCGCCCAGCCCTGGGCTTCCCAGTATGAGATCGTGCCCAGCAGCGTCTACCTGCTGGAGCTGACCGCCAAGGGCGCCAGCAAGGGCGAGATGGTGCAGCGTCTGGCCCGGCGGCTGAACGTCTCTATGGAGAACGTCTACTGCGTGGGCGACCACGCCAACGATCTGGGGATGCTGGCTCTCTCCGCCATCCCCTTTGCCCCGGAAAACGCCATTGAATCGGTGCGTCAGGTGCCCGGTATCCACATCCTGCCGGACGCCCGTCATGGGGCGATCGCCGCCCTGATCCGCGAGCTGGATCAGCGGTATTGAGGGCGAATTGGATATTTTTGGAAACGCTTGTTCATACAATGTTCACTTGACGCTGCGCCGGAAACAGAGTATGATAGCTTTTGGAGAAATTTAAGAACTTTCAGGTGAGTATCCCATGAAACAAACCCAAATACCCCCCACACCCCCGCAGGACAAGGAGCCGGACAATAATAACAGATCCCTCTCCTCCCTGTGGAACCTGTGGGTCGATAATTTGAAGGAGTGGCACTTCTATCTGGTCGAGGAGCATGGCCACCACCAACGGGCGGATATCTCCGGCTGGATCGACAAGCTGCGGCAGCGGATCCGGTCGTTCATGACCTCGCTGCGGCGGGACATGCGGCACCAGAAGAACGCCAGCCGCCACCGGAAATTCCCGGAATCGGATTACGGCATCGCCCAGTTCTGCCTCTATGTGGCAGGTAGCATTCCCCGCGTGACCTCCGCCATCCATGAGCGCCTGACCCTGCGCCGCCGCAAGCATATCGACGCGGCCCACGCCTTCCAGAAGCAGGTGGATAAGGTAAAGACTCATCCCGTGGCCTTCCTCAGCGGCGCGCTGGTGGTGGTGGCGGTGTGCGCACTGCTTTCCCTTTACACCATCGGCACCACCGCCGCCTATGACGGCAACGACCTTGGCACCGTATCAGGCATCCGCACCGTCAACGCCGTGGTGGACGATCTGGAAAATATCACCCGCGAAACGCTGGGTGACGAAAGCTACACCGTGGACATGGACAAGCTGGACACGCAGGTGGGCGTTGTCCGCCGCCAGTCGGTGGAGAGCCGCGAGGAATTCACGGACAACCTCTCTGACGAGCTGGGCATGGTGGAATACGCCTACGCGCTGTACATCGACGGCGAACCTGTGGCCGCCACCACCTTCCCCGGCGCGCTGGACGAGCTGCTGGATCAGCTGAAGAAGGGCTATATCACCGCCAACACGGTGGATTCCTACTTTGTGGAAAACGTTGAGATCAAGCAGGAGTACGTGGACGCGTCGCTGGTGATGAATCTGGGCAACATTGCCGAGATCCTCAACGCCACCAAGGCCGGCGAGGTCACGTATACCGTGCAGGCCGGTGACAGCTATTACTACATCGCCGAGCTGTATGGCATGTCGGTGGACGACCTGCTGGACATGAACCCCGGCTATGATCCCAAGCTGCTGCGGGTGGGCGATGTGCTGACCATCTCCAACGCCGTCCCCTACCTGACCATCGTGAATGTGGAGCGGCAGAACTACGTTCAGGACATTCCCTACGAGGTGGAGTATCAGGACGACAATACCATGTATCAGGGCGACTATAAGGTGCTGTCCGCCGGTGAATTCGGCAAGGCGGATGTGACCGCCAACGTCACCTATATCAACGGTGAGGAGACGGCTCGTCAGGTGGTGGCCTCCGTCACCCTCAGCGATCCTGTTACCGAGACGCAGGCCCGCGGTATGATCCCCCGTCCCACCTGGTTCCCCACCGGCAGCTTCCGCTGGCCCTGCAACGGCACCATCACCTCTTACTTCGGACGCCGCAACACCGGCATCCGCGGTGCCAGCACCTATCACGAGGCTATCGACATCGCCAACAGCTACGGTACGCCGATCTATGCCTCCGACGGCGGCACCGTTACCTATTCCGGTTGGCGGGGCGGTTATGGCTATCTGGTCATCATTGACCATGGCAACGGCTATCAGACCTATTACGGTCATAATAGTTCGCTGGTCGTCTCAGTGGGCGAGCATGTCTATAAGGGACAGCAGATCGCCCGCATGGGCTCCACCGGTGTGTCCAGCGGCAACCACTGTCATTTCGGTATCCTGATCAACGGTACGTTTGTCAACCCCTTGAACTATCTGTAAACAGAAACCTTTCGGGAAAAGAGGAGAATTTCATGAAGCATTTTGTTTCCGCACTGCTGTGCACCGCGTTGTGCGCACTGACCGTCGTCCCCGCATGGGGCGTCACCCCTGCTCTGACCGGCGACACCAGCAACATCCCCCTGCTGATCGTGCTGGCCGCCGTGGCCGTCATCGCCATTGTGGTGCTGCTGATCATGATGAACAAGAAGAAGCGGTAACTGTACAAAAAGGGAAGCCCGGTCGCATGACCGGGCTTCCCTTTTCAGACTGTCAAATAGTCTGTCATTGCGAGGAAGGTAAAGCCCGACGCGGCAATCCGTTTCTTTTCCTGTTTTGGAGGTACGGATTCCCACGCCAGTGTGAGCACTGGCTCGGAATGACAGGCCTTTTCGGGCGGACAGAGTCGTCCGCCCCTACACACGACCATCGATAGAACTTCCTAGGGCGGCATGACCGCATGCCGCCGCTCATTTATATTCATGCCGCGCAGCGGCATACCGCAGCTCTTCACTCTTCTTTTTTCATTTTTCACTGAAAAAGCGAGGCGGCATTTGCCGCCTCGCTTTTTAGAAGAGCGTCTCCTGATACGCCAGCTCCACCTGCCCGATGGAGCGCATCTGGGCGGCGTTCTCCGCCGTCAGCGCGTCGCAGATGGCCATCTTCCGGATGATGTTCTGCACCGTGATATCCAGCGCCGTTCCCGCCCGGTAGTCGGCGGGGAAGATAAAATCCACCCGCCCCCTTGCCAGCAGCTCCTCCACGCCGGTACGGTTGGATTCCTGATACACGGCGATAGCCTGGCCGCCGTAGGAGCGCATCATCTTCATGCAGGGCACGTCAGAAAGGCCGTCGCCCACGTAGATCATGTTGGTAAAGGGGATCCGCTTGCTGTCGTCGGGCATGGAGTCGTTCAGCTTCTTATCCTCGCTGACCTCCAGCACGCCCTTGTTGATGCGGTACACAAACTGGGTCTTGTTGGTGAAGTTGACGTCCAGCTTGGGCCAGCAGGCCGCGCCGTCCCGATAGTAAAACTCGCAGGCGTAAATTTTCTTGAAGTGATGGGCAATGCCGCTGCCCTCGATGATCTCCTTCAATCCGGAGGACAGCACGTAGTGCTCCACCGTCACGCCCAGACTGTCGCCAAAGGCATCGATCCGGTCGAACCACTCCCGCACGCCGGGAAACAGCTCGATGGCCTTGCCGCACTGCACCAGATAGTCCCGGTTCAGGGTTTTGCCCTGGGCCCGGCACTCCTCGATCATGGTGTACATATAGGCCAGCAGGCCGTCCATCTGGTTCTCCCAGCCGAAATTGTTGGCCTTCTGCCAGAATTGCGCCGGTGTATAGCCCAGACTGGGGATAAAGGAATAATCCTCCATGTCGGTGGTGCACAGGGTCTTGTCAAAGTCGTACAGCAAGGCGATGATGGGTTTCTGGTTCATGGATTTCTCTCCTTTTGGGTAAAAAAGCGGCCGTAGGCCGCTTTTTCTGTCTTATTCGCCGGTGTAATTGCGGCCAAACTTCAGCTCGTCCAGACTCAGCTTGAAGTCGTCGGAAATGGGCGTCTCCTGCGGAGCGGGCTGCTCCGAGGCAGTCTCCGGCTCCGTATGCAGAACGTCGTCCAGATGCTGCATGATATCCTGCTGGATCTCCTTCACCTCGCCGGCAGGCGCGGTCTCCTGATGGGGCAGCTCCATCTCCGGCAGGGAATTCAGGAACTCCTGCTGCTGGGCGCACAGCTCGCTGCCGTGGCGGACAAACTCCGCCAGACTCTGCTTGGCCATGGCCAGCTTCTCCTCGGCGTCCTGCTTGTCCTGCTCCAGCTGCGCCAGCTGGGCGGCGTGCTGCTCCTTCGCCTCTTTCAGCAGGTTCTCCTTTTCGGTCTGAGCCTCCTGCACCAGCTTGGCGGCCATCTTCTGAGCCGTCAGCAGCGTGGAGCGCATGGCGTCCTCGGTGGCGCGGTATTCCTCCACCTTTTCCGCCAAGATCTTCAGCTTGGCCTTCAGCGTCACGTTCTCCTTATACAGCGCCGTGTAATCCTCGGTCAGCGTGTCAAGGAACTCATCCACCTGCGCCATGGCATAGCCGTTGCCGAAGCCGGAGGACTTGGGAAATACTTTTTCGGAAACTTCCTGCGGTGTCAACATGGTATATCCCTCCATCTATTTCTGCGCCCGCTTACAGATACAGGCCGTTGTTTTCCAGTTCGTCGATCAGGTCGCCCATGATATCCACGCTGTAGGGCGTGATGATATAGGTATTGGCGGCCACCTTCTTGATCTTGCCGTCGCCGGCATAGGCTACGCCGGACAGGAAGTCGATCAGGCGGCGGGCCACGTCCTTATTGGTGGACTCCAGATTCATCACCACCGTGCGCTTTTCCCGCAGGTGGTCGGCGATCTCGCTGGCGTTCTCAAAGCGCTCCGGCTTCACCAGCACCACCTTCAGCGCGGCGGTAGCGTGGATATTCACTACCTTGTTGTGGCGCTCCTCCGGCTGGCGGCGCTCCTCGCGGCGGTCGTCAAAGATGCTTCTGCTGTCGTTCTTTTCAGGCTGTTCCAGCTCCTCATCCTCGTAATCGTAATCCTCGTCGTCATACGGATGAATGATCTTCTTGATCTCGTCCATGAAACCCATTTGAAAGCCTCCCTGTTGTGTATTTTCAGTGGTTGTTTATTTCTGATAGTTGCGTGCGCCGAAGATGGCGGAGCCGACCCGCACCATATTGGCGCCGCAGCGAACGGCGTCGGCATAGTCGCCGCTCATGCCCATAGAGATATATTCCCATTTATTATCGTACATTTCTCGGCTTATGTCAACAAAAAGACGATGAACTTTCTCAAAATATGGTATATTTTTGCCTTTTTCCACCGCAACAGGTGGTATCGTCATCAGGCCCCGCACCCGAATGTGGGCCAGACCCTTGGCGTAGGCCGCCGCCTGTGGCAGCTCCTCCGGCGCGAAGCCGGACTTTGCCTCCTCGCCGCCGATGTTGACCTCCAGCAGCACGTCCTGCACCAGCTCCATTCTGGCGGCCACCTTTTCGATCTCGTCCAGCAGCTCTTTAGAGCCCACCGACTGGATCAGCGCCGCCTTGCCCACCACCTGCTTCACCTTGTTGCGTTGCAGGTGGCCGATAAAGTGCAGCGGCGCACCGTCGTAAGCGTTCTCCTTCAGCTTTTCCGTCATCTCCTGCACCCGGTTCTCGCCCAGCGCGTCGATGCCGGCGGCGATGGCCTCCTGACAGGCGGCAGCGTCGTTCATTTTGCTGGCGCCCACCAGCGTGATATCCTTGCCGGTGCGGCCCGTTTCACGGGCGGCCGCGTCGATCTCGGCGCGAATGCGGGCAATATTTTCTCCAATAGCAGACATGGAAGTTTCCCCTTTCTATATATTTAAGCTGCGGCGAAGCGCCGCGTTGTTTATCCGATCACCTTGCCGTCGCTCAGGTCTGCCGAGGTGACGATCACCTCGTCGCCCTGCCGCAGCATGCTGGAGCCATCCTCGGCGGACACCGCCTCGGTCAGCACGTAGCCGTCGCCCTGATAGACCACCTTGACGGGCTTGAATTTGGCCCGCACACCCAGGCGGCAGTACACGCCGGTCACGCCCTCCTCGTTGACCCGCAAGGCGTTGGACGGCAGGCGCAGCCCCTCGTAGGTGCGCAGCACCAGCGTGGCCGACTGATGGCGCATCAGCGTGGTCTGGGCGATGTATTTCTCGCTGTGCAGCAGCAGGACACGGTGCCCGTTCTCGCTGCGGGAAATGCTGTCGATGGTCATTCGCAGGTCGATATTCAGTCCCTTGGCAAACCGCACCGTCACGGTGGAGCGGCCCTCCAGCTGCTCCGCCTGGGCGTCGGTAATGCTGGCGGCGTAGTACCATGTGTCGCCGTAGATCAGCTTGCCCACGTTGGCGCTGTCGCTGCTGACGGGCTTGACGCTGTTCAGCTTGCTGTATGTCAGGTCGTCCTTCAGGAAGTCCAGCGTCAGCACCGACTCATAGCCGTCGCAGGCGGCGGAGTAGATACCCGCCTCCGGCGCGGTGATAGCCGTGCCGTTCAGAGAGCTCTCCAAGTCGCTGATGGACTGCTCCGTGGCCTTGATCTCCGCCTCGATCTCCTCCTGAGAGGATGAGGTAAAGTCCCGCTTCAGCACAGCGCTTTTCAGGGCGGAGACCTCCTCGTCCGCGCCGCTGTACTCCCCGCCGGCGATGGACTGCCGCAGGGTCAGGATGCCGCTGTTGATGGTGGAATCCAGCTTCAGCGCCGCGTCCGGATCCAGATAGGAGATCAGGGAAAAGGACAGCTGCTCCAGCCGCAGCTGTAGCGCCTCCAGCTGTTCCACACGGGTCAGCGCGCCGCTGTCGGGATAGGCGGTGGCCATGGTCTGGTTCTTGCCTACCCGCTCGCCTTCTGACAGGCTGTGGCCCAGCGTGGCGGCGTCGGAGTGGAACGTCTCCTCCTCCCGCACCAGATAGCCGCTGATCTCGATAGTCTGTTCCTCGACAGAGGCGTAGACCAGCGTGGTATTGATGGGATCGGAGAAATACCGGTAGGCCTGCACGGCGAAATAGACCACCGCAGCCGCCAGCACCACCACGGATAATATTTTGAAAATCGGTGTGGATGATGATTTCATATCCCGCTCCTTGTGTATATCTCTTGTGCTGTGTGTTTGCAAATATCCCGTAGGGGCGGATGCCCACATCCGCCCGCCGTTGGTGTAATGGGTTCTTGCTGTCGCTTGTAGGGGCCGACGACTCTGTCGGCCCTATCGGTGGCTCGGATGTTTATCGTCAGGGCGGACAGAGTCGTCCGGCCCTACGGATCCGGCTGGCTGTTTTACATCTCCTCCGTCTCCTGAAAGCTCACCGCTCGCGCCGGGGCGATGGTGGAGATGGCGTGCTTATAGATCACCTGCTGGCGGCCCTCGCTGTCCAGAATGACCACAAAGCAGTCAAACCCGGTGATGGTTCCCCGCAGCTGAAAGCCGTTCACCAGAAACATGGTGACGGGGATCTTCTGCTTCCGGGCCTGGGCCAAAAATACTTCCTGAAGATTATTTGTCTTTTGCATAGCGTCCTCCTATGTATCTTTTTTGTACGGACGCTATCTCTATAGGACAACCTCCGCCGTGATTCAGCATAAACCACGGCTATGGAGATATTCTGTCGCTTTTTGCAATCCCTCCGGGAAATTTGGTTGCCGCTGCCAGCGCACCCAGAAAATATCCGGATTCCGCCGCAGCCATGTCAGCTGCCGCTTGGCGTACTGCCGGGAGCGAAGCTTCACCTCGGCGATGGCTTCCTCCGTGGTGGCCGTACCCTCGGCTACCGCCAGAAACTGCTTGTAGCCGATGGCCTGCAAGGCCGTGGCGTCACGGGGCAGGCCGCTGTCCAGCAGAGCCTTCACCTCCGCCAGCAGCCCCTGCTCCACCATGATATCCACCCGGCGGTCAATGCGGTCGCGGAGATCCTGCCGGTCGACGAAATCCAGCCCGATATACAGGGCGTCGTATTTGGGCGGCTGCTGCCGCTCCAGAGCGTCATGCTCGGTGATGGTCCGGCCGGTCTCCTGCCACACCTCCAGCGCACGGATGATGCGCTTTTCATCACGCAGGTGGAGCTTTTCCGCCGCAATGGGGTCAATACGGCGCAGCTCCTCCAGCAGCGTTTCAACGCCCTCGGTTCGGGCGCGGCGCTGCAATTCCTGCCGTATCTCCGTGCCCTGCGACCCGGCGGCAAAGTCCGTGCCCCGGATCAAAGCGTCCAGATACAGCCCCGTGCCGCCCACCAGCACCGGCAGCTTGCCCCGCCGCAAGATATCCTGCACGCACAGATCCGCCGCCTGCACATACCGTGCCGCCGACCAACTCTCCGCCGGGTCGGCCACGGCTACCATGTGGTGGGGGATGCCCTCCATTTCCTCGGCCGTCGGTGCGGCGGTCCCCACCGCCATGCCCCGGTAGATCTGCATGGAGTCCACGCTGACCACCTCGCCGTTAAAGCGTTTGGCCAGCGCCACGCCCATTTTCGTTTTTCCCGTGGCGGTAGGGCCCACCACGCACAGCACTGTGGCCATTGGCGTCACTCCCCAATTACGCTCGTTTGAACATCTTCTCGATGTCGTATTTGCTCAATTGATACTTCACCGGTCTGCCGTGGGGACAGTACAGGATCTCCCCCGACTGCACCTTTTCCACCAGCGCCGCCAACTCCGTGGCGTCGGTGGTCATACCGGCCTTGATGGCGCTCTTACAGGCCATGGTGTGCAGCAGCTCGTCCCGTGCGCCGTTGGGATCGGCGCGGCCCAGCGCCAGCTTTTGGGCCAGCTCCTCCAGCGTGACGGCGGCATCCGCCGCCAGAATGTCCGCCGGAACCTCCCGGATCAGCACCGTGCCGCCGCCGAAGTCCTCGCAGACGAAGCCGAACTCCTGCAGCAGCGGCAGGTTGTCCAGCACGGCGGCATAGCTCTCCGGCTCCAGCTCCACCGTTTCCGGCGTCAGCAGCGGCTGGGCCATCAGGGGCTGGCGGTTGGCCTTCAGCACGTCGAACCGCAGCCGCTCGTGGGCGGCGTGCTTGTCGATGAGCCACACGGTTTCGTGCTCGTCCTCGCAGATGATGTAGGTTTTCAGCACCTCGCCCACCATGCGCCACGGCGCTTCCTTCACCGGCTCCATAGTCTGCTGCTCCGGCTCCTGCGGCATGGTGATGGTCTCCTGCGCCGGTGCTTCCGGTACTGCGACTGTCTCCGGTTCGACGGGTTTTTCTGTCAACGCCTCTGCCTTTACAGGTGGTGTGATCTCATAGGTGCGGCCCGTCAGGGGCGAGGATGTTACGATGGGCTTCTCCGGCTCCGCCACATCCCGGACGTAGACCGTCTCGGCGCTGTGGGGCCGCTGGGCCATGGCGGGCATGCTGTCCCGGATGACGTTTTTCGTGGCCGGGGCAGCGCTTTTGGGCAGGAAGCTACCCAGCGGCTTTTTCTCCTCCGCCGGGGCGGCAGCCTTCTCCTTAAACTCCTGCGCCGTCATTTTCCGAAAAAATTCCGGTGCATTATCGGGCTTTTTGGGGGCCTTTTCGGCGTTTAATGCGTCCAGAATGGTGTAATATACCGCGTCAAACACGGCTTTATCCGACACGAACTTCACCACCGTCTTGGCGGGGTGGACGTTCACGTCCACCCGATCCGCAGGCAGCGTCACGTGCAGGACGCAGCCGGGGAACCGCCCCTTGAGGAGCTGGTTCTTATAGGCTTCCTCCAGCGCCGCCGTCAGCAGCTGGGACTTGACGAACCGGCCATTGACAAAAAAAACCTGCTTGCCACGGCTGCCGTGGCCGTTGAGGGGCTTAGTGACAAAGCCCTCCACCTTCACATCGCCGCCGCTGCCGGAAATGGGCAGCAGGCCAAGGGCGAAATCCCGCCCCATGGCGGCGTAAATGGCGGACAGCAGCTGGCCGTCACCGGGGGTATGCAGCACCTCCTGCCCGTCCCGCAGCAGCTTGAAGGACACGTCGGGATGGCTCAGCGCCAGATGCTGCACCACGCCGGACACCGCCGCACCCTCGGCGCTGTCCTTCTTCATGAACTTCATCCGGGCGGGGGTGTTGTAGAAGAGATCCCGGACGCAGATGGTGGTGCCCTCCGGGCAGCCGGTAGGCTCCGTCTGGCCGGGCTTGCCGCCCTCCAGATGGAGCGCCGCGCCCATCTCCGTACCGGCGGCGCGGGAAAAGATATCCACACGGCTGACGGCGGCGATGGCGGCCAGCGCCTCGCCCCGGAAGCCCAGCGTGCCGATGGCCGCCAGATCGGCGGCGGCACGGAGCTTGCTGGTGGCATGGCGCAGAAAGGCGGTGGGCAGCTGCTCCGCCGGAATGCCGCAGCCGTTGTCGGTGATGCGGATGTAGGTCAGGCCGCCGTGCTCGATCTCCGCCACGATGGCGGAGGCTCCCGCGTCGATGGCGTTCTCCAGCAGCTCTTTGATGACGCTGGCGGGACGTTCCACCACCTCGCCGGCGGCGATAAGATCCGCCACATGGGGCGGCAGGCATTGAATCTGCGGCATGGTTCCTCCTTGTTGGGTGTTATTGTGTCATTGCGAGGAGCGAAGCGACGCGGCAATCCGTTTCTCCTTATCCGGAAATAGGAGTACGGATTCCCACGCCAGTGTGCGCACTGGCTCGGAATGACAGGCTTTAATCATTGCAATTTATTCTTCAGCTCGTACAGCAGATTCAGCGCTTCCAGCGGGCTGAGGGTGTCCACCTGCGCACGGCGGAGCTGGTCGATGACCGCGCTCTCGCTGAGAGCCTCCAATGACACCTGATCCGTCTCCACAGGGGCGGCGTGGGGCTTGCCCGCCTCGTCCTCCAGCTCCTGCAAAATATGCCGGGCACGGGTCAGCACCTGCTTGGGCAGGCCCGCCAGCTTGGCGACCTCGATACCGTAGCTGCGGTCGGCGCCGCCGGAGATGATCTTCCGCAGGAAGATGATATCCTCGCCCCGTGTGCGGACGGCGATGTTATAGTTGCGGACGCCGGGCAGCTCACCCTCCAGCGCCGTCAGCTCGTGATAGTGGGTGGCGAACAGGGTCTTGGCCCCCAGCTTTTTCGGGTCGGCGCAGTACTCCAGCACCGCCCGGGCAATGGACATGCCGTCAAAGGTAGAGGTGCCCCGGCCGATCTCGTCCAGAATCAGCAGACTGTCCGCGGTGGCGGCCTTCAGAATATCGCTGACCTCCGTCATTTCCACCATGAAGGTGGACTGTCCGGCGGACAGGTCGTCGCTGGCGCCGATGCGGGTGAAAATGCGATCCACCACGCCGATGCGGGCGGCCCGAGCGGGAACAAAGGAGCCGATCTGCGCCATCAGCACGATCAGCGCCACCTGACGCATGTAGGTGGATTTACCGGCCATGTTGGGGCCGGTGATGATGGCCACCCGGTCATCCTTTTCACCCATGTACGTATCGTTGGGGACGAACATGCTGTCCCGCCGCATCTGCTCCACCACGGGGTGGCGGCCATCGTGAATTTCGATGACGCCGGACTCGTCCACCACAGGGCAGCAGTAATTGTTCTTCACCGCCACAGCGGCCAGTGAGCACAGGGCGTCCAGCTCCGCCACGATGGCGGCGGCACGCTGCACCCGCGCGGCCTGCTCCGCCACGTGGAGCCGCAGGTCGGTAAACAGCTGATATTCCAGCGCCTTTACCCGATCCTCGGCGGAGAGAATGTCATGCTCCAGATCCTTCAGCTCCTGCGTGATATAGCGTTCGCCGTTCACCAGCGTCTGCTTGCGGATGTAGGTGTCCGGCACCTGATCCTTGAAGGAGTTGGACACCTCGATATAGTACCCGAACACCTTGTTATAGCCGATCTTCAGGGTGCGGATGCCGGTCTTTTCCTTTTCGGCGGCCTCCATGCTGACGACGATACCCTTGCCGCCGTGGAGGATGGTGCGCAGGCGATCCACCTCGCTGTCGAAGCCGTCCCGGATCAGCTCGCCCTCCCGAACGGAGAAAGGCGGCTCATCCACCAGCGTCTGCCCAATGAGGGCGGCAAGGTCGTTGAGGTCGTCCAGCGCCTCGTCCAGCTGATGCAGGCGGCCCTTTTCAAAGCAGGACAGCTGGGCCTTTACCAGCGGCAGCTTCTCCATGGCGGCGCGCAGGGACGCCAGATCACGGCCGCCTGCCGTGCCGTATACGATGCGGCCCACCAAGCGCTCCATGTCGGAGATGCCCTGCAAGGCCAGAATCAGCTCCTCGCGGGCCACGGTGTGCTCCACCAGCGCCGCCACGGCGGCGCTGCGGCGGTCGATCTCCGTGACGGACAGCAGCGGACGCTCCAGCCACGAGCGCATCAAGCGCCCGCCCATGGCGGTTTTCGTCTTGTCCAGCACCCACAGGAGACTGCCCTTCTTCTCCTTGCTGCGCAGCGTCTCCGTCAGCTCCAGATTGCGGCGGGCGGTCAGGTCCAGCTCCATGAACTGGCCCCGGCGGTAGTATTCCAGATCGTCCACGTGGGACAGGTCGGTTTTCTGCGTCTCGTGCAGGTAGCTCAGCAGTGCGCCCAGCGCCAGAAATACCGCCGGGTTGTCCCGGGGCAGACGGTGCAGCGCGTCGTCGCCAAACTGGCGGCGGATCAGCTTTTCCGCCGCTTCCATCTGGAAGCGGCCCGCCGGCAGCTTTTCCAGATGGCAGTTCAGCTTATCCTGCAAAAAGGTATGAAGCGTCTCGTCAAAGAAGGCGGCTTCGTTCACCACCGCCTCGGCGGGGGAAAAGCGGGCCAGCTCGTTGATAAGCTGCTTCACCCGTTCCGGGCCGGAAAAGGCGGTGGCGTGGGCCTTGCCGGTGGTGATGTCGCAGGCGCACAGAGCGGCGTAGTCCTCGTCCAGATAGATACCGGCGCAGAAGTTGGAGCGCCCCTCCTCCAGACAGGCGCTGTCGATCACCGTACCGGGGGTGACCACCCGGATGATGTCCCGCTTCACCAGTCCCTTGGCCTGTGCGGGATCCTCCGTCTGCTCGCAGATGGCCACTTTGTAGCCCTTGGCGATCAGCCGGGCAATGTAGGAGTCCGCAGAGTGATAGGGAACGCCGCACATGGGCATCCGCTCCTCGGCAGGCTTGTCCTTGCTCTTGTCGCGGGTGGTCAGGGTCAGGTCAAGCTCACGGGACGCCGTTTTGGCGTCGGCGCCGAACATCTCATAGAAGTCGCCCAGCCGGAAGAACAGGATGGCGTCCTGATTCTGTTCCTTTATTTGCAGATATTGCTGCATCATGGGGGTCAGTTCTGCCATAGGGGACTCCTTTCAAAATTGCGTATCGCACTCCTGTCATTGCGAGGAGGCCGCAAGGCCGACGCGGCAATCCGTCGGGGCGTTAAGAAAACATGCCGGTGGCATGTTTTCAGCCTCCGATCTCGGCGGCTATGCCGCCGTAGCATCCATCTGAATTTCCACCGCATTGTTAAGAGAACGGACTCCCACGGCCAGTCTGAGGACTGGTCTCGGAATGACAGAGAAAACTTTATACCATCTCGCCGAACAGCGCCCAGGTGTTGCTGTCGGTGATTTTTACATCATGATAATTGCCGATGGCGGACGCGTCGCCCACCAGATGCACCAGCCGTCCTCCGGCGGTGCGGGCCGTCAGCGGCCAGCGGCTGTCGTCACTCTGGCCGTCGATCAAGCAGCGGAGGGTGCGGCCCACGTATTGGGCGTGAATCTCCTCTGAAATTTTATTCTGGGCGTCGCACAGCCGGTCGAACCACACCTGCTTTTCAGCGCGGGGAACGGGGTCGTCCAGCTTGGCGGCAGGCGTACCGGGCCGGGGAGAGAAGATAAACGTAAACAGCGCGTCGAACCGCACCTGCTCCACCAGCGCCACCGTCTCCATGGCTTCGGCCTCCGTCTCGCCGGGGAAGCCGATGATCACGTCGCTGGTCAGCACCAGCTCCGGCATGACCTTGCGGGCATAGGTGATAAGCTCCAGATACCTCGCCTTGTCATAGGGACGGTTCATAGCCCGCAGCACCCGGTCACAGCCGGACTGCACCGGAAGGTGCAGCTGCTTTGCCACGTGGGAACACCGTGACATGGTGTCGAACAGCTTGAAGCTGGCGTCCTTGGGCTGGGAGGACATGAAGCGGATCAGGTAATCGCCGGAAATTTCATCCAGCGCCGCCAGCAAATCGGCAAAGTCGTAGCCGGTGCCCAAGTCCTTGCCGTAGGAGTTGACGTTCTGGCCCAGCAGGGTGATCTCCTTATAGCCCTCGGCGGCCAGCTGGCGCACCTCGGCAATGATCTGCTCCGGATCGCGGCTGCGCTCACGGCCCCGGACATAGGGCACGATGCAGTAGGAGCAGAAGTTGTTGCAGCCGTACATGATGGACACCCACGCGCGGGTGCGGCCCTCCCGCACCACCGGCATGCCCTCGGCGATGGAGCCATGCTCATTCTCCACCGAGAACACCCGGCCCCGACGGGTATACACCTGATACAAAAGCTCCGGGAACTTCCACAGCGCCTGCGGGCCAAATACCAGATCTACGTGACGGTAGGACTGGCGTACCTTTTCCGCCACCTCTGGCCGTTGGGCCATGCAGCCGCACAGGCAGATGATCTGCTCCGGGTTGGCCTTTTTCGTGTGGGTCAGGGCGCCCAGATTGCCGTAGACCCGCTTTTCCGCGTGGTCACGGATGGCGCAGGTGTTCAGCACGATGATATCGGCCTCGGCAGGCTCGGTGACGAAGTCGCAGCCCATGGCCTCCAGCATGCCCATAATGTGCTGGCTGTCGGCCACGTTCTGCTGGCAGCCGAAGGTGTCCACCAGCGCGTGGACGGCCTTGCCTCGCTGGATGTGCAGATCCTTTATTTTTTCAGTAAATTCCCGCTGGCGGGCCATGTCCGCGTCAGACAGGACAACGTTTTTCCGTTCCAAAAGTACCTCCTTCGCCCGACGGATGCCGCAAGGCGATTTTTAATCAAGATATTATACCACATCCCAAACCGCAACACAAGAAAGAGGGAAAGAAAAATGACGAAAAAAGAGGACTGACTTTCTATCAGTCCTCTTTCTCCGTCTCCGGATGCAGATGCTCGTATACCGCCTGCGCCGCGGGAGCGGGCAGCGCCTTCCGCAGATCGTCCAGCGACGCGCCCTCGATGGCCTTTACCGTGCCGAAGCGCTTGAGGAGCGCCTGCTTTCTCGCTTCGCCCACGCCGGGAATGCCGTCCAGCTTGCCCCGATAGGTGCGCTTTTTGTGCTTCTGCCGCTGGAAGGTGATGGCGAACCGGTGCACCTCCTCCTGAATGCGGCCGATCATGGTGAAGATATGGGGCGACTGCTGGATGCCCAGCTCCGCGCCCTCCACCGTGACAAGCGCCCTCGTCCGGTGGCGGTCGTCCTTCACCATGCCCAGAATGGGGATGGCTACCCCCGCCGCCCGTTCCGCCGCCAGCGCCGCGTGAACGTGACCCAAGCCGCCGTCGATCAGCAGCAGGTCGGGCAAGGGCGGGAATTTTTCATCGTCCCGATGGGCGAACCGCCGCTCCAGCACCTCCTGCATGGCGGCGTAGTCGTCGGGGCCGGTCAGCGTCTTGATGGCGAACTTGCGGTAGTCCCGCTTCAGGGGCTTGCCGTCCACGAACACCACCATGGAGGCCACCATGTCGTCACTGCCCAGATTGGAGATATCGTAGCTCTCCATCCGCCGGGGCGTCTGGGGCAGCCGCGCCAGTGTCTGCAAATCTGTCAATGTCCTAGACAGCCGCTCCGACTCGGTGGTGATGCGCTCTACCTCCTCCTTGGCGTTCTGCGCCGCCATGTCCACCAGCTGGGAGCGCTCGCCCCGCTGGGGCGCTTTGACGGTCACCTTATGGCCCGCCTGCCCCGTCAGCAGGGCGGCAAAGGTCTCGCTGCCGTCAAACAGGCACGGCAGCAATATCTCCCGCGGCAGCACCGCCTTGTCCAGATAGTACTGGCTCAGCACGGCGGACAGCACCTCGCTCTCCGCCTGATCGGCGGCGGTGGGAAAAATTTCGATCTGGCGGCCCAGCAGGTCGCCGTTTTCAATGTGCAGCACCGCCGCGCCGCACCGCACCGGCCCGATGTATACGCCCCACGCGTCCGTATCGGCGCACACCCCGGCGATGACCTGCTGCTGCTTGCCCAGCACCTGCAGGGCCTGCATCCGGTCACGGAGGGCCGCCGCCTTTTCAAATTCCAGCGCTTCTGCCGCCGTCTCCATCTCCTGCCGGAGGTTCGCCGTCACCTGCCGCAGCTTGCCGCCCAGCAGCTCCGCCGCCTGGGCCATCCGGGCGTGATACTCCGCCTGACCGGGACCGTCGGGAGAGCAGAAGCCGTCGCATTTCCCGATGTGGTGATTCAGGCACGGCCGCTCCTTGCCGATGTCCCGGGGGAACTGGCGGTTGCAGGTGGGCAGCTTCAGCGCGGCGCATACTGCCTGCAAGGCCGCCCGCGTCTCGTGCCGCCCGCCAAAGGGGCCGAAATACCGGGCTCCGTCCTCCTCCGGCTTGTTCACCAGCGTGAACCGGGGATAGGGCGCTTTCTCATTGAGCCGCACAAAGGGATAGCCCTTGTCGTCCTTCAGCAGAATGTTGTACCGGGGCTGGTGCCGCTTGATGAGGGAGTTCTCCAGAATCAGCGCCTCGAACTCCGTGCGCACCACGATGGTATCAAAGTGATCCACCTGTGACACCATCATCCGTGTCTTTTCGTTGTGGCCGCTGCCGGACTGGAAGTACTGGCTGACGCGGTTTTTCAGCTTCTTGGCCTTGCCCACGTAAATGACCAGCCCGGTCTTGTCCATCATGATGTATACGCCGGGGGAGAGCGGCAGACTGTCCGCCTTTTGCAGCAGCTCCTGTTTCGTCATGGTGCGTCCCCCTTTTCTTGACAGTGCCCTCAGTATAGCACAGCGTCCGCCGCACCGCAAGGTTGCTTTTTCCCCGGCGGCATGGTATTATCAGGAAAACCACGAAAGAGGGATCGTTTTATGATACAGGACATTGCGCCCCACCGGTTCGACCGGACATATGTGATCGGCAAGCCCGACGCCAACGATATTGCCCTGTGCGTCCGCAAGGGCAAGGTGCTGCTGCGGCGCCGGGGCGAGGAGTGGGCGCTGCCCCGGTTTGGCAACGGCGTCCCCACGGCGGACGCGCTGCATGTGTTCTCGCTGGACGGCGTGGACTGCTATCTGGCCCGCACACCGGACAGCGCGCCGGAGGGCACGGAGTATGTGGACGTGGGTGGTATCCGCGCCGTGCGGCCCATGGAGGTGGCCTTCGCCGCCATTACCGCCGTGCAGCTGCACCGGTGGTACGGCGCGCGGCAGTACTGCGGACGCTGCGGCCACAAGACGAAGCCCAGCGACGTAGAGCGGGCCATGGTCTGTCCGGAATGCGGCCAGATCGAGTATCCCAAGATCTGCCCCGCCGTCATCGTGGCCGTCACTCATGGGGATCAGCTGCTGCTGACTCGCTACGCCAACCGTCCCTTCCGGGGCTACGCCCTCATCGCCGGATTTGTGGAGATCGGCGAGACGCTGGAGGACACCGTTCACCGGGAGGTGATGGAGGAGGTGGGCGTGAAGGTGAAGAATCTGCGGTACTATAAGAACCAGCCCTGGGCCTTTACCGACACGCTGCTGACCGGCTTTTACTGCGAGCTGGACGGCGACCCGGCCATCACCCTCGACCACAACGAGCTGTGCGAGGGCATGTGGCTGCGCCGTGACGAGATCCCCAACCGGGAGAACGACGTGAGCCTGACGGCGGAGATGATTGAACGGTTCCGGTTAGGCTTGGAATAAATCTGAACAAACAAGAAGCGCCGCCCCGATGGGGCGGCGCTTCTTGTCAGTAAAAAGGAAGGACGCCGTTAGCGTCCTTTCTTTTTACTTCGTGTGGAAATACAGGATACCCAGCGTTCTGGGGCCGCAGTGGCTGGATACCGTGCAGCCAGCACGGGTGTGCAGCACCTCCTCAAAGGGCTGATAGCTCCGTACCGCCGTCTCCACCTCGGCTACCTCCTCCGGAGTGAAGCCGCCGGACTCGGTGATAAAAATGCGGCGGAGATCGATATCATCCCGGCCCTCCAGCCGGTCCTTCACGTATTGCAGCAAACACTTCTGATAGGCGCCCCGGTACTTTTTGCCCACGCCCATCTTGCCGTCCTTCACCTGAATGCAAGGCCGCAGAGACAGCATGTTGGCGCCCAGCGCCGCCACGCTGGAGCACCGGCCGCCCTTGCGGAGATAGCCCAACTGCTCCACCAGAAAGCTCACGTCCAGCAGCTCACGCCGCTGCTCCATCCGCTGCTGGATCTCCTGGGCGGTCAGCTGGCCATTTTGAGCCAGCTCCGCCGCCTCCAGCACCAGCAGACCGATGCCGGTAGAGAGATTGCGGGCGTCCACAGGATAGACATTGCCCACCTCCGCCGCCGCGATGCAGGCGTTCTGGTAGCAGGCGGACATGTCGCCGGAGATGTGGAAATGTACCACCGCGTCGGCGCTCTCCAGCTCCTTGCGGAAGAACTCCTCATAGTCGTACACCGCCACCGCCGCCGTGGAGCACATGCTGCCGCCCTTGGCCACATGGTCGTAGATCTCGTCGGGCGTGATGTCCACGCCGTCCACCAGCGATTCGCCGTCCCGGACGATGTACAGCGGCGCGATGCCGATGCGGTAGCGCTCTACCAGCTCGGGGGACAGGTCGCAGGTGCTGTCTGCGGAAATTTTTATATTCATATGATGCAGATTCCTTTGTTTCAATGCCCGAAAACGGGCGGGATATCTTTATGGTATCATAACGTGGGCCATACCGCAAGCTTTTTTACAGATACCGGTCGATCCGCTGGCGCAGCTGCGTCAGCTTTTCCTGCAGCTTCTGGCGGTTCTCCTGTGCCCGCAGACGGTTTTCCTGCACCTCGTCGTGCCACTGGCGCACGTCCTCGTCCATGGCGGCGCGCAGCTGCTGGGGAATGGCGCGGATGCGGTTGATGGCGTCCAGCGACTCTGCCGTGCCCCGCAGCAGATCGTCCATCCGGGTATCGTGGGCGGGGTAGAGGCCCCGGCGGAAGTTGTCCAGCACCACCTCATACCGGCGGCAGGCGTTGGCAATGGAGTCCTCCCACGAAATATAAATTTCCTTTTGCGCATTCTCGCCCACCTGCCGCATCAGCTCCCGCTGGGGCAGCAGACGGCGCAGCATGGCCGCCATGGAATCGGCGTTTTCCTGGATGAAAAAGCCGTTCTGTCCGTCGGTGACATCCTCGGCGGCGCAGCTTCCGGCGATCAGCACACTGGCAAGGCCGCAGGCCGCCGCCTCGCGCACCACAAGGCCGTTGGTGTCAAAGGTGGAGGGGAACAGGAACAGGTCGGCGCGGCAATACCACGCCCGGATGATCTCCCGGTCGTAGCAGGGCGCCAGAAAGAACACCTTGTCGCAGAGCTTCAGCTCCTCGGCGTAGGCACGGATGGCGTCGCCGTCGGTGCCCTTGCCCACGAACACCATGCGGAAGTCCCGGCCCTCATCCTTCAACTGCTTCAGGGCATCCAGAATGATCCGCAGACCCTTGTACCACATCATGCGGCCCACGAACAGCAGCAGCGGCACGCCCTCCGGCAGGTCAAGACCCTCGCCCACGGCGCGGATTTTCTCCTCCGGCAGCCGTCCGGCGGGGAAGTCCACGCCGTTGGGCATGACGATGTACTCCCCCTGATAGCCCAGCGAGCGGAGGTTCTCTCCCGCGCCGTGGCTGACCGTCCACACCTCGTCACAGGCGGAGATGTTCTCCACCAGCAGCTTGATGGAGGCCTCCTGCAACCGCTTGCTGTGGATGGCGTTGGCGATGTCGATATCGAATTTGGTGTGATAGGTGAACACCAGCGGCACATGCAGCCGCTGCCGCAGCATCCGGGCCAGCACCGTGGAGGTGACAGGACAGTGGCTGTGGATCAGGTCAATGTGACGGCCCTCCACCTGCTCCATCAGCTCCGGAGACAGGGGGAAGCCCGCCCGGTAGCCCACCAGCTTCGTCATGTCGATGCTGGGATAGCGCAGCACCGGGAAGGGATAGGCGCTGTCGTCGGCGTCGGGGTAATAGGGCGTCACCACCGTGGCGTTGCCGTAGCCCTTTTGGATGACGGTGGCGTAGTTGGTGACGGCGTTGGCCACGCCGTCGATCACCGGCGGGAAGGAATCGTTGATGAGACAAATACTGCGTTTTTCGGCCATAGAAGCGGCTCCTTTCCGATGTTATTGTCAGGTGGCTCTATTATAATCGATTCCCGCTTCCGGTGCAACCGTCGGGACAGGTTTCTTTTCGATTGTATTCCCGGCGGAAAACTGGTATAATGGGGAAAAATAAGAAAAGGGAGGCGGGAGAATGGCAGACCTGAAAACCAATGTGCGCTACATCAAGGGTATCGGCGAGACACGAGCCAAGGCACTGGAAAAGCTGGGCGTCCGTACTTTGCGGGATCTGATCGGCTTCTTTCCCCGCCGCTATGAGGACCGCAGCGTCATCTATCCCATTGCGGAGCTTCCCGTGGGGGAGACGGCCTGCTGCCGGGCCATGATCGCCGCCGTCCCCACCAGCCGCCGCATTCCCGGCGGACGCACGGTGGTGAAGGTGCGGGCGGTGGACGAAACCGGCACGCTGGACGTGACCTTTTTCAATCAGGCGTACCGCCAGAGCCTTCGCCCCGGCGACAGCTTCGTGTTCTGCGGCAAGGTGGAGGGCAACCTCCTGCGCCGCCAGATGGTGAATCCCCTGATGGAGCCGGACGGGCAGCACCAGCTGACGGGCCGTATCATGCCGGTGTATCCGCTGACCAGGGGCGTCAGCCAGCTGCTGCTGCAAAAGGCGGTGCGGCAGGGGCTGGACGCGTGCCGGGAGCTGCTGCCGGACGTGCTGCCGGATGCAGTGCGCATGACCCATCAGCTGTGTTATGTCAACTATGCCTATGAGAACATCCACTTTCCCGCCAGCTTCGAGGCACTGGCCCAGGCTCACCGGCGGCTGGTGTTCGAGGAGCTGTTTCTTGTCACCTGCGGGCTGCATTTGCTGCGCTCCCGGCGGGTGGACGTGGCGGGCCCGATGTGCCGTGTCGCTGACATGCAGCCCTTCTATGACGCGCTGCCCTTCCCACTGACGGACGCCCAGCGCCGCGCCATCGGCGACGCAGTGGGGGACATGACCTCCTCGCGGCCCATGAACCGGCTGTGTCAGGGCGACGTGGGCAGCGGCAAGACCATGGTGGCCGCCGCCTGCGTGTGGTTTGCGGCCCAGAGCGGCTGGCAGTCGGCACTGATGGCGCCCACGGAGATTCTGGCCCGGCAGCATTATGAGAATCTGTCGCCGCTGCTGGAGCAGTTCGGTATCTCCTGCGCGCTGCTGACCGGCTCCACCAAAGCGAAAGAGCGCCGCGCTATTCTGGAGGGACTCTCCGACGGCAGTATCGGACTTTGCATCGGCACCCACGCCCTGCTGACGGAGGATGTACAGTACCAAAGGCTGGGCCTGGTGGTCACCGACGAGCAGCACCGCTTCGGCGTGGCTCAGCGGTCGGCACTGGGACAGAAGGCGGAGAATCCCCATATGCTGGTGCTGTCCGCCACCCCCATTCCCCGGACGCTGGCGCTGATCATCTACGGCGATCTGGATGTGTCCGTCATTGACCAGCTGCCGCCGGGACGGCAGAGGGTGGACACCTTCGCCGTGGACGAGCGGTATCGGGCGCGGCTGAACGGCTTCATCCGCAAGCAGGTGGAGGAGGGACATCAGGTGTTCATCGTCTGCCCGCTGGTGGGCGACGGCGACGAGCTGCCCGACGAGCGCAAGGCCGTGACGGCCTATGCAAAGACCTTGCAGGAGGAGACCTTCCCCGACCTGAGGATCGCGGTACTTCACGGCAAGATGAAGCCCAAGGAGAAGGAGGCCGTCATGGCGGCCTTTGCCGGCGGCGAGGCGGATATTCTGGTGTCCACCACCGTGGTGGAGGTGGGTGTGGACGTGCCCAACGCCACGCTGATGGTGGTGGAAAACGCCGAGCGCTTCGGCCTGAGCCAGCTGCACCAGCTGCGAGGCCGTGTGGGCCGGGGCAAAGCGAAGAGCTACTGCGTGCTGGTGTCGCAAGGCGGCGGCGAGGAGACAAAGCGCCGCCTGAAGGCCCTGACGGACACCAACGACGGCTTCAAGATCGCGGAGGAGGACTTGAAGCTCCGGGGCCCCGGCGATTTCTTCGGCCAGCGGCAGCACGGCCTGCCCATGCTGCAAATTGCCGACCTCAACTGCGACATGCTTTTGCTATCCGAGGCCCAGACCGCCGCACGGGAGCTGCTGGCCGGTGACGACCAGCTGACCGCACCGGAGCACCGGCGGCTAAAGCAGCGCATCGACGAGCTGTTTGCGCTGAACGCGGAGAGCTTAAATTAAGTTTCCTTATTTTACTATTCCCCACATAAAAAAGAGACACCGGCGGTGTCTCTTTTTGCGTTATTCCTCCGGGTTCCACAGCGCCACCGCCTCTTCCGTAAACGGGGCGTTCTGCAGATCCAGCAGCTTGGTGGTCAGCAGCCGGGAGAAGTTGGTCATCACCGCCGTGGACAGCACAAAGCTGTTGACGTCCGCCGCATCGGCGCTCTCCGCCGCCAGCAGCTGGGCCGCCATGCTCTCCACCATGGAGACGAAGACACGGGCGGAATCGGTGTACTGATCCACAAAGGCCTCGTAGGTCTTTTTCACCTCGTCCTCCGTCAGGCCGTTGGGCAGGATCTTCTGGATCTCCGACATGGTCAGGCTCTGCTTCAAGGCGCAGATCATGATCAGGTAGGCGATGTGGATGCGGTTATACTTTTTCTTCTCCGGCGCAGGCATCAGCTTCATGCGGACATAGTTGTTGATGGCGCTGGTGGTGATGATCTGCTCCTCCTTCTCCTTTTTGGGCAAAAAGGGCAGATACCGGCTCAGCAGCGTCAGCACCTGATCCATATAAAGGCCCAGCGTGGGGATCTGCTCCCATGTGGGCAGGCGGTAGTGCTGCAAATAGTGGCTCCACCGGCGAAGCTTTCCGGCCACCAGCCGGGAATCGTAAATCTCCTGCATCGTTCTTTTCTCTCTCCCGCGTGTGTATTTATCGGAATTATAGCATATACTGCGGAAAATGACAAGTCAAATCGCCGGACGCTATTGACATGTCCCGAAAACTCTATATAATAATATCATTCATTAGATATAAGAGAGGTATCTATCATGTCCTTTGTGATCTCTACCGATACATCCGCCAATCTGCCCACCGCCGAGCTGCAATGGCACCAGCTGTATCTGCTGCCGTTCTCCTATATTGTCAACGAGGTCGAGCACCAGTGCCTTGACCTGTCCGCCTTTGACGGCGACGCCTACTACGAAATGCTGCGGCACACGCCCGCCAGCACCTCCATGATCTCCATGGATCAGTACCGCCAGCTGTGGGAGCCGCTGCTGGAGGAGGGCCACGACATTCTCCACGTGGGCATGTCCTCCGGCATCAGCGGCGCGTACCAGTCGGCGGTGATGGCCGCCCGTGAGCTGCGCGAGGAGTATCCCCAGCGGCGGCTGGTGGTGTTCGACACCCGCGCCGCCTCGCTGGGCGAAGGCATTCAGGTGCTTCACGCCGCCACATGCCGCGAGGCGGGCTATACACTGGACGAGACGGTGCGTGAGCTGGCGGAGCTGCGTCCCCGTATCCGCCAGATCTTCACCGTGGACGACCTGATGCACCTGCGCCGGGGCGGCCGGGTGTCCGGCGTCGCCGCCGCCGTAGGCACAGCCCTGCGGATCAAGCCGCTGCTGAAGGGCGACGAGGCGGGCCGCATCGTGGTGTTCGGCAAGGTGCAGGGCCGCAAGCGCTCCGTCCGTGCGCTGGCGGACAACTTCGCCGCCAACGCCGAGCTGCTGGGCCGCTGGCCCATCGGCATTGCCCACGCCGGATGCCGGGACGAGGCGCTGGCGCTGGCCGCCATGCTGAAGGAGTACGACCCCAAGGCCCGTATCATCCTCGTGGACTACGAGCCTGTCACCGGCAGCCACGTAGGCCCCGGCGCGCTGGCCATGTTCTATGTGGCGAAGGAGCCGTGGTCTTCGGCTATTTGCTGAATACTTTCCGTTCTTTCCCAACGGACTTTGTGCGTCCTGCCCATAGACACAGTGTTGGAGATAAGCCTATAATAGCAGTAGACTTTTGAAAAGGAGAAAACACCGTATGATGCTTCGCGCCTGTTGTGATAGCTGTCTGTCCATGTGTTGCATGGGCACGCTTCGCTATGCGCTGGAAGGTCATACGTTTTCCCGCCGCGTCAAATAGGCGCGGAAGGTGTGTTGATTCACGCAGAGGGTGTATGAGCTTTCATACACCCTCTGCTTTTTTCTACATATCATACATCGAACAAGATTTGAGAAAAAGAAAGGAACGATATCATGGCTATTTATCATTCTGTGTCGCAGCTTGTGGGCAATACCCCGCTGCTGAGCGTAGATAACTATGTCCGTCAGCGTCAGCTGCCCGCCACCATTCTGGCGAAGCTGGAGCGCTTCAACCCTGCCGGCAGCGCCAAGGATCGTATCGCGCTGGAAATGCTGGATCAGGCGGAGGCCACCGGCGCTTTGCAGCCCGGCGGCACCGTGATCGAGCCTACCTCCGGCAACACCGGCATCGGTCTGGCAGCCATGGCTGTGGCGCGGGGCTACCGGGTGATCCTCACTATGCCCGCTTCCATGAGCGCCGAGCGCCGGGCCATGCTGAAGGCCTACGGCGCGGAGCTGGTGCTGGTGGAGACCGGCGGCATGGCCGGTGCCGTGACAAAGGCGGAGGAGCTGGCCGCATCCATTCCCGGCAGCTTCATCCCCAGCCAGTTCGATAACCCCGCCAACCCCGCCGCCCACTACAAGACCACCGGCCCGGAGATCTGGCGGGACGCCGAGGGTCACGTGGACATTTTCGTGGCCGGTGTCGGCACCGGCGGCACCATCAGCGGCGTGGGCCGCTACCTGAAGGAGCAGAACCCCAGCATCCGCATCGTGGCGGTGGAGCCCGCCTCCTCTCCCCTGCTGAGTCAGGGCCACGCAGGCCCTCACGGCTTACAGGGCATCGGGGCCAACTTCGTCCCCGGCAACTATGACAGCTCCGTGGTGGATGAGATCGTCACCGTCACCGACGAGGACGCTTACCGCACCGGCCGTCTGCTGGCCCGTACCGAGGGCGTTATGGCCGGTATCACCTCCGGCGCCGCTCTGTGGGCTGCCGACGAACTGGCCCGCCGCCCCGAAAACAAGGGCAAGACCATCGTGGCGCTGCTGCCGGACGATGGCAACCGTTACCTGTCCACACCCCTTTGGTCGGAGGAATAACCGTGTACGAGGAATATATCTGCAACGCGGCCCGCACAATGGCTGCAACCATGAAAAACGCTGACATCCCCATGTACGGCAGCCGTCTGCGCCTGCCTGACCGCAAGGCTATCATCACGCTGCTGAAGGAAATGCGTCAGCTGATGTTCCCCGCCTATTTCGGCGACCCCGCCCTGATGACGCTGGCGGCGGCGGACTATGCCGCGCTGCTGCTGGAGCGGATCGAAACCAGCCTTTCCTGTCAGATCGCGCTGGCGCTGCCCCTGGAAGACGAGGGCCGCGCACCCCAGATCGCCCGCGAGGTGGTGGAACAGCTGCCCCGCATCCAGCAGCTTCTGCTGACGGATATTGACGCCATTTTTGACGGCGACCCCGCCGCCCAGAACCGGGAGGAGATCGTGCTGGCCTATCCCGGCCTGTTCGCCATCTTCGCCTATCGGGTCAGCCACGAACTGTACCTGCGCCACGTGCCCACCATCCCCCGCATGATGACGGAGTACGCCCACAGCCGCACCGGTATCGATATTCACCCCGGCGCGCAGATCGGCAGCTATTTCTTCATCGACCACGGCACCGGCATTGTGGTAGGCGAGACCACCATCATCGGCGACCATGTGAAGCTGTATCAGGGCGTGACGCTGGGCGCACTCAGTCCCCGCGGCGGTCGCGCTCACAGCAGCGGCAAGCGCCATCCCACCGTGGGTGACGGCGCCACCATCTACTCCGGCGCGTCCATCTTCGGCGGCGAGACGGTCATCGGCGAAAACGCCGTGGTGGGCGGCAACGCCTTCCTCACCGAATCCGTGGCGGACAACGCCCGCGTGGTGATCCGTCCTCCGGAAACCTTTATTCATAATTTGTAAGCAATCATTCTGTAATAAAAAAATTGGTGCAAACATGCCGTATTTCCGGTTTTTTCGCGCGATGCGGTGATATGGAATAATCATTCATTATTTCTCGGAAACACCAGCAAAGTGCAGTCACCGCTTCTAAGGCAGCACTGTGCTTCACCGAAAAACAAAGAGCGGAGAGGGATTATCCCTCTCCGCTTTTTGCGATTCACATTGGTGCAATATTGCTTACTTCCCGAAGTAGCGTTTCAGCAGACCCTCGAAGGCCTTGCCGTGGCGGGCCTCGTCAAGATAAAGATTGCAGATAAACCGGCAGGATTGACAGAACGGTTTCCTTCTCCTTTGGTGAGCATTTTTCCAGCCGTTTCATTATTTCTTCTTGCCGCTGCACCAAAAGAGGATTATCTTCCGTAAGAATCTCATCAGGGCTGATATGTAACGCTTTACAAATACGTAAAACTGTTTCAACCTGCATATTTACCGTACCGCGTTCAATATCGGCATAGGTACGATCAGATAATCCAGCCGCTTCAGCCACCTCCATTTGTGTTAATCCCAACCGCATACGAACATCAAATAATCTCCCTCCAATTTTGTGAAAGTAAAAATAAGCATACGCCTTCCTCCTGCTTTGCCTTATATGGGAACTTCACTTCCTAATCCCATTGACAAGCAGGAGGTTTTATATCATAATTATAGGCAGATTACTTCCCATTTGTAGCTTACAAAGTCTTTGACGTAAGCAAAAAATTAGTAAAGTGAAAGGACTTTTCTATGTATTCTTTTAATTCTTCCCTGCCTGTCTTAATGATTCTCATTATGATACTGATTCTTGCGGGGCTTGGCTGTATTCCTGCACATATTGCCAAAAACAAGGGATACCACTTTGGAATTTGGTGGCTTTACGGAACACTCCTTTTTGTTATTTCTCTCATTCATATTGCATTGCTTCCAAGCAAAAACAATAAGTAATCACTACTCCAAAGAGCAAAAAAGCACCCGCTGGGGAAGCGGGTGCTTTTTTATCTTATTTTACTTGCCGAAGTAACGCTTCAGCAGGCCCTCGAAGGCCTTGCCGTGGCGGGCCTCGTCGCGGGCCATTTCATGGACGGTGTCATGGATGGCATCCAGATTGTACTGCTTGGCCAGCTTGGCCAGCTCGAACTTACCGGCAGTAGCACCGTTCTCGGCGTCTACGCGCATCTGCAGATTCTTCTTGGTGCTGTCGGTGATGACCTCGCCCAGCAGCTCGGCGAACTTGGCGGCGTGCTCGGCCTCCTCCAGACCGGCCTTCTCCCAGTACAGGCCGATCTCGGGATAGCCCTCACGATGAGCCACACGGGCCATGGCCAGATACATACCCACCTCGGAGCACTCGCCCTCGAAGTTGGCGCGCAGACCATCGATGATCTCCTTGCGGACTTCCTCGGGCACGTTGTCGCCGAACACCTTGCCGACGCCTACCACATGCTCGGCAGCCCAGGACTTCTCCTCGGCCTGCAGGGTGAACTTCTCACCGGAAACATGGCACACCGGGCACTCAGCGGGGGGAACATCACCTTCATGAACATAACCGCAAACAGGGCAGACCCACTTCTTCATAACTTTTTACCTCCATTGTCGTAATTAAATATTTGTTTTGTTCTTATTTTGACGCTGCTCTTGTCCAAAAAGCAGCCATTGTCAACTGATTTTCTCTTTCACCAGGCACTGATTGCACCGACCGTAGAATGTAACGCTGTAGCTCTCCTGCCGTCCCACCTGAGCCAGATCCGGGGCGTCCACCGGAATGGGCGGCAGGTCGATGACCGCGCCGCAGCCGCGGCAGATAAAGTGTCCGTGAGGGGCGACGTTACCGTCGTAGCGATCCTCGCCATCCACACAGCCGATAACCTGCACCGCGCCCTCGCTGCGGAAGCGGGCCAGATTACGGTACACCGTGGCCAGCGACAAATCGGGGATCTGTGGCTTCAGCTGGGTGTACACCCATTCCGCCGAGGGATGGCACGTGGTGGAGCGCAGGCACTTCAAAATTGCCTCTCGCTTAGGACTGTATCTTGTGGCTGTCTCCATTGGCATTCCCCCTTTCCTTAATCGCTAACAATTATTGTTTGCATTAGTATAGTACCACACCCTTTTGGATTTGTAAAGAGTTTTTTTTGAAATTTTTCAGAAAAATTTTCCGCCGCCTTTTATTCTCTCCGCCACGTCCGGAAAATATGTAAAAAAGACCGGTACGGCATAGCCGTACCGGTCTTTTTTCATCATATAAGCTTACTCAGCCTCGGCCAGAGCCTTAGCCTCGGCGATGGCCTTCTCCTGAGCCGCAGCGGGGCAATCCTCGTAGCGGACAAAGTTGAAGGTGAAGGTACCGCGGGACTGGGTCATGGAGCGCAGGTCGATGGCGTAGCTCATCATCTCGGCCATGGGCACCTCGGCCTCCAGAACGGTCTCACCATCGCCGGTGGGGTTCATGCCCATCACGCGGCCGCGGCGCTTGTTCAGGTCGCCCATCACATCGCCCACATAGTTGTCGGGCACGGTGACTTTCAGCTCGCCGATAGGCTCCATCAGCACAGGCTTGGCCTCGGGCAGAGCGGCTTTGAACGCCAGATTGGCGGCCAGCTTGAAGGCGATTTCGGAGGAGTCCACCGGGTGGTAGGAGCCATCCACCAGAGTGGCCTTCAGGAACACCACAGGATAGCCGGCCAGCACGCCGTGCAGGCAGCTCTCGCGCAGGCCCTTTTCCACGG
>OIXH01000378.1_pt1 | contig 55362 bp, 59 predicted proteins | sample 1587741 | NCBI WGS metagenome assembly OIXH01 (sample SAMEA3888916, study PRJEB22519) | human gut metagenome | biome: human gut; feature: human-associated habitat; material: faeces | place: Denmark | collected 2011 | reverse complement strand
AGAAAGGAGCGATATCTAACATGCTCTCTGTAGCAGTACACAAGGATATCGCCGAGTATCAGCCCAAAATCGTGGGCAAGATGACCATGCGCACCCTGGTATCCATCACGGGTGCGCTTTCTGTCTCGGTACTTGCCGGGCTTTACATCTACTTCGTTTTGGGGCTGAACGTCAGCGATTGCACCTATTTTATCTACGCCGTCTCGTTGCCGTTTTGGTGCGTGGGCTTCGTGAAGCCCTGCGGGATGCCCTTCGAGCAGTTTGCGCCGCTTTGGCTTAAGGCAAACTTCACGAACGACCGCATCTTCTACAAGCCGTCCATGCGTCTTGCGGGACTTCTCTCTGAGTCGGAAAACAGCAAGCAGAAAGGAACTATCTATGGAAAACACTACCGAAAGCAGGGAAACCTTCGCGGCATCGAATCCTACTCCCCAAGGGCAGGACGGGTCATCTCTTAACGCCGCATTTGACGTGGACGCGTTCGTCCACGCATCCGGTGACGGGTTCGGGAACACCGCGCCCCTGCGCTCCGATACCGGCGCTATCGACATGGATGCCATCTCTCAGGTCGCACACGTCACGCAGGGTGCCGGAAAGCTGACCCGAAAGGAGAAGAAGCGCGCCAAGCGCGAGATGAAGCGCAGGAAAAAGGAAGCCAAGAAGGCCGAGAAGGAAGCGAAAAAGACCTACAGCTCCATCAAGTCCCAGTTAAAGGACAGGGACAAGGAGCTGTCCGATAAGATGGCCGATGCCAGAAAGAAGCGCGACTCCGCGAAAGACGTGGTGAACTACATCGGCTACAACAAGATGTATCAGGACGGCATCTGTGAGGTGGAGGAGGGAATGTTTTCCTCTTCCATCGCCTTCGATGACACCAGTTACCACTCGGTGCGCGATGAGCAGCAGAAAGCCATGTTCTCCGCCATCACCCGCCTTTACGACCAGTTCGGTGCGGATACGCTCGTGCAGATGAGCGTCATCAACACGCCGCTCCTCAAGGAAGAGGTCGGTCATCGCAAGTTCTTCGACCCGGAGCGTCAGGCAAACGATGCTGCAAGGAACGACGCGCAGGTATTCAACAACATCCTGAACGATAAGGTGAAGGAGGGGGTCAGCAACATCCGCAGAAACCGCTACCTCACCTATTCCGTGACGGCGGACACCGCAGAAGATGCAGCGCGTCAGCTCTCCCGTATCGAGGTCGAATCCTCCCGCATCCTAAACTCCATCGGCAGCAAGGCACACCTTATGAACGGCACCCAGCGCCTTTCTGTCATCCATTCACTCCTGAACCCCTATAAGCCGTTCCTGTTCGATTACCAGCGCGATATTTCCGCCAAGCGCTTACAGACTACCAAGGACTGCATCGCACCGACGCAGATTGATTTCCGCCCGGACGGCCACTATAACGACTGCGTAAAACTCGATAACGGGGTCTACGCACAGGTACTCGTGATGAAGAAGTTCGGCTCGGAACTTCCCGACCGCGCACTTGCCGACATGGCAGACCTTCCTATCCCCATGGCTATCACGTGGTACGTGCAGCCCATGGATAAATCCAAGGCTATCAATTACGTGCGCACCCGTTCCGCATGGATTGACAAGGAAATCATCGAGGAACAGCGCTCGGCAGTGAACAAAGGCTATGACTTCTCCATCCTCCCGCAGGAGCTGAAATACTCCAAGGAGGAGACGGAGGACGTGCTCGACCACTTGCAGAACAAGAACCAGCGTCTCTATGTCTTCACGGGGCTTGTCTACACTTACGCGGAGAGCAAGGAAGCGCTGGATACGCAGGTACTTCGCATCATCTCCACGGCACGTCAGAACTCCATCGAGCTTGACACCTATGACTATCGCCAGCGTCAGGGACTTAATTCCATCCTCCCGCTCGGCCATAACCACGTGGAAATCTCCCGCATGTTCACCACGGCGCAGGTTTCCATCCTCATGCCGTTTGCCACGCAGGAGCTTGACGATGCAGGCGGCAACTTCTACGGCCAGAACAAGCACAGCCGCAACCTCGTGGTCTGCAACCGCAAGAAGCTCACCTCGCCGATGGGCTTCGTCTGCGGCAAGACCGGCTCCGGTAAGGGTATGTTCACCAAGACCGAGATGACGGGCACCATCTTCTCCAATCCGACGGACGAGATTTACGTCATTGACCGCGCAGGCGAGTACACCGCTATCGCCGAACGCTACGGCGGTAGCACCTACCACTTCGGCGTGGGTACCGGAACCCATCTGAACCCCTTCGATACGGTATCCGTGGAACACATGACGAGAAACGAGCAGATTGCGTTCAAGGTGGACGCGATGTTAGCTCAGGCGGGCGCTTCCGCTGCCGAAGCCGGGTCGAACTTCTCTGAGGTTGACCAGTCACTCGTACAGCGCTGCACCGAGCTTGCCTTCCAGAAGGCCGCAGAGCGCGGAGACAATCTTCCGCCGACCTTACAGGACTTCTACGATGCCGCGAACGAGCAGCCGGAGGAGCAGGCACAGGTCATCGCACTCCGTTACGAGCGATTCGTGAAGGGTTCCATGAACTTCTTCAACCATCAGAGCAACGTCGATTTCAACACCCGCATCGTGGACTTCAACCTGAAAGACCTGCCGGATTCCATGCTGGTCTTCGCCCTCATCAATGTCTGCGAAGCCGTCCGCAACCGCATGTACTTCAATGCAAAGCGAAACGTCCGCACATGGCTCTACGTCGAGGAGATGCAGAGTATGTTCGCGTACCCGACGGTACTTAACTACTTCTCCCGCTTCTCGAATGAGGGTCGAAAATTCGGACTTTTGCTGACAGGTATCAGTCAGAACGCCACGGCGATGCTCGCCAACGAAGCGGCGCGAAATATCGTCCTTAACGCGGACTTCCTCATGCTTCTCAAGCAGTCCCCGCTCGACCGTATGAAGTGGGCGGAGCTTCTGAACCTGTCCGAGCAGGAGGAGGAATGCATCGACGAGTCCGCAGAGCCGGGTGACGGCCTGCTCATCGCAGGTAACGCCCGCGTGCCGATTCGCGGCAAGTTCCCGTCCGGCAACGTTCTCTATGACCTGTTCTCCACGAACCCCAATGAGACGAAGAAGACGGGGCTTGGGGACAAGAAAGATGCAAAACCCGTTATCTAGCAACCCAGTAAGAAGACCCCGGAAAGGACGGTGAACGTCAGATGAAGGCTTCGGATTTCACGACCGGCGGAAACGACCGTGAGAAAGCCATGAGTAATCTCCTCAAGACCGAAAAGACGGATGCCGTCAATACCGGTCTGGTGGAAAAGGCAGATAAGAGCGCCAAAGCCTTAAAGGGTGACCTCTATTCCGTCGGCAAGAAGGGCACGCACGGCGCGGGAAGTACCGCCCTCGATGCCATCGCAAGGAAACGTAAGAAGACTTCCGCCGCCGATGCCCTTGACGGAAAATCCCGTAGCCAGCTAACCGGAAAAAATGCCCTCACGAAAAAGGTGCAGTCTCGCCACAATCTGAATAAGAGCCTGAAACGTGGTGCAAAGGGTGTAGCCGCAAAAGCTGCCCACAACGCTCTCAAAGACTCCGAGCTGGAAGGCGCGGACGATTTGGTCGCAACCACGCACACCGGCGCGAAACTTGCCGGAAAGGCGAGAAAGCACCTTCGTTCCGGTAAGGATGCACTTGAAAAGAAAGACTCTCTCGGTGCCCTCTCGGAAAAGAAATACCGCACCGAGAAACTGGATAAAAAAGCTGCCCAGAAGCGGATGCAGTTCTCCAAATACTTCCATAGGAACGTCTACGAGAATGCTGCGACGCAAGCGGGAAAGAAAAAGGCGCTCACGATTCTTTCCGGTGGCATCAAGGGAATGCTTTCATCACTTGCCGGTGCCGTCTCCCAATTCTTTCCACTCATCATTGCCTTCATCTTGGCCTTTGGCCTGATTTCCGTTGTCGGTGGAGGTGCCGCCGATGAGGAGCAAAAGAGCGCATCGCTTGACGGGATGCCTGCATGGGTCACCTACGACCTCGTGCTCGCGTGCCTGAACGCCCACGAACAGTATGGATATCCCGCTTCGGCGCTCCTCGGTCAGATGATGATTGAGAACGGCACCTCGGACTCCGGTTCCGACCTTGGGCGGCTGTACCACAACTACGGCGGCGTGAAATATGCCGGTTATGACTACGGCGGACTCATCACGGGTTCCGTTAAAATGCTCACCACCGAATACAGTGCTTCCGGCTCTGCCTACAAGACCTACGCGGATTTCGCCGTCTTCAAAGACGATGATTCGTACATGAAATACCGGTGCGAGCATCTGTATAAACAATCCAACTACACCCGTGTCCCTAACTACCAGAAGGCCATCGACACCAATAACTCCGAACTCTTCCTGCGTGCCCTCGGCGAAGGCGGGTACTACACCGCGTCGCAGGACAGCTATATCGCCCAGTACCGTTCCATCTGCCAAGCCTATCCGCTCGTTGCGCAGCTTGACTCCATGACCGCAGAGGAGTTCAAGAATCGGTACTCCGGCACCACCCTCATTCCCGGTGGCGGGCAAGACTACCAGAGCGCCGACCAGTGGCAGAAGGATATCGTGAATGCCTGCTCGCAGACTCCGTGGCCGGGAGCCAATCTTTGCGCCACATGGACAACAAGGGTCTATGCAAGGGCCGGTCATTCCGTCGGCGGCAACGGCAATACGCAGCTCGGCAATCAGGGATACGGTGCCAATTACAGCCAGAAACGCGCCACCACCGACCTCTCCCAGATAAAGGTAGGAATGCTCGTCTCTGCCCAATACGGCTCCAATACCCCCGCCGGTAACGCTTACGGGCACGTCGGCATCTATATCGGTGACGGCAAGGTCATGGATAGCATTTACTCCGGTCTGCGCACCATCTCCCTGTCCGATTGGGTTTCCCAAAACGGAAGAGGATGGGTTGTCTGCGGCTATCCATGGGACTGGCGCTAGGAAACCAGAAAGGATACCTGCTATGAAGAAACTGAAAGCATGGATGGCGGAACACAAGAAGTTTTCCGTCATCGCCCTGTGCCTGCTCCTGATGTTCACCTGCGGCTCTGCCATGAGCGCCATCAACGTGTCGCATCACCGCGCAGAAACCGCAAAGGAGCAGAACGCAGGAAATAACACGGACACTACCACAGCCGCTGAGAAGAAGACGAAGGAGGAAACCGGGAAAGTGGAGCTTACCGATGCCCAGAAGGAAATCATCAAGGGATACGATACCGATGCCAAGGAACTCATCGACACCCTCTCCTCTTCCGTCTGGTCGGTAAGCGAGGGGCGCTACACCCTCAAGTTTGCCGATGACTCCTACGTGGAAACGGTGAACGGAACTCCGACCGTCCATAGTTACGCCATCTCCCGCGTGGAAAAGACCTCCGATGGGTACGGCGGTTATCTCTATACCATCGTCTTCGAGACCGATACCGGCACCCATATCGTGACCTACACGGACGGCAGTGGCGCTGCGGTGAACTCCGATTCTAAGACCCCCGGTGAGAACACCATCTCCACCCTTACAAGCTCTACGATGTTCGCTCAGAAAAACACCGCATACGAGCGTGCCGAAGCGGTGACAAACATTACCGTGAAGGGCATGAACAGCGAGGTCACGAAACTCTTCGGCGGGGATGAGAAGGCCGTCATCACCGCCCTCTCCAAGTGGTGCGCCGTCCATTACCCTTCTGTCACCGAAGCTACATGGCAGAAAGTCGTGAACCTCGACTATGAGAACGGGGTCATCACCACGGACTTCAAGCTCAACGACACAAACTCTGTTTCCATCACCTGCGTTTACGAGCAGTCCACGGGCGAGTTCTCCTTCGAGGGCTAGGGCAGCATCGCCATGCAGGCAGAAAGGAATCTCTATGAATGAACAACTGACTTTACAATCCACACAGCATGAGGAGACGAAGACGGTTCCCCTGCGCAGGAGAAAGGCTTGTCTCGCGGGCACATTCGCGCTCTTCGCTGCCTGCGCACTCGTGCTCCTCATTCCCCATCCGGCCTATGCGGGTATCATCGGGGACTTCCTTGATATCCCCAACATGATTAAAACGTGGCTTCTGCAAATCGCTGCCACGCTCTTCAATACCTATTTCGGTGTCATCAACCAGACGCTTGATGCGAAGTTCATTTCCGGGCCGTTCAACGAGCTTTTCGGAACAACCGAGCCGTATGGCGTGGTAAAAGACTTCTATCAGGCCGGGGTCATCCCCGTTGCCCATGCCATCCTAGGTCTCTTCATGCTGATGCAACTCATCAAGATTAGCCAGCGCATCGACGCGACGAGCACCCTTCCCGCCGTGAAAGATATCGTATTCCTCGTGGTGACCTACTGCATCCTCAGCTACTTCATCGACAACGCCCTCGACCTCGTTTCCGCCATCTACGGCATCTTCAACGACCTCGTTGGTAACGTGTCGGACAAACTGCAATCGAAAAACTGGTATGAACCCGGAATCGAGATGACCAAGGACGATGCGGCCGATGCCACGTTCGGCGGATGCTTCCTCCTTTTGATTTTCGGACTCATTTCATGGGCGGTCGGACTCGTTTTTTATGCGGTCTCAATGGTCGTTGCCCTCGGCCGTTCCGTTCAGCTCTATGTCTATGCCGCCTTCTCTCCGATTCCCATTTCCCTTCTCGGCTTCGAGGAGACGAAGCAAATCGGAATCGGTTACCTCAAGAACTTTGCGGCAGCAGCCCTCGCAGGCGTGGTCATGGTTCTCATCCTCTACCTCTACCCGCATCTTGTGACCGCCCTCGCGGTTTCCGGTGGATTGGGAAAGGCCGAGATGCTTGGTCTCGCACAGGGCGTAGAAACATTCGACTCGTTCGGTGTCATCATCAAGACCATCGCCGTTCTCATCACGACCATGATGGGGCTTGTAAAGTCCGGCTCTTGGGCGAAGGAAATCCTCGGCGCGTAGACGCTTACCGAAAACCTGCTACCACTCACCGAAGGGGCGTGCCGAAACCGGTGCGCCCCTTCCCCTTAATAAGTTATTATTGGGAGCCAAGCATCGGCTTCCGATGGAAAGGAACGCGCTATGGCATACGACACTACGGAAGCAGTGGCTAAGTTTCTGTCCGGCTTCCAGATGAAGATTACGAACCGGGAAAGGGGCACCGTTGTCCCAGACTACTACGTGGAATACTTGCTCACCCTCTCCAAAGGCGGAAAGGACTTCTCCACCACCTTCGTATCTGACCCGAGGGCTTTTGGGGAGCCGACCGTCACGCAGGTCTTCTCCGCTCTCGCAGACGATGCCCTCACCTTGCGAAAATACTCCACTGACGAGTTTGTGGACAAGCTCTACGCACAGGGGGTAAAGCCATCTGCCGCCCTCCGTGCTTACGACTCCTGCAAGGAGACGAATTTGTGGATGCAAGACGAGCTGTACCTCTCCGGCTGGGAAATCGAAGAGATTTCCAACACCCTGACAGAGCATGGGGACGAGGTAGACACTCTGGTCGAGAAGGCCGCATCCGAGCGTGCCGCGCGGTACGCCTATGACCATCCGAAGCTGCCGAAGGGTTTCGTTACCATCGAGCAGCTTCAAGGCAACCTCGACCTCGGGGACTTGCGCGACGAGGTGGAGGATTTTGATTTCGACGGTGACATCACCGACGCGTTCAGCGAAACTGCCGACTATAAGGTCGATGACAACTACCATGACCTTCTCTCGTGGCTTCCAGACCACACGAAGTGGCTGGAACAAGCTGAGTTCAACGGGCTTCTCGAAGGATGCAAGGGCGATATCTACAAGATGACCCAGATGGCACAATACGAATGCTTCTTGCAAGACCTCTATGACCACCGCGAGGATATCTGCCGTTACGGCACCCTCGACCAGCTAAGGGATATGGGGGTCTATGCCATCCGGGAAAGCCTTGCAGACGAAATCTTAAACGACCTCTCCTATGATAAGGATTATGCGCCGACCGATGACGCGAAGGACACCATCATCTCGGCTATCTATGCCACGTTCGAGGAGAAATATGGCGAAGACTTCGCCGATTGTGCCGACAACTTCATACAGGACAACGATGATATCGCGGGGCGCGTGAACCCCTGCGTGATGAGCGTGGAAACGGTTCGCGCGGTTTATGGGATGGGCTTTGATGCGGTCTTCTTGAATGACTGGAAGAAAGAGCTTGCAGAATGCGATATCGACCCGGAAGCGGTTTCCGTTGACAGCGAAGCGCACGATATGGAAAACGGCAGGGATGGGCTTGATGGTAATGCCCCGGAAAAGGATGCCCCGGAAAAGGACGATAGAGATGCGCAGCCGCCTGTAGACACCGACAACCGTTAGAAATGTGCATGGAAACGGGTGAGGGCAAGGCTCCACCCGTTTTCTGCTGAAAGGAGACTCTATGGAACCGAAACCGAAAGAGCGTATCGTCTTCGACGAAGACCTCTACTACTGAGACGAAGGCGAAGAGATGGCGATAAACGACCTCATGGAACGTGACGGTCTGACCGAGGGTGAGGTGCGCGAGGACTTCACCGACGATGAGATTTTCAATCATCAGATGGAGATGAAAGATTTCGATTACGAGGAGGAGATGCGGGCACTTGCCGCCTTCTTTAACGGGGAGAAGTCCGACATGTCGGATTTCGTCAACCCTTACGGCGGCAACCACATCCTCGTGTCGGGAAGTGTTGGGCGCTGGAACGGCACGTCCACCGGCATCGCCGTCTACAAGGACTTCGATGCCGCCACCGATTGCTCTCCATCCCGTTTCGGTCAGGGCAACGTTTTCGCCGACTGCGAGATTCAGAAGGTCTGGGACGAGAACGGCACGCTTTACCTTGCCGGTGCCCACCATGACGGGCGCGTATCCGTCGAGATGCGTCAGCTCACCGATGAGGGCGAGCGCCTTTGGGGACAGCTCGATTACGAGGATTATCTGCCCCTCGATGGGTTTACCGCCATGGGAAAGCACTATGAGCTTGGCGACGAGAACCGGTTCGTCCACGACCTCTATAACAGCCCGGAACTCTGCGCCGCCCCCCGTTACGTGGAGCAGTCCTTCGGATGCCCTTCTGAGGAATACGAGAAAGAGGAAGGGACGCTCCCTCACGACTTCACCACCGGAAAATGGCGCGTGCATCTCGTCTATCCCGGTGAACCCCGTGCGGACGGCTTCCCTCGCGGAAGCAAGAAGGGAAATCCCCCCTGCGCCGACACGATGGTCGAGTTCTACGATACCGAGGATAACGGGCAGTTCGTAGCCAGTTTCCACATGAACACCCTGCTCGGCTACCCTTGGAACGGAATGGTCGGTGCCGACCTCGACGGCCTTGAAGCGTATGGATTCGCTTATCCACTCAGCACACAAGCCGCGACCGACTGGCTTGAGGGCGATGACCTTGCGAAGGTGAATGCTTTCCTCAAGGAGACCTGCAAGGAGGTCTTCGGCATTCTGCCCGGTGCGGACGATGGCGGCTATTCCCTTTCGGGGGAAGCGAAAGAAGCCGCCCTATCGCGCTTCGCTCTCCCTGAGAACAGGAAAGCCGCCCTCGATGTGATTCGGAAACTGAATGAGTCGAGAGACAGCAACGAAAACGCCCTTTAGGCGTTTTTTGCAAGAAAGGAGAAATGAACATGGCAGAAGATTTCGGTGACAGCACGGGAAGCGGCCTTGTGAATACCGCAGGGCAGGCCGCAAAAGAGGTCGTTCAGGCCGTCGTGACAAAGGGTGCGGGCATCGGAGGAAAGGGCGGTGGCGGTATCTCCCTCTCCGGGGAAGCCAAGGACATGATGGCAGCTTCCAAACAGCTTGCAGGCGCATCTGCCGCACCTTCCCGCGAGCATCTGGTCGCAAAGCCCGACCTCTCCCGTTAGATAGAACCACAGAAAGCCAGCAAACCGTACAACCAGAAACACAGAAAGGATGATTGCCATGCCAGATAACGACTTCTGGATTGGGCAGGAGCAGATTCCCGTTGACCTCTCCCTCCTGCTCACCTACCACAACGATGAGGATTACTGGTACGCTCCGGGGGAGTATGCGCTCAGGGTCTATACCGTCGATACCCTAAACACCAACTTCGCCCGTCCCTGCTTCGCGCTCGGTGAGCGCAAGTTCGACCCGGAGATGGAGGATGTTTCCGGTGCTATCGAGAACACCCTCCACGAACTTCTCGATTCCGGTGCGACCCCCGAGGACGTGTACCGCATCATGGGACTCGTTAAGGAGAGCGAACTTTCCCCCGAGACCAAGGAAGCTGACAGCTATCTTCCCATCGACCTCGGCTATTGCATCGACGGAAATATCGTCTCCTATGAAGCGGTGCCGGAGAGCGTTGCGACGGTGCCTGAAAACGTAGACTACCCGCGTTACGCGGAAGCGATGGAGAGCCATGTGCCGCTTCCCATCGCTACGCAGATTGCCAAGCATGATTTCTCTCACAGGCAGGCGGATATCCTCATGGAAGCCGCCCGTAACCCGCACGTCTCGCCCGAGACGCTTGAGACGATAGCCGACAAGACCCTTTCGTCCGGTAAGATGCGCGGTCTTCTGGATATCGCTTCTGTCGGCAAGAACCCCCTCGATTTTCGCAATATGGACGAGCAGACACTTAAGGCGGCTGTTTCCGTGCTGTTCCATGGCGGCAAAGACCTCCCCGTGACGGAGCTTGACCTTGCGCAGCTGCGTTCGGTAGACCTCGCGCTGATGGACGGGGCTTCCCCCGCCGAAGCCATGCGTGCAGCCGAGAAGTCTACATCCTCCGAGCCGGAAGCGACTGCCGCATCTCTCGCATCCGAAGCCCGCGACGCGAAGGCTGCTCGCACCGAACTCGATAGCCAGTCGGAGATAAAGGATGCCCCGACACGCGCGGAAAAGGCAGATGGCTCCCTGTGACAAAGCCGTTTCATGGGCAGAAAGGAGGACACCTATGACACCTGACGGAAAAACATTCGACCCGGAAACCGTTACCGACAAACAGCTCGTTCAGTACGAACAGGCCATCGACCGTGGCCTAACCGAAGCCGACGCGATGCGCCTGACCGAACACGAGTACAACGGCTTTCAGGCCAATGCCATCATCGCCGCCGCGCTGAACCCGGCGGTGGGAGAAGACGTGCTGGATGCTCTCGCGACCCCCAAGTACACCGCAGCGCAGATGACGGCCATCGCGAAAATCGCCATCAGGGGCGGAGACTTCGCACGCTTCCTAGACCCGCAGATGGACGCACGGCGCATGGAAGCCGCCTATCTGGTCGTGGCGCACGGGGGGAGCGACTTGCCTGTGGAACATCTCTCCCGCTCCCAGCTGCTCACCATCAACAACATCCTCCTGCAAGGCCTTCTCCCCTATGAGACCGTCCGCGCCATCGCGAAGCCCGCGTTTACCCCTGAGAGCATGGAGGTCATCGCCGCCGCCATGGAAAACGCACACCATGACCCCTATACCGGTGAGCACTCGCTGACCGAAGCGCAGGTGGCGCGTATCATGAACCCGGAATACAGACCGGAGCAGCAAATCGCGCTTCTTACCGCCATGCGCGGGCAGACCCCGGTTGCAGACCTGAGCGATGCGGACTTTGCGGGGCTGTTCCCGGCTTCCCTTTCCGTAGAGCAGATGAGCGCCTGTGCCTATGCCGTGAACCGGTGCGGGTATAACGCGCCACTTCTCATGATGACCATGCAGGCGTGCGCGGACATGAACGCGCAACAGCTCATGGCCGTCTTCGATGCAACGGCGGCAGAGTTTTCCGATGCCACTATGGCAAAGGTCTCCACAATCCTTATGCACACCCCAGCCCTTACCTCCCAGCAGATGCGCTACCTGCTCGCGGAAGCTAGGGACGGCACCCCGTTTCCGGCTCTGGAATCCATGAAGGAGCATCTGCTGGCACAGGCGGAACCCGAAAAGGCACTGGTTGCCGAAACCGGTGTCAAGTCCGAGTCCCGTGACATGGCATCCGGCAAGGAAGCGCTTGCGGAGCAGACGGGACTCGATGGCACCCAAAAAATCAATCAGAACAAGGAGATGGAATAGATGTTTCACAACATATCTAATCCCAAATGGTTCGGCAATTGGAGCCGTTTGGAAGATGACTATCTCGGCAACGGCGGAACGGACATTGCCGACAACTTCACTTTCTCGAAAATGGAAAAAACCGGCGGGCTTTTCGGTTCCATCATCAGACTGGCTACCGCATTTCCCGCCTGCGACCCGGAGACCGGACATGCCACCGGCGCTTGGAAGGTGGCCTGCGAGTCCATCGACCTCGACGAGGTGCCGCTTTCCGATATCGCGGACATGATTTCCGGCTTTGACTGCGAGACCATAACCGATTTCCGGTTGTTCAACACCGGGGCATTCGATAACACCCCATGGCAGCAAGCCCTCGGCGAGCTTTTACTGCGCCTGCGCGTCGAGAAGGACGATTACCAATGGATACAGTGCCCCAACTCCGAATCCGCCGTGAACATGATGAACATGGTCATGGATGCGCACATGCCGAAGGACTTCTTCGATGGTTTTGTCTGCGGTGATGAGGAATATGGTCTCAACGAGGAAGCACACGAAATGGCTTCTGGACGGAAGGAAATCGACACCCAGACGGAAACCAAGGATGCGCCGGAAGTTGACACGGACAAGGAGGTGAAATAGATGACCGATAATTTCAAGGAGATAGGTTCCCTGTTCGGCAGGGAAGGCGCGGGCGCAGGCTTCGCCAAACAGACGGATAAGGAATCCTTCACCTATGCCTTCGCTTGGCCGGAGGGGGATACTTGGGCAACCCTCACCGGATACCTGAATCTCGATGAGCAGCCGGAGGAGTACGTGCGCCGCGTGCTGCAAGACGGCGGATTCCGCTCCGATTGGGACAACCCGGATTACGACCCCATCGGTGATTTCAAGGAGACAGCCGGTGACGAATACCGGATTCCTCTCCTGAAAGTCCTGCTCCGGGAGCAGCTGGAAAGCCGCTACGAGGTCGCAAACCATTTTTCGACGATGAACCGCGCCCGCGTGGAGCTTTCCGCCTTTATCCAGAACGAAGGCGGCGCACCGCTTCCCGCAGACGCGCTCGGTACTCCCGAAGAACAGGGTATCCGTGCCATGCTCATCGCCACCGGCGAACCTCCGCGCGAGATGACCCTTCTGCCGGATAAAAACGGCTCCACCTTAAAACCGTTGCAAGCGCTGGTGGGTGGAAATATCGAGACTTTCGATATCGCTTTCGGAGAGGGGGTTTCCCTTTACGTGAACGAGGAGGGTCTGTTCACCTGCCCGCCAAATCGTGCCATTTTCGCCACCGAGGAGATGGCAAAAGCCGGGTATCTCTCCCAGCTCGATTACTCGAAGGTCGTGGAGATGGGGGATTTCTACACCGTTCTAAACGGCGATATCGTAGCCGTGGGCTTCGACCCAGAGACAGGGGAGAGCCGGTCGCTCACGGATGGAGAGACTGCCCGCGTGGAAGGGTACTTCACCGTTATCAGTAGACCCGGAAGCGGAGCGAAGGCCGTCGATGATATCCGGCACGGTATCACTCCGGGCAGCTACGACATTTCCGTGGAGAGCCACGACTGCACATCCGGCAGGAACGCGCTCGCGGCGGATGCACCTGCAAGGGATGCGCCCGGAAAGGATAACCAGAACATCGGATAGAACCCGAAGTGACAAAAAATAGAAAGACAGGATGCCGCATCCCGTATGGGAGCGGCATCTCCACAAATGCGAAAAAGAACGGGAGGTGCGAATGATGAAATCAGAAAAAGGCTCCGAGATTATCACGACCATCTGCGAGTACGAGAACTCCGTGGCAATGCCGGATAATGAACGCCTGACCTATCTCGACACGTGCGGCATCGCCCACATTAAGGATGGGAACGGAAATGTAAAAGCACAAGAAGCCTATGCGAACAGATGCAGCGAGTACCTGCGGTTCGGACACGAAGTTGACCTTGCCGCCTGCGGCGCATACAGCCCCTACGATGCCCTGAAAGTCTGCGACACGCCGGAGATATTCTTGAAGACCGGGTTCGAGCAGCGCCCCATGCTCTACACGCAGAAGCATCTCTTTCAGGCTCTCACACCGAAATCCGATTACAACCCCCACCGGCACGGCTTCTCCATCGAACAGGTAAAGCGCTTTCCCGAGCTTCTTGCTTCCCCGGTTGTTCTCGCCAACAGCCCGACCAGGGAGGATGTTCTGCTTGCCATCCTTCTCGCGACCGATGCCTACGACACCCCGCTCATCGCAGGCATCAAGCCGGACGGCACGGGAAACTACGGGGAGCGCGAAGTGGAGACGAATATGGTCTTGAGCGTCTACAGCAGGCAGAACTTCATCCGTTACTTCGCCCTGTTACGGGATATGGATGCCTTCGTGTTCGTAAGCGGCAGGAAAATCGAAGCGCTTGAAGACCTATCCGGGCTTCCGCTTGCGGAAAATTGCTCCGGTCTCGATATTGACAGGATTCTGCAACGCCCGAAGTGCCTTGGATAGATACGGGTCAGGAGATTTCAAAGCATGTTCTTCAAGAAGAAAAAAGAGAAAACGCTGGAATCCTCGAACAGAAAGGTCGTTCCTAGCATGAAGCCAATCGAAGAGCTTAGAACCAACAAAGATATTGCCGAATGGTGTCGCGATTTCTTTCGCGTGACCGATTCTCTCTGTCCTGACGGTTGCAGCGAGAAGAGCATTTTGGTTCGTCCCGAGCGCAACCTGCTCATGGCGCTCACGACGGTGCTCGTCGAGTGGATGCCGAGAAAAGACCTGAGCATTAACTCCCTCTTCGTGCTTCTCTCTCATGCAGAGAAAGAAGATGCTCGGAACTATAAGCCCCCGCTCGACTTTCTCTTCGAGCAGATTGAGACCGGATACCAGTACAGCGGAACAACCATAGACGGGCATCCGAAGGCCGTGCCCTCCCTCTTCTGCCGCAACTCCGATGCCCGTTGCCCGGCCAAGGAAAAAGGGCTTGAGCCGGTAGAGGACTTCGCCCTCCAATGCTACCAGTCCGTTCGTCAGCTCAGCTACGCGGACTACACCGTCATCGTCTCATCCCTGACCTCCCGTCTCATCGACTTTAAGTACCTACGCGAAGCCGAGCCTGCCGCCGAAGCGCCCACCGGTACCCGTTGGGTTCCAAGCGATGCCCCCGACTATGGGTTCGATGATAACGATGACGATATCCCCGCCTTTTCATTCCCAGAAGCCTAGCAAACTAGAAAGGAAGGAAACCATATGAGCAAATTAGTCATCGCGGAAAAGCCGATGCTCGCCCGCGATATCGCCCGCGCCATCACGGGAAAAGAGGTGTCCGAAAGCGCCCGCCTTCCCATCTCGGGAAACGGCTACACGGTCTGTGCCTGCGCCGGCCACCTTTTGGAACTGGTAGAACCGGATGCCATCGACCCAAAATGGGGAATGCCTTGGAGCCTTGATGTACTCCCTATCGAGGTTCACGACTGGCCGAAGGAACCGGCGGTCGATAAGAAGACCGGAGAGAGTAAGAAGCCCCTCATCGACCAGATTGCGGGACTCCTCGAAACTTGCGATTCCGTCATCGCCGCCGGTGACCCGGACGATGAGGGGCAGCTTATCGTGGACGAGCTTTTGGACTACCTCGGCTACGCCGGTAAGGTCGAGCGCGTCTACGTGAACGACAACATCGAGAAGAACATCGTGAAGGCATTCGACAAGCTCGTGCCCAACGACTCCTGCCGGGGTGCTGGCAACGCCGCCTATGCCCGACAGATGGCGGATATGTGCTTCGGCGTGAACGAGACGAGACTTGCCACCAAGCGTCTCGACGGCCTGTTCACCGTCGGACGCGTGCAGACCCCGACGCTGGGGCTTGTGGTGAAACGCGACGAAGCCATCGCCCACCACGTCACCCGAAAGTTCTACGAGCTGTTTGCAAGCGGTGATTCGGATGCCGGAGAACTCACCTTCAAGTATCTGCCGGGAAAGGAGCTGCTTGCCGGTGAGAAGCATCTGTTCGAGCGGCATACGCTGGAAGCCCTTAAAGAAAAGCTCGACGGACGCGACCTGCACTTTGAAACGACCGTATCGAAAAAGCAGGAGAACCCGCCGCTTCCCTACAACTTGACCGTGCTGCTCTCCGACATGAGCGAGCGCTTCGGCTTCACTGCCGCCGAGACTCAGCAAATCACGCAGGATTTGCGTGATAAGTACAAAGCCATCACCTACAACCGCTCCGATTCCCAATACCTCAAGGAAGAGCACCGAGAGCAGGCACCGGCAGTCCTTGCACAGGCGATGAAGAACCTCGGCGTGCGCTGGCCTTTGGATTACCGGCTCCACTCCAAGGCGTTCAACGATGGGAACGTGACCGCCCACCACGGCATCATCCCGCAGGAAGCGGATGCGCCCGTGTCCGCGATGGAACCGGACGAAGCCAAGGTCTACACCGCCATCTGCGAGCGCTATGCGGCGCAATTTCTTCCTCCCGCCGTGTACGACGTGAGCGAGAGCACGGTAAGCGTGGACGGCGGAACGCTTAAGCTCACAGCGAAGCGCCTTTCGGACGCGGGGTTCACGGCTGTCTTCCCGAACATCTCGAACAGCCGCGTCAGAGAGGATTCCGATACGGGGAACCCATGGGTTCCCGCAGGAAGCCACACCCTTGCCGGTATCTCCTGTTCAATCACGGAAGGGGAGACCACCCCGCCCGCACCCTATACGGAGGGCACCCTCATCACAGACATGGCATCCATCGCGAAGTACGTCAAAGACCCGGAAATCCGGGAAATCCTTAAGCGTAAGGATGACGGCAAGAAGGGCGAACACGGCGGTATCGGAACGACGGCCACCCGCTCCTCCATCATCGAGGGTCTGAAAACCCGTGGCTACCTTGAGGAACGAAAGGGAAAGGTTCGAGCGACCGATAAGGCCAAGGCGTTCTACGCGCTCCTCCCGCCGGAGATTCGCGGTGCAGACGTGACCGCAAGATGGTGGCTCATCCAACAGGATATCGCAGACGGCAAGGCGGACGTGAACGCCCTGCAAGATTCCGTCATCGAGGTCTTTAATCACCACCGCGAGACCGCCTACGTGGGCGCATCCATCGCAGGTGCCGGAAAGACCGTAGTGGGCAAGTGTCCGAGGTGCGGCAAGGACGTTATAAAGACCGGCTCCATCTACGCCTGCTCCTCCATCAAGAACGAGAAGCAGGAGGACGGCACTTGGAAGGAGGTCGCGGGCTGCGGGTTCAAGCTGTTCGGCTTCTGCACCAAGAAGTTCACCGAGAAGCAGGCCGCATCCCTTCTTGACGGGAAGGCGGTCTCGCTAAGGGGCTGCAAGTCCAAGGCCGGGAAGACCTTCGATTGCACAGTCGTTCTTCAAAAGGACGGGTCGGTAGAACCTATTTTCACACCGAGAAAACCCACGAAGAAAGGCCGCAGGTAGCGGCAGAAAGGAAGGAATGACATGGCAACACTCCTATCACCGGATATGCTTCCCGAGGATATTCGGAACATGGATTTCGGGCAGGCTTCCATGCCCCACGCGCCAGAAGCCCAGACCCCGGAAGTGCCCTACGATACGACCACATCCGCACCAGACCGCCCTGCCATACCGCTCTCCCCGGACATGCTTTCCGGGAACCTGCGAGAAAACGACAGTGAGAAATCGGGCATCGAGTTCTCCTTCGATGCCTTCGGATACACCCAGCAGGTCGAGCTTGTACAGGAGTCCTATGCGGACCGAAACCTTGCAGTGACCGCCTATCTCTCCGACCCAACCGACGAATCGTTCGGTCAGCCTTGGAGCAGCGTTACCGTGAACTTCGGTTCCCCACTGCAACAGGACGCGACCGTTTTCCTCGACACCAACAACATGGGAGAAGCGATGCTCTCGAAAATCTCCCAGCTCGGAGCCTTCACCGGCCAGTTCATGCGTTCGGGATTCTGCTCCTACCCGGCCTTCACCTTCGATACCGAAGTCATGGGCAACATGCGCGACTTAAACGAGTTTGTATCGGCAGACCACAGCAGCCTTGCCGAGATGCGGGGCGCGTGCCACGCGGCACTCGAAAACGTATACGGCAGCGAGTTCACGGATGCCTTGGAAAGCGGTTACGACCTGAACGCCGAATCCCATGACTGCGCTTCCGGAAGCGCCGTGCTCGAAACCTGCGATACGACACGCGCGGAACAACCCATGAACCATGTGAAGGGGGTGCGATAGGCATGAGCCGCTTTCACTCGAACCGGACTTGTATCCGTTCGCCGACAGCTATCCCAAGCAGCCAAAACACACCATTGTGCTAAAATCGGGTACCGTATACACACCGCGCGGGACTACCCGTTCCGCACAGACAGAAAGGATGAAAAAACATGCCCAAGAAGACACCGGAGCCAGAGCAGGCTCCCAAGGCAGACAACTACGCCAAAATCAACATGCCCGCCGCCTTCCTCACGCCCCACGACATTCAGACAAGTGACGGGCGCACCTTCGAGAAGTGCTTCGTTTCCTTCCCCAAGGGGACGAAGGTGAACGGCATCGACGTGAGCGGCTTCTCAACCGATGTGTTCCTCTCCGACTACATGAAGAAGGACATGCTCGAAAAGGGACGCGCCACGGTCTCGTTCAAGAAGGACGAGCCGGTGCCCATCTGGACGGGGAAGAAGGACGATGCCGAGCACCCGTATCAGCGCTACGAGGTGAAGGCCACCGACCTCACCCACGCACTCAAGGTGGCGCAGGACTCCTATAAGGCCGAAAAAGCCGCAGAGCGTGCCGCCGCAAAGGACGGCGTGAGCCTTGCGGGCGAAGCGCGCGACATGGAGACCGGGAAGGACGCGCTCGCAGGCGATGACCCCGCCAAGTCCACCAAGTCGCGAACCGCGCAGGATATTGCCCAGTAGTACAGAGGAAAGAGGTGACAGTTCATGGTAATCGAGGTGCTCTACAAGTCCTTCCGCTACGAGAAGTTCGACTCGTCTGCCCAGACGAACTCCGAGCCGTTCCGCGCGAAGGGAACGAACATCCTTACCGACTGGAACCTCTACCTCGGTGCCCTTGAGGAAAACGGCATCATCCTCGCAGAGCACTGGTATGACGGAAATCCGCAGCACGCAGGCGGGCAGGTGACCATTGAGGGCACCAAGGTTCCCGCCGCCACCCGTCAGGTCGGGAGCGCCATGCTTCTCGTCTCGCCAGATGAGCTGGACGATGTGGTCTGGCTCAAGAAGGACGGCGAAAAGCTCCTGTGGCGGGAGGGCGATGAGCTGATAAACGGTGAGCGGTTCTTCGCCATGGAGCAGCTGTGTTACTCCGATGCCACAGTGCAATCCATCAACCGTCGCGCCATCGCCGTGTTCGACTATCTGAAGCACGCGTACCCGACGTACTCGGATGATGAGATTGCCCGCATCATGGGCTACACCGAATCCGCCATCGAGCGCATCCGCGATGCAGAAATCTCTCAGGACGAGGGTTTCGTGGACGATGACGGGGAAGGTCAAAACGAGGAAGACAACACCGGAGCTATCGGCAGATATGACTTCGGTTAGAGATAGAACGAAACGAGAAACGCAGTTCAAACGAACCACCAACGAAGCTACAGAAAACCATGCAAACAAGGAAGGAGAAAAGAACACATGAAGATTCTCGGACGAATCAAGAAATCTAAGGTGCTCACTGCGGTCATGACCGCAGTGCTCATCTTCCAATCAGCCTGCCCCACCGGGCTTGCCTATGCCGCGCAGAAATCGGGTGTTAGCGCCTATGCTGCCGGTCAGACCATCGACCAAGCACTCGGTGCCACCAAGACGGTCGAGTCCGTGCTCTCCCAGCACGAGAACGACGAGTATTACCTCACCACGCCATATAGCAACAAAGGGCCTCATGGCGAGAGCGGCGCAATCGACACTTGGGACTGCTGGAAACCGAAGGGCGAGTACGGTAGCGGTGCCTATATGAACTGCGCCGGTTTTGTGGTTGCCGTCCTCCGTGCCTGTGGAGCGAATACATCCATCATCGGAAACTATACCGCCATGGACGGCTACAACAGGGGTAACGAGACGAACGCATCTAAATGGGATGAGTATTGCCGCGACAACAATGCCGTCAGCTACACATTCAGCTCCAAAGAGCAGATGCTCGCGTCCGGTATCCTTGAGAAGGGCGATATCATCTACATGGAGCCGGCGGACTGGAATCATAGCAATTCAGACTGCCATATCGGCTTCTTCTGGGGCAGCAACAGCTCGGAAGACCTTTTCTGGCACTCTTCCAGCCACGCGGACGGTATTGTAAAGGGCTATTTCCCGAACTCCGCAGGCGGCAACGTGATTTCCAAAATCACGCCCAAGTATCCCGTTAGCTACTACCGTGTCATCAAGACGTTGCACAAGGGATATCTGACACTGCATAAGGACTCCTCAAATAAGACCCTTACCGATGCCAATGACTGCTATTCCCTCGCAGGTGCCGAATATGGGGTCTACACTGACTCCAACTGCTCGAACAAGGTAGCGACCCTTACGACGAACGCAAGCGGGAACGCGAACACCGTCTCGCTCAACCCCGGACGCTACTATGTGAAGGAGACCAAGGCTCCCAAGGGATATTTCACCGATTCGCAGGTTTACACCGCAGATGTTTCCGGTGCGAATCGCGAATCCTCGCCTGTGAAGCTCTCAGTCAGCGACAATCCCGCAAATGACCCTATGAGTATGCTTCTCGGTAAATTCGACGGCCAGAAGACCTATAACGGCGCCGGTAACCTCCCGCAGGGTTCCGCCACCCTTGCAGGTGCCGAGTTCACCGTCGATTACTACGCCACCCTTGACTACAAGAGCTACGATGACCTTAAGAACGCCGACGTGAAGCCGATGCGTTCTTGGACGTTTAGTACAGACTCCAACGGTTTCTGTAGCTTTGACATTGCTCATTTTGTCTCTGGCGATGCCTTCTGGTATCGACTTGATGGGACTCCTGCACTTCCACGTGGCACCGTTGTCATACGTGAGACTAAAGCCCCAATGGGCTACGTAAAGTCTGATGAAGTGTCTTTCCAGAAGATTCAGGAAAACAATTCCGTTGAAGGTGTTATCACCTACAATGCCCCGGAGGTTGCCGAGCAGGTCTACCGTTCCGATATCGAGTTCACTAAGAAAGCCGACAACGGTTCCGACCGCCTTGCAGGCGTGCCCTTCAAGGTGACCTCCCTCACTACCGGCGAGTCCCATATCGCTGTGACCGACGAGAACGGCTATTTCAGCTCCGCGTCCTCTTGGAACGCGCATGACTCGAACACCAACGCGAACGATTGGGCGCTGACCGCAAGCGACACCATCGACAGCACGAAGCTCGATGCTAACGCCGGTTTCTGGTTCGGCAACAACAGCGTGCTCGATGGGAACGGCACCACTTCCACCTCCGATGCCGTCAAGGCGGACAACAAGCTCGGTGCCCTGCCCTTTGACACCTATTCCGTCGAAGAGCTTCGCTGCTCCGCTAATGAGGGCTATGCGCTCATCAACACAACTGTTACTGTGACCCGTGATGCCAAGACCATCGACCTCGGCACCTTCGATGACCCGGAGCCGGAAATCCACACCACCGCCTACGACGCTTCTGATAGCGACCATTACGTTGGGGTCGGCACCGTCAAGATTTCCGACAAGGTAGAGTACAGCCATCTCGTCGCGGGTAAGACCTACACCGTCATCGGTGAACTGCATGATGCCGCTACCGGCGATGCCGTCACGGTTAACGGTCAGGCTATCACTGCCGAGAAGACCTTCACGGCTGAGAACTCCGCAGGTTCCGTCACGCTTGACTACGCTTTCGATTCCTACGACCTCAAGGGGAAGACCCTCGTGGTCTATGAGACGCTTACCGATGCAAAGGGTGCGAAGCTCGCCGAGCATAGGGACAAATCCGACGTTTCCCAGCAGGTGACCGTGCTCACGCCGAAGCTCTCGACAAGCGCCGTGGGCGATGCGGACAATAGCAAGTCCGTCACCGCTGAGGGTGATGTTACCGTTACCGATTATGTCCGTTACACCGGGCTTACCGCCGGGCAGACCTACACGCTCACGGGAACCCTTATGGACAAGTCCACCAAGAAGGCTTTCGTGGATGCCGACGGCAACCCCGTCACCGCGACTGCTGAGTTCACGGCGGAAGCCGAAAGCGGCACCGTCGATGTGACCTTCACCTTCGATGCCAGCGGCATCAAGACCGGCACCAAGCTCGTCGCCTTCGAGACTGTTGCCACGAACGGTATCGAGATTGCCGACCACAAGGATATCAACGACATTGACCAGACCGTTACCGTGAAGGCTCCCGTTATCGGCACCACCGCCGTCGATGCTGCCGACGGTGACAAGACGGTTACGGGTGAGGAAAATGTCGCTGTCCGCGATACCGTCCACTACAACAACGTGACCCCCGGCAAGACCTACAAGGTCATCGGTACCCTCTACGAGAAGGTTCTTGACAAGAACGGAAAGGTCACGAAGAAGGTATTCAAAGACAAGGACGGTACCCCCGTCACTGCGGAAGCAAACTTTACCGCAGAGGACTCCTACGGAAACGTCGATGTGACCTTCTACTTCGATGGCAGTTCGCTCAAGGAAGGTACCTCTCTCGTTGCCTTCGAGTCCCTGTCCTACAACGACAATGAGATTGCTTCCCATGCCGACGTGAATGATTCCGGCCAGACTGTCATCATCACGAAGCCCAAGCTCTCCACTACCGCAACGGATGCCCTTGATGGTGATAAGAACCTCATCGGTGAGGATAATGCCACCATCGTCGATACCGTCCATTACATGAACGTGACACCCGGCAAGACCTACAAGGTTTCCGGCACCCTCTACGAGAAGGTCACCGACAAGGACGGCAAGGTCACCAAGAAGCAGCTCCTCGATGCCGACGGCAACCCCGTCACCGCCGAGACCGAGTTCGTTCCCGAGGACACCTACGGCACCGTCGATGTGACCTTCACCTTCGATGGGTCGCTCCTGAAAGACAACACGCCGGTGGTCGCTTTCGAGTCCCTGTCCTACAAGGACAAGGAGATTGCTTCCCATAGCGATATCGAGGATGAAGACCAGACGGTCACCATGCACACTTCCGAGATTGGTACCACAGCCACGGACAAGCTCGATGGTGACAAGACCGTTATCGCCGATGCCGAGTCCACCGTCACTGACAAGGTGGAGTACGACCATGTGCTCACCGGCAAGGCCTACACCATGGCCGGTATCCTGATGGATGCAAAGACCGGTCTTCCCGTGCTGACTGGCGAAGGTGCGAAGAAGTATACCGAGGATGACCTCACCAAGTTCACCTCCGGCCTGATGAACGTGCTCGGCTTCCAGTCGAACACCTACTCCATCAAGGTTAAGGACAAGGACTGGGGCAACGGTGCCGCCATCGTCAAGAACGCGGACGGTTCCTACACCTATGATGCTTCCGAGCGCACCGAGAACAAGGACGGCACTTGGACTGTCAAGACCGACACCCAGACTCTCACCGAGCAGGAAGACGGCACTTGGAAGCTCACCGGTCTGGAGGGTAGCGGCAGCGCCACCGCAGACGGCGGCACAAGCTTCGTCCGTAATATCGAGGAAACCTACAAGGCCGATGAGGTCGAGGTTACCGATAACGGTATCGACTGGTCGAACGCAAAGAAGCTCCCGACCGCTTCCATCGACCTCGCCAAGGTCAAGGCATATGCCGAGGAGAACAAAGACCTCCTCTCCTGCCTTGTCTACAAGACGGCGGAGTTCACCCCTGAGAAGGAGTCCGGTTCCATCGACATGGACTACACCTTCAACTCCAACGACGTTATCGACCGCCTGTCCGGCGAGACCAAGAACCTCGTGGTCTTCGAGATCATGTTCAAGGGCAGCATCGAGAACGCTTCCGATGAGACTCCCGTTTCCATCGTCGCGAGCGAATGCGATAAGGACAACGAGGGACAGACGGTAAAACTCGCCCCGAGTACCATCGGTACCACCGCGACTGACAAGTCCGACGGTGACCATGAACTGATGGCTGGCAAGGATGCCGTCATCACTGACGAGGTGAAGTACGAGGGTCTTATCCCCGGCAAGGAGTACACGCTCCATGCCACGCTCATGGATAAGAAGACCGGCGAACCTTTGAAGGTTGCCGACAAGGGCGTGACCGCCGAACTCAAGTTCACGCCGAACAGTGAGAGCGGCACGGTCTCCATCAACCTCGGCGAGTTCGATGCAACCTCCCTCGACGGTCATACACTGGTTGTCTTCGAGGAGCTGACCAAACAGAGCGATATCGACGGCAAGGCCACGGACGTTACCGTAGCGGAGCATAAGGATATCAACGACGAGGGACAGTCCGTGACCGTCACCTCGACCCCGGCAGGCTCCACCTACGGAAAGACCGGCGTTGACATGACGAACATCGCCATCGCCATCGGCATCCTCCTGATTGCCGCAGGCTGCGCGACCGCTTACGGCATCAAGAGCCGCAAGACCACCAAGGGCGATGCGGACGAGAACGCAGAGGATAACACCGAAGCCTAGTGCCCGTAACGCCTGAAACCGGCAGGGTGCCGCGACACTCCGGCACCCTGCCTTCCTTTTTAATTTGAAAGGGGGATACACCCATGAAGGACGATAAAGAGAACGATATCGAGATGAACGACGGAGATTCCACCGAATCACCTGCGGATGGGAACAACATGCACGCGAACCCGGAAAGCGAGAAGAAGCCGCATAACCGGAAGGTCATTGCCGCCATCTGCGGCCTTGCTCTCGTCGCGCTCATCGGCGGCGGTGCCTATTACGGCATCGGCCACCCAACCGGCGCAGGTTCCAAGACCGAATCCGTGCAGGCGAATGATTCCAAGGAAAGCGGTTCCGATGCGTCTGCGAAGGACGGCTCTAAGAGCAAAGAGAAGTCTCACACCCACGACTGGTCTATCACCTACAAGACCGTCCACCATGACGCTGTGACGCACACGGAGCACGTAGCACCCGTCTACCAGAACCTGACCACCTACCATACCGTTTGCAATGAGTGCAAGCAGGTCATCGACGGCAAGGCCGATGACCACATCAAGCAGACCGGTCACTCCGGCTACTCCACCAATGTCCCCATCACCGATGAGGTCATGGTGAGCGAGGGCTATGACAAACAGGTCACCGACACCCCGGCTTACGATGAGACGGTCATCGACAAGCTGGTCTGCACCACCTGCGGAGCGACGAAGGATGCCCCGCAGGCCACATCGGATGCCGCCAAGTAATTCAGATGGCCAGATTGGGAAATCATAACCGGAAATCCCGTGCGGCTTTTGCGGCAGCGGCGGTCTTCTTGGCCGTCGCTGCCATCCTTTTCGGCGTGCTGCTTCATTTCTATCGGGATGCGAGTCCCTCACCGTCACCAAACGGCACGCCGCAGGAAACCGCCACGGAAAGCGCAGGTGGTCGGGAATCCGAGTTCCCTACTGTTGATTGGGATTACTGGAAGAGCGTGAACGGGGATGTTATCGGATGGATAACCGTGCCGGGGACGGATATCAACCATCCCATCCTGCAAGCCCACGCATCTGACCCGGATTACTACCTGCATCACGATATCTACCGGAACTACAATCCCTTGGGTGCGCTCTATCTCGACGCAGAATGCGAGAAGGAGGGCTTTCAAAGTCCGAATGCCGTCATCCTCGGACACAGCCTGACCCTCGGGAACGCGGTCACCTGTTTCGGCAACATCCAACGGTATAGCGATAAATCCTTCGCTTCTGAGCATCAGACTGTACTCATCCAAACCCCAAACACCAAGATGCGCTACACCGTGCGCTTCGCGAATATCGTGAAGGGATGGGAGCCGACCAAACGGACGGTCTTTGCCGGTGATTCGGATTTTCGGAACTGGTACGATTCCTCGCGGGAATCTGCCGCCATGGTACTCGATACCGATTCCGAACCGAATCAGGTCATCTCCCTCGTCTCCTGCTCCTATAACTTCTGGAAGCAGAATGAGCGGACGGTTGTGACCACCAGTATCGACCAAAAACAGGCGCAAACGGAAACTGTTTCGACCGAATCCCGTCAGACTGGCTCTGGTGCCGAATAAGGACAGGTTTCAATCTGTTCGCACTCACGCTACAAACCTACCGCCAAGACCCCGCAGATTCGATTCTGTGGGGTCGTTTTCTTAGAGCATGTCGGAAAAGCGGCAGCTATCGTATAATTTCAATGAGCTTTCCCGGAAAGGAGACCATGATGAAATCTAAGCAGAAGCAGACTCCTACGGAGATTATTGATAACCAGCGTCAGGCGGTCGTTGAGAAAATCATCGAGGACATGAAGCGCGACGGGCTTCGTTGGGCAGAACCGTACCTGCCCTCCCTAACACCGCACAACCCCGTCTCCGGCACCGTGTATCAGGGCGGAAACCGCGTGCATCTTGGCTTCATCGGGTTCATGCGCGGTTACACGGACAACCGGTGGGCTACCTTCAACCAGATAAAGGATGCCGGTTGGCATGTGAAAAAGGGTGCCAAGTCCGCGCTCATCGAGAAATGGAAACAGTTCGCCTTCTACAAGGAAAACGAGGATACCGGCGAGAAGGAACTTGCCGGACGCTACCCGAAGCTCGTGGGCTACTGGAACGTCTTCAATGCGGAGGATATCGAGGGCATCCCGCCGGAGAACGCTCCCGTCCATCTGAACGACCGAACGGCAACCATCGCACAGAACCTTGAGGAGTCTTCCAGATGCCCCGTCATCGAGAGCAGCGGCTACCTCGGAAGTGCCGCCTACTCTCCGGCTACCGACCGCATCCTCATCGCCCCGCGAGAGACCTTTCGCTCGGATGAAGCGTTCACCCGCGTCCTGCTGCATGAGATGACCCACTCCACCGGACACCCATCCGCCCTCGCCCGTGAACCCGACACCCGCTTCGGAAGCCCTTCCTATGCTGAGGAAGAGCTGGTCGCGGAGCTTGGAAGCCTGTTCCTTTCCGCAGACCTCGGCATCCAAAACACGGAACTTGAGGGCGAGTTCTACGAGAACCACGTCTCCTATCTGCAATCTTGGATGAACGCCTTGGAAAACGACCCATCCTACCTCTTCAAAGCCGCATCGAAGGCAGACCATGCGGACACCTTCATCATGGAGCGCTACGAGGAGGAGCTTGGAAAGAACATCGAGATTGACGCACCGGAACTGGAAGAGGAGGTATCGCTCGCCGGGGAGAGTCATGACATGGCAAGCGCATCCGAACACCAGCCGGAAAGCGAGATGCCAGAAAACGTTCTCTCCACCGTTCTGTAACATGCGTTTGCCAAAAAGAACGTGTGTTCAATTTCCATATTGCCGTAATACCGGCATTATAGTATAATGGCAACATATGATAACAGCCATCTGGCAGAAAGGACGATAGGTATGGCAGAAATGGAAAAGAGACCTTGGCGCTTCACCATCGAGTTCGATGATGAGAAGGCAAAAAGGAATGGTTACAACGTAGATGACCTCTACGATTGCGTGGGAAAGTATGCGGAGCAGATGGGCAACGTGCGCATCGGTCTTGGTACTTGGCAGGCAAAGAACCGCAAGGTGCAGTTCGGGGCGCAGTGCCCTGTTTGCGCGACTCTATCCAAACAGCCTTGGGTGATGCAGAACATTAAGTCATGGCGCACCTATGAGGATATGAATGAACCGGAGGGTGAAGACTACCTACAGGTAATCCGGGATATCAGTCCGGAACGTATTTACGACTAACCGCATTTACACTTAGGATTCCAAATGGAACTTGATAGGAAAGCATTTCATTTCGACCTAGACAACAAATCTGTTGAACGCTTCTATACTGGTAAAAAGAATCCATGGTCAGACATTCAGGACTTTCTGGAATCCCATTGCTTTGAAAAGCCACAATATTCAGGGTATGAATCGGCTGAAAATATCGTCATGTCCTATCAACGCGCCTATGGCACCGTAGATAAGATGATGGATAAGTTTCCTTGGTTTCATAGATGCGTGAAAGCAGCCACCTTCACGGAAATCGGTGAAAGCTATGATGTGAAGGAGTTTCTTGAGAACGGATTGCAATTATCGCTTCCCCTCCGCCCCGAGACCCGCAAGGAACTTCACTTCGATTTGGGAACGGCTGCGCTCAGTGAAAATTACAACTCTATCAGACCGAACGCTTGGCGCGGAGCTTGGTCGCTTATCCGAATCTTCATGGAACGCAACGGATTCATCCATACCCAGTATTCCGGGTATGAGTCGATAGCGGTGATGCCGATTGACAAGGCGATGGCCGTCATGGAGAAATTGCAACAAAGATATCCTTGGTTCAAGGATTCCCTTCTCGCCGCGTCGGTCACCGAGGTCGGCGAGCGCCACGATGCCCTCTCCTATATCAAGGGTTCCCATGGTATCATCGTTCCGGTTCCCGCCCATTCGCTTGAGCGTGAGGAGCCGGATTTCTTCGGTTCCGAAATCGGTGATATGAAGAGTGCGACCGCAGAGCTATCGAAACGGAACGGATTGGAACCACCGAAAGACCTGAATAACGAGCATTAGAAAAAAAGCCCCGGCCATTTGGTCGGGGCTTTTCATCTATATGGACTCTCTAACTGTTAGTCTTGTCATCCTGCACGATACGGTCTAGGCTCTTTCCAGCCGATTGCCGCTAGACCTCCATGGCCGGTACATTCTTCAAGCGCGACGGTCTTTTTGCTCACATGAGTCTGATACCTTACATCATCCGCCGGTTCCGTTCCAGCATAAGAGCATACTTCGCTCTCATGGAAATAGACATAGCTGCGATAGGCAAGCGAACTCGGATGCATCCGATGACCCTGCTCTCCGGGTTTTGGTTCATATCTCCACTCGCGCCATTGCTTACGCGTCTTGAATCGTGCGCCAAGCTCAGGCGGAAGGTGATTCTTTACTGGTAGCCCGGTCTCTTCATTGCAGTAATCGTCAGGTATATCCGTAAACATGAAATCCCCTATTTCCGAGCACCGCAGGAACAAGTGTAGTATGCCGCAGAATCTGTAATCGTAACCGTTTCCTCCCATGCCGCAGAATCTGTAATCGTAACCGTTTCCTCCCATGCCGCAGAATCTGTTACGGTATTGTATACCGTATGATATGCGCCACATGCTTTATTGCCTGCCATAAGTGCATTATACGCATGAGCTTGTTCATTGCCCGTGATATCTTCTCCGCAGCCATTGCAAATTGAGCGCTCTTCCGTATGGGTAACTGCGGGATGGTACACTTTCTCCGTATGGGTCACTGCGGGATGGTACACCTTCTCCGTATGGGTCACCGCAGGATGGTAGATATCATACTTATGAACATGCGCCGGGGTGTCATCCTTTTTCGATGAACTGCCTGAATTGGAGTTTGAGCCGGAGTTGCTGCTGTTGCCGCCACTCGGCTTGCTATCGGATTTTCCCTCGTCTTTCTTGGAGGATGAATTGCTCTTGTTTCCAGGATTATCGGAGCTGCCTGTGGTCTTCCCATTATTCTTCTTGGAGCCGTTGGATGAACCTGAATCGCTCTTCTTGCTGTCGGAAGTTTCCGGGGTCTTCGCGTCGGACTTCTCTTCCTTGGCGGACTCCTGAGCCTTCTCGATCTCCTTCTCGACGGCATCGGTATCGGCGTTCGGGTTCTTCTTGATGTTGTCCTCGAACTTCTTCACGACCTCAGCGCCCTTGTCCCCGGTCAGGGTGGAATCGCCCTTCTTCACGGCTTCCGCAACGTCCTTGGCAATGGCTGTCAGGTCATCTTTCGTTACCTTGTCCGCATCCACCTTATCGAAAGTCACGCCTGTGGCAACTGTCTTGTCGGCTTTTCCGGCGGTAACCTTCTTCGATGGCACCTTATAGATGGAGCCGTCGGCGTTCACCGGTGAGATGAATGTGACGGTATAGGTACCGGACTCACCGACCTTCACGGTCACCTGCTTGTTCGCGGCGATGGCGGTGTAGAAGTCTACTTTCCCGTCCTCATCCTCGATATGGGCGATGACGGGCGTGGAGGTTTCCGTATCCCAGCCGTCAGCCTTCACCTCAAGGGAAAGCACCATGTCCTGCTCCTCATCGTCCTTTGACTGGGACACCGCAGGGGCGTTCTCTTTGCCCGTCCAATCCGCATGTGTGATGGCATATCCACCGCCGCCGATGAGAAGCGCCGCACAGAGGATTCCTGCACCAGCCGCGCAGACCTGCTTGCGGGAGAACTCGCGCCCGAAGAGCATGAGCGGCTTCTTAGCGTTCTCCTCCTCCGTCGAATCCTCGACCTTCGGGATTTCGGCTGTCTTGTCCGCCGGGACACCCTCAGTCTCGGTGCTGTTGTCATTAAACATATTGCTGTCTTTCTTCATTTTTGTCAGTCCTTTCTGTCTTATAAGAAGATTTCCTGCTATCTATATTACCGGTAGTTCTCTACACCAGCATACCCCATAGGGCATGCACGAGGATGATGAGCACGAGAATGACCGCCATCCACTTACAGTAGTAGAACAGTCTGTCTGGAAGCGTCACCATCGAAAGCCGCTCAATGCGTCTCTTGGATTCCTCTACCATCGAGTCGATGACCTTCCTGCTCCTTGCAGTCACCTCTTCGACGTTCTTTATGGTCATCTCCCCAGCTTTCTGCTGGGCATTGGCAACTCCCATGAGCGCCATCTGATTCGCCTGATGCTGCGCGTCCGCCGCGCCGTTTCTCAGCTCCTCGACCTTTTCGAGCACATCCTTCATCTCCGAAACCATGCCGCGCATCTCCCTTGCGATGCGTTCGTTGCTCCGGCGCTGCTCGGCGATAAGGTCTTCCAGCTTCTTCACGGTTCCGATGAGGTCGGTCTCGTCGGTCTCGTCCTCAAGCCTTCGTCCGGCATTTCTGGCATCCCTCGCTTCCTCGGAGAGCTTAAGCTGCTGGCCGATACCGGCCATATGCCCGTCCGACTGCTCAAGTTCCCTCTTCACTTCGCTAAAATGCTTTGCCATGTAATCTTCGCTCCTTTCCATCCGTCAGCCCTCCAAACCCTTGCCCCTCTTCTCGCTCACGCGGATAGCGATGGGCGTGTCGAGCAGATAGGAGAGGTTGTGTACCGCATCCGCGACCGGCACGGCATCCGCCATGCTCCCGCACATGTGTATCGCCTTCCAATCCCTCTCGCCCTTCACCGTCACCTCGACAAGAAAACGTTCCTTTTCCATCTCTCTCCTCGACCTTACCGGTCTTTCCTATCGGACAGGAACAGCCTATCGCATCAGGTGTCCCTTTTTCTGGACACCTCTAGGGTTTTCGCAGGTTCACCCCGCAGTTTGGGCAGAACTTCGGGACATATTCGGAAAACTCCTCGAACAGCGGCTCTTCGCTCTCCTCAGAATCCGTCATATCCTCCTCGACGCGCCCCGCCCATCCGCAGTCGGAACACCAGATGCCGTCCACGGGGTTTACATTTGCGGCTTTCGAGTGGGCGCTCCCTATGGTGATGAAAATCCTACTCATCGTTCTCAGCCCTCTCCCCATTGCTCTTCTCCCGCACTTCGGCTTCCTTCCGCATCGCGGCAATTAGCTCCTCGGGCGTGATTCCGAGACCGTCCGCGATAGCGAAAAAGGACGCAAGGCTCGGCAGACGCGATGGCTTTCCCCCGCTTCCGGCCATTCCGGCAAACCAAGCGGATTTACTGATTCCGCTTTTCTTGATGGCGTTGTCGAGCGTCATCCCCTTCTCGTACACGATGCGGCGCACCGCAACCGCGAAACACCCGAGTTCCGGGAAACGCTCAACGGCTTTCTCCGCCTGTGGCTTACCCGCCATGGTATCTCCTTTCTTCCGGCTAGCTTGATTACTGGTAATATATCATACCACCAAACCAGATAAATCTTCAAGACGATACTCCATATATCCCGCACAAATAAGACAACAAACCAGCTTGAAAGCAACCCAGCAATATAGTAAGATAGACTCGTAAACCTATATCTGTTTACATGGAACGGTCGGTAATTCGTCCGTCATGCAAACTAACAGACTTATTAGAATTGACATTAGAAAGAAGGTCATAACATGCGAACCTACCAACACCCGATATACCAAGACAACACCATGGCAATTCGCGCCGAATATGATGAGGAAAAACGAGTCTTCGATTTGATGAAGAAGTTCCTCTATATCGTCGGGACGATAACGGCGATAGTTGTTTTCCTTTTGCTTCTCGTTAATTCCCCTGCCCTGATAACTCAGACAGGTGCAATTGGAATCATTGCACTCGTCCCCGTCCTGCTGGCTGCAACAGCCTTTACCGGGTTTTACGTCGGCACGGTACCGGCTGGCTACATCGCTGCATGGCGTGCAATCAAGCGCTCAAAGCTGTTCGTGTGGGGTAACGCTCTCGGACTGCTCCTCATAGCGACGCTTCTTCTTTCCATCCCGGCTGCATTCGCGCCCATTGCCTTCCTTCTCCAGTGGTTGAAGGTGTCGAATCTCAAGCGTCAGCTTGACGCGAACGCATAGTGAGGTAAACTGGACGCGTTTTCTTCCTTCGTGGAGAAACTTTCTTGCTTTAGCCCGCTGCTCCCTGATGTGCGACATTAAGGGAACGGCGGGCGCTTTTATGCCGATTCTCACACACCCGTATAGCGGCGCAAGCGGAATATCCCGCCCGCGCCGCTTTTTAATTAACGCTCGCCGTTCTCCTTGTTCGGTTCCGGGCGTTCCTGCGCAGGTACCTGTTGCGCCCGCTGGGAACCGCCGCTTCCGGCGTTTCCGCCGTTCTTCTTCCCTTTCGGCATGACCGTCGAGGATACTTCCGCCCTGAGTTCGTCGGCTCCGCGCCAACAGGCGAGAATCAGGCGCTTGACCTCCGAATCGTCCGCGATATCTGAATCGGGGCGCGGGAGTTTCAGCTTGGGGATATCCACGATTTCCATGCCCTCCATACCGCGTATCTCCTTGCGGTACTTCCGGTAGATGCTTCGGATTTGTGCAAGGTACCTCTCCTTCGTTTCCGTTACCATCGCCTTTTGCTGCTCGATATCCCTCTTCTCCGCAACGGCTGTGCTTCCTTCCGCATGGATGGATTTCGCCACGTTCGCCGTGAACGCAGCTTCCAGTCCCTTCGTTCCGAGGTCTGCATCGAGCTTCGCCACGGAGAAGGCATAGCGGTTGTTGTCCGTATCGGTAACGTACATGCGCCCCTTCTTGAACTCCGTGTCAACGCCCCATGATTCCAGAAGCTCGCGGTAATCATAGATGTTCTCCGCTTCCCCGGCGGCGATACGGCACAGCTCTCGCAAGTTCGTCTTATAAGAGTCGATGCCGCGTGCCGCAAGTTCCTTCTCGATACGGGATGGCTGCTTCTTGTGGACGGAGGAATTGCGCTCGCCCTCCACGACCTGTTTCAACCCCCACTCGTGGTCGAGGTCGCGGATGCGGTTCGCGCGTTTCACCTTGGCGCTTTTCCCGCGCCCCTCATCGAGCCGCTTGCCTGTTGACAGGTCGGTGCGGTTGATGACGATATGGACGGCATAGCGATGGGTCTTGTCCGCCTTGCAGTATTCGTTGTGAAGCGCCATCACTATCTGCTGGTTCGGGTAATGCTTTCTCACGTACTCCTTGGCATACCTCATGCACTCTTCCGGTGAGAGCCGCCCGCCGTTTAAATCGCACTCATCGGGATTGAACCCGAGAATCTGGTGAAACAGAATCGTGTTCTTCGCTTCCTTAAGCTCCCCAGTCTTCTTATCCCGGACTTTCCTTGCCGCTTTGTTGTGCCCGTAGGCTTCCCGCGTCATCCACATGTGGTGCGCCCAGCGCTTCGGGTTCGTACAGCCGTCCGTGTTCAGACTGTCGCGTAGAATCACCTTTCGGTCATCGTTGATATAACCGCGCAGGTTCTTTATGTGACCGGAACTCTGCACACCGGTCTGCTTGATGATGGTCAATGCAATTCCTCCCCTCATTCCCTTTTGAAATGAAACCCGCGCACCGGATACTCATGTGCCATACCGTTTCGGATATACCCGGACGTACATCGGTATGCCCGCGCCGCATCTTCGATATCCCTGTAGCACCCCCGGTCTCAACGCAGATAACAGGTCTTGTCATTGCGGTTTTTCCTCCATTGCTTTCACGCTATCCCAAAACGGCGATTCCATCCAGACGGATTTCAAGCGTTGCAGATACGTCTTCGCCCCATCTTGCGTGAACTCGGCATCGGCATCGTCCGAATGAAGATACCACCCGTTCGGAAACTCAACCCAAGATGCAACGGTCTCACCGAGTTCCATACTCACGTATCTCGTGAGTGTTACGCTCCAACCGTCCTCCTCATAGCAAATCGTCTTCTCGCTCCCGCAATCGTCCATCGTCATTGCTCCCCTTGCTTTCATGAATCTACTCTCGCGGACACTGCGCCCATGCCGGAAAGAATATCGCGTTCCGACGGTTTCCTGTTCCCCGTGACCTCCGGCTCCGCCCCATGTTCGCGACGGTAACCGTTTGCGAAAAATCGGAATACCTCTTCCGTCGTTTTCACCGGAGCGTGCCTGACAAACGGGTTGTATTCGTCATCAACGAAATAGAAAGTTCCATCTCTCTTCGCGATATGCGCCGGACGCTTGCAGGTCGGGCACCGTGATTTCAGGTCGCGGTAATGGAGCCATCCAGAATCAGTCATCGACGTACTCCCAGCGATAGCCACCTGCCATACCGGACGCGGCACCGCGGATACCTGCCTGCGACGCTCCGGTTTCTTTTGCCGCTTGGGTAATCGTTTTGTAAACAACACCGGTTTCCACGCAGCGAACCCTTATCCCTCTTTTACTGGGAAGTAAATCATCCGGCTCTGGTTCGTCGGCATAGTAAAAATCATCCGGCTCTGGTTCGTCGGCATAGTAAAAATGAAGGCCTTTTGCCGTTCCATGCCTTTTTGCTGCCGCTTGGATATTACTTTTCGAAACTCCCGTTTCCCGTGCCGCCTGAGCTATCGACTCGTAAACGACACCGGTCTCCTTGCAACGAACTCTTGTCCAGCCTCTATTCCAAAAGAACTCCTCATCCGGCTTCGGTTCATCGGCATAGTAAAAGTGTAAGCCCTTGGTTGCTATATGCCCTCTCAATGCCGCATAAATAGCTTCTCGCGGTACGCCAACCGCTTTTGCTGCCCTTGCTTGACTTTCAAAACGTTCGTTCGTCTCAAGGCAGATGATTGGTCTTGAGTTCTTATAAACCTTTCTATCGAAAACCGAATCGTCCGGTTTCACTTCGTCAGCGTAATAGAAGTGAAATCCTCGACATGCCCCGTGGCGTTTCAGTGCACTGCTAACTAACGGCCATGCGGCACCAATAGCATTCGCAGCATCCGTGACGCTTTCAAACCGTTCTTCCGTCTCAAAGCAGATTATCGCTCTCTTTCTTCCCATCCTGTTCGCCCGCCTATCTAAGGAAACTGTCTTTTCGGTTCTCGTATTCCTCTCTTGTGATTTTCCCCTTCTCCAAGAACTCCTTCCACTCACGCCATGTGCAAACACATGACTGGATTGCTTCGTCAGTAAACCGAATGCTTCCATCCGCGCACGGTTCGATACCGAACCTGTCCTCTAAGAGGAAGAGTGCGTGTACGAGTTCGTCATAGCGCTCGATGCCGTAAGTGTCGAAACATGCGGGTGCCACATCGAGTGTTTCCGCTATCCGTTCGAGCGTATTCTGCTTCGGTCTTCGCTCGCCAAGCTCATAGCTGCGCAGTGCCGACTCGCTAATTCCACCGATAGCTTCCGAAACCTCTCGCTGCGTCAGTCCACGCCGTAACCTTATCTCCCTGATGCTCTTTCCCAAGAGTACGTTACTGTGTTTAGGTTCGCTCATTCTCGTGACTCCTATCATTCGTTTTCAGGGTTGTCAAAATCCTCGATTTGCAGATGGATGTTGTTCCGGTCTGCTTCTCTTCGGAGCGCCGCAAGCGCTTCCATGATTTCGGAAAATGACGAGACCTCTTTCTCCAAAACTCGTTTCGCTTCCTCCGGGTCAAACACTTTCACGCCGTAGGTGTTCAGGAACTTCATGAACTGGTTTAAGTTCGTTCCCTGCTTCGCGAGTTCGTGAGCTGCCTTTTTCAAAGGCTGGGTGTCGATGACCTTGATTGAAACATCGTCGGAAGTCAAAACTGCTCGGGCATACTCGCCCATTTTCATTCCTGCTCTTTTCGCGTTTCTGCGAATGGACTCTCTCTCTTTCTCGGTTGCGTAAAACTTTATTTGAACTTCGCGATTTCTCATTTCCTAAGTTTTCTCCTTCCCAACCTTCGCAAAACGTTTATGGCAAATGGTGCCGCCGCCATTTGTAAATGACACGAAACCAGATAGTCGCTCTGCTGACTACGAAAACTCGGTAATCCGAAATTGCCGAGTTTCCAAGCGTAAGCGCCCTCCCGTCAAGGCTCCGAAAGCCGCTCGGGAGCAAGATGGAAGAGAGTTGAAAAGTCCACTACTGTGGACTTTGAGTACCCACTTCCCAAATCTTGCAACTCGAAGAGCGGCCTTGGCCGGTGAGCACTGATATTCTATCAGTGCGAGAGCAGAAAAGGCATGGAAAAGGGGGTGCCGCCGCACCCTTTCCCATGCCTTTTCTGCGGGGTTTCCGGCTTGCCCGGAAACCAAGAACCCGAGGTGCCGCCACCTCGGGTTCCCATCATCTGCGAAGACGAAATCAATTTCTTTGAAGACTTGACAAAGATTCCTTCCAATCGCGTCTTGATAAGCGAACGGACACCATAAAAGGTGCCCGTTTTCTACGTTGCTGTTGATTCGTGCTCGTCATCCTCAATTTGAATTGCAGACCGCTACAGCTTCCATCCATTTCTTTCCAGAGCAACCAGCGCTTCACGTTGCCGAATGCCGAGTCCGCCGACACGCCTGCCTTTCGGTATCCGGTACAGTCGCATGATGACTACCGCCTTGCTCGCACCGATACCCGGAACACTTTGCAGAAGCGATGTGACCAAAATGCGCTTCGCATCCTCCTCGTCCATCGCATCCGTGAACGTAAGCTCGCCGGACTTCACGCGAGCTTTGAGTGCTGCATAGCGCCTGCGAGCCTGTATGGCAAGCTCTAGCGCATGGGCACGCTCCTCGCTGCTAAGGTTCGGCAGATGGTTCTCTTTCTCGGTCATCGTTACTTCCTACTTCAACTCGTTGTCCCAGATGTTATCGTCAGGCTGCGCCGCATGTTTCCAACGGTTCGCATCCGCCCGACCGTTCCAGTCGGCGATGAACTTCTCGATAGCAATGGCGCATCCGCTGTCAAGAGCTTCCGCCCACCTCTCGTTGTTCTCATCGCACCAATTCTGAAATACCGCAAACTCGGTGACATTGTTCTCGACGATGTGCCTTCGCATCGCCCGCATCTGCGCGATAAACCTCGCGGTGGCGGGAACCATGGTGATTAGGTTCATGTTCCAATCCCTTTTTCCGAAGTGAATCCATCTACCGGCTCCACTTCCTCTCTAATAAAAACGCCCGTCGATGTATTTCTCGATAACCGACGAAAGTCCGCTATCGAGTGCCTGAGACCAGCGGTCGTTGTTCTCATCGCACCAGTCCTGAAAATCGGTGAAGTCTGTGATGCCGTTCTCGCGTATGTGCTTCCGCATCGCACGCAGTATGTCGTGCTTCGATTTTTCCGATTCCGTTACCATCAAGTCCATCCCTTTAACCAAGCTCCTCGGCAAGCAGTCGGACGATGAGCTTGGTCATGGTCTCCCCCGTCTCGACGCGGTGGAGTTGCGCTTCTTTGTGGAGCCAAGCCGGGATGAGGAGACTGATTTTCTTGAGTTCCACCTCGTCCGTCTCGTGCTTGCCGGAACCTTCCTTCTGGATATCCGCCATCTCGCGCTTGGACTTCTGCGCGCTCGCCATGAACGCGTTCGCTGTGGTCTTGTTAGCCATTGTTCTTCTCCTCTTCGTTCAGAACCGAATCTGCAAGCAGCTCAATCGGGGCGACCACATGGCTCTTCGGGTCGTACTCCGCCACGGACACACCGGCTGCTGCGGCACGTGAGAGGGCAACGGCGCGGGGAATCTTCGCGATGATTGGAACCTCCTCGCCCTCAAGGTACTCCACGAGCTGACGGTCGAGTGTGCCGTAGGCATAAAAGTTGTTGACGATGACATACGCTTTTGCGCCAGTGCCGGACTCACGCACGATATCGAGCGTTCTCAGCGTCGGCTCCATGTCGCGCGTGCTCGGAAGCATGGGTACGAGGATGAGATTCGCCGCGCGGCACCAATCGTTCACACCGCCCACGAGCACGCCCGCCGTATCGACAACTTGAAAATCGCACTCCTCCGCGAAATCAGGGTCATCGCAGACCTCATGGACGGAACCGCCCTGCGGGTCGGTAGTGACGAACGCCACGGTCTTGCCGCGACGCTCAAGCGCAAAGGAAAGCTCGTCCGCGATGGTGGTCTTGCCGACTCCGCCCTTCTGGTTGAGCATCAAAATCGTGTACATGTTAGAAGTCCTTTCTGTCCTGTTTGAAAAACGCTACTCACGGGAATCGGATGCGCGCACAAGCCCGTAACCGACGGTGACGGAAAGTGCCGAGCACACGGCGAATACCGCAGCAGCCACGTTTCCGAAAACGACCGAAACCGTAAGTGTGAGAAACACCCACCATCCGACGGTCACCGCGAATAGCAGGCCGAGGAAGAGCATGAAGGGGATTTCCCGCACTGAATCGCCGCGAAGGTGCATTCCGTCCTCCCTAGAATGGAATATCCGCATCATACGTTTCCGGTTCCGCAGACTGCCCCTGGGCAGAAACCGTATCCTTCCCGGCACCCTTCGAGTCCGCAAACTCGATATCGGTCACGAGAACGGAAAGGGCATGGCGCTTCTCCTCGTTCTTCATCCAAGAGTGGTAGCGGAGCCGTCCGTCCACCGAAACCTTCTTCCCCTTGGTGAGATAGGGAGCAAGTGCTTCGGCTCGCGCACCGAACAGGGCGCAATCGACAAACACCGGCGCATCGACATATTCGCCGGTCTCGCTGTCCTTCTTCTTCTCGTTGATGGCGAGTCCGAAGGTGAGGACACTCGTGGCATCCCCCTTTTTGCGAAGCTCCGCATCGCGCGTGAGGTTGCCCATGATGGTCACTCGGTTGATAGCCATTGTCTTTCCAATCTCTCGATGGTGTTTGCGGAGGATTCTGGAATCCTCCTGCCGGGAAAACTTTCGTCCCTTGCTGTCTATAAATATAGCAGACCAGAATACCAGCAACCCAGAGAGCAAGATAACCACATAGATTGCACACACTTGCGCTGCAAAGATAAGGGCGTGTGAAAAACAACGCTTCACACGCCCTAAGCACGTATCTACTCTGCTACGAGCCGTTGTTCGAGCCATCGCTGCACGGCAAGCGTCGCGAGCGCGTCGGCAAGCGACCCGTGCGCCCTGCCCGTCCACTCGTATCCGATGTGGTCGGCGGCATCCACCAGCTTGTAGCGCCTTCCCATGAACCACGTGAACAGGTTCATGGTGTCCGTGATGCGTGCATCCTCTCTCGGGCGCACCCCGACGGCGGAAAGGAATCCGAGGTCGAATCCGACGTTGTAGCCGATAATCTCGTCCGCCCCTGCAAAGATTTCCCTCAGTCGCGGTATGGCTGTCTCGATAGTCGGCAGGTCTGCCACGTCCTCCGGGTAGATGCCGTTGACGGCGCTCGCGTGCGGCCATTCGGTCTTCACGGTCGGTCGGAACCTCTCATCCAACAGGACGGAACCGTCCCCTCCGATGATGGAGATGGTCAGAATCTCATCCGGGTCGCTACCGTTCGGATGAAGACCGGTGGTCTCGGTGTCAAAGCAAATGCTGTTCATATCTATCACCTAATCCATGTAACCGTAGACCGTCGTATAACGGTCTTCCTTGTAGTCGAGGAACCCATAGTAATCGTGCTTTGCAAGCTCGAATGCCCGCTCTTCGCGGCTCCCGTCCAAGGTGCTGATATATGCGACTGTGGCATCGTCCGGCACCATGCCTTCCTCATCCTCAGTCACGCCGTCCCGGTCGCAGGGAAGCCACCCCATGACCGCATCCTCCATCGCACGCTCAACGACAGCTACCCAATAGGTGACAGAGCCGATGCCGTGCTTTTGGTCGTTGACGGCGTTTTTGTGCTCGCTGATGAAGTCGCGGGCGGCGGCTACTGCTTTCTCCTCGCTCTCGAAATCTTGAAGCTCGAAGCAATCGACCGACTTGCGCTCTTCCCTGTCCCCGCTCAGGTACAGAAGCATCTCGTACTCGTTCACGAAATAGCGGATTTCTTTATCCATGTCTGTAATCCCTTCTCGCCTAGCAGGCAGAAATCTCGACCCACTCGCAACTACCATCTGCAACCGCAAGCCCATGGAGAGAGCACCAAAGCCCCTGCGCCGCACATTTCCTTTGCGCTTGAGCGTCGCGGCAAGACCGTGGCGTTCGTCACTACCGAGCCGCTGCGGCGTGCCCCGCTTTGCCGCGCCTGCGGCCTATGGTTTCCCGAGAAGAAGGGGTTTTCAACATTCCGATGGGCGGAGGGTTCCTAGACTGACCCGGAGCCTGTCGGAATGTTGGAAACCCCGGCAGGTCTGTCCCCCGTTTCCGCCAAGTAGAAGGCTTTTCCGCGCTTTCAATGGCCGGAGGGTTCCTAGCCCGACCCGCAGGCTGTTGGAAGGGTGGGAAAGCCGCCCCCGAGTCCCCGTTCCCGCAACGACTCCGCGCCTTCACGCCGCCCGCAGGGCAGTTCCAAAAAAGCCAAAGAAAAAGGGCACCCTCCCGGATGCCCTTCACTCGACTTAGCAATCCCCGCAATATCCGTCAGCCCATGCCAGACATTCAGCGGCTCCGCCCTCAAACACGAGGTTCCCGTTCTCATCTCCTTCGTAGACCTTGATGTTGATTCTGCGCCGATGCTGTCCTTGCCGCCGAAGTTATCGTAAGCGCCCGTGACAACATAGGTGTAGCTCGCAGAGGGCACATTGTCCTCCCCGATGAACTCGATATCGGCATCCACCATGCACATCGCCTTGAGGAAATGCTGGCACCAGTTTCGGTTATTGAGAATGTTCCTCTCCACGCTCGCTCCCGAAAAGTCGATATGTTGTTCAGGCTTGGTTCGCGATGCCACAACGAGCGAGTTGGCGATATCAATGGCATGGCAGCTGGGATAACCGTCCCAGTGGCGATAGAACGTGGCGATGGTCTCCTCTTCCATCTGATTGCTCTTCCAGTTGAGGACGAGGTTCTTGAGGATGGTGACGGACGGTGTGCTCATGGTTTTTCCTTCCTGCCATGGGGCAGCTCGGTTGCCGCCCCTCTTGCTGTCTATAAATATAGCAGAACGGCATACCAGCAAGCAGGTGAACCGTACACTCCACATATCCTGCATATAAAAGCGAAGAAAAAGGGCACCCTCTCGGATGCCCCGTGGTTCCTCTGCCCTAATAGTTCACAATCGCCTGATACTCCGGCATACCTTCTGAGAACTCATGCTCGTCTAGCGCATTGTAAAAGTCTGTCATCTTGCGAACCATGCACCGGTCGCAATACTTGGTAGCAGAGTCGCGCCATCCCGCAAATGCCGGATTCGACTTGTTCCATTCAGCGCTGCCGCTAAAGATATAGGGACAACAGGAGCAAACATAGTCAATGGCTTCCTCTAACTTCTTGTCCTTCATGTTCGTCCTTCCTGCCATGGGGCAGCTCGGTTGCCGTCCCCTTTGCTGACTATAAATATAGCAGAACGGCATACCAGCAAACAGGCGAACCGTACACTCCTTATATCCTGCATATAAAAGCATGAATGAACTCGCCGATGGCGTGCCTAAACCTTATACTCGCAACTGCCGTATTCCAGACGGAATACATCATCCATGATGCCATCCTCGCTGTCGGGCACAAGCCTGACGAGACGGATGGTCTCATCCTCAGCATCGGAGCACAGGTCGATGATGAAACCGTCAAATCCCTCCCGCTCGCATCTTGAGACCATCCAACTTTCCTTGCAGTACGCTTCTGCAACGGCAAAGGCATCAAGCGCAGCTTCTCGACGCTTTATCTTCGCTTTGAAGCTCTCCTCCACCCCGTCACCACCACTGCAACGACTGATGGAAAGCGTGTATCCGTCCATGTCTGTTCCTTCCCTTCACGAACCGCTGCCTGTAACCCTTATGCAGCCTGAGACGGTCGGCGAGCAGGGCTTCCCTTTTTTCGACGGGATTGTCTTTCACATTGTCAGGCATATTTTCCACCCTCTGCTCCCTTCTGGCTAACTAACAATAAATATAGCAGACCATCAAACCACAAACACGGCAAGCCATAAAACCATCATAACAATGCAGAGAAAAAAGGGGCACCCGCGCAGGATGCCCCTTCTCATCTCACACGAACGGATTGGCGCAGCTGGAAGAATGCCGGACGCTGATTGAGGAAGTCCTTCAATATCTTGCCACCTCTATCTGGCACCGAGTAGCGCGATGGAGCCTACGCAGCCAACAAGTGCGATAAGGGTGCCTAGAACGCAGGCCGTCGCAAATCCGAGTGCCGCCATCTTCGTTCCCTCCGGTCGGTACGGCGCGTTGATGTTCATCAGGGATGCGGCGAGAATCCCGACGATGCCGCCGAGGAAGCCGAGGAAGAAGAAGCCTGCCTTCTGCCCGCTTGTAAGCGCACGTTCCATCGTCATCAGCATCTGGTCTTTCCCCGTATCCTTGGAATACATCTGCCCAATTCCTTCCTTTTTCTTCGCAAAACCGGGGCACGGTGCCTTCGCCCCTGTTCCGGCACCGCGCCCTGCCGGAATCTTACTATCCTCCGCGCGTTATGGCACAATCTGTTCAGGGATGCCGTCAAGTAGGAAGGAAGAACCATGGCTACCATTCAAGATTTCGAGGAGCGTATCGAGAAGCAGAAGGCGGAACTCGCCAAACTCGAAGCGAAGAAAAAGGAACTTGAAAAGAAGATTCGCGAGCGGAACCGAAAGTGGCGCTCTCTGGTCACCCATTCCGCTGGTGAAAGTGTGCTCTCCGCCGTCGGTTGCGCTTGGCAGGAACTCGACCTCAACGCACTCGACGGCTTCCTTGCGAGCCACGCAGACGAGGTGTGCGCCCTGCTCGCTGTCCATGGAAGCACCCCGGAGGATGCCAAGGCGCGTCTCGATGCACGCAAGAAGAAAACGGTAAAAACGGAGCCTGTCGCTGATGGCTGGGAGCAGACAGCGGAACCGGATAGTGAAAAATCCGACTGGTAACAGAAAAGGGAGCCGTGTGACCGAAGCCACAGGCTCCCTTTTCTCCTGCCCGCACTCCGAGATAAAAGCAACAGGCAGAAAGGACTTTCGCTACTGTAGCACAGCGCACCGTCGCACGGGACGCGAATCTGGCAGAACCATCTGAAAACGCGTGTCTAATTGTGAAAGAAGCATGAAATCTGACTGGAAAAGTCCACAAAACAGGACAGATATAGTAAAACATAATCACAGATTGCAAGCAGAAAGGAGCACCATGGATTTCAGCAGCTACTACTACTACATCCCCTTGAACTTCTACGAGACACCTGAGATGACGCTCATTGACCGTGAGCCGAATGGGGATTCCGCGACCGTACTCGTCCTCGCCCTGGCTAAAATCCACACGCGCACAGTCACGAAAAACGATGACGGCACGTTCACCATCGTGACCGATGACGGCACGTTCACGGATACCGAAGTCATGGAAATGCTCTCCTCCTTCGGCTACCGGGCGAATCACGCCAAGTACACTCATGCCCTCGCGGTTGTCGCGAGGTTCCCACCCTTCGACCACCTCGCCTACTCCGAAGCCGAACGCGATAAGAAGACCCCGGAGGTGTACCGATGAAGCTCCGAGGAGCGTGGCGCAGGGACTACAGTGAGTTCTTCGACACGCAGGAAGCCCTACTCATCGACGCGATGGACAATGCGGACTCCATCTACACCGTCTTCGCCCGTCTACAATCGCTTGCGGTGAAATGCGGCTGCGCCGGGAAGCTCCTTCTCCACGAAAGCGTTCCCTACACCGACGAGATGCTTGCTGCGGTCACCAAGAAGACCGTTCCCGCCTTTCGGCAATGCGTGCAGCCGCTCGTGCAGCTCGGCCTTGTCATCTGCGAGGATGGCATCTACGCCATCGCGGACTGGGAGTTCAACCAGAACGCCCCGGCAATCGACGCGATGCGCGAGGGAAACCGGAGCCGCAAAGCCAAGGAGCGTGCAAGAAAGAGCGGTGGGAAGTCAGCTTCCGAGAAGAAGCGTGAGAAACTTGTCGCTTTCCTTGCCGCCCACCCAAGCGCCACGAAAACCGAGATGAGCAAGGCCACCGGTCTTAGCCGTGTGACTATCAACAAATACCTTTCGGAACTCCCAGCCATGCTTCCCGCTCCTGCCATCCCGGAAGAAAGCGGTGTGCAGAAGGCGGAAGGCAATGTACAAGGTGTACAAAGTGTACAGAATGTACAAATGTACACTGTACAAAATGGTGTACAAATGGACGTACAGCTGTACACGGAAATGTACAACAATCTGTACACGCCACATACCAATGAAACCGCAGGTAGCACGGCTGAACAAGCCGAAAATGGCGATGTACAAAATCTGTCACGACCTAAGAATATAGATGATAGATATAAGAATACATCTACATCTACAGCTGTGGCTGATGGGGAGGGAGCGACAGGTTCTGGAATCCCGACAAGGGAGGAAGTTCGCTCGCACTTCGCAGAAATGGGATTCGCGGTTGACCCCGACCGCTTCTTCGATGTGAACGAGGGACGCGGCTGGCGCACGAACTCCGGCAAGCCCGTCGATGACTGGAAGAAACTCGCCGCAGTCTGGGACAGGAACGAGCGCCCGAAGGACGCGACCCCTCCCGCACGCACGGAACCGAAGGCCAATGCGGTCGGGAAAATCCCCTCCGTCGAGGAGGTCATGGCGAAATGGGGCTGTGACCGGGAGACGGCTCAGGGATATATCGACGAGAACATGTACTAGAAATGCCCCTGAGAATGCCTGAGAGCCTGCCTATGACACGTTAGATGTCATGTGGCAGCAACTGCCCGAACAAGACTGCAAAGTCCCGTAGACAGGCTCTCAGACAGGGTAACGCAGAAAGGACGAGGTAAATGAGTGAAAACGTAACGAAAACCAAGGAGCAGGACGGACGAAAGCCGGGCGAGGACTATCGCGACGCGGACGGCATCCTCGTCTGCGGGAAATGCGGAGAGCCACGCGAGCGGATGTTCCCGGCGGGCGGAATCTTCAAGGAGCCGCACCTTGTCCCGACCATGTGCCGCTGCCAGAGGGAGGAAGCGGACAGGCAGCGCGAGGAAGCCGAGCGGGCGGAGAAAAGGCGCAGGACGGAACGGCTAAGGAAGCAGTGCTTCCCCTCATCCGGCAGGTACGCCTTCTGCACCTTCGATGCCGATGACGGCAGGAACGCGGCTCAGAGCACCGTATGCAAGGCATTTGCCGCGATCTTCGACCCGAAAGACCCGGAGGGGCTTGTCCTGTACGGGAAGCGCGGCACGGGCAAGAGCTTCCATGCGTCCTGCATCGCGAACGCCGTCATCGAGCGCGGGTTCTCCTGTCTCGTGACCGATATCAAGCAGGTCGTGAACCTGATGGAATCCTCCTTCGAGAAGCGTTCCGGGAACCTTGAGAGAATCCTCGCCCCAGACCTCCTCATCCTTGAAGACCTCGGTGCCCAGCGCTCCACCGAGTACGTCATGGAGCACGTCTACGACGTTATCGACGGACGCTACAAGGCGGGGAAACCGATGGTGATAACGACGAACTTCGACTTTCGCGAGAGAATCCTGAACGCCACGGCAGATGACCCGTGGGGACGTGTCTTCGACCGCATCGTTGAGGTCGGGTTCCCGGTGAAGTACGACGGCAATTCGCGCCGTCGGGAAATCGGAATGAAGAACCGCAAAGATTTCAAGCGGAAGTTGGGAATCGAGGGGATAGAATCGTAGCGGAGCGGTTTTTAAGCATCAGCCGCTTCTTCCTGATTCTGGTGCCGATTTCCTTCCCGGCACCGTCCCCGCGCCCCGTAGCGTATCGACGCTGCGGGGCTTTCTTTTTCCTCTTGGCAGGAAAGGGCACGGAAATCGTGCCTATACCGAAAGGAGGAAAAAAAGATGACGAAAGAGAAAGCGAACCGTAACGAAGTGGTCGGCATGTTCCTGACCTATTGCCGGAAGACCCTCGTGAACGCGCGGACGGATGTTTTAAGGGAGCGCAAAAGGAGACGCAACCACGAGGTGCTGTTCTGCGACCTCAGAAGGAGCGAACTTGAAAGCCTTGCGGACTGGCAGGACGTGCCGGAGCGGGAAACCGTATTCGATGCCGCCGGAAAGCCTATCGGCGTGACGGATAAAGACCTCGCGGATGCGCTGGAAAAACTCTGCCCAGAGGAGCAGGCAATAATCCTGCTCTCCTATTTTGCCGGATGGTCGGATAGGCGTATCGGTGAGGACATGGGGTTCCCGCGCTCCACGGTGCAGAACCGTCGCGCCCGTGCGCTCGCCCGTCTTGCGGACATTCTGACGGAAGGGGGTGACCCGCATGGCAAAGGGAAAGATTGACTACGATACCGTCGTTGCCGCGACAAGCGGAGATGCCCTTGCTGCCGGGGCGGTGCTCGATTACTTCAATGACTTCATGGACGGACTCTGCACCGGGTTCTACACCGACGCGGATGGCTTCTGGGATTACGGCATCGACCTCTCGATGAAATCGTTTATGCAGGCGAAGCTCTTGCGTGCGATGTTGAGGTTTCAGCCGTAAAAGGCGCTACTTGTAACAAGCAAAACCAGAAATAGGGAAAACCAGCATACCAGAAAACTACTTGACCAGCCATGGTATAATAAAAATGTCAAGCGGTTGTCTGGTGCCCTTTTTCCCGGAAAGGAAAATTATGGCATCGGAACGCAATCGAACCGAAGAGAAGAAAACCTATACGGTAGGCGAAATCGCCGAAATGCTGGGCATCAGCGACAAGGTGGCCTATACACTCGTGAAGAGCGGGCAGTTCAAGTACGTCCGCGTCGGCAGAGCCATTCGGGTATCCAAAAGCTCCTTCGACAGTTGGTTGGAACCAAATTAACCAACAAGGAGAAGATTCGATATGGCAGCAATCAAGCAGAGAAAAACAAAGTATTCCGTTATCTACTGGTATGTAAATGAACAAGGAGAACGGAAACAAAAATGGGACACTGTGGATACGATTGGCGAAGCAAAGAGCCGCAAGGTCTTTGTAGAGTTCTATCAGGAGAAATACGGACAGGCCATCGTTCCTAACGAGGAGACGTATTTTCAAAGAGTAGCTGATGAAAAGGCAAAAATGGGGAAAGAAGGCGGAACCGATGAGCACGATAGCGGCTCGGAGCCGGTTCGCAGAAGAACCCCGACCCCAAAAAGCGCGGTAACGCCGCAAAAGGACGATATCACTTTCAGCGAGTTCCTAAAGCACTATGTGAAAGTGTACGGAACGTCGAAATGGTCTATGAGCACATACAGCGGAAAGACCGGGCTAATAAGGAACTACATTGACCCATATATCGGGGACAAGAAGCTGTCTGAAATCACCACGGAATGCCTTTCGGAGTATTACAACGACCTGCTCTCCGTCGAGCGCGTTCCGCCTGCCAACCAAAAAAAGACCGGCAAATGTGTCGCGCCTTCCGGCGTGAAGAAGATTCATGACGTTATCCGCTCTGCACTCAATCAGGCAATGAAATGGAACTATCTCGACCCGATGATGCAGAATCCGGCAAAACTTGCCACCCTGCCGACGATGAAGAAAACGAAACGGAAGGTGTGGAGTGTGAGCACGTTTCGCGAAGCACTTCCAAGAGTCGAGGACGATATTCTGGCTCTCGCCATGAACCTCGCTTTTTCCTGTTCGCTCAGGGTGGGGGAGATAACCGGTCTCACATGGGACTGCATTTTCATAGACGAGGAATCTATTGAAAGCGGCAACGCTCGCATCATCATCAACAAGGAGGTTGCTCGTGTTTCCATTGAAGCCTTGCAGAAACTCAACGAGCGGGACGTGCTCGTCACGTTTCCCGCTCAGAAACCACACTGCACCACTAGGCTCGTGCTCAAGACCCCGAAGACCGAAACCAGCACCCGTGTGGTATGGCTTCCGAAAACCGTGGCGCACATGCTCGTGGAGCATAGGAAAAATCAGGAGGAACTAAAGGAGTTTCTTGGAGCGGATTACCATGACTACAATCTTGTGGTTGCCCTTGAAAACGGAAATCCGGTGGAGAGCCGCATCATCCGAAAGCGCCTGCAAGTCTTTTGTGACACGACAGGATACGAACGTGTGGACTTCCATTCGCTCCGCCATCTCTCCACGAAGTACAAACTCAAACTGACACAGGGCGATATTAAGTCCGTCCAAGGAGATACTGGTCATGCCGAAGCCCAGATGGTGACAGACGTTTACTCGGAAATTGAAGACGAGAACCGGCGCGAGAACGCGGCTCGCATGGAAGCCGACTTCTACAGCCCTACCGCTAAAAATGGGAAATCATCAGCAACAGAGGATATCGGCGAAGCTTTGGCAGCTATCCTTAAGAACCTGTCACCTGAGCAACTTTCAGCTCTTGTCTCCGCTGCCCGTTAGCAGTGGTTGTTAGCAAGTTGTTAGCAAATCGTCCCAAATGTTGTGCCAGACACACAGGTAGATGTTTTTTGTTAGCAAACAATAGAAACGGAAAAACGGAAAGACGGCTATACCGAAAACTGGAATGCCAGTCGAAAACGGTGTAGCCGTCTAAAAAGGAAAAATGCCGGAAACCCTTGAAAAATCAGGCTTCCGGCGATTTTTACCACACGTCCCAGACAGGAATCGAACCTGCGGCGTTTCGCTTAGGAGGCGAACCCTCTATCCTACTGAGGTACTGAGACACATCATATTCAGTTAGCAAAAAGTCTTCGTTCCAACAACCGCTTAGGAGTTCTCCCTGCAATTCGGTAGCACTTGGTATCCTCTGATACCAGATGATCGCTTGACGCTGTAACTACGGGCATTCTATGAATTGAGCGGATGCTTCTTTCTACCTTAGCCGATACTCCGTATCCACTTGTGGAATGGCATCAGTTAGCAGAATGTTAGCAGCTTAAAGTCAATAGAATTGTCTAACCGCCCCAACCTTCTCGTTGGAGAATTGGATACTCGAATGTGTCGGCATTAGCCAATAAGGAATCCATGTCCTGCAAATCTGTCGGACATGGATTTCTACTTTTTGCAAATCACCCCTTAAGCAACAGGACTGCATTTCATATTTCTTTAGCAAAAGGCTCCACGAGCCATAAGCCCGTAGAGCCATAAAACCGTGAAGCCGTCTAAGTGGTTATCTATCTTGCAGTAGAAACACTACCTGCAAGCCACTCCTGCACCATCTGGGCATTTACTTTCAAGATTTTTGCGATTCTATCTACTGTCAAGCCGTCTTCCGCCATGCTTCTGGCGTTTTCTCTCTTCTCATCCATTCTTGCTTCATCGCAAAGCTGTTCCATCTCCTTGCACATATGTTCCACTCCTTTCTCGGTCTCTTTCAGTTCGTGCACGCGGTCGGCCAAGGCTCCGGCCTGCATCTCTTTCGCTTCCTTCGCTCGGAAGTCGTGCATCAGTCTTCCAAGCTCGCTTCCATCGTCCTTGCTGGAATCCACGTAGATGAAGTGTTCCTCGTCCCCGAACTCCTTGCCGTTCTCGCGGATTATCCGGTCGATATGGGCTATCGGAAGTCCGCATCCAAGCGCGTCCTTTAAGGTGACAAATATCACGTAGGTCTCCGGTAGCCCGTCGAAGTTCTTTCCCGTATCCAGCACATTCGAGTCCATCATCCCAAGATGGTATCTGGCACGTTTCGGGTGCGCTCCCTCATCGTCCTGCTGTATCTCGACGTTTATGACGCGTCCGCTTCCATCCTTTGCCACGCAGTCCAACACGACACCCCTGCCGTGCATGTTCCTGAAATCCATCTGCGTCTCATTGTCGATGACAGTCAGCTCTTTGTCTTCCAGAATAATTCTAAGGACATACTCGCAGGCATTCTTATCTTTGAATACGTTCCGCGCGAGAATATCGCTCATCACGGTCAGGTTCTTAATCGTTTCCTTGTATCTCTCCTTATGCAAAAGCATCGTTTCTTCCTGATTCATCGGTGTTAACCACCTCCTGTTCGACTCACAAGAAGGTATCAACCATCTTGCTATATATATATTTTACAAGAAAGCCGGTAAACATTCAAGACTTGTATTTTCCCCGCCGAAAGGGCAAAATCCTGCGGCTTGCGCGGAGTGGCCGGGGTTTGGGGCAGCGCCCCATTTCAGCAATCTCCGTGCATATAATGAGCGGTCGCGGTGCCCGGCGGGAAAGCCCCTCGCTTTTCCTGCGTCCGGCGCATCGCGGCAGCGAAGGCGAATGCACGGGAGTCGGAGCCGGTCAACTTTTCCGTTCCAAATGTTTCCGTCAATCCGCCTGCGGATTTATGAAAGATTTGCGGGCGGGATGGTTGAGGGGCGAATCCCTCTACCCAGACGAGAAAAGGGTCAACGTTCGCAAATAGGCGCAAATGGGTTCATTTGATGCTAAATGGTGTCTTTTTCTATCATCGGCATCCGTGCATTTGGCAGTTTCTACCTGCATGTTCGTGTATAGGGCAGAGGGATAGAAAAATAGCCTGCGTTATAATCTGTCCCCAAGGAGACGGCATTCTTGCCGCTTCAAAAAGCAGGAAATCGGAAAAGAAAGGATGATGCCACATGGCTCAGGATTTCGGCGATGACATGGGAAACGCCCTCCTAAACTTCGTCACAAGGCAGACGGAGAACTACTTGCGGTTCGGACGTGGCAGGGAACGTGCTTTTGACTGGTGGCAGCGCCATTATAAGAAAGAAGGGAACACTCCCGAGCAGGCAAAAGCAATGGCTGAAAAACAATCCTCTCGTGAGCAGGTGGTCGTGCCCTTTGGTACTTCCGAGGAAGCCGCCTACTATGCGCAGGTATGCCGCGAGAATGGTACCTATGCCGCCGCCTACACGGACAAACAGGGAAACGGATTCCTTGCCTTTGCCAAAGAGGATGCCGAGACCGTCGCAGGGTATGCCCCGCAATTTAAGGACGTGATGGCGCGTCTCGATGAGCAGCGTATCACCGACGCACTGAATCACGCGGAACCCGTGAATAAGAAGACCATGGATTCCCTCACGGAGCTGACAAGCTATCCCGACCTTCCGGCGGAAGACGTAACGGTCATTCCGGTCACCATCCGTTACAAGGATGCACCAGAAGAAACTTACGATGTGCTCTTTAGCGAGCAGGATACCGAAAACCTCAATATCGACGATTCAATTTGCTTCTCCGGATACTCCCACAAGGAGCTTACCGAGATGGTTGGTCGTGAGACTCGTGAGGATTTCGATGTAATTTCCGTCGGTGCCCCCTACAAGGTTCACGCGACGCAGGTGAAAACGGATGCCCCGGAAAAGACCTATGACGTGCCGGGAAAGGACGCACCTGCCCGCAGCGATAGGGTTGCCACTCTTCGTGCCGAGGACACCGCCATTCATACCCAGAACATCCGAAACGCTGCCCAAAAGGCAAGGGAAGACTGCACGGACTTTTCCGACTTCGAGCGCAAGATGAACGCGCAGGGCTTCGGTGTGACTGAAACCAGCAAGGGTGAGGTCATGGCCTACGAGCCTGCAAGCCTGAATAAAGACGGTTCGGTACCGGCGTATGAGCGCGGTCGCGACTGGCCGGTCTCTGCGGAGACGTTAAAGAACCGGTACGACCTCGATGTGACCCACAACTGGTTCGAGCAGAATACCCCGAAGGACGCTGGCATCCTCCCGGATAAAGACCTTGCCATGCAGAATGCGCGTCTGGCGCAGGAGCAGATGCGTGACGAACAACAGCTGCTTGAGCCGGTTGCATCTGATGGTTCCATGGATAACGACGGGCGCACGCCTGACCCGAACTCCGGTATTGAGAGCCACGATGGCGCAGATACCGATTCCCGCACCGCCGTCATGGATGTAGAGCAGACCGGAAGCGAGATTCGTCCCTCCGATATTCGCGAGGAGCAGCAATATGATTCCGAGTCCTATTCCCTCACGGGGGAAGCACGGGATATGACCGCTGCCAAGAATCAGATGGATACGGAAACGCAGGCACAGGAAACCACGCGTGAGCATGGTTCGAGCCTGCCCTTTAACGGCGAAGACGCATTGTAAGGAGATAGACCATGACTCTCAAAGACAAATTGCCGGACAGGCTGAAATGCTCTCCGCTTCTTACCATGGAATCGGACAGCGATATCGAGACCATCGCGGAATCCATCGTGAACCTCTCCGATTCAGATGGGGACTTCTTTAAGAAGACGGAAAAACTTCTTCTGATGGCCTGTCTTGGATATTTAAGGGACTGGTGCGAGCCTTCCCAGCGTACCATTGGGAACCTCATCTCCCTTCTTGATGCCGCCCTGCCAAAGGACAACGAAACCCATACCACCCTCGACAACCTTTTCTATGAAATGAAGTCCGGGTGCAAGCGCGTGAAATCGGAAGATGGCATCACGACCCTCTGGGAGCCTTCCGCCCTTTCCCGGTGCGACGGTCTCACTCCACGCGATTCCAATGGTATTGATGTGTCCGAGGACTTTTCGCTCACCTGCTATGAAGGATTCCGCCACGCGGCCACGCGAGAGACGCGCACGAGTATTGTGACCACGCTCTTGCTTGTGCTGGAAGAAGTGGAAAAGGAGGATGCATATGGCAAATAGCGCGAACCCGGAAATCAATAAGAAGATTGCCACCTCGGCGCTCGGCACCCTCGTCATCGCCACGGTCTTTTTCTATCTCGGTGACCGCTATGCCGAAACCCTCGTCACCTATCCGGGGCAGATTTTCGACCATTTGAGCGATGCATTCCTTTCCATGTGGCAGACCATAAAGGATGCACCGTTTGCCCTCGATATGACCAGTAACTCCCTACTGTTTGGCGGGGCTTGCTTTCTCATTATCTGGATGATTTGGCTTCGCTACGTGGCGTTCATCGGAAACTATCGTTCCGGCGAAGAATCCGGTTCCGCCCGCTGGGGCACTTTGAAGGAAGGAAAGAAGTTCAAGGACTTGCAAACCGAAGACAACAATCTTCTCTTCACCAAGAACTTTGGCCTTGCCTTGCACCGCCCCAAGTTCGACCCGGAATATGACCGCAACCTAAACGTCCTCGTGGTCGGCGGCTCTGGTTCCGGTAAGACCTTTAACTACGTGACCCCGAACATCTGCCAGCTCAACACCAGCTACTTTGTCACCGACCCAAAAGGTACCCTTCTTAAGGATGCCGGATACCTGTTCACGGACAACGGCTATAAGCTCAAGAGCTTCAATACCATCAACCTTGATGAGTCCATGCACTACAACCCGTTAAAGTACGTGAAGACGGATACCGATATCCTCTCCTTCGTGAACTGCTTCATTATGAACACGAACCCCGAGGGTAAATCGAGCGGTGACCCGTTCTGGGAGAACGCGGAGAAGATGCTCTACACGGCGCTCATCGCCTTGTTGCGTGACTGGTTCCCGGCGAAGGACTACAACATGTCCTCGCTTCTCACGCTCCTCTCCCTTGCGGAAGCACGAGAGAACGATGAGAACTTCAAGTCCGCTCTTGACCTCATGTTCCTCCAAATCGAGGAGGGCAAGAAGTACAAGCAAAACGACGGCTCTTCTCCTGACACTGCGGGAAATGCCGGTCTCTCAAGGAGCTTTGGCACCAAGCAGGCAGATAACGGTTGGTCTTGGGTGCCCAGTAAGTTCAAGCGCAACTCCGATGGCGTGAAGCCCGCCGACTGCGGGGGACTGACTGCCGACGAGGACTTCGCCCTGATGAACTACAAGAACTTCAAGGTGGCCGCAGGCAAGACCTTAAAATCCATCCTCATTTCCTGCAATGTGCGCCTTGCGCCCATCGCGACGGACGGCGTGCGCGAGCTTTTGACCTATGACGAGATGGAGATTGACACCCTTGGTGACCCGGATGCGAAGGTGGCGATTTTCGGCATCCTCTCCGATACCGACAAGACCCTCAGTTTCCTGTTCGCCATCCTCATGTGGCAAACCATCGACCAGCTATGCCGAAAAGCCCTTTCGGATTATGGCGGGAAACTCCCGACCCCGGTGCATTTCATCTTCGATGAGTTCGCCAACATCGGCACTATCCCGCAGATTGAGGAGACCATCGCGGTCACCCGTTCCCGTAACATCGGCATCACCATCATCCTGCAATCCATGAGCCAGCTGGAGAGCAAGTACGATAAGAAGGCGCAGACCATCATCGACTGCTGCGACTCGACGCTCTTCCTCGGTGGCAAGTCTAACTCCACCAACAAGGAGATTGCGGAGATGATTGGCAAGCAGACCATCCATCAGATGACTTATAACGAGTCCACGGGACAATCCTCAAGCGCCAGTAAGAACTTGCAGATTCAGGGTCGTGACCTTATCGACGCAGCAGAAATCGGCAAGATGAGCCGCCTAAAGGCAATCCTGCTCATCGCCGGTACCAACCCGCTCATGGATGATAAGTATGACCCCCACGCCCATAAGCGATACCGCTATATCGTAGATAAGCGTAACTGGAAGCGTTTGCATAAGAACTCCTTCGATTTCGAGCGGTATCTGAAAAACGGCTGCGAGCCGTACACCCCCGATGAGGATATGGGTGCGGAGTTCACAGCGTGGAAGTGGGCGGCATGGAAAAAATCAAGGAAAGGGCTTCTGGGCAAATTGCTGAACCGGTAGCCACTTATAATTAAGCGAAATGCCACGTGAAAAAGGCAGAAAGGGGACGAATGGAGGAAGGAACTTGGAAACACTCGTCAAACTCGCCGCCCCGGCGATAGGAACCGCTGCGGGCGCATTCACCGTCGTGGGAATCATCTATCTCGGGATGACCCTCGCGGGACTTCTTCGCGGCGGGGGCGGGGAGATACGGAAAGCCGTTGCAATCATCGTCGCGGGGCTTACCTGTATCGCCTTTGCCCATCTGTACGGTTACTAGAAAACAAGTAAACAAGAAAGGAATCAACCATGCTGGAAAACGTGAAAAACCTTCTCTCTGATGGCGTGACCGCCCTCGGCGGCATCCTCATCGTCTTCGGCCTTGTGAACCTTGGTCTTACCATCAAGGACGGTATGCAGGGCGGCGGCGGTCAGCTCTCCGGTGCCCTCGCCATGATTATCGGCGGTGCCATCGTCGTGGGTGCTGCCGTGTACTTCAAGACCGGTATCAATTGGGGTTCCCTC